>Ga0179593_1436427_pt1 | contig 11675 bp, 11 predicted proteins | sample CZODoug2_1_08_16_FD_185931 | JGI IMG/M metagenome (GOLD analysis project Ga0179593, IMG submission 185931) | Vadose zone soil fungal communities from Angelo Coast Range Reserve, California, USA - CZODoug2_1_08_16fungal (PacBio error correction) | ecosystem: Environmental > Terrestrial > Soil >...
CGTCTGAGAGAATAACATTTTCCAAACCAGTAAGGGGATCGACTCTTCCCTTCCCGCCGCATTTGGTGGACACCCAATGAAGCAAAAGCTTTGTTTTTTTGGGAGGTCGACTCGGAAAAACAATCTAGGCAAGAAAAGGCTAGGGGCAAAAAAGCCTATTTTTTCCATGTCTTAGGGACGTCATGAGCGGCGGTGAAGAAAATCATACAAGGTGGAGGAAAGATGAAAAAGGTGGGTAAGGAGGTGGGGAAGGAGGATAAAAGGGACGAGGCTGTTTAAGTTCTAAAAGTTTGGATCGAAGGATTATAGAAAAGGGAACGGGAAACGAGCTGGGACGGTGGTGGGGCAAAAGGGGGGAAAAACAAGTACGTAAAGTTTATAACGGGGGAGAGGCCACCTCTTTAAAGACCTTCTTTCCACGCAGGTCGACCGGGAAGAAAACTCCGCCGAGACAGGACTGACGAAGGTGAGATGAACGAAATCAGAAAGAGAGCGACGACCAAAAGGGAAAAACGGGGGTGGACAGGCGGTATTTTACACATCCTTCTGTGGGGTAACAGAGAAAAAAAAAGGGCGGAGAAGAGATCAGCAAAAGGGGGGGCGGACTGGGCCCTGTCTTGAGAGAGATGCCGTTAAGGAAAGGTAAAGGGAGGTCATCAGTTAGTAGCCGAAATTTTGGTTTGGAAAATAAAAACCCCAATGCTATCATGCTTCCAAAGAAAGGAAGGGAAGGGAAAAGAAACGGAAGAGAGCGGGTAAAGAACAGAGGTTCAGTGTGATCAATGGGGGACCAAAGTTGTCCTGGTTCGTTTTGGTGGGACGAAGGGCAGTCTCTCTAGAAGGAGGAAAGGCTGGTGAGACCCTACGCTGGGGAAGGCTCGAGAAAAAAAAAAAATAGGAAATTAACCAGAGCCGGAAAGGGAAATACTTCACCAAGCCCGCAATAAGAGTTTAAAAGAGATACCAGAGAAGAGGCAAGGAGTGTCTAATACGAACAGAGGGATACTCTCTTGGTGAAATGGGGGGGGGGACAAGAAGGCATTCCCTTGAAGTCGCAAATACCTTAGGGGGGGTGCAAGGAAAGAACGAGCCTTTTATAAGGAGGTGGTGGAACACTATAAATAAAAAGGAAGAAAAATCTTGCGGAGAAAGATCAACGTTTCAAGAGGAGAAGGAAGCGGGGGTCTGGGTCTTGGGCGGAAGCGTACCAACTTAAAAAATAGGAGTGGGGGTTGTCAGAAACATATCCAGAATGACTGGCGAGGGCAGGTTTCGTCTATAAAAAAGACCGGGAACGTTCTACTCAGTGGTGGGTCGAGTCCGATCCGAGGCTATAAGAAGTAAAGGGCTTGGGCCAGGGGACTCCCACATATGCTTCAATTAATGCGGCTCTCCCGGTCAGAAAGGGAGGGGTCAGAGTAAAAATCGGCCCGTATTGCTAGAAAGAGGTCAAGACACCGCCTTGCCGATAAGGAGGAGATGCCGAAAAAAGCAGAGAAAAAGGAAAGATCGGCTCAAAATGACATATCTAAATTAAAAATATATATATCAGTTGTGAGCCGGCATAGGGCAGATAGAAAAGGAGTGCTCAAGCATTCAGCCCGCGCAGAAGGAAACAATGCGGTTATGAGTACATCTTGCCCGCGGACGCGACGGGGCAAAATTGCCCTACGATAAGCTAAGAACTGAATTCGGCCGAGAATGAAGGGTAAGCCTCTTGGGATGAAGGAAAAACAGCACCGAATTAGAAATACGTCTGTTAGATTACAGACCAAATAGTCTCAACGTCATGGGGGGAGATAAACTGACGGACACCCATCGACAGGAGAACTGATATGGGGAAAACCCATCGAGAATTAATGACTCAGAAGAGGCATTTTGAAATAATAGAAACATTGGTGAGGAAATGGGCCCAATGTGAAGGACTAGGGGGAGAAAGACTCGTCAATTGGGAATTGGGAACGGACCGACCTGAAATAGAGTCAATCGCTCTTGAATGCCAAACTGGGGCTAAAGTGGGTGAAAGGACAAGCAAAGGAGACGTATAATCGGTTAGATGAGGAAAGAAGGAGGGGACTCTGTGGCTTAAGGTGGCTTGATACAATCGGATGGAAAAGGTATTCAAAATGCAGGGACTGGGGAAAATCGGGAAGACTCTTTTCCTTGGTGGGAACGATGCCGACCGAAGTCGAGGCGAGAGCTCATGAAATCAAATCAAAAAAAAGTAATCAAATGACCTCCATCAGGTGAGGTACCGTGAGAGCCTGGAACCGAAGATAAGCTGTTGTGTTTAAGACCTCATAGCTGGGGAGTCGCTGAATAATGTGGGGGGTAACTCCGCTAAAATGTAACTGACATCTGATCGGCCAAACGGCAAAATGAAGTCTAGTCCTAAGGCCAAAAAACTTCTGGCGGGGATTCGATGGATCCCTTCCTCAATCATAGGGGGGGGATGGGGAACAAAGTGTTACATCGGAAAATAAAAAACAGCAATTTGGTCAGTTTGTGGTCGAGGGGAAGGAGCGAGGGCTCCGGAAGTGAATCCGAACCGGAGCAGAGGGCGAGTCCTGGGGGTAGAAAAGCCGGTCCAGTCAATTTGAAAAGTCCCTTATCACCTGCTTTCCTCTTCTGCAAGCAGCATTGAGCGAACAAATTAAGCGGGACGTTTCAAAGGCCCAAAAAAAAGCTAATCCTCGTTTCGGGGGGGGGGGTTGCAAGAGAAATTGCGGCAAAGAAAAGAAAAGAGTGATGAAAGAGGAAGGATCGAGGACACCACGCTAACGAAGAGCCCCTGCAAAATTCGTGGGGAATCTCGATCTTGCACTCGGGAATTACGAGGGGAAAACTGCTCAAAAAGTCAAAAACCGAAGGAGTGTCGAGCCGGTGTGTAACCAAATCATGAATCCTGAGCTTTAGGTCTAGTTAACCAACGAAAAATAAAGAAGTTTGAAAAAAAGGGACTTGTGTTGCCGAAAAGGGAATCGGGGGCAGGGCCGCGCCGGAACTTTGGGGTCCCTGGGGATCTCCAGAGCCGGAAACCGAATCAAAGCGCTTCCGAAGCAATCGGAAGGGGGGGTTGGTTTAAAAGTTCCCATCCTAAGGAGGAGGGGATGAGCTAAAAAAACCGGGGAACCAACACGATCATTGGAAGAACAAAGAGAGTGTGAAGGTGATGTTCAGGGGAAAAACTTTTAACGTCTGCTAAGATACAAAGCATCTCAGGTGGAGTATGGGAGAAAAAGAAGAAATGAAGCAGGGGGGGGGGGTACATTTTCCTCGTGGAAAAATGAGGCTTAGCGAACGTGATATATGTAAAACCGAAAAAAAAACTGACGGAAATACTGCAATTTGGAGGAAAAATATCGGTCACGAGGGGTTGCCTGTGCTCGGTAGATGCGCGAGGCAGGTGTTATTATGAGTGGGGGGAAAAACTGAATTAGAATGGGGTCACCCAAGCTCATGTCTTCAATTATAAGGGGGTTCCGAGGCGGAAGTCCGTCGCAGAAAGTCCCGACAAGGAGTAAACAAAAGGAGGAAAGGCCGCATTAACTCGCCTAGTGTCAAGGTTGTGGCGCCGTCTGGAGGTGTACGGAGGGAAAACAAGGATCAGACCTGAACAAGAGTGGGACGTAATGAAGGAGGCGTTTAGAAACACCTTCTGCACAATCTGTCAAACGTACAACATGCCCGCCACCTTCGTCAAAACTGAGGAAAAAATCAGGCACTGAAAGGAAAAGGAGGTGTGAGAGGAAAGCAGGACCATATTGAAGGAAGAGGGGAAAGCCGGGTCGGGGTTTTTTGAGGGGTGGGTTCGTGTTGCCTTGCGGGACGAACCGAGTACAGGGACAGCAAAGAAAGAAGCGAAGAGCGAGTGAGAAAATGGAGACGGCCGCAAAAATCAGATCAGCACAACCATACAAGCGTTTTGCGTTCGGGAGGGAGGGGAGAGAGGGGGGGGGGTGAAAGCGCGCTGCGTCCGATATTTCGTCTAGGCAGTGACTGCAATGAAGAAAAAGAAAACAAAACCGGGGGGGAAGGGGTTAAAATGGGAAGAAGTGCAGGCGAAGGAGTTAGCCAGCAACCTCAAGCTAGGAAAATTTCCGTCTCTTCAAAAATCAGCAGCCGCATGCAGTGAAAAAGGCGAAGAGGAAAATTACCGATGTAAAAGGGAAAGGACTTCTATAGGGGAAAAGTCCGAAATTGTTTATAATTCACCTTTTATTATAGTTAAACAATGACCGGTCTTACAACTTTGTTTTCAATGGGGAAGCCGACCGCACAAAAAAAAACTATGAAAAAGAAAACAAAGGAAATCCGGAGGGCGCGATGGGAGCAAAGGAAATCATCCAAATCCTAAAAGCTGGCGCTCACCATTATGGTGAACCGGATAATGAGTGGGGGAGACCATATGAAGGAAAGGGGGGCGAAACGGCAAGGGAATAAGAAAAAAGGGGATGCAGAGAGAGTGGGAATCAAAAACGATTCCGAGGATTCGTGAACACTTGACGGCGATGTGAGAACCGGATCTGTTAGATGGGGGGGAGAGGCGAAGTAAGGAAGATCGACGCGAAGGGAGAAAGGCCGGGGAGGAACAGCCGATGAGACATAAATCTTTTACATTGAAGGAAGTTCAACAAGAAATAGTACACTAGAATGCCGGAGGGGCAACGCAAGAGAAAGGTCCAAGCCAAGAAAAAGGACTCGTGGAGGCGCTTTAGGGAGCTCAATTTGAATAAGTTGTGGGAGGCTTGGTTGGTGGGGAGGAAGAAAGTGACAGATGAAAATCCACAAAAGGGCTGAAAAGATTTGACTGCCGCAATAAACCACTGAAACTTTTGCGGTAGCAAGGGGAAGATAAAAGGGGAGGCAAAAGAAAGAAAAGAGCTATTGTGAGTTAAAGAAATTGATCAGTTTCCGCAAAACCGGAAAAAAATCTGTCTCCTGAGGGGGCACGGCGGAAGTAAACCAAAAACTCGAACTCGCGCAGTGTAGTTTGTCTTCGCTCTAACAGGGGTGGACTCAAGACAAAGAAGGATAAGGTATGCAGCCCGACAGTCAGGACCCACAACTGTGGGGCCCATCACCAATGCTGTTGCGTATCGGGGGAAAATAGGACGAAATCGGGAAAGAAAACCTAGGGGGAAAAGGATCCAAGAGAAGGGGGGAAAGGCTGGGAAGGTTGGGCTCAGAGAGGGTTCTGTGCAAGATCAATAAATATGGGCTGAGAAATTTGGGGGGGAAGTAGAGAGATTCTGTTCAAAGATTTCCCGATCTCGGCAGGTTTTTTTCGCCTCATCCGGGAGGATACTAACCGGAAACGCACTTGTGGGGTGGGGGGGGGGAATTGAAAAGTACTTAGAGTAGGAAGGGAGAGAGGAATAGACACAAGGACAAAGGGCTAAGGGGGACAAATATAAATGGAAAGAACGGGTCTACTCCACGACCACTAGTCCTGCAATATGGTTCGGGGTAAGCCGGGCCGAGCCGCCTCTCCTCCCCAATCACTGGAAAAGTTGGGGGAGAGGGGGAGTTAACAGCAAGTTGTGAAACAAAACATCAAATATGGGGTAAGAAAATGATATTAAAAAATCGAATAATCAGACTGGCCTGTCCTGCTTCTTAGAGACGATTAAGTGAAAGAGAGGGGGCAGAGAAAAGGAAAGGGGTAGAGTTCGGGGGGGGAACTTGGGGGGGGAAACATCCTCGCAGTGGACACAATGCGAGACTCTCTAACCAGCGTGCGGATCGGAAACTAACTCGCGGGGGTACGAGCAGCGGGGGCCGAAGGCGGACCAGATGGGGCCCATGGGTCATGGCTTTAGGGTGTGGGGAAGGGGGAATCATTACTAGGGACTCCAAATGCATAAAGGAGAAGAAGAAAATACCAGGAGGAAGTGGAGAAAAACGGCAGAAGGGAAAAAGGGGATTGAAAAACCAGCTCCTGCAACTAAGACTTTTTCAAAAAGGTTCATTCACTCGTATTGCAAACTGAAGAACACAAGAGAAAGAAGGGGAGGGACAAGCAATCGAAAATGGTTACGCGCATGGGCGTGTCCCCCGTCCATTCTCATTCAACTCCGCGAAATCCTGTTGTGACATGGAAAGAGAAACCTGTTCTTCAAGGGGGAGGGTGGGGCACGGAATAAAAATGCAAATTTTACCACAGATCCGCATCACTTCACTTGGGGAAAGGGTAACCAGGAACGAGGGTAATGTGAGTGGGGCGGTACAGAGGCCACCAAACGGAAAAAAGAAAGCCGAATGTGGGGTTGAAGCCATAAAATGCGGCGATGTCGCATGGGTTTCAGTAAGTGTAAGAAAAAAGGTTTGGGGGGAACCCACCCAACAACCAAACCCCACAAAAAAGAGCTTGGCCGAGGGAGAGGTTTGGGAGGGAAGAAATGTGGAGAATTTAGTGGGGGATTCATTGGGGGGAACATTGACAAAGAGGGGAGGAAATTGCAGTCGGCTCAGAACATCACCGGTCCGCTTGGGGGAAAGGGAGATTGAGGAAAAGGGGTGATCAGTCCTTGTCTCTAAATATGAGCATTACCGCCTTGGGCTGACGAGGCTTGAGATGCGTGTGAGAACCGGAAAGAGAGGCAGAAGAGGAAAAGGCTACTCCTCCAACAACAACGGGAGGGGGGGGGGGGGGGGGTTTTCAACGATCTGAAGCCGAATGGGGGCCGTTTAGTTTCGCAAATCTCACAAAACGCGCAAGACGTTCACAAGCTCAAGCAGGGGGAGCCAAAGTCGGATCACAAACTTGCCGAATCTCAATAGGAAGGAAGAAAAGGGAGTGCTCGAAAATCAATTGGGGGGGGGAAATCCACTTTGCAATCGCAACGCTAAATGAGGTGAGTCGGTGTAGAAAACGCGGAAGGGAAAAACGGCGCATTGGTCCTCGAAAAATTTGCAGAAGAGCAATCTACTCATCCTGGGGTATTTCTTAAAACCCCGTTTTCGTTCTCGAGGAATTTTTGAAGATGGAAACGAAAAAGAAACAAGCTGCTGGTGACGAAGGAAAAAGGTGGACGATGAGGATCATCGGTGCGGACCATTGTTCATTTACTTTGACAGTGGGAAAAGAAGGGAAGAAAAAGGACTAGGCGAGGGAAAACAAAAAATAACGTTTTCGAGAGAAGGAAGTTGATGGGAGGACTTTGGGTGGGGGGCGCACCTCAGCACTATCGTGTTCGAGGACTGAAAGCACTGCGAAAGGCGAGCTGGTGGCATTGAAAAGCGAGGACAAGCGACAGTGGCATGTCCATGAGCTGGGGGAAAAGCGGAAAAATCTTGCCGGGGATCCCGCGTTTGTCATACGAAGAATTTAAGAGCGAAACGTCCCTGGAAACCCTGCAAACAAAACGACCAGGACAGGGCCCATATGAGGACGACCGTCGCAAGAGCGGGCTGGTACCCTCGGCTTTTTCCTATCTCGGAGGATGGGGGGGGGAGGAAGGGGATAGCAGGGGGGGAAAAAAACCGGGAAAAGCGAAAGGACCCAGAGCATGGACGCGGAAAATCGCTTCTTCACTATACTTCGCCAGCTCAACGTCTTGCGGTAGGGGTCCATGAACGCCCTCGCCTAAGTATCCAGAACGGAATTTGGGGGGGGTGCTGGCATCGCCAAGCATGAACCAAAATTTAAGTGGTTGGTCGCGCGTCACGCCGGCGTGAGACCGAAAAAGGGAACTGGTGTCGGAAGGCAAAGTGGGAAAAGTGCACGGGAAAAAAACAGGATAAACTAGCACTTTGTAGGGGGGTTGTCTCTCTCGCTCTCCGACAAGTTCCTAGGAGTAGGTGAAACCACATCTGAGAAAAAAAAAGCGTTCTTTTCAGATGTAGACCGCAAGGATGCGTCTAACAACCCGGAAAACGGTGGGGGGACTTAAGCATGAGGTATCGGGGGGACCAAGAGAAAAAGAGACCGCAAGGGTTAGCGGATCCGCCGTAGACTCATTGTATCAGGAGCAAAGGAATTTCGAATCGATGAAGGTGAAAAAGTTCAAACAAAATCGCGAGTGCTGCCGTACCCCTAGAAAATGAAGGGGAGGGGGGGGGTAGGTTCGCTATACCCAAGATAAAAAGAGCGGGTTCAAGTGTGTTACTGAAGGCGGGGGGCAAAAAAGATTTTGGGGACGGCAGGTGCCCAAACTTTTACTCAGAAAGAAGACCCCCACTATCCACTTAGCTCGCGGTACGAAGGGGGGGTTTGCCCAGTCCGCAAAGGATGTAGTCAATAACGGACAAGACCTTTAAGGGGGGAAAAATAGATCACTCCAGGCACACTAGCTGTGGTAGGGGTGGAGGGGTTTCTGTTGGGGGAAGAGATCGGAGGCGGAAGCAAAAGCAAGAAAAGGATGGGGGAAAAGAAAAGAAAAAGTCATTCTTGTGCCATGGTTTGTGGGGAAGGGGGCACTTGGGGCGGAAGAAGGAAAAAGTGGGAGACCCGCCCGCAGAACAAAGTAACGATCAAATGGGGGGGGTCTACTAAAACAGGAAGCGAATCCACTATCTGCAACTTGTGGAGGTATAGGGGCGAGGTAGAGAAAGGGGAAGGGGGGGGAAAAAAGTAAATTTGGGGTGAACACTCCTTTCATTGTGACACGCATCCTGCTTGCTTCAAAGGGGACAAGGCACGAGACCTTACAAAAAAAAGAAAATACGTCGCAGAGACAATGAAACCAAAAGAATCGGAGGAAGCCAGGAACCCTCTGCCTACTTTTCTTTGTACGCCGATCCAGGGGAAAGGGTACAAGGGGAAACAGGGATTCTCTCAAGAAAAAGACCACGAAGTGTCAGGAGGCGGTAACCTGCTGTCATCTGGATCAAAACCCAACCAAAGAACAAAAGGCGGAATAAAGGAATGGATAATCAAATGGAAATAGCCAATCCAGCTTGGGACGGAAGTAAAGACCAGGGAAGATAATTGCCATAATCTCTCACTCCTTAGGTGCTTATGGGTGAAAGGGGTCCGTTGGGGTGAGGGGGAGGAAAAAAGAAGCGAGTAGCAGCACCAGACAACAAGGATCTCCTACCGGGCGAATCAAATTTAAAGGCCGACAATCGAAATGATACCGCACATGTTAAATGATGATCGGGAGTTTTTCCTGGTGGTCCTTCAAAGGGGTAGGGGGTCACCGAACATTTAGATCCTGCATAGTCTAGTTAGGCACTCCGGTTAACGGCAAATCGAGAAGAACAACAAAAGGCGAGTGAAAAGAGATATTGAAAGGTTCACTGAAGTTTCTCCACCACTCGAATCTTCGGGAGCCCTGAGGGAAAGACGCCGGGAACAAGAACCCCCAGCGCCGCAAGAAAAAAATAGAAAAGGAACAGAGAGTAATACTTATCCTTAGAGGCTTTTCTTCGGCTGTCTCATGGATAAACTTAGCCAAAGTTAGGGAGAGATGAGAGCCTGATGAAGAGCTAGAATTGGAGACGTTTTGGTGGACCGGTGACAACCGTAAACAAACAAATCAAAAAAGGCACTGCCAGTTTCGGTAAAAAGTATCGGCCGGGGAAAGAAAAGGCAGATCTGCATAATTGGTTGAATGAAAGTAAGAAGGAGGGGAATGGGGAGGCAAAATTAACCGCAGTGGTGGTATTAGAACGGCAAAGGAAACGAAAAGGGGAGGCAAAAGAAGGGGGAAGACCAAGGGAGACCTGGGAGGCATGAGCACGGGAAAAGCGGGCTATTTCAATTAGTCCTAGAGTGAAGAGGTGGCACAGAGGAGAGTAAGCGATAGGCGAGGAAGGAAGCAGGAAGGTACGAAAAAAAATGAAAAAGCGTGGAACCATGCTAAAATGTGAAAAGATCCGAAGCCACGAAAGAGGGACTTTTTTTTTTTAGAAAGACCGATCCGCCCGTTCACGAGTATTTGATCATGGAGAGGAAAAAGGGGGGAAAGAGTAGAGGTGGGGAGAAAAGGGAAATATACAAGTCGCTGCAGGTAAGAAAAAAGAGCAAGGGACAACACAAGTATGGAAATATTGACAAAATTCACCAAAGCAGGGGACGGGGAGGGCAGAGAAAGAAAAGACAGGGGCACCTACAAGCTGGGATAAAGCAAATTGATCTGAGTGAAACTTCCAGGAGTTGCCCGGAGGGCATAAGCAAGGGCGGAAGAAGAAAAACAGGCAGGCCCTACCTCCTATGGGGATATGGGCGTCTGATATGGCCTGAAAACAAGGGTTGGAGGGAAGAAGAGCGATAACGGGGAACCTGCAAGAGATTGGGAACACCCAACTGAAGAACAACGCTCGTTTGGCAAGTCAACTAAACCAGCTCGCAAGCTAGGCAATTCTCAACTCTCTGGAAGGGGAAAAATTCTTGATAATGATAGAGAGAAGGAGAGAGGGGGGGAATAAGGGGATTTAGTAATTCGTGGAGAGGGGGGGAATGAGAAAGGATTAGTGAGCACGCTTTACGTGCCGCATTGTTGAGCCATCCGGGCGGGAAACGCGCGCGTGGGGGACGATTGAATTGGAAAGGAAGTAATGCAAGGACATTATATCTCATAATCAAATGGCTGGAAGGTTGACAATACTGATGGCCAGCAAGGGGGAGAAGGCAATCGCCTCGCACAGGTGAAGGGATGAGGCGGGGCCTGATTCCCCCGAGGGCTCCCGGCAGAAATAAAGGTAAATAGGGGAGGTAAGGGTGGCTGCCCTCCCTGGTTTAAAACTCCGTCTTGGATCCAAGAGGAAATACGTTCATAATCGGTCAAAAGCAAAGAGGAAGGGGCCTGATGGGATATCTCCTGGATAGCGATGTCCCGCGTCATAAGTGGTGCAGCCTGTTGTGGGTCGGCGGATTCAACAAGGCGAAATGATTCAACCATCGACACGGCACCGGAGAGGGAAATAAACCGAAGAGGGGAGGTACAGATCATGAACTGCGTGCGAACCATAAGAATGGGAAGTGTGTAAGTCTTTTTTTGTACGGTGGACGTCCAGGGAAAACTTCGGGATGGCAGAAGAGACCGGCTGATAGGGACACTCCGACGATAGAAAAAAACGGGCATTTCCCGATGGACAAAGCTCCTGCACGGAAGATACCAACAGAGTCCTCGAGGATTGCAAAACTAAGGAAAAGCTGCCTACCGCGTGTCCGGGAAGAAGGGAAACAGACGCGCAGTTTGGCGGTTGCAGGCCGGGAGGGGAAATGAACGGGAATACCTTTTTGTTTGGTAAAGTTCAAAGCGAAAGGTTTTCCTTCAGATTTTGGAAAAAGGGGGAGGGGAAGGAAAAGGAAATAAAGCAGTCATTTAAGCAAGTCCCAAAAAAGGGAGCGGGGGGTCGGGTTTCTGTAAATCCAGTCCAAAAAATGCCAGGAGAGAAAAAGAAGGGGGGGGGGGCCGCCATATAACATTATACTGCGAGGCAAGAATGGGTCATAAAGGTGGGGAGGAACCAATGCAGCGTTGGTCTGACTATTGGTTCGAGTCCTTAAACGGGAAGAAGGAACGGTGTACGGGCTTCGGGGACACAAGGAAAAGGAGGCAACTTCGTCGCGCCGACAGCCTAGTCTTTGAAGTGAAGGATTGGATCTCTCCGAATGGCGCGCCCGATATCAGTACCGCACTTGGACCGGGGGAAAAGAGGGAAGGAAAAATGCTTGAGCAACTACAAGAAAAAAACGGGAAAGGAGGGAGCAGAGAGGGATGCCA
>Ga0179593_1443817_pt1 | contig 11675 bp, 15 predicted proteins | sample CZODoug2_1_08_16_FD_185931 | JGI IMG/M metagenome (GOLD analysis project Ga0179593, IMG submission 185931) | Vadose zone soil fungal communities from Angelo Coast Range Reserve, California, USA - CZODoug2_1_08_16fungal (PacBio error correction) | ecosystem: Environmental > Terrestrial > Soil >...
TGGTAACATCAAAGGAATCACGAATCTCTGCTGCGCGCGAGTGTCGCTCGTTCCGAACAGGCACTCCAAGTTTGAGAGAGGGGCGCTAGCAACAGGAGGAAATCAGAGAACTTAACGCCCACAGGGAGTGAGAGCCCTCTACAATTGGAGGGGCGATTGCCGGCGAAAATGGGAGATTTCCTATCCAATTGACTTAACATAGGTCTAAACCACGGAAACGGGAGACCAAAGGCGGAGAATTCCTGGAACGGTCGATAGCACACCGGGGAGCAGTACGAGCCTCAGTTAGGGGGTCAGCAGAAGGGATGACACAGGTGGAAACGCGGATATCAGTGAGGAAGTGTGTTCTAGACGAGGCGCTATGAGGAGGCGCGATCAAAAAGGTTTCAAAGGGCGAAGACTAAGCACATAAGAGGGGTAAAAGAAGGTAGACACTAAGGGGACGGGGGGCGTTTCGGTTGGGCAAACAGCGCGGACTTGCAAGGAGCAGATAGCAGCCAATACAAGAAAAATGATCAGGGGGGAAGGGATCAGGGGGAGGTGCGGGACATTGATGGTAATCGTGTAGTTCCTGAGGTAACCGATTTTAACAGCACGAAGTGTCAATTCAGACTACACTCAAACGAAAAAGGGGGGGGGGGGGGGGGGGGGGGGGGGGGGGGGGGGGGGGGGGGGGGGGGGGTAGGCAAAAAATTACATCTTCAGGCGACCCGCATCAAAAGAGGCATTAAATTTCAAAAGAAAGTCAGAACGATTGGCTAGGGGTTTCAATGTAAAAGGTGTCTGAAGGAAAACCGGGATTAGGGGAAAGAAAGGTGGTCTAAAAGCAGGCTGATAACCGAAATTTCCTTCAAAAGGGGTATTCTCGTCATCATCCCTGAGTGAGAGTCAATAAAGAGGAGAATCACGGCCTGGAAAGAGGCGGCAAAATATAATCAGCCGAATGTCTGGGAGCCCTGATGAATCGGGTCCCTTATAGACAGGCAACTGGTCTCGATGGGGGGGATAATTGGACGCGATACACGAGGGCAAGAAACTAAAGGTCCTTTTAAAGGAGCAGACAATTGGGAGATCGCCTAATGTATCTGGCTGGGGAGGGGGCGGAGGGACTTCTTTCTAAGCGTGGGAGGACGGGAAGCTAGAGAAAGAACAACATTCCTTGCTTGGAGGGAGTTGAGGGAAACAACGAACAAGTTCTCCGAATAATCCCGAGAAAAAGATAGTGCAACCTGAGAAATAATAACTAAAGAGATCTTCCAAGCCGGGTAAAAACTCTAGGTATCTCGGGGGTAGAGAAGAATTCGCAAGTGAGAACCAGTATTCCTATCCACAAAGGGAAAAAAGGCGGGGGAAAAAAAAAAAAAAAAATAAGTCCAAATAGTTCGAGGTGTCCTCAGCGGGGCACAGGAAAAAGAGAAGAAAATAGATAGTCTTTTCATCAATCAGATAGCGGGGTCCGGGATTTGTGGGGACAAATCGGGTTGAAGAAGATCATCTGGTGAAAAAAGCTACCATACCGGAGAATCGATCATGTTTCGAAGATGCAGAAACGACCTGGGCCGAAACGTCGCCGAAAATAAAAAAGGAAGTCGCCTGTATCGGAGGAATGGTTGGCAACATATGGGGACAAGGCAGGGAGAAACTTCTGGCGGGAGTTCTTAGTTGAGAAGGGAAAAACGGCGGTTCGATTGCTCCGAGACCGGAAAACGTCGTGAGGAAGGACCCAGGGAAAAGACGGTGCATGGGGATCAGAAAAAATTCCGGAGGGGTATGTCAATCGGGGAGCGATAACGGGGAGAATCTCAAGTGGTGTGGTGTTTTGTGTACACCCCAGTAGGAGTTGTGGGTTGTTTTGGGTCCGGCTAATAAAAAAGGGAAAACATGCCTGGGAAGGGGGTATGGCCGATTTAGTGGTTTTAAGTGATTCTCACAAGAAGAACAGGTCTGACAACATTAAGTATGAGAACTCTGAAAGTTAGGGGGGGAAAAGTTACACAGGTTTTGTAGGATGAAGTATCTACAAGAATCAGCAGTCTAATTTATTAGAGGAAGCGCAAGCTCGGGGAGGAGAAAAGTGGTACAATGTGATGGAAGAGGGGAAAGGCGCAGCAACTGACTTCTGCGGTTAATTCACGGAACATCGAACGGATACATTAGGAAAGGGGGGGTGGCGATAGAAGCAGGAGTTTCAAAGGGGAAACTGACAGTCAAAACAGTAAATACGGAACGAATTGGATGGCAAGCGCAATTTTGCGATGGACGGTGGTGTAAAGCTTTTTGGCGTGAGGGACATACAGAGTCGTGACGCTGGGGGAAGGGGGGATGCAAAGGTATGGAAAATTATAGAACCAATTTGACGCGGAGCTTTTTTCGGAGACGCAGGGCGAACACCGGGGAAATGGGAAAGAAACGGAAGGGGGGCAGGGTTCGGGGGTGGGAACAATCAACCGGCGAGTTGTGAACTTGGGGGAATCAGAAAAAAAAAAAAGGATCGGGGTATTGAATCTCCTTAACCGATGGTATCCGACAGCGAAAAAGCCAGCAAAGGCAAGAACGTGTGCTGTAATTGATAGCCACGGGGTTGATGAAGATAAGAAAAAGCTGAGAATGGGACGAAAAGGCAACAGCTTTTTCCGGATAGGCAAGCTTCGCTCAACCGGAGCCGTGAATTCGATAGTGAACACCGCTTGTGAGGAGGACGTCCTTCCTATTTGGCCGGGAACAACCTAGGGGCAGCCTCAAAAGATATCCAGACGAAAAAACAAAATAATTATCGGGGTGAGAGAAAAAAGGGATCGGAATGAAAAACAAAAACCGGGGGGGGGGGGGGGGGCTCCGACGTTGGGGGTGACGGCAAATGGAGGTAAAAAACCCATAACTCCATGACGAGGCAATGGGGATAATAGCTAAGAGAGACAAACATGGGGAGGAGGGATGAAGCAAAGGACATAGAAAGGGGAAAAAGACTCAGACGTCAAGACGTAAAACACCGATAAAGAGTCTTCAAAAAAAAAAAAGAGGTAAAATAGAGATCGTGGGTGAAGTCGTGTACGTCGAATTCATTGATTATGCTCAGATGCGGAAAATTCACCCAAAGACGAAAGGGGGGTGAATCCGATAAGGCTCGGAGATAGGAGGGTGCGAGAAAGGGGGAACCGCATGCCGATAAAAACGGTCGAAGGGTGTCGGTTAAGGCAGGTTTCGATAGAAAAATTATTTGGTAGTCCGGAGAAGGAGGGGGGCTCGAGCGGAGGAAGGAAGGGGAAGGAACCCATCGGGCTGATGGCTCAGCGGAAAGTACGAAATAACGGATGACGAGCAAGATAAGGAAAGGGAAAAAAGTAAAAGTACACCTGGGAGGGTCTGAGGCTAAAAAACAAGGGATCGTTCTGGAGAGGAATAGTAAGCAAGAGACGGAAAAAGTAGACCAGGGTTAATGCAGCAAGGGTATTGCTTTCTGGGGGGGGTGAGCGATACTCGGAGAGAAGAAGAAAAATTCGTACCGCTAGCTAATTTGGGCGAAAAAAGATCTAAAAGTTCAGAAATCCAGTTGAACAAAGTCAACAACCGACGGGGGGATTTTTTTCAAAAACGTCCTTCCAAGAACGCAAGCAAAAAAGACGCTACCTTTTTTGGAATGTACCGCAAGTTGATAGGGTGAAAGTACACAGAGGGAAAACACGCGGAAAACGGCTCTTTGGTAAAAAAAGAAAACCCCGCAGAGGGCCGAGGAAATGTGAACCATACCAAAGAAATAAGAAGGTGGGGCGAGAAAAAAAAAATAAAAAAATAGTACTTGCAATGTAAGTGTCTATGGGAATCGGGGGAAAAGGGGGAAAAAAAAAGGGGAATTTTCTATGTGGGCGAAGTCTTGGGGGCAAGGGAGGAAAGAAGGTCGCGAATGTAGAAGTCAAAGTTACATGAAAGCGCGCGCCAGGGTGAACAAGAAATTCAGAAAGAAGTATTTCGGGGAGGTGACGGAGACGAACGGGGCACCAACAGGGACAGTGAGAAAATGGCGGGGAAACAAGACGTGGGGGGAAGGCTGGCGTCTTGGGTCGGAAGAAGACAAGGGGACGGGCATCTTGAGCAACTTCCTTAAGGGACCGGGTCGCATTCGAATGGTGACGTAGCGGAGAAAATCTGAAGACCTCCTTAGGTGCTGAAAGCCAAATGAATCTTATATGAGGGAGAGAATCTACCTTCCGTAGAGTCTGGAAAAAAAACGAAAGGCGAAGGGAAGTGAAAATAATAAAGAAGAATAAGTTGAGTAAAAGGGGGTTTATCAAACAGAGATCGAAAAGAACTTCTTGTCTAACAGAAGAAGGCTTTGAGTACAGAGACTTCCTGAACAGAAAGCAGTGGAAAATGAAGTCGTGGGCGGAAAAAAATCGTTCAATTCTGGGAAAGTTATACTGGAGGATTAAAAAAAGAGGGTAAAAAGATGGAAAGCGGAAAAACGCAGGATAGGTGCCGCATCCAAACCAGTAAAGAATAAGAGGATCGGCCTTAACGGGGAACGATCAGAAGGTCCAAAGGTCCAGACTGCGGGAAAGAGAGAATATAGGGGTGGCGAGTTACGTAGAAAACGGTTTTCTCAAGCGTGGGGGAAATCAATGCAGGGGTCAGAGAGGGTCACGGTATCCTGGGGGACAAACTTGGAGGGAGGAGGTAGAGAAGAGGGAAAAACTTCTCGTGCTCGGGGGGAAGAGGGATAGGCGTCAAGAAGAGGGGCCACTGGGGGGGAGATATCCGCCTTCACGTGCAAAGACCGGGATAAACGCTTTTTTTCAAAAGGGTCAGACCAAAGGAGAGATATTGAATATTGCTGGTAGAACTAAGAAAAAGGAACCTAGGGTTACCCAAAAGAAAAATTCTGGAAAAAAATACGTCTCAAGGGGGGGAGGGATTGTTCCGGGTACCCACGAAAAAGTGGCTTATCAAGAGATCTCCACAGATGTTCGGAAGAAAACCTGGTAACCAATCCGCGGGGAACAGGGAAGTAAGATGAAGTTGGAAACGAGTGCAAGGAACGAAGTCGCCGGGATGGGCTGACGCTGGAAGCTTACACGTTATGTAAAGAGTGGAGGGTATATCGGTTGCAGACCTTTTTGTTTGAGTCCTGAAATGCCACTTGCAAGAAAAAAAGGACGAAGGCCTTCGAATCGGGAAGAGGAGAGGGAACAGACTCGGTTGCGGCAAAAGCGGGGAAAATAACGGGGAAGGGATGGTATCGGCAAGCTTGCCATGAAGGTTGCCGGCGCAGGAGGGGTCTAAAGGCAAACAAACTGCATCATGCATCGCGGACGAAAAAAAAGAAACTCATACCCAGTGAAAAGGCAAGAACCGCCGAGCATGTCTGGGCACGGCTGGAAGGGCTGTGAGATAGGCTAATGTTTGGGCACCCGACATCTCAATAGGTTGGGGGCAAAACGCGAAAAAAAAAAAGAATAAAGGCCGTCCAGCAAAGGCTTCAGGGGAGATTGGAGGGCCTTCGAAAAGGAATCACTTAAAGACCTACTCTCTCGGGGACCAGTAACGGTCATCAGTGGGAATCCTAAGTCGTAAGAGTAAAAAAGACTGAAGCGCGCCTACTGTCAAACTAGAAAGGGACAGAGGTGGGAGGACTATAACTCAGCCGGCGAAAGACATCGCGGGGGACGAAAGGTCACTATTTTTGGTGTTATCACAATTCGGAAGCGGGCAAACGAGCGAATCCCAACAGCGACAGTGAGGAAGAAATGTCGGGCGGCAAGAAAAAATTGAAGTCGTTCGGAGGCAATTCGCTCTACATGCGCCCAGAGATCTTCCAACTTGGCGCTGGTTAGAGAGAGAGGTTGGAGGGCCGTGAAAAAAGGCAAGAGCGTCGTAAAAAAAAAGGTGGCTCAAAATAAAAAAACCAATCTATAAAAAAAAAGAACTAACAAAGCGGAGGGAAGAGAGATTGGGAGACGGAAAACGGTGCCTCTAGTGGACGTGGCTTACGCGCGAGAATAAGCGATAGGGATCCGAAGACCATCGCCTTTGAAAGGCTAGGAGAGGGGGGAGAGAAAAAACAGGATGATAGTAAACTGAAAAAAAAAAGACTTCTTCTCACATAGGACAATTTGCGCGATGCTGGGCTATGGGAAGGGGGGGGGGGAAGCATCCTTGTTAATCTAAAAAACTGCCATAAAGAAAAATCGTAAGTCGGTAAAATAGGGCTGAGAGTATTGCGCCGGGAGGGGATCGAGGTAACACCGAAGTGCAAACTCAGGAGGTCCAGAAGACGGCAGTAGAGACGACAAGTCCGAGAATCAAAATATTCAAGGGTGTAGCAAAAGAGGTAGTCAAGAAACAAGGTACGAGGAACTTAATCACCATTTCGGACAGAAGGGTCGCAAGCGCCGAGGAGTTGACAACAAACACATCCTTGCGATGACGACTGGAAATAGCGATAGCAGCAGCGAATGGAAAGACGTACAGGCGTGCGGGGACATGAAACAATTGGGATCGGGTGGGTAGTTCATCTTCCACGAGGGGGATTCCTGGACACGGAGGGACATCTGAAAGACATCAAAAAGCGCATGAAATAGCACAAGGGACAAAGAGACAGGAAAGGGACCAAGTATTGCCGATATGGAGCTGGGGCAAGGTTTCACTATGAGCCGGATCGATGGATATTTAGGCAAGTTTTCAAGGTGACGCACACAGGAAAACAAAACGATCGCGGAGAACAGCTCATAACCGGAGTGGCAAGGAAATATAGAGATCGAAGGAGACGCGAGCGAAAGGAAAGCCGGCAGTGAGGTATTCAAGGAGGGAAAGCTCGGGGATGTCCTCAGCCTTAAACTGAGTAGAAAGTGAGACTGGGGGTCGCACAAAAAAAGGCAAAAGAATCGTTCCGGACCCTTGAAAAAGGCGACAGGAATTTTCGTAGGAAAATCCGGGTATGAGGGATCAGGGCGTAACGGACGCGCAGAGAGGGAAACCAGGGGGGGACAGGGAGAGAAGGCGGTATGTAGGAAAACGAATATTATTCTCGCGATTCAAACCCAGACAAGGGGGGGGAAAGTTGAAACGGAAAATCAGGCAACGACAATCAGGTGAAAAAGAGGGTCAAACTAAATTGCCTTGAAAGGGAATACAATACAGGAATCGCCGGAAAAAAAAGGGATAACCGGTTAAGTGAAAAAGATTCGCTAATCCGCACTTTGAAGCTTAAAAAAAAAAAAGCTGAGACACGATACGATCAAGGCAAAAACAGATAAGATGGGAGGGGTTGGTGCCAAAAGAGGGAAAAAGGGGGGGCGATAGATTCATAGGAAAAGGCGTGTCCAAGCAGCTACCCGAAACTCCATAATTATCGAGAAAGGGTAAAAAAAAAGCAAGACGAAAAGAAGAATGGGGACTTCGTCATGGGATGTTCCCAAAAAAGAATGGTTGAAAAAGCGGACGGGGGGGCGAGCGCGGAGAAAAACCTGATGGCGGGGATGGAATTAGGGAAACTTGAAATCGGGGAGGTAGGAGGCTGAGTCACAGAACGTAGAGATCTTGTAAAACCGCCGAATCAGCGGGGGGAGATAATCAGCGTCGGAGGGGTCGGATAAAAAAACAGGAATCACAACCAAGGAGAGTAGACAAAACGAGCGAAAGTAAAGGCCGTATCTGAAAAGCAGGGGGCGTTGATTTCGAGCAAAGAACTAACAGAGACCAAACAGCGTGGGCGTGGGGCAGCCGAATAGTTATGGGTGATAAAAAATTTGTTCCCAATTGGGTTAAGAAAAACGGCCGAAACGAAAAAGCAATCATCGTGGTCTGAAAAGAGCACAGGGCGAGTAGGGCGGAGGGAGACGGACTATTATCATCTCTGACACAACTATCTGTCGAACTGTTGACGTTACAGGAAAAAACGAAAATGAGAAAAAAAGGAAAAAAGTAGTCGCAGGGGGAACGGGACAAGGAAGTGAAAAGGACCATCACGATCCAGCAAGAAGTCGGGGGAGGAGTGAAGAAAAATTCAGGGGCGATATTCTGTTGGTAAGGGGGTAAGCAATGTTGGGGGGGCGAGAACCTCGGAGGGGGTGGACGGTGAAAAATCGCTAAAGGTGTTTTCCGGGGAGGGCATGTATGAAAACATACTTAGGAAAGAGAGAAGGTGATGAATAAAGTGAAAGCGCGTGGGTGGGGAGTATGCGCGAAGAAAAAAAAAACGGGGAAGGACCGGGAAAAGAACAGCCGGTCGCGGAAATTGAACGTACAAGCGGGTCAGTTGGGTGAAACAAAATGGAAAGAGAAAGTTTGATCGTAAGCCGTGAGGTAACCGAAACGAAGCACCGGGGGCGAACGTTTCTGTAAACGCGGTGATCCGTATTGATTGGGGGCCGGATAGAACAAGCTGAACAGTCACAGCAAAAAAAAAAAAGAATAAAATACAAGAAGGCGTGTAATAGACAGAAGGCGGCTCCGGGTATCTGGAAAAATAAAAGTCGGAAAAGTCCATTAGTTGCGTAAGGATTGTGAGGGGGAAACACGATGCGCTGTAAAACGGGAAACAAAGCCGGGACAAAACAAAAAGGCAACAAAAAAAGGAAATAGACTAAAAAATCCGGACCCCATAAGGATCGTCATTGCGGGGGAAAAGGACGGCATGCAAAAAAGAGAACGAGTTCAAAGAGGGGGTAGGGAGACAGGCTTTGTTCAAAACAAAATCGCTCCAATGACGAGCAAACAAGAGGGGATAAGAAAGTAACATAGGATCAGGGAAACGGCAAGGAACAAAGATGGAGCATAATCTCATTAAATCCTGACTGACCGGTCCAGCGGGGGGGAAAGAACCTATACCACGCAAAACGGGATAGGAAAAAGAAGAGATTGTGTGCAAGTCGAAGAGGGGGATTCAAAGGGATTTGCGAAAAGTGATTGCGATCAAACAAGCCATGTTTGGAGAACGAAGATCGTAGCACCACCATTTAGGGAAGGCATGAAGGTATGTGGTGGTACACGAGGCTCGGAAGAAAAACGTCTGAAGGAAGTGGTACAATCGAAGCTGGGGGGAAGAATGTGGGAGTCCGGACTGGACAGAGACTTTGAGGAGAGGGAAGGATTCGTACACACGTTGAGACGAAAGGAAATTAATGTGGATCGAAAAAATAGAATGTACCGGGGGGGGTCCCGAACGATTCAGCAGAGCCGGGACACGCGTGGATGTGGGGGAGGGTAAGAACACCTGTAACAGATCTTTATATGATAGGCAGCAAAAATACGCCGGGGAGATCACTCGTTAAAGGGCCACGTCGCGTACAAACTCAAGCGCGAAGAGAGAAAAAATCGCCCAGAAAGAAATTGAAAAAGGGGGCAAAGAAATTTCCAAGGAAGCGTGATACGGGGGGGCCGCAGAAAACGACGGAGGGCGGTGTCTTTCAAGATGCGTTTAAAAAAACCCGAAAATCGCTCGCACAGCGGGCGAGAAGAGAAAACTGGTTGAGGAGGTGAGAGGGGAATTATATGGGAAACCAAAATGCCCATCGACAACAAGCGAGCCCGCTAACGAAGAAAAAATACGCAGAAAAGGTGAGGAACAATTAACAAATGCAGGAAAGAAGTGGCGCTGAAAATAAAAAGGCTATCCATAAACCCGCCCTTCTGCAGAACAGGTTAAGTTTATGGAAATTGCACAGAACGGGACCCGGGAAGAATGGTCCTTTGAACGAGGTCTGAAGGTGGAGGTACGAATAAGAAGGGGTTTGCAGGAATGTCATCGGGTAAAGGTGAAATGAAGCGCCGCGGGGTGCTAAAAATGGAGACTGATGGTCGCTTAGAGAGAACGGGAGACGGGGAAACAACACGGGAAAAAGTGAGAAATGACGTGCGCGAGAAAATAAGGGGGTGGTTCGCAAAGGTGTAGGGGGCGAGAGGGGGTCCACACAATCTGGCGCTAACTCCTGAAATTGCTCTGGCCGCGGAGACGTGGGGCGAGTTACCGCAGCAGACCCTTCGGAAGTGGACTGGATCAAAAAGGCTCACGAGAATATCAGTTCAACTTCTGGGATACGTTCTCTGAGAAAGACGATCCGGCATGAAAAAAAAAAAGAATCGAAAGCATAGAAGGAAAAAAAAAAAACAAAAAAACAAATATGTTTGAGCCCTGCTCTGCGTCGCCATTGACGAGGGTAATAAGGAAGATGGATACGCCCAAGCTGAACCAGAAATTTCGGGTAAGTCTTGCAGAATGCCGACATCGCATGGGGCATGGGCCTGGAGGGGGTAAGGATCAGTTTCCAGAAGGAAACCCCATGGAGGCGAAACAAAATCACTGAATAGGCGGCACGGATGAAAGGGATCAGAGTGGGTGTTCCATGGGAAATCTGATGATGCGCGACCTGGGATTTTTCTAGTTAAAGGGGCAAGGTCGGAGAAGTGGGTCGGGATTCGGGGAGGCGGGGGAATCAAGGGATCCTCTCAGAAAAACGGGGGGGAGAGGGGTAGCCGAAAAGCTTTAAGCTGCTTGTCGTGATGAAAAACGAAAACAGGAGGCGTGGCAACTCTGGATGGAGAGGAAGAAGAGGGAGGAGGAATACATTTACCAGCAGTTGTTCTGAAGAGAGGTAAACTCGGCGAACTCTGGGGAAAAGAAGTCCGTCTACTAATCCTAAAATACGTATGGGATGCAGAAGCAAGGGTCAAGGGGGGAAGTTTCCCCAAAGACAATTCAGTGCCGAGGAGCGAGAAAAATATCAAGAGAGATCACAGTGAGTCTCTGGGAAAGTACTAGAGTAAGACGCAGTACCATAATGAAGGGAGGGAAGGAGGGGGGGGAGAGGCAGGGTCGCCGAATGGCTGACGCTGGGGGGCAAGAAGGGGGAAATGAGAGTTATCGGTGTCTTTGGAGGACATTGGGAACTGGCGTCAAAGTGGCAGACTTGCATAGAAAAGCGGCTTCGCTAGGGGTCGTCAGGCTTATGGAAATGCGACCATGAAGAAATGGGGAAAATTTCACTGTCAGCTATGGGGAAATGAAAAAGCTGACCTGGAAAAAAAGGGGAAGGGATTGGTAATGATGGAAAGAAAAGAAATAAGAGGATGACGAGGATAAACGATAACCTGGTCAGAAACAAAAATGAAGAGGAAATTTCATGCGTGCACGCAAAGGATGGCGGGAGAATCAAGGGACCAGCAGAAAAGAGGGGTGGAAAGGGCCGCGGGAGTCAGGGTCAGCTACGCGGACGGGGTTGACGTCAGCGGGGTCCTTCGAAAAGGGTAGAATTGCATTCAGAAGAAGAAAAGAATACTCCCACGGGGGTAAAAAGAAAAGAATCAGTGGGATACAAAGGAGGAAGGGAGAACGAGCCAGCTGGGCCGTAACTGCCTTAAAGGACTGCAGCAACTGCGCGCTGGGGGGGCTATCGCAGGACAAGGAGCAAGACAAGAAGAGACTTGACGGACTGGACGAGGGGGGGCCAGGAGTCCGTCAGTCGGGTGTCGCCAAAAAAAAAAAAAAAAAAAAAAAAAAAAGTCGCGCCACTCGGCCCAGAAGAAGAACAAAGTTCGAGAGCGGCTCAGCAAAAGAGGAAGAAGACCATGTTGCTAACAGCGCAAGATGAAGTGGGGGTCTGCGGATCGGCGCAATAGACTCGGCGCTTAATAACGAAAAAAAAACTCAGAGGGATTCGCAACAAGTCTCAGGGTGAGAAAAA
>Ga0179593_1550818_pt1 | contig 11675 bp, 16 predicted proteins | sample CZODoug2_1_08_16_FD_185931 | JGI IMG/M metagenome (GOLD analysis project Ga0179593, IMG submission 185931) | Vadose zone soil fungal communities from Angelo Coast Range Reserve, California, USA - CZODoug2_1_08_16fungal (PacBio error correction) | ecosystem: Environmental > Terrestrial > Soil >...
AAAGGACGGTCGGTTTCTTGCCGGGAATTTCGGGGGGAATCGTTTACTGGGCAAAACAAAAATCTGTAGAGGAGATAACGAAAATTGGAGGGAGACTCTTGCCGCCTATCCCTAGCAATCTTAGTAAGAGGAGGGAATACCGAAGAGAAAGCGTCCAAATCGGGACTATGGAAATCGTGGTAAGAGGGATGGCTCTTGGAACTGAAACGAAGACCAGATAACAAGACCCACCTAAGCCTTCTATGCTCTAGAAACCGCGAGGGTAATTGGGTTTTAGAGGGGGTGGAATGGGATTGGGAAAAAAAGGGGAAGTTGTAACTTTTTGAACTGTGCAAAAACCAGTGTCATTGCCGGGAAAGATAAAGAAGTAGGTAACTTTGTTGAGTACGTAATAAAACTCTTTGCCTGTCCAATTTGGGGGGCTGGGATAAGGTGGGCTTGGGGGGATTGAAGGTTCGGTCCAGTGGTAAGAAATCTTTATGGAACATCTACCTGTCTTTTGACTTAATTAATCATCAACGGCCTTTGGTTGCGTCCTTTCCTCTCCCTAGTAAACCTCTTTTCCCTTGTAGTGGAGTCGGTCGGGTCGGGGGAACGTCAATTCGTTCCGGCTAATCGGGGGGGTAATAGTGGTAGTCCTTCTCGCGAAGTATCGAAAAGCCAAATGTGCAAGCTCGAACATGTGGATCCGAAAAGATAAATAATTGAAAGAGAAAATACAGAACCCTCAAGGCGATCTCAGTGCCTGACACTGGCAACAGAGGCCTTTCATTTCGCGTTTTGGGAAACCAAGAAGACGGAAAGTGCAAAGTTCAATCACAAGATTGATCAGGTCTTGTACCCGGAAGAAAAAACGGGGGGTAGCGGGAGGAGGGGGAGGGCCACAACCATGGGCGCATCCCGCCTTGACATTGCAAATGAGGGTGGATCTTCGCACCCAAAGCTAACCTTTTTGGGGGGTCTCGCTCGCTGGAACCATTCGAGTAAATTCTGGAAATTGGCAGGGGGGTCGGAAGCGCCCCGAAAAAAAAAGGAGCTTAGGTAAACTGGTGGGGATGTCTGAAAAGGGGCCATTCGAAAACTAATGTTTTCCTGGGGGTTTATGGTTCGTCCCACAGGTGAACTAGATGGCGCGGGGATCTGACAGAGGGACACGCCAGAACAGGGGGGACTCGGCTGTTAAACCAAGGGGCCCCTTTGCCTCTCAGGGCCGCCCGCCGCCTATCTCTTCTCGGGAAAAGAACGACTTGTTCCTCCTTGAAGGGAAGGGAGATGGATAGCTACGCTTGCCTTACCCAGCTTTCAAAAATGAAAATGAGTTTTGCTCCCGAAGTTCCCTGAGGATTCATCTGAGGGAGAAAAAAGGTTCGATCTTTTGCAACCGCCGAATATGACTCGATCATCGAGCGCGTGGCAGGGGCTGAAAAGAAGGGGGGTGAATTTGCGTGGCGGGGGGTGGGAAAGTGAGAATCTCAAAACAACAAGAGGAGGAGGAAGAAGTTCGCCTAAAAAGACACTGGGGGAAAAAGAACTAGAAGACATGTCCGAAAAGGTCGGAAACCACTGCGATGGAAAGAGGCATTAGCTTAGGACAAATATCTTGAAACGAGCGGGAGCTACGATGACTACTCGGAAGACCGGACAACTCAGGTTGAAAGGTGAGCAGGGCATGCGGGGGGGGGGGCGGGGAGGCAAACAGACTCCTTTTCCCTTAGCTCCAGAGTCGGCCAAATGACACTACGAGACGGCCGGGAAACTGGCAAGGCCCTAAGCAACATAAAGATTTAACGATGGTCCACCTCATAACGAAGTGTGCGACCGTGGAAGAGCCCAGGCCAACGGTCGATATCACATGGGGGACCCCGAATAAACGAAGGAGAGTAGTGTTCGCATGGCCTTTTTGCTAAACATCGCCAGTGGTACAGACAACCGATATTTCTTGGGGAAGAGAGAAAAGGCCCCCTGGTATACGCCCAACCTTTGCCTAAATGCGGAGGGGTTCCTGCCTTTTTCCAGCTAAGCGAAAAAACCCGGATGCAAGCAAGCTCCAAATACCGTCCGAATCAGCGGATGCGCTGGGTGCGTAAAGAAAAATTATCCAACGCTCGGGTTGTGACTTCCCGGGCGAACGAGAAGAAGAGGGGTGGACCACTGAGGCAGGGGCCGATTTTTTCTAAAGCCCCTGAAGGCAAATCGCTTTGTAGGGGAAAAAACAGGCAAGATCGTAAGGGTCTTCGTCCAGGTCCTTTCTCTTAATAGAAAAAGGTGAGCTGTGCTTCTCCACAGTGTATCACGGCCTGGGACGATTGATACGATAGCGGAAGTAGACAGATCCCGGGTCTATGAAAAATGGAATTGAAAAAGGACCCGACAGACCAGACACTTCGGGAGACAAATGGGGACTGGAAGAGAAAAGATGGGGCACCCAAGAAAGTACGATTTGATCACTTGAGGCGGAATGGGAAGAAGGGGGAGACCGCGACAACCAGGGAAACTACCCTACTTCGTCCTACAAGGAAGTGGGAAAGGGCAAATGAAAAAACAGGCTTGAAAGGGTATGACTTACTACAAAAGGCCAAAACTGGGAAAGAGCCCTTCGCACAGGTCAGAGCGGTTGGCCCAGTTTCTCACACGAAAAGAAAAAGTGTTGAGCAACCCGTTGACATCCAACAACGTAGACCAACAAGAAAAAGACGGGAGAGAGAAGGGAAGCTTCTGGGTGTTCAAGGTTCTCAGGGGGAAACTATGAGGAGGGGGGGAAGCGAAAATTATATAAAACTATGCAAATCTCGAGGTGGGATAGCGTTAAAGGGCCGGGGCGAGCGATCCGAACTAGATATGAGAAAGTAGGCGATGAATCCTTATCAACGAAAAAATTGGGGGGTACCCTGGGATGGGGTGATACACAACACCAAACCGGAAAACGGGCCAGACCACCGTCAAAGGGTGGCTCGAGAAAAAAAAAACAAACGGGGAGGAGAAGAAATGGACGTCGTGGTCTGGAAAACGGGGTGGGCCCGGCTTTTGAAAGAGATCACAAAAGAGGATGGCACACAACATGGGGCTATGGATAGAGGAAATAAGGCAGAGACTCTGCAGCTTGAAGCGATAGCTAAATCATTAAGAAGAAAATTGAGCGAATCCAATCTCGCGATGGCATCGGGTAGAGAGGCCGCTAAGAGAAAGGATTCAGAAATCCAGAGAACCTGAAACAGAAGCTCGTCCCTGACAGGCCAAAGACCATCTAGTGTGTTTTTTGGGTCTATGTGGGAAGGGGAAAAAACGGGTGGGGAAAAAAGGCCGTTGGGGACGTGTGAAAACTGTGCAAAACAAAAATTTGAAGGGAAAAGTCGATCATTGTCGTGGCAGGGACTGGTGGGAGGGACATCATTGTCAGGGTTTCGCACTTTTTGTGGAGTGAATCGCCGGAAAAAAGACAGGCAGGTAACCATTGGTCGAGGGAAAGGGAAGACGAGGGGGAGGGGACAGAAGGAAGAGATCAAATCCACACCTTATTTTGAAAGGGGCGCAAAAATAGGGAAACAAGGTTCCTCTTCCGTTCTGCTTAAAGATGTAATAGAAAGGGGGAATCTGGGGGTCACTAGCGTATCTAAAGCTAATCACATCGGAAAGGCCAATGTAGGGGAAAAATGGGGGGGGGGTAATACAAAAAAAGAAGGGTCATAAAACAGCGACCTTCCGAAAAATGAATCAAAAAGGTAGATAGACGTTTCCGGCTTAAGGTCCATAAACAATCTTCCTGAAAAAAAATTCGACCGCGTGAAACGATTAGAAGTCTTATCGCTGTCGGTTGCAGAAGGGACAAAAAAAAAGATGGGTGTCTGTTTCACGGAAAACCAGGAAAAGCGGAGTCCGGGCAGTGGGAGCTCTGACGGAAAAAAAAGAGAAATGGGGGGGCGTTACGAAGAAGCAAAGGAAGAACAATTGATTTACCAAAGTGTTGGAAAAAATCCAACCATCAGGGAGGTAAATGGAATCGGTTAAAAAAACGTGACGGCTGGACAAAAAAACGAAGGTTTAAGCTTTTGGCGTTTATTTTTCGGGGACCACAGTGGATGAGAAGGAGAAGAGCCTTCCCCTTCCAAAATCAAGAAAAGGGCAGAAAGGGGGAAAGATCAAAAAGGAAAACGACTGTGACATGTTGAAAGCTGGCCTTCTCCGGAAGAGAGAAGTAAGTGGATTAAACTCGGGAACGATCTGAATGGATTGCTATACGGACAGGCGAGGGGGCTAATCGCCGTAACACGGGGGCCCTCCCTTAAATACAGTTGATCAAGGGTGGGATGATTTCCCTGATCGTTCAGATCAGGGGAAAAGGGAGAACTCGAGCGCAGCAGCAAGCAGAGAGAAGGGGGAAATAAGAAAAAAATCGAGTGAGGGGACAGTTTGGTATTCAGATGCGAAGCAGCGCAAAAAAAAAAGGGGGGGGAAAAGGATCACGCCTCAATGGGATACAAACTGCCAAGCAAGCGACGGGAAGGGAAGAAAAGTATGGCAAACAAAGGGAGGAGGGTCATTAAGATTCGGCCAAAGAGCGGTGAAGAAGGAAATGAATAAAGAACGGGGGGCGAAACTCAATTTCAGGCTTAGCGGCCGCGGGTACGGCAAAGATCGAGAAAAGTGAATTATCGCCATCCCTTCATAGTCGGGGGCACGAGGGGGGGAAAAAGTCTTGCGCCAGCTCGTCAACATGAAAAAATCTTGAAGCGAGTGTCAAGAATCTTAGTGGAAGCGGGAAAGGCCCCGGCGCCAGTCAAGACGGAGGAGCAGGGGGCCGAAAAAAGAAGCTAGCGTTTCGCATGGCGTTGCTTCGACAATCAAGCAGTTTACCAGAGAAGGTTGAACACCCGGATGGGCTCTCTTATACGCCAACAAGTCCAAGGAAAGGAAGCGGTCAGAAAGAGAAGAAATTGGACGGGGGGACGAGACACACGCCAAAAAGTGTCGCGTGGGCGAGCAGCTCCAGCCGGAGGGAAAGGGGAAGGGTGGGGGACTAAACATGCTATCCCAAGAGGCGGGTTGTACTGAATGGTTACAGAAACAAAGGAACAGCACACGGTCCCTCCAGGTGGGCTACACGGAGAAAGGTCTGAAGGCCAGCACGAGATCGAGGGACTTGTCTGGCAGGTCGTCCTGTATGTCAAAGAGTTCGAAGGAGAAAAAAGGTTGAGCCATGCTGGAAGACCGTTTTTGCGCTTTCTAAAGAAAGGAAGTGAACCGATACAACCGCAAAAACCCCGATGCTCACTTAATGTTTTCACCCGATGTTCTCTTGGAGAGGACCTTGCACCAAAGGGGGGAGGGGGGGGGAGGTAAGCTTCGAAACGCCGTCGATTGACGATACCTCAGAAAATGGCTACATGAAAAAGGGGGAAAAAACCTTGCAATTCCCGCCAAAAAAGGAACAATTACAATGATGGTATGTCCTACACCATCCCGCGCTGGGAGGGGGAAAGATCTCAAAGGGGGCGGACAAAAATGGGTGCAAGGGAACAAGAAAACCGGAAACAAGGGGGGGGGAGAAACCCGAATGACATGCAAAAAGTAGAAACCCACAAATTCCCCTGCGGGAGGTGGAAAAGGGAAAAGGAAAGGTCGGGTGTTTAAGTCGACGGGAGGGATCTTGAAGGAAAGGTAAGAAAAAAGCAAAATCGGCGATGGATCGCGGTTGGCCTCTACTTGAGGTGTATCGAAAGGACTCAGATGGAAAAGGGCCATGAAGGCAACGCAGCCATTTTTGTGTTCTCCAGAGTCTCAGGTCAAACGCCGAACCAAACGCTTCGTCAAGACCAAACTGCCCCGCGGGATCTCTTCCAAAGAGGGGAGGCAAAAAAGATCCCAGTAGGGACGTCGTGGGCTTGACCGTCCGAGGGGGTCAAGCGGGGGAAATCGGAGGAAGGGAGGCAAAACTGGCTGCGATGAGAGACTGGGGGAAAGTGACTCCTACCTCAACTTGAGATAGAGCGAGAATTATAGGAAGAGGGAAAGAAGAAACTCGGAGAGATCTTTAAAAATAGGATTTGCGCTGTGGATAGAAAAAATTCTCAAAACAAAAAAAACAAGAAGCTTCGTCTGATGAAACTCATGACGGAGGGGCGAGGGGTGTGGTCTACCATGTGGGGCATGCAATGGAAAAGGGGGACAAACTTTCCGTGTCCGGGGGAAAAAATTGACACCACCCATTTGAAGGGGAAAGGGAAAAAGGGCCAGGAACGTCAACGGCGCGGTTACGGGTGTGTAGAAAGAATACCATCAATGGGAAAAGGGAAACACTTTTTGGGGCGCCAGGGTGACGCCAAGGAGCGGGGGGCAGTAGCCATTGGGAGAGGGCCTCGAATGGAGTTTTCCAGAACGATAGATCAAATCCGTAGGGGGCACATAAGGTCCGCTCCAGAGAACATCTGTGAACATGAATTTCTCAACGTCGGGAGAAAAAAAAGATGATAAATTGGGGTTCACTACTTCGGGAGGCGGCAAGCGACACGACCAGTTCCAGCATGGGTCGCTAACAGGGTAGACAAAAAAAAAATCCTGGGAGAAAAGGGAAAGGGGGAAGCGACCTGCCGCCACAGGTGCCGATCTCCGGGGTTAAAAGAAAACAGTCGGGAAGCTAACGAGGGCCCACATGTCGGGTGACGTGCTCAGGGAAAATCACCAAATCTAAGGGGGGGTTAGAGGTCGGGATGACCCGTACAACCCGCATAGGGGATAACTGTTTTTCCGGGGAAAAAACCAGCATCCCGCTGTGCAAACGGAAGGCAGGGGAAAATCGTGGAGCCCACGCGAAGGGGGTGGGAGGGGGGGAATGCGAGCGTTCCAGGCGAGAAATTTAAAGGGGCGTGCAAAGGGGGGGGGGGGAGGGAAGAAACCCTCCGGGAGGTCAAAAAGGGGACATCTCGTAAAAGGTAAGGGTCGACAAAAAAGCAAAGGTTTAAGCCTGTGGCTAGTTTTTTGTTTTCAAAAACCAGTGAGATCAAAATGCTTAGCTCCCACGGCGAAGCCAAGAGAATCGGTGGAACTCAAAGGTTTAAAAAACAAAACAGATTTTAAAGGCTTCCGCACAAAAGCGCCGTCAAACGTCAGAAGGACCAAGAGAAACTGGGGTGGGGCGAGAACTGAGAGGACTAAACTTTTCTTCCTTAACTAAACACGCTGAAATCCTGAGGTGGGTCCGATGTGTAAGATGTACAGAGGGGCCCTGGTGTCACCACGCCGAATCTAATGACTCATCGGGGGAAAGAGGCCTAGGAGGCAGTCAGTTGCTTGTGTGATTCAGATTGGGATATAAATCTCGAAAAAAACCAACGGAGGGAGGGGGGGAAAGGGGATAGCAAAAGACAATCTGATACCACCTACCGGCCAATCAAACAACGCAGAAAAGTATTGGGAATAAGGGATCATTCGGCAAAAGATCTTTTGAAACATCAGGAAACATTAGACTCCGTGAACTCATGAGAAAGGGAAGGGGAGGTTGAGACCTGCTGGGTACGGCAAGAGAGCCAAAAGCAGAATGAGCCCATCCCTTCATGACGAATTCAAAAGACGGGGGAAGGAGGCGGGGGCCAGAAGTCCCCATGGGACAGTAAAAGGGGGTCAACAGCTAGTTCCAAAGAAACGAGGGGGGGGGGGGGGGGGGGGGGGTCTGCCAGGGAAGGCGGGAAGAAAGCACAGGCGCAGTTCGAGCTTAATCACTGGGGGAAACAACGAAAAAACTAACCAAGAGTTCATTTTGCTCGAAGACCCGCACAGTGGTTAACCGAATTTTTGGGGAACCGGATATCTCTTATACGCCCAAAGGGCCAATAAAGACAATGAGTCTGACCCTAGAAGGGGGCCATCGTCTAGACCCGAAAACCCAGTGGACGAGGGCTCACGCAAAGCCGTCCCGGAATGCCAGCGGGGGGTCGAAGTTGTGGAGGTAGAGAAAAGCCAGCGGTTTGTACTCCTGGTACCTACAGCGATAGACCATAGAGGGTGAGAAGGACGGGGAACATGTGAGAACACTTAAGGGGGGCCTGGTTTTTGTGGGGGGACCAGCGGAGATCTACCACTGTGCGTCAGGTCCCCGTGGCCGGGGGGATGCATGTTAGCGACTGCCATCTGTAATACTATGGAGGCGTGCCGATGAGAAAACCGATCCCAATTATTCAAAAGGAAATGAAGTTACCCAAAAACCAGGGAGAACTCCCTGTTGAAAAAGAGGTTTTCTCCTTTGGACTGACGTTCACCATACGGGAGAGATTAAAGGAAACTGCCAAGCGATTGACTATGGGCCGACCAATGAGAAAAAAGAGAATGGAGAATGGCCGATTCCCACACAAGTGGAAAAAAGGGGAAGGGGGGGGATAGGTACTACAACAGGAAAGAAGGGGACTGAAAATTCGCAACGGTTTCAAGTGACTTCAATGGTTTGGGGGGCGTCACCACTGACAAAAAGAAGAAATTAATACAAAAAATTAGACAAAGGTCCCCTCGCTTTCTGGGGGGCGGGCGAGTGCAATGGAGACTCGGGAGTGAGCTGGATGACAAGGTTCGATTTCACATCTTGGAAACTATTGCCCATCAGGGTTTAGAACTAATTGATGGTAGCTGAAGAAGCTGCAGAGTGAGGAAGCAATTATTAGGGGAGAAGACATCGCAGAAGTGGGATCCAAGATGGTGCTCGAGGGACGCCGGTCCCAAACTCTGCGGGTCAGACCGAAAGGCCGCTGGATCGCTCGAAAAGGTAGGGGGAAAGAGAGAGATCCATCAGGTTCTGGTCTTGACCGCAGGTTTGGGACGTTCCTCTGTCACAAAAAGGAGGGGGGACAACAAAAGCTGGAGATACTTCAGGCTAATACTTTGCCTCCTATACCTCAGGGTTGGAAGAGCTACCATCAGGTCAGGGGAAAAATGAGTCGTTTTGAAGGAATTGGCGCTGTGATCACCTTCAAGAAGACCTTGGAAGGGGTCTCAAGAAGCAAACGAAGACGCCGAGGTAATTTGTGGGGCGTGTTGGGGAGTCCGGGTGCCTCACACGTGGGTTGTACTTGGGAAATGACAAACACAAAAACGTTTCGGTCATTGAACCAGGGAGAAGTCTCTCCAACTCCGGGACTGGTGTAGGCGTAATAAAAAGGTCCAAAGGGGGGAACCAACTGGTGGCGGAGAACCCTAGGACGAAATAGCGGGCAGGGTACCATTGGGGTCGATCCTGGGGGAGTCAAACATCGCGTTTGCCACTCGAAGAGTCAAATCCGTAGGAGGGGGTGAAAATAGGGCTCCAAGCGAACATCGAAACATGTAAGTGGAAATCCGGGTCGCTGGAGAAAAGGGGGGGATCGGGGAAAGACGAATTCGGTAAAAAGGAACTCCATCTTCCTTCCAAGCTGGACGCTAAAGTGGAGACCAGGTCCCAGGGGAAGGTATGGTGCAAGGGGAACCTAATCCTCGCCGAAGATGATCTCGGTTCTTGCCTGTCTGAAACAAATGGGAAGGGCCTGGACCGTGAACGTATCAGAAATCACAGCTGGCCTTATCGGGTCTGATTAACCCTGGGGGTACAACCCTCCTGCGGAAGGAGGGGAGGCCCGAACACAAACCAGGGCGCAGCAAGCTGGTATGGAAAGGGGCCCGGACTTCAGGAACTGGGCGTGGGGGGCGAAAAAAGGGGTGCGGTCGCTATCTTTAACAGATCGAGGAAATTGAGGGGAAGGGGGGGCTTATGAAAGACATCCTTGGGATTTAAAAAAAATGCAGGGGGGAAATCGGGATGGATATCAAAAAAGCGAAAACGAGGGTGAGGAAAAGTTGGTATAAAGGTTATGTGTTCTCCACCATGTGATGAAGAGGTCGACTGGGCTGCTTCCGCTGTCAAAGGAGAAGGAAAAAGAGGTAAGAGGTTTAACTCGCTTTGAAAACGACTGGGGGGAGGTTGACGGGCTGCCTTCCTCACGATCAGGCTGTGAAAATCAGTGGACGACTATGGGGAGGTAGGATAATTAAGGGACTTCGTAAAACAGCATTAGTCTAGCCTTAAAGAAGAGGGAAGATTTTCCAAGGGTAGTATTCGAATGATATTCCCTAAGCGTTGAAATTGGGAGCTGAAAGGGGGAAACGAAGAGATGACTCGATCAATCGCATCATCGAAGAATAATTTCTGCCTGTTTCGAGTTTCTGTTTCAGGTGGAGATTGGGCGATCTAAACAACAAGAGGAAGGATGAATGAGTTCTCAAAAGGGGAGGACATCCAAAACTCGACCACAGTCAGGGAAAAGTATTCGCCAATTCTGTAAGAAAGGAGCGAAGGAGGAAAAGGGGTTAAACTAGAATTCGAGGGTACCTCCGTGAACATCGGCAAAAGAGAGAAGGACCAGTCTGGTGTACGGCATAGCGCGAAGCCTTTTCCTTATCGCATAAGGATAGAGGAAAAAAATGATGCATAAGTCTCTCTGTGTGGATTAATGGCCACATCTAGGAAAAGGAGTGGCAAAAAAATCGTATTACTCGGCTCTCTTGATTCTTAAGACTGCGCGCCGTCGATCGGATATCACTGGTGGGGAACCGAAAAAATAATAGCAAAGGGGAAGACAGGGGGGGTCGAAGACTTTGGAAGCGACACTAAAAGGACGAGGGGTTTTCCATGGGACCTAGCTGGGGCGTCGATAAAAAAAAGGTCAATTCGTCAATGACGAGAATGTAAGTCGCAGACAAAGGAGGTGGGGAAACGCAAGCTCCCCCTGCCGTCCAGAATCCAGCAGGGGGGAAGGGAGGGAAGTTGTAAATCGGAGAAGCAAAAGTGCGGGGGGGTACTTCCTTTTCTCCAGGAGAGGAGGATAATAGATGGGAGGGCCTGAGCACGGGGTCCGACCTTTTTTTGAACCGGAATTAAATCAATTCTGGGGTTCAGCAAAGGGGAAAGCTGCAGGGGGCGCATGGGGAATTACTGGCTGGCCAGAATTAAAGCTGAGGGGGGCCACAATGGGTAAATTAGGACATTCTGTAAGACTATTGAGGGGAGGTAAGAGAATGAGTGAAAAACCGAAAGAGGGAAAAGGAAAATTTAAGCCAAGGACCTAGCCCTAGGAGATGGGAAAAGGGGGGGTCAAGTTCGCTTGGAAGGGGACCTCTGTTCACAAAATACGGAGTGGGGAGACTCTTAAAAAAAAAGAAAAAATTGACAGCCACCAGGGGGAACAAATGGCTACCGACCCGCTATTTCGTAGAAAAGGGCCAGAGAAAAAAGGAAAAAAAAGGAACGGAAAAGTATGTTATACGGAAAGAAAGGGCGAAGTTGACTATCCCAATTGTATCTCAAACTGTTGAAACAGTGCGAAAAGGGGGGAAGGTCACCAAACCGTAAAAGTGTGGCCCGGAATGGAAACGGATATCCCAACAAATTCCCCTCGGGTCAGGGCGATGGGAGATTAGAGAAAAGGGTTTGAAAGTCAGGGAGAGGATTGAATCAGGGCGAGTCACAAGAAATCAGAAGAGACAACGATGCATCGAATGGAGTTTAAAGGGGGGGGAAGAAGAGAAGTGGTGGGAGCATCCGCATCCTAAGGAAGGACAGTCGCCATGAAGTCTTACGCAGCCATGGGGGGTTTGAAAAGAAGCAGGGGGAGAGAGGTCAAACTCCCAGGGGGCCCAAACGCTGCGGGAAAAACGCCCCGATG
>Ga0179593_1648254_pt1 | contig 11675 bp, 12 predicted proteins | sample CZODoug2_1_08_16_FD_185931 | JGI IMG/M metagenome (GOLD analysis project Ga0179593, IMG submission 185931) | Vadose zone soil fungal communities from Angelo Coast Range Reserve, California, USA - CZODoug2_1_08_16fungal (PacBio error correction) | ecosystem: Environmental > Terrestrial > Soil >...
AAAAAAAAGAATATACCCGTGTGGCCGCCAAACAACACGGGGGAAAAGTGCCACGGAAAAAAAAGCCAAGGACCAACACCCGGGGGGGAAGAAAGCACAAATAATCCGCCAACCAAACGTCCACACTCAGGAGGCCTACTCAAACAAGAAAGAGAGTCAAGGCCAACACGTGCAACAACTCCGTGATGGGGGAAAGAAAAGGACTACCGAGCGTCCCGGAAGAAAAACAAAAACCTCGGGGGTCGAAGGTTACAAAAACAATGGTTTTGGGCCTAAAGGAAAAAAAGGAAGAAAAGGGTGGGATCAGGCTCGGGCGGGAGATGGAAAAACGGCTGCGGCAAACTGGAATCAAGATTGATTAGCGGTCATTTGGAAACTCAAAGGAAAAATAAAGAACAGGGGGGCCACAGGACGCGAGCAGTAAACGCAAGAAGGAAAAATCAAATTACGGGCAGGTCGTCGAGAACAAACTAACGGCGTCCTATAATCCGCGGCGAAGAAAATCAGCAAGGGAAAAAGCTACGAGGTATCACCGGCCCTACTTGCTGGGAAGCAAAGCAGCGCAGTCGAAAAAGGGAAGAAAAAGAAACCGCCGGGGCGCGACGACCCTAAATCAGAAACGGCCACAATTGGGAAAAAAGGAGAAATCCGTGGCCGCACGACTCATTCCGAGTCAGAAAAGCCGGCTCTATTCAAAACGCGACGGGGGAACCCAGAAAAAGCTTTGTCTTATACTGAGGGATTCCAAAGAGAATCACTGAAGGAGAATCTTGCCCGTCGTGCAATTGATCATGGTGGGGGCAAGGGAAAAAAAAAACGAAAAAAAGACGGAGAACAGCCATCCTTTTGAGAAAAGGGGGGGTGAACGGGGAACATATGCCGTAATCGCTGTTAAAAATCGGGTTACGGAAGGGGAGCTTGACGACGTGAGGCATGGACACCGGACCCTTACCTTCGGCGAGGCGGAAACGGCCAGAACGAAAAAAAGCGCTGCACGTGCAGGCAACAAAAAAAAGCTTTCCTTATGTGTCCAGAACAACGGACTGGTCGTGGGGCTGGCGGACCTGGGGGGGGGGGGGTGGAGTAGCCTTGCGGGCAGTCCGTCGAGTTGATCGCGAAAAAATTAGGGGAAGGAAAGATCAAATCCATAACAAGAACTCAAAAAAAAAGGAAAAGAAGAGAAGCTACTCCACAAAAAAAAACGCAATCGCACATGACCGATCTTTAAGGAAAGTGTCAGGGGAAAGGCAGAAGATCCCGGGGCAAGGGTGGGAAATAGGCTGGGAAAACTTTCCTTGCTGCGATGATAACCCTTCGTTCGCTAAGACCTTAAAGGCGACCTCAAGCACGAGGGAGAGTCAAGCAAAAAACGAAGAGGGAAAAAGAGACGCATTGTGCCCTTCGGCTGCCGTCAGAAAACAGGGTGCGGGGGGAGGGGGGAATCGGGAGACAGGAAACGGTAAGGTTCCATGCTAAAAAAAAAGAAAGAGCAGATAAATCCTAAGTGATTTCGCGTGGCAAAAAAGTAAGAAAGGGGCGGGCTTTTTGGGGGTTACACCGAAAAACGAGTCGTGAACGGGAGGGGGTGCGGCCAAGTGTTGTTGAAAGAGGAGACTTCGGACGAGGGGAAGCCGAAGGGAACGTGCGGGGTTGCCGGGAAAGGAACTGGCAAAAAAAGGAAGAGTCGACTCAGATGATTCGTAAGGGATAAGACAGTTCACGGGGCCTGTCCGGGGAGAGCGGGCGGAAAAATTTCAGGGGAAAACGACCTTTGAAGAGCGGTCAGATCATTTTTAAAGAAAGGGTTAAAAGGCAGAATCCCGGTCAGGGCGAAATTCGGGATGAGAATGCCTGGCTGAGGTCGGTGCTGTCGTTACTCGGATTGAAACTACAGAAGGGGGAGCAGGTACTCGGGATGATAAACGATAAAACTAAAACTGACACCAGCAGGATCCAGTAAAAGACTACCCGGTTGGGCCCCGAAAAATAGAGGGGGACCAGATCACCAAAAAATCACGCGAACCGTAACTTGTGCCTGGACAAAGGAAGAAAAAAAAAAGGTGGGGAAGCCGTGAAAAAATAGGGGGTTGCTGGGCAGACGCTTAGGTCGAGTGCTTCTGGTCAACGCCTGGCGGCACAGATTGTGGGGAAAAGCATCGTGTGGGGGGGCTTCGGCAGTGGTCACGAGTTTGCGTAGCAAAGGGGAGGGTTTTCTTTTCGGTGGTGCACGTTGGGAAAGAAGAAAAAGGGTTGCCGTGGTTGGTTGGCTGCAAGGTTTGAGAGGGACGGTTGGGGTCGGGGGGTCGGCGTAGTGGGGACGGAGGAGGGTCGGGTTTTGGCTTGACTTTGCTTCCGAAAACGGGGGGGCGGCTCAGGACGCTAGGAAAGAAATGGGGAAGGGTTTGGAGTGGATTGTTGAGGAAGAAGGTTAAGCTCTTTGAGTTAGATAAGGAGCGCGCCACATGAAATACCCCAGAAAGGGCAACAGGCATCACCTGCACATTTGAGATAATGGAGAAAAATATGCGGCGAGAAGGAGTGGGCCAAATACGGCATCGGTCAGGACAAGGATATAAATGATTTCAATTTAGCAGCATGAGGGGGGGAAAGACGTAGACTACGCCATCACTAGAACAGGGCGGGACTTTTGGGGTGGATCCTCAATAACGATCTAAAGGGGAGACGGGGGTAAGGGGACTAATGGGAAAAACCAGGGAATCGGAAGGCCAAGATGACAGACGTGTCCATCATCCAAAAGGAGTTCAACCTGTAAGAGAAAAATGAAAAAAAAGAAGAGAACCCCTTGGGTGAACCGCAGCCGTTGGAGACCGACGGGGACCCACTGGCTTTGGAAATGTTGTTCTGCCTGACATCCGTAAAGAACCATGAAGAGAAGGATTGAAGCGCATGACGGGAGGAATGAAAGGGTCGACACGAGGTCGAAATGTGATATAGCTCGCGTGGGAACAAAAACAAGCAACCCTCTCCTCCCTTGTGAAGAAAGGGACAAATAAAAGCCAGAAGGGAAGATCGCATAAGCAGTTTAGCACCTGGAAGAAAGGTTGAAAAAAGGGTCAAGCTTCTATAACTCGAAAAAAGGAATAGGGTGACGTCGTTCCAAAAATGCGGAGATTGGGGTCAGGTATGGGGAGCGCGGGAATAGACCCCGTGACTTCGACGAAGGGGGGCTATTATCCAAGGGAGGGTACAGGAAAAGACACACAAGAGAGAGAGATACAACAACAAAAGAGAGGGTTATCCGTGTACCGAAGTGGGGTAAAAGACGATTCGTAGAAGGAAGAAAGGAATAAATACATTAAGAGCCCACAAACAACGAAGGGGCTGGAACGTACTGAAGTCCGCCGGGCAAAGGAACCGCCTCTTTTAAGACCAGCTTGGAAAAAAAGAAGTGAGAACTGACTATGAGAGATTCGTTAACGATGAGGGATTTGGAGCAGCTGTGGTAAGAAAAAGGTGGGTAACACGTAATCCCCCAGAAGGAGTGGCTTCGGAGGGGGGATTAAGAGAAAGAAGATGTCCGAATAATACATCGAACGAAACTCGAAACGGCGGGGCGTCGGAAAGGTTGAGAATTAGGCGATGGCGAAAAGGAGAAAAGCCCTCCAGCGGTCGGGGTCAACTAGGGATCCAAAAACCACTTCAACGAACGGGAGCTCTATGGATAATGATGGGACGGGCCGGCGGGAGCGGTGACAACCAGGTTGAGACAAGACTAAGGCGTTCAAAAACTTGGACAGGCGTTAAGATGCATTTCCCTTAGTAACGCTCCCAACAAAAAGGAAAGAGCAATTATCTACTTCGGGATGCTCCACTCAAATGAACGCCCCAAGGCGGTTCCTACACACAGAAGGGTTAGAAATTGTACGAAACGTCCGCATATAAAGGAAACAAACGCATACCATGGACAAGAACATTGGGAAAACTGGAAAAACTTATTTTTCAGTCTTGGGAGGAAAGTAACAGGAGAACCGGTAGACCATGTACGTACTCGGTTGTCAGAAAGGTCGAAGGAGGCGAGGAGGCTGAACGGTCCTCGGCAAAAGTAATCAGGCGAAGAAAAGAGAAGCCGGACGCAAAGAAGCAAAAACCACAAGAAAACATCCCGCAACAGGGTCGCAGGTGAAAGAGGAAAAGACAAGCCGCACCCCATTGTGGAAAATCTTCAGCAAGGGAAAAACAAGAGGATTAAACAACGCCTAAGCAACGCTCACCCACCGAAGACAGAAAAACAACAACCGAACCGTACACTGCATGAAAGCCAAAAAAAAAAATACAAATTTTCTCCAAAGCCTCAAAGGGAGAGGGGACAAGGAAAAATCGGGAACAGCAGGGCAGAAAAAAAAAAAACAAAAAAAAAACAAAAAAAAAAAAAAAAAGAAAAAACAGACGGCAACGTCGTGCAACAGCAGAAAAAAACCGAAAAAAAAAAGAGGGTGAAAACGCCCGTAAAAAGGGGGGGGGAGGGAGAGAAGGTTTACCACCGAGTTTTTAACAAACACAGAAGGAGGGTGTTGGTGAACGGCGGATCTGTAAATATGAGGGAGGGAGGAGGCTTTCAACTTATCGAGAGGGGATGAGGTGGCGGGGGATTGGTCATGCACGCAAGCCTTAAAGGGGAAAGGGGAAACACCGGCCAGCTAAAACCACGGCATTATCATCCCTTCCGTGCATTACGCAGAAAAAAAAAAAGGGAGGGGGAACGTCGGACGAGCAAGCTGACGCAAAAGGGAGGGAACTTCCATTAACAGCAGAAAAAGAAGAAACTAGGAGGGTCTTCATCACATCGAATAAAAATGACTGGAAGTACTAAGCCAGGACCCGCATGAGGCGGCAAACAAGGGCGGACTAAGGGAGTCCTTGAAGGAGGGAGAAAAATCATTTAACCTGAAAAAAAAAATGCAGTCTCCGATTTCCACGCCAGCGCCTACGGTTGTCCCTCGCAAAAGAGAAGGAGGGGAGGAGGGGCAATATGTCAACGCGAATCTGGCAAAAGGAACTGGGAACTTCCACTTGCTCTTGCATGTACAGTTCGAGAAACTGGGAAAAAAGGATCCCGAGGGTCGACGCTTGCCGGTCAGAAAAAAGGCTTGAAGGGGACGCCGAGACAGCCGCTCGGCTTTATAAGGGAACTCCGGGAAGACGTCGCTCCGTCAGGCTTATCAGAGGAAAGCAGAGAGGTTGAAAACCCCCAACCGCCGATAGTCCCTGCAAAAAAAGCCCAATCAGGACTGGGTTATTGACAATTGTCCAAAGGGGGAAAGGGGAGCTGGGGATGCTGGTCCTGGTGCTGATTGCGGGGGGGGGGGGAAATGAAGGGGGCCTGATTCTGAAGAACTAGCAAAAAGGAGAGGAAAGGAAGAAAAACAGCCATCTTCAAGACCACGACGCTCAAAAGGAGGACACGCCAATCAAAGAGGGAAAACTCAAGAAAGAGGGGGGGGACAGGTCAATAAGGCCCGTCATCTTGTTTTGGAAAGGCCGCGAAAAAGGAGGAGGGGCGGGCCTTCAGTGCTTCTCATTGGAACGAAGACCGCAGGGTCCAGGCGTTTCCCGCCTGAAAGGAGGAAAGAAAGGCGGGGGCGTAGTCAGGCGTAACCAAACTACGTCGTACTCGCTTAGGGGAATCCTAGGAAAGAATGGCGTTGCGAGAAAAGATTGACAAAGGGAAAAAGGTTCAAATAAACGTCTCGCCGAATCCTGCAAGTAGAAAGGCTTTGAAGGAAAAGGACTTTCAGGGGTAGCAGGAGGGGAACAACAGTCGAAGGGGGAAATACCGACGGTTGACTTCACGATTTGCGGTTAAGGCGGAACAGGTCGCCGCTGACGTGCCCGTTGGCAGGAACCTTTAAAAAAACTGAAGGAAGGGAGCTTTTGTATGACTCTAAAGGGGGAAATAAAACGATGGATTACGACCTACAGTCATTTGGGACTGCCGTGGCGGCGCTAACGTGGGGAGTCAGGAATTACGAATTTGCGGGGAGGAAAAAGGGGGCAGTGGAAAAACTCTGAGTCGAAATATGAAGGGAGAGTCCTCGGGTCAGGTACGCCGAAAGCACGTTAATTGATGAGAGGCAGCGGGGTACGAAGTTTGCTGAGGAGGAAGCAAAGGCCGATTTAAGCGTGGGTGCGTGAGGGATCCCCAGGGGAGAAGGACTAAACTCACGCGATCAATGAGCCAGCAAAACGCTTGGGGCGACCCCTAGAAAAGAACCAACTATTGCCCTGGAAAACAAAAGAGAAAGGCAATGAAAGAGAGATGGTGGTAACTCAGGAGTCGCCTTTGAAAAGAGGGGGGGGATTTTGGGGAGAGAGCGTGGTGGAAAGGCACCGCGGTTCAGGGGGGGGGGCTCTGGCCGATGTATTGTGGGGCTGAGAGGACAGGAGTGTAGGCAAGGTGTATTTGGCGTGGCTGGATTGTCAGTCAGTAAGGGGAAGTGCCACGGTGTGGTGTGGGAGTCCTCGGCTGGCGGTTGTGTGTGAGGAGGGGAAGTGCGAAGCGAAGAGGGGTGGCTTGACCGGGTGCCTGTAGGTTAAACGATTGCTTGCGAAGAGAGTTTCGATTGTTGGCATGAGGGGGGGGGGGAGTCGTCTGTCCGGCGTGAATCTATGGGGAAATAAGGGATGAAAACTGGGGGGGCCGAGGTACAAGCAACAATGTCGGGAACATCATCGGAAAAGACAGAAAAGGACATGGGCAATAGCCTGGTTGTCAAAAAAGGTAATGTACCCAAGAATGAAAAAAACTTGGAGAGGGGGGGGGAAGTATCAATTTTCGTCAAATTGGGGAGGAAGTGGGTAGAATGACCAGGGGTTGTCTGGAGAAGAGGAAAGAGCAAGTACAATAGTCACGGGGTGGGGAAACAGCTGGCGAGGTCTTTGGGGGGGGGGGGGGGGGGAAGCCTCAATAGGGGAGGATTGGGGAGGGGGACGTTGGGGCTAAGCATTCACAGGAATCGGGGGGACACTCAGCAGGGAAATAAAGGTTCTTTTCACATATACCAGGAGGGGGGGGGGGAAACAGGACTCGTCAGGCGCGTCGTCAGGAATGCGAAAAGGGACATCAAAGAAAGTTCTCCTCAAACGTGGGAAAAAGAATGAAAGCCCGCTGGCTTGATTCAATTGGGGGGCGAAGAAAAAGTGAAAGAAAACCAGAAAAATATCAGCCGCCGGATAGAATTACAGTATGCAGAGTAGGTAACGGAAAGAATTGATCTCAGAAGGGATAAGAAAGCCAGAGGGATGGAATGAAAAACTCGCCGCTACCAAAAAAAAAAGGAGAAATCCCATCAAAAGAAGGAAAAAAATAAAATAATTCAGGGGGGAAAGTCCACGGTGGGAGGGGTCTAGACATTAAATAAAGGAAGGGGGCTAAAGAACAGGACGTCGATACTGGGGGGGGGGGTGATAAGAAAAAAAAAAGTATGAGAAAGGAGATGGCCCCTCCGGCGTCAGACTGTATCCACAAAGAAGTTAATGTTACAAGGGATCGACACATCTCTCTAACATAGACAACACGGGAAAAGATCTAGAGATGGGTTCTTGGGATCAACGTGAAAAGTGCGGTTGGGTCTATAATTTCGAGAGGTAAAGTGGGGTGGGGGTGCAAAGAAGAATACGCGACGCACACAGCGCATCGAAGAAAGGTTTTGTAGGAGGAGCATAAGTTCAGTGTGAAAAAAAAAAAAAAAAACCGGGGGGGTATTCTGCCATCAGACCACTCGCAAAAAAGAGTAGTTGCCAATCTTACGCTGGCAAACTTATCTGGTATTAATACTTAATTGTGGGTCAGTACTCGACGAGGGATGAGGGACGATCGAGAAAGCTCAGGGAAAAAAAAGACTCAGACCGCACGGGAGCATTCAGAAATCCAAGTGATGGTCAGGCAGGGGAGGGAGAGAGAGCAGGAAAGAAAAAGGGGTCCCAAACCAGCCCCAAGAGGGGGAAAAATGACCAGACCACGGGCTTAGAGCACGCACTGTCTATATCGGAAATGGAGACGCCGGCTTAGAGGGGTTTACAAGTTGAAGGAGAGGATAACCCTAATGGAAGGGCCGCGAAGATCAGGAAAAGGTAAGATCCCACACGTCCCCGAGAAGGAGAAAGGCTTAAATCCAAAGGGGCAATCGCCAAATGTTACTATCACACCCTTGTACGAGTAGAGGCTACGCCACGGGAGAAAAATACGGGAACACGACGCCAACATTGGGGCGAACTGTAAGACTGACCTTAAAGAGTTTCCATTCTGGGCACCCATTAACACTGGCAACCCAGCGGGAGGGTCGCTCTCCAGTTGGAAGGGGCAAATGATGCCGGTCAAGGCTGAGCACGCAAAAGAAGTCACTAAACCCGTCAAAACTCTAAACACCACCCAAAAAAGAAGTCCACAAACGGTCCAGTTAGACGCACAAAGAAAAACAGTGGGGGGGGCAACTCAGGAAAAAGGTAAAAAAAAAAATACAAAAATCACGGACACAATACGCCGAGCCAAAATCACAAACAAAAAGACGAATAAAAAACTGAAAAAAACACGCAAAGTTACACTGAACATGAAAACCAACGCTGACCACACAAGCCAACAAATACACGTGGGAAAAAACAAGACCGCGGGTGACAAAAAGAAGCACCAATACATCGAAGGCCCATCTAACAAAAAAATACCACTAAAAAAAAGGGGAACATGACAGATCCCGACGAACACTCCAAAAAACTGCGAGTTACCACCATTGATTTTTAAGCAGGTCAAAGTACACAGCCATAACGATAGGGGTGATGCATGCAATCGGTCTGATCGGGAGAAAGGGCAAGGGGAACGGATGCGCTATGCCTGGGCTTGCGTTTCGGGGGGAAAAGGAGCGGAGGGGGAATGAACGCAAATCAGAATAAAGAAGCCCTGAGTGGAACATGCCGCGACGCAGGAGACGAGAACATGAACGTGCAGTTAAGATACCTGACCGAGGAACTCGGGCCATGAAGTCAGCGTACGAAAGGATCTTGCACGCCAAGGTCCGTCACCGTCCAAGAAAGTTCTGATCAAAAACTGAACGTGATATGTCTTCGTAAAAGAAAAGCGACGGAGCCTTCCCCAAAAAAAAGAACGGCCTTCCTCCGAGGGCAGAAGGAGTGGAATTGCGGCGACGAACTACCGGAAGAAAAGTATGAAAACTGGCCCGTTCAGAAAGAAGAAAAAAGGAAAAAGACGCCAAGACTAGTTGTTAAACTCTCGAAAAGCACTGTGGGATGGACGTCGAGGATGCCAACGCAGAATTCACGGGCAGGATGTGAAGGGGGGGGGGGCCCGAAATTGATCCTGACAAGTTCAGGGAACCAAAAGAATTCTAGAACTTCCTGGTTCTACGGGGGATTGGGCGTTCCGACGGCCTGGTTTACGGCCCTGAAGAAAGCCGGGAAGAGACCGGACACGCCTGAACAAGAAAGGCGTCGCTGCGGGGGAAAGACGAACTCATCTGCGAAAAAAAACTTCACGGCCGAGAGGACGCCAAAACTCAAGAAAGGACAAATCCCAAACAGCGGACTGGGGGGCTGCTGTCAGTGGTAGAGGGGGGGGCATTAGCTTAGAGGGATAACGAGATTGCTGGATTCTGTATCTCACCAACGAGGGAATCATCAAGCAGCGAGAAATACTGAAACAAACGCAATATCACTCAGGAACCAGCCCACAAAAGGTTGCGTTCGGGGTCAATAAAGTCCAGGAGGAGCGCGAGCACGGAAAAGCGGCGGGGGCGCGCTAATGAGTGGGGGCGGTCAAAGAAGGTCAGGTCAGTCGGGGGGAAAACCTTCTAGTAAAGTCTACTCAAAAAAAAGGCCTCCACGTGGGAACCAACGATGATCCCGTCGAAACCGGAGGGCTTTTCGATCGGGTCCAGACGTTGCACCCTGGGAGGTGCCATTCTCATGGGCAAGAAAACTTGTCAAAAAAAATACAGCCCAGTGATTCACGCAAGTAAGAAAAAGATGGCCTTTTTGCATCGCGGGGCAAAGAAGTGGTGGAATAGAGACGAGGTGAAAAGGGAAGGGAAAATAGGTGTAAGGAGTAACGTCACTGTCGCCGCAATTGGATGCCGTTTGAAAAGACACTAAGCTGTCTCGCCAGATCTTTTAGAGAGGGGGGGTACGAAAGGGTAGGCGTCGAAGGCTGAATGGCAGACTGGCCGGTGACGCCTTTTGCAGTTAGCGGTCAGAGGGCAGTTGAGATATAGCTAAAAGGGATATGAAGAAATAAAACACATCGCCGAACTGCACTGTGATGATACTGAAGAGGGTCTTTTGATTCGGGGGGAAGAACTCTCAAGGGAAACATGCAGGGTAACGGTCCTCGGCGTGAGTTCAAGGGGAGCTAAACAAGAAAGAAGGGAACTACAAAAAGAAAATGACGTGCACCCTCCCTCAAAGCCCGTTGCCCTGATGAAAAGCAATCTCGCCGCCTGGAGTGGTTCCGTGCGGCCCGTCGTAAACTGGGGGGGGGGGGGGCGGGGGGGGAAAAAAGCTGCTGCGCGGGCACGCCCGGGTCCCATAGCAAAGATTTCTTTGGGGGCGGACGGGCAGAGGGGGGGGAAAAACGTCTCTTTGAGGGGGCAGGTGTATTGTGCTTGGGCGGGTGGACTTGGATCTGGTCAGGTAACGTTGCGGTTTTTTTGGCGGAAACGGAAAAGGGGGGGTGTTAGCGTGTGCTTGAGGGAGAGGGAAAAGGGCTGTAAAAGGGACGGTGCCAGTTGCCAACGGGGGGTTGACACCCTGCCTGGACCGTTGGGGCATTTTTGGCGGGATGTGGTGGGGGTAGGCTGGGATAAACGGGGAGATAGGGGAGGTTCGCCTCTACTGAAAGGTGGTGACTGTGGGGGAACCTGAAGCAGCAAGGGCGCAACAGAAGAAAAAAAGAACGAGTTCACGACAATGGAAAATAGGCGGTGAGCCGCTGACTGGGTAATATGCCCAGATGAACAGACGGGAAAGGAAAGGAGATCAAGTTCTGTGGGACAGGGGGAAAAGATCGGTGGATATGACAGGACGGGCGTAGCGCCAATAAAAGTTGTGATGGACCGAAGTATGGAGGGGTATTCCTCAAGAAAGACGAGAAGTTAAGAAAAAGGGGGAAGGAAAAGGAACAAGGAACCAATCCGGACGATCAGGGACTGGGCATCCAGACTGAACTGGTAGAGAAAAAGATCTCATCCAGTCAAGAGGACTGAATGGAGCAATGGAAGTGCTCTCAGCGTTGAAGGTTGAAGTGACCCCCAACGCTGGCTTGGGCTTTGGGGTGAATCAATGTAAAAAGGACTGGGAAAAATAAAAACAAAGGAGGAATAATCAGAGGAAGGGAACATTGTGCCTGGGCGATAAGAGTAGGAGGACACGGAAACCTTCTCGCAGAAGGTATAGAAATAAAGCCAAAGAAACAAACGATTGTAAAACATGGAAAGAGACAACCCTAAAGGGAGAATATCGCATAAAGACGCTGTTTGCGCGGGGCAAGCGGCCTACGGAAAGGTGGAAAGAGGGGAAGAGGAGGAACCCCCAAAAATCTTCTATAACTGTGGGGGAGATTCAGGTATTTTGCATCGCCGGGATGAGGCCAAGAAATTCAAATCGACGAAAGAAGACGCTATTGGGGGAACTGGGACAAGTTTACCAACACA
>Ga0179593_1664593_pt1 | contig 11675 bp, 16 predicted proteins | sample CZODoug2_1_08_16_FD_185931 | JGI IMG/M metagenome (GOLD analysis project Ga0179593, IMG submission 185931) | Vadose zone soil fungal communities from Angelo Coast Range Reserve, California, USA - CZODoug2_1_08_16fungal (PacBio error correction) | ecosystem: Environmental > Terrestrial > Soil >...
GAAACAGGGAAACTGTCCGTTCCGAGTATCTGAAGGGTTGAGGGGAACCAAAAAGCTAGCGTCTGGGGCGCTTTCTCGCGTGAACCTTCAAAGGGGGAAAAGGTCTGAAAGGAGGACCGGCATACGCCTGGAGTCTACGCTTCGGGGGCAAGAAAGGAAGGACGCGGACTCCTACGAAGGCGAATTCAGCTTTTCAAAAAGGGAGTACGAGGAAGGGCAACATGGGGGGAAGGGCTCAGGAGGCCATCAGTTCTGAGTATACCTTTTCTCGGATGAGGACCGCTGTGCGCAGGATTGAGAAAGGCGGGGGAAAAAGTGAGAGATTCTAGGGCATTGAAGCGGTAGGGAGATCGACGTCCTCGAAGAGTTTTCGGGGATCTTCGCCTACCTTCTCAAGAGAGGGGTGGTTTTTGTTGGAGGTTTGGTGGTGGGGTGGGGGGGGGGGTGGAAATGCGTCGCGCGCCCGTGACCCCCGAAAGGGGTACCTGGAGGGGGGAAACGCGGGGTGGCTCCACCTAAAAAGAAGTGCAAAAAAAAATCCAGAACCTCTACATGATCGGGCTGGGGGGACAGGCCTAATTCAGGCGGGGGAACGTCTAGGATCTTCGTTCTGCACCGCAAAAAGACTGATAGGCTCTTCCAGGGGGAGAGGCTATACGACGAAGAAATCTTAAGAAAAGGGAAAAGCGAACATTAACTCCAAAGGTTCGAAAAAGAAACTTAGAGGGACGGGGAAACCTCTAAAGGGCAGTCCTTCAACGACCGTGTCAAAGGATACACTTTCCTGCGGAGGAAACCTATCTGGAAAGGGGTGATCTGAAGATCGGGGAGTTGGGTATACTTTGTGGCGAAAAGAGGAGGGGGGAAGGGGAAAGCTAGGGAGGGGTACTCGCTGAGAGAGAAGGAGGGTGGAAGGCTCGTTTCACTCTGAGCTCCAGTGGAAGATCAGGAGAGGGACTCTGTCTGAACGCGCAAGAAATCGGGGAAGGCCAAGAGGGTTCGAAGGAGATGAAGGAAGATTCCTGCCTATCACTTAGGGAAGGAGAGAGCTAGAAGGAGCGTTTCGTGCTGGACGGGGGGTGTAAAGAGGTTCAAGGAAGGGGGGGGTTTCTGTAACTGTCTCTTTCAAGGAAAGAGAAAATAAAATTCCATACCGGAAAGCGTGCCTTTCAAAGGTCCAGCTGCGAGGCAAGTGCCAGGTTTTCACGAAGGAAGGTTGGGAGGGGGGGCAACCGGCGGGGAGGTTCAGAAGAGTGGGGGGAAGGGAAAAGGAAACCTGCTCGCGTCGTTTCGCTGAGGTCGGTGTGCCGAGGAGGGAAAAGGTGGTAAGAAAAAAACAGCGTTCGTGACCGGATGATGCAAACGCTGAAGAGGTGTGGGGGGCTGTTTCCACTGCGCTGAACAGAGAGGACGAGCGCGCTGTTATCGCAAAAGAAGAGAGCTGAAAAAAAAGGGGGGAGTTCCCTGGGGGGAAAGGACTTCCGCGCGGGGCGGAGAACAGCAGGCCTCAAAAAGGGGGAGAGTTAAGGGAAGGAGAAAAAGGGGACAGTTAATCCATCCTGTGGTAAAAAAGCGGGGGAAAACAAAAGTGTGGTGACTGGGTCGGCAAGCACGGTCAGGGGTGATCGCTTTCCTCTACCGAGATCGGGAGTGGGTTTTTCTGCGGCTCCCGGGTTGGGAACTGAGGAGAAGGGAATACAGTCCGGCGAACTAGTAAGAGCGATTCAACAGGAACGCTGTCTCTCTTCCAAGGAGGGGGGAAAATGTCTAAAAAAGGTTCGACGTCGCCAACAACGAAAAGGCTGAAGGGAAGCAACTCCATCGGCCTCTCGGGGAAGATGCCACACCGCTCGGAGAGGGGAAAGAGGCATGGAAAGAAACGATGTCTGTTGGCATGAAAAGGTTGAAAAAAGGGAAGTCAAGAGGACAAAGAAAGCCTCACCGGCGAAGGGGGGAGGGGCGGTAACTGACCCTTCAAGAAGGGGGAAAACGAGCTTAAGAAAAAGGATGGGCTCGCCCGTTTTATACTCTAAATAAACACAAGAGGGGAAAAGGAGAAGAAAAAAAAAAAAAAAAAAAAAAAAAAAAAATCATCTTCGTGTCAAGGGGCGCGATGAGAAGGAAGACCGAAAACGTCGCCGGTGAGCAGCACGTTTGGACGGAGAAAAAGTGCGCACCCCTGCGGCTTCGCAAAAAAGCGTACAAGCAGCTGAGTCCAACCGGGGGGAGGGGACATCGAAAAAACCCTGAATCAGAAGCTGGCTTTGAAGGGGAGAAACTGAAGCCCTTCGTCGTTGGCAAGTCGACCGAAAAGACCCAGTATCTTGGCATCGCGCAGGGGGAGGAAGCTTAGGAGACTCTTCCTCGGAACGAAACTTCTAGGGGGAAGGAGAAAAGGGAGTCACGAAGGGAGCGCATAACCACAACCATCGCACCAAGAAAGGAGTCTTGGGGGGACAAAAGGATTCCATCTATCACCCGACCGGTCATGGGGGGAACCTTCATAAGAAAGCCTCCTCAACCGCGTGAAGGGTGCCCATAAGGGAAAGGAACGGGGGAAAGGACTCCACAAGTCAAGCGACTGGAGAAGAAGAGAGCAATGCCCGTGCGTACCAGGTCCCGAAGGGGGGCCATGAGACGAACGCTTAACAGACGAGAGGAAACCTCTAGGGACGTATCCGGGACCATCACAAGACTATTCCCAAAGAAGGGAACGAAAAACCCTCCAGCACCTGTCTCAAAGTACCAAAAAAACAAAAAGAAAAACACGGGGGGGCCCTATTACACTCGCCATGGGGGGGAAACCGCAGCAACCAAACTCAAAAAGTCCTCATCTGGAAAAAAAAAAGGCTTTCACAATGGGGAAGCATATTACCTTTTTCAAAAAAAATCATGGAAAAAAGAAAGAAGGGGTCTTTAAAGGGCTCTCCCACCCCTCGCAAGGGCCCTACCCCATCCCGAGAGGGGGGGACAATCTGAGAAACCTCTACCACAAGCAAAAGGATACCGACAACGTCTTCTGGGGAAGCGCTCCGGAAGGGGGGGACTCTAAAGTGATTCTTTCCTATGAAGAACCTTAGAAACCAAGAAACACAAGAAGAATCCTTCGTTCGAAGATAGGAAAAACCAAGGAAAGGACAAGACTGACCAAAAAAAAGGACAGCGAAGGGAGAAACCCCGAGTCCTGCGTACCTTGGAAAGCCCTTCCTTCGGGGAAAAAAAAAAAATAGATAGCCCCCAGGAACGGAATAACTAAAAGAAAGGAAAACTCTCCATATTGTGGGGACAGAAAAGACTGGAATCACTCACCTCTAGTCAATTGGAAGAGGGGGGGGGGGGGAAAAAGGTACTACTTGAAGAAAGAATCACTCTTTTCGGGGGACCTTACTGGATAAAAGAAGGACCTCGTTTGCGTTATTTGATGGGGGAAGAAGGAGGGAAAGAGGAGAATTGGGAAGAACGTATTCACGCCTGCGGAGGAAATCGGCGGAGGAGACTGAGTCCCTGGAGGGGGGCCAAAGAAAGAAGGGGATCCTCCGTTCACTCGGAGCCAGACCATTAAGGGAAAAAAAAGCGCCCAGATCTGTCGCTAACGAAGGAAAGGGGAAGGTTCTGCACCGCAGAGGGGTCTTGGCAAAAAAAACCGCACCAAGAAAAGAACCGGGGGGGAGCGAGGAAGGGGCTCTACTTCTTTTGTCAATGAGACAGAAGCGTTCGGACAGGGAAGCGAATAAATTGTCCCTTGGAGGACCAATATGAAAAAGAGTCTCCCTTTAGAGGCCAAAAGGGGGTCCAGAAGGGGTACTCGAGCAAAGAAAGCCAGACGTGAAAAGCTTCGACAAACCTTCCTCCTGCGCGAAAAGATCCCGGAAGAACCCAGAAATGCTGCGCAGGAGTTCAAAAAAGAAAGGGCCCTGGCATCACCGAGCCCCAGCCTGAAAAGAATGTCCAATCGGGAACGGAGAGAAAAAAAAAAAAAAACAGGGAGTCGTCGACCGAACGACCCCATAAGCCGTCAGGACGGAAGGCCCGGCTAGTTTAAGAGGTCTGACGGCAGGGCTCTAACATAAAAACGCGATCTTGAGGGCGTTGCGGAAAACAACGGGGCATCGGTTAAAGGGCCACGGGTAGAAAAGGAGATCGGAAAACCCCTTCTTAGCTAAAGGACCCGGGTGGGGAAAGGGGTTCGATTCTCAAAAACGGGAGAAGGGAGACGCACTCAAAGAAAGATCTGGTAGCTTGGCTATCCTATGAATGAATGATCTAGAGAAGAGCCTACTCCTTTCCTTCACTCCTTACTTCGAGAGGAAGAGGGGTCCGCTAAGGAAGGAGAGAATAAGGTTCATCGCGGGGTCAAAAAATTCTTTTCTAATGGGGTGCATCGTCCAAGGGGATCTGAGGTGGGCATCTTTCACGGTGGGTGAAGGAAACTTTGACGTCTTCGGCGCGGGAAACTGCTTTCTCAGGGGGGGCTTTCAAGGAGGAACGAAGCTTTTCATGGTAATCGTATGAAAGAAAGGAGAAATCCCCGCGTAAGTCGATGACAAGGGAAACTTCTTCTCCTATCCGTCAAGAAGAAGAAACTCGAGGAAGGCGCTTCTAGTAGGTAGAGGAAGTTAAACCTTCCGTAAGAGCTGTTTTTTCCCAAAGGAGGTTCAGAAAGAAACACTTCTATCTAATGGACGTCAGGGAGAGGAGGGCTAAAAATGGCGATCGACTTTTAACGGGGAGGGGGGGGATCATGGAAAGGAAAAGTCGGCTTATCTTCCGTCGAAAGGGGGGAAAGAGCGAAATAAAGTTTCCAAGGATCTTCCTACCTTTCGAGAGAGAAATTAACGCCAACGGGAGCCACCCTTTCTTCTCACGAAATGGGGGGGGGGGAAAACTAACGGAAGAGTCTCATTCGTCCAAAGGTGGTCCCTCCTCTATACCAAGGAGGGGGGGGGAGGGCGTATAGACGTTTATACCCGCTCTTTCTACTCCTAAGGAAGGGAAGAGGAATTCCGGGACTATAAGGGGGGGGGGGGGGGGGGGGTGGGGGGGGGTATTTAGGGAAGGTCACCTATGAGGAAGGGGGAGGCTTCTGAAGCTCTTTTTCTCAAAGCTCTTTTCACGAGGGGGTTCTCTAAAAAAAAGCTTTACTTCTTTTGTGTCAGATAAAGAAGGAAGTTTAAAGTTTGTATCGAAGGCGTCCGTCCTTGCCTTGGGAAGGACTTACCTTGAGGCAAGGAAGAGTATATTCTTCATGGGCTGCGGGAAGAAGGTGGGAAAAAAATGCTTGTGTAAGTCTTCTTTTACAAGATTGTAAAAACCGTTCTTGATGGGAAATGAACGGCGAGGATTTTCTCTATCTCACCGAGCTGCCCGAGGAAATGCAGGGTGCAAGGTGAAAAGAGACATCTGCGAGGCCGGAAAAGTTTTCAATAGGGGAAAAAAGATTAGGTGAGGTGTCGGTGCGGCGGGGAGGGACATGACGAAGGTCATCAGGGAAAAAACTCGCGTCGGTGTCGAACTTTTGCTGAAGGCTGCTTTAGGGAAGATGGCTGTTTTCACCGCGTCAAAGGAGAAAGGGAGGGACTAGAGGTTCTGTTAAGCCAGAAGGTATCGGTTACTAGGGGAGGGAGAAAGAGTCTCTGGAAGGATAGGTACCTTTTACTCACGAAAGGGGGGAGGTGTTCGGAGAAAACTCATCTGGACTCGTAGGACTTGCTGGCGATGAAGAAAAAGGAAATTTTAGAGAGGGGGGGCACTAACTCTTTGGGCGTCGGGAATAAGATTGGGAACTTTTTAGAAGAAAGAGAGGGCCTCTACCGCTGGTCAAAAGCTATCGTGCGTTTTGGAGGGGGTCTTGAGAGAAAAAAGAAACATCTTTACCTCGTATTTTTCCAGTCAGAAGGGAAGACGGAAGGGGAATCTTAAAAAAAGATTCGCGAGGCCAAGAAAAGGCCCGTCTGTCAGAAAGAGATCAGGGTGAAAGGAAGAAAACTACTTTCGGCGTTTTAGTGAAAAAGTAAAGAAGGAATCCCGTGAAAATCTTCGGGGCCGCGCCCGCTCTGTCAGGGGATCTGGAGGGGAAAAGGGGTTTCGAAATTCCTCAAGGGGAAGGGAGAAAGTCATCGTACCGTGCTGAAAGGCGACGGGCTGGGGGAAAAAAAAGGCTCATAGAGCAGGTAAGGAGGACCTCGACCGGATGTTATGCTTAGGGTTAAGAACAACAACTAGGAAAAGAGAGAGATAAACCGGGCGAGCAAAATCCCGGTCGAGGTCAGACTTTAACGGCAAGAAAGAGGAGGTGCAGTACCCTAGGACCCTGCCAGGAAAAGGTGCTCATCCGTTGAAAAGGTCACTCAGCAACCCCGGCGGCAATGGGAAAAACCTGAGTCCGATCTCAAGGACCGAGCGGGAGAGGAAAAGGGAACCTAGGACAAAAAGGTGTATCTGTCGTTTAAATCTAAACGGAGAGATTTGAGGGAAGAGACTACCAGGGTGCGCAAAAAAGCGTTCTTATCTCTCCTGCAGTGTCAGGGAGGGGCCGAAAATCTGTCATCGACTCGGAAAAATATGGACCTCCTTACGAGGTCAGGTCAAGCTGGGGGTCCATTACCAAACCAAAAAAACGATCTGGGGGAAAAAAGAGGCCAGCGATCACCCTAATGTCGGCCGAACAGAAAAGGGACCATAAAACGGGAAGAAAAAAAAGCCCAGGGGGAGGGAAAAAGGGAAAATGATTTATTAACGAAAACAGCTTGGGACAGCAAAAGAAAAGCGCCGCGTCCAGCTTAAAAGATCTCTCCCGGAATGCTCGATCACAACAGTTCCCGAAAGGGGTACCCGACAGCTCCTAGTAGGAGTGAAAAATCCAAAACACAAAAAAAGGATCTACAGTTCCAGCTCGTGAAACAGGGGGGGGGACCCTACATCCTGTAAAGCGTTATCCCCAAGCAAGGAAAGCATCTGTCCAACACCGAGAAAGGAACAACGATCCCGATGACCGGAAACGTTAGAGGGAAAAGGCCGAAAAACAACGCAAACCGCCATCGGAAGGAGTTCCAAAAAAAACAGGAGGATGACCTTTTTCACCTTGACCAAAGGGGACGACAGCCTTTCGAAAGGGGAGGTATAAACAGACCGACGCCCCCGTTCAAAATAGAAGAATCGGAGGGGGGGGTACATCGAAACAAAACCTCTACCCCTCCGAAAAAAGACCAGCTCGTCGTCTCTCGAAGTGGGGAAGCCTCGGTATCTTCAGCCCCTGAAAGGGAAAAAACAGAAGACACCCCTTCAGACTACACCAAATGAAAAGGTAACCACCCTCCTATCAGAAAAGACCCTTCCTCTAGAGGCCCCGACAGAATTCCCTATCTCTAAGCCGGGGGGAGCCTGAATCCTTCCCTAAAAGGCCAAACGGTCCATCAATATTATCACTCCTACGTAAGTAGAAAAAAGAAAAATCAATTAACCGGTATCTGGGAAATCTCTTTTATCACAAAAACAGGAGAAGGTTTAAGAAAGTAGTTGGACTAAAGAGAGCGTTCACTTCATCGTGAAGGGGACCCTAAGTCCCAGTCGTTGGGGTAGAAAGGGACTGGGAGGGGGGCATCGGAAGCCCTACAAGGTTCTGGAAGAAAGGGGGGGGTTCGTGAAAAAAAAAAAGAAAAACTTTCGGCGAACGTCGGAAGAAATCTTATCGATCTGGGGAAATGTCAGCAAAGAGCGGGAAGGGTCACACCGTCTCTGAAAAGGGGCCGGTCGAAAAAAAAAAAGAAATTTTACGGGTGTCGGAGGGCGTCTCCGGAAAAAAATCCCGAGGAGGAAGACCCACATCTCGTCGTTAGTAAGGGAAGGTCCATCAGCAATGCCTCGACTCCACACTGTGAGGCGGGGGATCGTCAGCGGCGCAAAGGAAAGGGGAAAATAAGGACAGGGCCGGTGTCCACTCGTTGGGAAAAAAAAAGTCGATCTCCATAAAAGGCAAAAAAGAAGTATACTAGAGAAAAAAGGACGTGATGTCAATCCTAAAGCCAGGGCTCCTCGCCGCAAGGGGGAAGGGAAAAGGGGGAAAACACGCCTAACTGTCTGGAAAAAAGGAAAAGCCGTCGACCTTTTCCACTAACAGAAGTTCTGTAAAAAAGAAGAGGATTCCATCCGGCCGTCCTTCGTCAGGGACGAGTAGGCATGTCCTTCCCGGCCATGTAGAAGAGGGGACAGGTAGGGGAGCGCCCCGTCCAGCCGCAAGAGATCTTCTCTGGGGAGGACTCAAAGACGATCATCTTCCATAGGCCCGGAAAGATACACTCAAAACAAAAAGAAAATATATATATTACTCCTTGTGAGTCTTCTTTCGGAGGGGGGATCTCTGAGGAAAGAAACCGAATATAGCTAGGGAGGGGAAAGGCCGGAAAAGGCTCGATCACCAAGTAACTACTCTCCGGCAGGGAAGGACTGTAGTAAAAAAGGGGGTTGTGGGGGTGAGGGGGAGAAAAGGCTTGAAGAAAAATAAGGGACATCATTCCCGGCGGGGAAAGATGCTCTAAGGGGAGGGTGAGAGGCTTTGAGCAAAAGAGGAAGTTCGGCTTTTCTACCGGACCAGATCAAACGAGAGAATCAGGAGCATCACGTAGGTCCCGTGTCTATTATAAAAGGGGGGAAGGTAAGATCCGCGACCTCCCCTCATTTCCTTGGGGAAGGGGAATTCTTGAGAAGCCTGGCCGCCCGCCGATCGGCCTCGCAGAAACCGAGCGCATTACTCAGGGGAATGACGTGCAAAGGGAGAGGTTTGGAAAAGACGTTCGTGCAGAGGTCCCGGTTCTCCGGAGGGGAATCTGGAATCTGGCGCTGTGGGGGAGCGGGGGGAGTGATCGACTTTGAAAAAAAAGCAGGGACCTCCGGAAAAAAGCGGCGATCTCCGGCTGGTAGACAAATCAAAACATTTCCAGAAGTCTTCCAGACAGATCCTCTCACATGGGGGAAGGGGTCATCTCACCCTTGATTCAAACCAAAAAACACAAGAATGAACGCGTCGCAGTCCAACTACGTGTTAACCAAAAGGCCGCGGGAACAGTCGGTGATACCAGAGGGGACAAAGAGGGAGGGGGCGGGGAGGGGACGTTAAGGGAGGGCGGACTCATCCAGGGGAAGGGACGGTCACGACCTAGGGGGCGCGGTTACGAGGGAGTCGAAGAACAGCTGCGGGGGAAAAGGGAGCTGGAAAGATGAGAAAGAGACTTCGTGGGTACCGGGCTACTCGGAGGGGAAATGGGAGGGATAGAAAACGCCTTTACGGGGATGCCGCTTACCGAGGGAAGGAAAGGGGGGATTCGGCCGGACACGCGCGGATGGTCTATTTCTCTTGCTCTGGAAACCTGGGGGGGGGGGGGTAAGGGAAAAAATACAGACGAGCCCTGTCTCTTGGAGGGGATCTCCATCCCGTACCTGAAAGGAGGAGAAAGGACCGTCAAGGGGAACCGAAAAGGAGACCGTCTGCAATTTTTTTGGCACAGCAGGTGCGTAAAGAGTGAGGAGCTTAGGGACTTACCGGGAGGGATGAAAACGGCATCGGGCGGAAAAATGGAGGGGAGACTGTGGCAAGGGAAGGCTTGTTCTGACATGCAAAAGTTGGGCAAAAGAAAAAATGGGGTGTGGGCTGCGGCTGATAAAAAATCGTCAAAAAGGGGGGGGGGGAACATGCTCTGAACGGGGAAGGCGGAGGGGGTCTGCACGGGCTCGGGAAAAGTTGCAGAAAGGGGTCTTCACTGTGAAGGGGAGGGGATCATCAAAAAAAACGCGGCTCTTGACAGGGGCGATGACTCAATCCTGGGGGGAAATCCTTTAATGGGAAGAGTGCGTATTACACTTTTATACCCAGGCTTAGGGGGAGTAAAAGGGGGAGGAGTGGCCGAGAAGGAGTCCCGATCGGGCGGGGGAGGGGTGTTGTCTGGCTCGAAAAGGAAATGTGTCCGGTCAAAGGAAAAGAAAGAGTCGCTGACGCGTCTTAAAGAGTAAAAGAAAGTGAAGGGAAATAGTCCAATAAACGAAAAAAAAGGGGAGCACCCCGCGGGGAGTCTCCGTTTTCAAAAAAAGAACTTCGAAAGGGGAAGGGATCTTTTCCACTCCATGCCAGTCAAAAAAGACCGCAAGGAAAATCGTCGCTGGATCGGAGGGGAAGCTTTTTAGGAGGGGAGAAAAAATTAAAAGGGGGAGACGTGACGTCAAGCCGTCAAAAAGGAGGCAAGGGAGGGAACCTAAAGGCGAAAAAAGGGGTGACACTAAGCTGACCGCGACCGGGGGAAGGGGCTCTCCAAGAGAAAAAAACAACAACAAGAGAGAGTAAACCTTTTAAGACCAAATCAAAAGGGAGGGCGGAAAAGCACTGAGAGTGGGCGGTCGTACCGAGCGCCAAGAAGGGAAAAGCCACGGGGAGGAAGTCACTTTTCATCAAAACCAAGGAAAGGAGACCCCGAAAAGAAAAAAGACAGTCCCTATCTAATCGGTAATGGGATCAAGAAGGACATCCCCTGAGGGGTTATGCTGGCGTGTGAAACTCCCTTCTTATCAAAGAAGAAGGGGGTCGAAAGTCAACACGGACCCTCGTTGGCAAAAGCAACAAAAAAAGGGGAAGAGCTCTAGAAAGGAATCGCTCTTCTCGGGATACTCGGTCGATAGGGGAGGAAAGTCCACATCTCTGGACAAAAAGGAAAAGAGCCCCATAACCACACAGCAATAGAAAGGACTCCAGTAGGGGGAAAGAACCCAAAAAACGTGTCTGCCGACCCCGAAGGTTTCCCGAGAGTGTCCCATCCGGGGTGGTTAAAGAAAGAGCACGTCAAGGAGAAAGGAAAGATGCTTCATGATGAAGAAAAAATCGCCCCTAGGCGAGGGAGATCAAGGACATTTCCCTCACCGGTGGGACCAAGAATGGCGCGTAAAAACAGCCGCGAATCTTAAAAGGAATTCATCGCCTGTTACAAAGGGGGAGGGACCCATCCGAGCGGATCCACGAGAAAGGGGGGGATCCCCCTCCACTCAAGGGGAGAATGTCACAAATCACCAAAAAAAAAGGTCTGACAACTACGAAAAGTTCACGCCCTTCGGGAATCACTGTGAAAGTCCCCTCCTCCCCTGAAAGAAGAACGGGGGGGGGGGAGAACCCTGACGGGGAAAAAAGACGGCCCTCGCAGGAACGGGTTTCCAACCGGGAAGAGGATCGAAAAAGGGGGAGAAGGCTTCATGCGGGGGGGAAATAGACCCTCGGAAAAAAGGAGACAGCTCATGTCATTGCAACAGGGTACATCTACCAAAAAAGAACCTCTCAGACAAGAAGACAATCTCTTCTCTCTCTCATAGGGGGGGACTTCGAGGGAAGTCAGCCCCGGAAAGTGCGAACCTCGCGATCACCAAGAGAAAACTTTCCTGAGCGGGGGGTGGTCCCAAAAAATCACCCGAGGGCGGGAGAGCCCAGAGATGAAGAGTTTCCTCCTCGCCTTTCACCCCGAGAAAAAACCCTAGTCTTACCCTATAACTGAGCATAAGGTACAAAAAAGAAAGTCCTCCCTACCTTACGTCAGTACCAGACAGAACTCCTCTCAAAAGTATCCGAAGACCGATGGAGAGAGGGTAAGAAAAACAGTACCGCAAAGGAAGCGTATGTGACACTTCGTGGGGACGAACTCTACGGG
>Ga0179593_1291610_pt1 | contig 11674 bp, 6 predicted proteins | sample CZODoug2_1_08_16_FD_185931 | JGI IMG/M metagenome (GOLD analysis project Ga0179593, IMG submission 185931) | Vadose zone soil fungal communities from Angelo Coast Range Reserve, California, USA - CZODoug2_1_08_16fungal (PacBio error correction) | ecosystem: Environmental > Terrestrial > Soil >...
AGTTCTTCTGCTCACGCCGCTTTGCAAATGGCCTTTGGTCGCAGGGCGGACCGTGGAGGGAATAAAAAGGTGTAAACACATCCAAACTCTGGGAGAAAAAACCACAAAAGGAGGAAGGGGGTGGCCCGTACGCCAGAGCCTGTATGGGCGCGGTCCCATGTCCCGCCGTAAATTCGAATTAGAGAGCCTTCAGGGCGAGATATCAGCACAGGGGCACGGCATTACGAAAAGAGGCGATTCTGCCTGCAAATAACAGCCACGACGACAGGGAGAACGCAAGGACAACCGTCGTTTTTTGCCGTAAGCAGACGACCCCGAGAGGGAAGAGGAGATCGGTCCATCGAAGCGCATGTCAAGTCAGAGCTCAGGCCTAAGGAAAACTCACACCCGCAGAAAACCGTCCGTGCTAAAACACGATGGGGGGGGGAAGCAAGGTCGGGCCCAACGAAAAAGAACGAACCTCTAGCTTCGTTAGGGAACGCACCAAGGGTAAACTAATAACGGGGCGGAGCCGGAATCAGGTGCGTGCGACGACCATAGGGTGCCGCAGGCAAACTGGGTTTGGCAAGAGAGCCGGAAACACGCCACCGGACGACGGCCCGACAGGGTCAGGTCGGTGTCCGAAGCGCGTCCACTAGGTGCGGCGAAAAAAAAAGTCACGATAAGCTCCAAGTTCTTTTTTGCCATCACTGAGTAATAGGGGGGAAATCATTAAGCTCGAAATGTCTCATCCTCTACTTGAGTGCTTGTGAACAAACCCTAAAGCAGCGCGATGGCACATTTACAAGACCTCCTTATGGAGCGAGCGGACCAGTGCTCATAAAAGCTGCCAAAGAAAACAGTGGCCTCTATCTGGACAAATTAAGCGAAAGAGAGAAAACCAAGTTGAACTCGGGGGCTCACAAGTTCTAGTGCTATGCTTCAAAGAAGAAAAAAAAAAGACCCAAAAAGTAACCGCACGACAAAGTCTCACCTTCATATGACGCCGAGTCAATGAATAGAGGGAGGCCCGAAACTGCCAAAGAGGTTGCTATCTTCAATTCAAAAGGACCTTACCAAGACCCAGAGAGTTAAGAAACGAAGTTGGCAAGCAAATTTAAAAAGCTCCTACCTGGGTCGTAGGCGGGTTTGACCCAAGAAAAAAGGTGCCGAAAAACCACCCAACAGCAAAAAAGTGGAGTGATTCCGGTGCGGGAAGCAGCATACGTGACCCTAGGAAAAAAGTAGCAGCTTTTGGACGTCAATAACGAGCTGAGACGGATAATCAAGGGCGGAATCACAAGGGGGAGAAAATGGCAAGGGCAAGCAGAATAGTCAAACAAGGGAGGGAACGGCTACGTGGAGTTGGAGAAATCAGGGACTAGACTCAGGGGGGTCCGAAAATGGAGCAGGACCGACTATGTGAAAAGAGAAATGAAAATGTAGGGAGAATGAATTTCCGGACAGTCTGAAACCATATGGCCCACGGTTTCCAAAAGATGGGGGGACAAATCGCGAGAAAAGGTCACTAAGGGCCGTCGGTTACAACATGCATTTTGCGTGACCGAGAGAAAAAGTATGCGTGGCGAAAAGGGGAGAACTGCCGCGCTGTTACAAAGAGAATTTACGGACAGGAAAGGGGGAGCTTTAGGTCAAGTCAGCCCTACCAACAGTGAAGTGGAAAGAGGATAGAAAGAGGGGTTGTAATAAGGGCTTGCGGTCGGTGCCGATTAGGTCTGTACGATTGTCCCATGAACAGGTGGTAGAACACACTTGCTGTCGGAGCGACGAGCAACGCGCTTAAGGAAAAGCAAGTCCAAAATAGAAATGCAAGAGACCGACGTGGGGTCCCGGGAGAAGGGTTTCAAGCATTGCGTTGTAAGCCTGACCAAGCCGTTCCTAGATGGGCTTCATGAGATTCTACGCCTGAAAAGACCCATTTTCAAACCTGCTATTGATCACCTGAAGGTAGTGTAGAAGAGAATGTCCCGATCACCTGCGCAAACCTGTTATTCCAAGAGGCCGCGGAGGTAAAGAAGTTTTTGTCCATCGCTGTCCTCGCCACTCGGGCAAGCAAATCGAAACGCAACGAGAAGCCGTCGATGACAATACAAAACCGGAGGGAGTAGGTTCACACTGAGGGAGGGAGGTGCTTCCATCGGTAGATGTCTCACGAGGTCATGGGTGGAAGGATATATGATTGGAGCGTCGAGCAAGGCAAGAACGAAGGCTTGACCGGCACTCCAGGAGAGACGAGAACATGGTTTTAAGGTACAAAAGCGAAGGAGGTAAGGCGGTAGGGAACAACAGATTCCGCGTGGTGGCCTCAGAAGGGGACCGGGTCGTCTTGGGACCTAAGATCATCGCTTCGCATGGATAGAATAAAAAAACAACTGAGGAGTATAGAGAAGAGAAAAATGGCAACGCTCTTACTCTTACGGAGATCCGAGCTGTCAGAGGCCAAGTGTCACTTTCGGGAATGACACTACGTTCGAGAATCACGTACATTAAAGGTGCACAGATGTTTCTACGAGCCGGGTAAGGCACGCAAGGGTTGTAGGGGGGGGGGGGGGGGGGGGGGGGGGGGGGGGCCGGGAAAGGGCCGACAAGAGAGCCGGAAGAAAAACTGCGTCTCTGGGACTCATAGACTTTCATGAGGAACCATAGAAGTCTAAATAGTACATAAAAGAGGGGGGGTTTTGGGTATGACATCTGTAAAGCTATTAAAGCGACTTTAGGTTTACTGGTATGACAGAGACGAATTCCCACAAAAATAGGACCGCTCTGCATCGGCATGGAAACAAAAAGGGTGACACATTTTCTATAATACGATTACAAGCTGGAAACTCAAAGACGAGGGTCCCGCGTCGGCAGGGCGTGAGGATCCCGCAATTTCAACCTGGGGATTTAAATGCGGGCCAACTCAGCAAGGAACAACTGTAGCCCGCGGTCAAGTCTATGAGTTTGCGGCAAGAAGCGAGAGGGACGCGGATAGAATAAGGTTGACGATGAACAACCTGCCGGGAGATAAGAACAATAAAAAAGAAAATCCGGGCACAGGCGCGAGAGGAAAGGGGGGACCCTTATTTTAGAAAAAAGTAAAAATTTCAAAATGTTGCGGGCCTATACTAATTTAATTTAAAAAGAACGTACATGATATGGAACGACCAGCAGGGCTTGCAAAATCGCTCGTGAAGAACGGTCTTCTTAAATCTGAAAGAAAGCACTGTACCACACCCATCGTGGGAACAGGGATTCTCGGATGGGAACGACACCGGGAAACGAAATGTGTCCGAAAGGGTCGGCAAAAGGATCAATTCGGACACAGAACATTAAGAAAAGGGCATTCTGGGGGGCGATAAACAATGATGTAAGTCGTTAAATGAATTTAGGAACATGTCAAAGACGGTCCGACAGAAGGGGGAAAGGGGGGAGTATGGGTCGAGGGGGGCGGTCGCATGTCGGTGATAGAGTCCGGACTTTATAAAAAGGAGGCAGCAGAGGGTGGGAACCCAGAAAGCTCGGAGGCATGTGCCCGATAAGTCGCACCCGTGAATTTCAAATAAAAGAAAGGGGGGCGTTGGGGTTTTTCTGGGGCAGGGGGGGTCGGGGTCAACCCACGGAGAGCATGTCACGAACAGGGTTGGAAGCATTACTCTGAAAGGCGGACTGGACACCTCGGGGTCGATGAGATCTTTGCACTGGTGGGGGGGTAATTCGCGCACATAGTAATCATTCTCATAGTCGGTTTGGGAGAGAAATTCGACGGCGGATTTTTGGGGAGTGGGTAAGGAAGGACAAGCCGACAAGCCATTAAGCAAGCAGCATAGCTTCGAGGAGGGCGATCTGAACTGTGCGAAGAAGGATTCCTGGGTCTTTATGATGAAGTGGAAAAGAAGGGAACAGCGCGCAGCAATAAGTCGATAAATCCATCACGCAGGCATCCAAATTGGGGGGTCACTACTTGAGCGAGTGGAAACCATACCTTTAGGGCTTTGACTACAGGCGGGCGGCCGAACAGAGGGAAAAAAGGCCAAGAACCAGGGGGTCGCCGTGCAAAACAGTTTGAAGAAAAGCGCGTTTCCTGAAAAAGCAGAATCGAAGAGAAGGCAGACAGGGCGTCCAGTCGACGGGCAGGCGTGGGAGGCTCAGCATGAAAGTTAATGGTGCTGACAGCAAAAGCAATCCGCACCGCATCGGAGGGAGCCACGCACAATGTGTCGAGAAAAATGGGGGACCTGACACCCGGGGAAGATGATTTGAATTTCGTGTACTAGACCAACTCACAAATAACAGAGGAGGAAAGGGTTGATGTGGAACAAAGAAGGGGGATAGGTGGGTTTGCAGGCTGCTTCTGAGCCCCAAAGGCAAAGCGAGGGACATGATCTCCTCGCAGAGAAACGTCTTGCCATGCGGTAAAAAAATAAAGACTCAAACCTTCTAGACTCTTAGTAGAAGGGATGGGCAAACGCCCGCTCGTCTTAAGCGCGTGAAAAAAACACAAATTGATTAAATGCACACACTTCTCATGTATCTTCGATAATCGGCGTTCTTCAGGCGGGCCATAGGGGCTGCAGCCATACAGGTACCAGGCGGTAAAGGTGCAGCGCAAACATTACGGTTGATCGTCGCGCAGAAGGGTGGGAGGTGAAACATATTCAGCGGCCAATGGAAAGTAGGCGCCACAGGCAAGGTGAACTAGGGGGGCGGGCGAAAGAAGAAAGAGCCATCACACACACGATGACGGGGAGAGATATGACTGTTGCGCACAGAACCAAAAGTCAAAAAATGCAGGGTGGGGAGGAATGACGGGGACTGTGCATGATCTGGGGGAAAACCGAGGATCGCTACCTGTAAGAAACGCGCCACACCCGAGCTAAGTGGGGGGAGGACAAGAAGACTTAAGCCATCGCCAGGTTGTCCCAAAAAGACGAGCGCAAGGCCTCCGCCGGTGCACTTCGATAGAACCTCAATGAGACAATCGAATAACAACTGGGCGTTGGGGGGGGATTCACGCGCATTACAACGATACGAGATGACCGAAACACGTCGACGACGCGGCCCCAAAGAAAGGTCACCAGGGGTCAAAAAAAGTTGAGGTTCCGTGCACTATCCGGGGACGGCGAAGGATAGGAAAAGGGCCTACTGGAGCATGGCGGTGAGGGGAGCATACCCGCAGCAACAACTTTAACAAAACTAATCACCGGGAATGCGAAAAGACACCTATTTCCGAAGAGAGGTATTTCTGTCAAACAACCTGCAAAAAACACTTCGACCAGGAAACCCGTTTATTCGATCACAGCGGAGCCCGCGCGCAGAAAAAAATCATTAAGAGACGCCGAGGACATGGAGCGGCAACTGATAGGCACCACCGAGACTCTCGGGGGAAACGCGGCGGCGGGACAAACGCAGGTCAACGCGGTGAAACCCGAAAAAAACTAATCATATACGGGACTCAAAAGTCCTGGGACAAGAGCATGGAGAAAACAGCATCAGCAAAAACTCAAAAGTTTTTACATCCAAAACGTTAACAAACAACTGATGGCGGCAGCGGGGCTGTGCTTTACGAGACACGGAGTGAAGAGACCATATGTAAAACACACTTTCAATCCAAGCATTGCACTAAAAAGAAGGAGAAAACGGACCAGGGGGCAAAAATCTCACGACAAGCAGGGAAAAAAAAAGGGAGTGATTCCTACCAAGCACCTAAATGGGAAGCCTAGGTCACCGCGACAACATACAAAAAACAAGCATCGCATACAAGAACACGGTCACGTTACAAAAACCAAGAATTCCGCCATATAGGATCAAACTTCGCACCTCGCGGATTACACAGAAACTGACAACGAGAGGCGCATCTCATAGCGCGTGACAAAACAGTGTTCAGCGAATTTGGGTACTCCGAGTAAAACCAGTGACGGAAACCCGACGGGGGAAGGGGGGCCGACCCAAAAACAATTAAAAAAACCCCCTCGCAAAGCCACAAAATGTCCTGACTGATGGGGATTGCTGAAAGGACAAAAAAAAAGAGGTGGAAGGCGGGGGGAGTTTGGAAGAGAAGGCCTAGAGGTAAAGGCTAAACGGGGCGAGACTCACACGACCTGCGACCACCGGTCAGCCTGAAGGAATACGAAAGACCGTTCTGTAGAAACCTTGCCTAAGACCATGCCTACACAATAAGTGGGAAGCGCAAACGAGCCTCCTGGACTTGGCGGTCCGAAGGTTTGGGGTCATAAAGTGTTTGCCGGGGAACAGTCGAAAACAATCGCCCTTTTCTGTGAAATCGGCGAAAAGGGATGGCTCACTTTGAAGGACTGTGGCGACTGGAGAGGACAGAGCGGTAGAGCCTCGGAAGATTTGGAAATGCAAAAACTGGTCGTCCAAAGAGGGAGTCTTTTATCATTACAGATCTAAAAAGTGCCGCCAAAAGTGGAAATTTGATATAGAAAATAGGGGTGGCGAAAGGGGTGCACCAGGCGGCACTACACCGCGGTGGTATGGCAGACAACACTGATGCTAAAAGCCGGCACGCTCGCTCCCGACAAGATAAGGGGAGGTTACAGGACCGTAGGGGGCGAGGAAATGGGAACAAGGCGACTGCGTGGACAACTCCGATACGGCAAGCAAAAAAAGATCATGCAAAAGGCAAGCGGGGAAGAAAAGAGCTACGCCTACAAGACCGGCCACGAGAGGACGAATGGTGGTAAAGCGGGGGGGACTCGATCACACGGACAACACGGAACTGGGCAGACTGAAAAAAAGGAGGACGCGGTCGCGTAAGGTTTTGGCCCATCTATCAAAACGAAATTCAAAAATTGCAATAGCATCGGATAAAGAAACCCAGAGGAGCCTATAAAACGAAAAAAAGCGTTAGTAAAAATGACGCACAGAAGAGCGAGGTCGGAGGCCCAGGCAAGGAGGGGAGGTAATTCGCGCGGGATAAGTGTGGAGCCGAGATAGGAGGGAGGCCTAGTGGTTCAATGGGGACGGGCGTAGGGAAAATAAACGGTGCGGTGAAGATCCTTACGACCTAATGAGCAGCCTGAAAAAGAAGAGGAGTCTAAAAGGGGCCAGTCGTCATGCGCTAGCTCGGGAAGGAACTGATATTAAGGTGGCCCTACTCTTAGGACATGAAGGGGGGAATAGAACATTAGCTATACAAGGAACTCATAAACCACAACAACACACGGAGGTCAGTAAAGAATGATCTAACCTTGCGACGAGGATGAAGGAGGTCGGCTTGCCAAAAAAACGCCTCAGTCAAATAGGGAAAAATAATCAGCGGTGAGCTACGCCGGGGAAAGAAACACGGCGGCTATCACCGTTGCAGCGCGGCCTGAGGGCCATCGCAAAACAGGGTAATGCAGCACGTAAAGGACTAATAAAAATAAACCACAGTAGGACCAGGCCCTGAGACCGATGCGCAGCGAGGCTTTACTGGAAACTCCCATCTCTCATGGTTTTGTCGCAGGACGCGGTGTGGTAGTGTACCAGCGGAGCAAGCGGAGTGTTACTCGTGAAGGGTTCTTAAAAGTGGAAGAGGAAAACTCGATGGGGGGAAATAGGCCGCCAGCGACGATTTTTCGGAAAGCAGGGTGCAAAGTAGCGAGAGATCTCGACATAGAAGGCAGCCGCCGGCAGGGTGGGGGGGGGAAAACGCTGTCCGTTTACTCAGGCGTAGCTGACCGAAGGAAGAGAAGGCGAGACCGCTTGACATGCGTGGAGGGAAAATCAGCGCAGGAACAAAAGTCTACAGGGGGAATCAGGACGGAGGGAATTAGAAACTAAATCTAGATGGCCACGTAGAGGAAAAGGTTTTTGAGACCGATGAACACCTGCCATGGACAGCAGCCGAAACAGCCCATAGGGTCATAACCCCTATTTTCTATAAAACATTCCAACGGTGTGGCGTCAAGGAGTGAACATAAGATTAAATGTAATGAGCGTGTGACGCCAGCGAGGGACAAAGCTTCCGCGGGCCGACGATCTTTAAAGGGGAGGAAGAAGCAAAGGCAGGGGAGTACCAGCGATCCATGAACGTTTATAGCAGCGATTGAAGAACACACCGTGGTGGCGAATTTTTTTATCACAGAGGAGGAAAGGCAAACTAGCAAGGTCGAACACAAACGGCAGGGCAAGACAATGTCGGTCTGAGCAGTGCCTAGTTATTAAATTAAGTAGGGGAAGGGAAAGTACTTAGGAACGGTCATCACAGACGGCTATTGAAGTTAGGGCGCAGGACTGAATGGAACTCCATTTCGGTAGAGACAGTGAGTAATAAAACATGCTATCAACGAGGGAAATGACGCACAAAATCTCTTAGACGAGCCGCTACGAGCGTCCCGAATTCGAACGGGGGAATAGGGGGACTTGTGGTGGTTGCAGGAACCGGGGGTGGCGGGATGCACACTAAACGCAAACGATCAGTCAAACCCTCTTCCTTGGTAGCTGGGGCGGAGAACACCTCTCACATTATCGGCTAGTAGGGGGCAGGAACTAGGAAAACATATATGCCTCACCAGTTTGGGGCAGTTTCGGATAAAAGCGCGAGTTCAATCTGTGAGTTCTATGGAAGATCTGAAAGTTATGGGTGTAGGTCACATGTCTACTGTGGTAAGAATCTTTTATTGTTTGGGAGGTTTTCGAAGTGACTCATAACATCAAAAAAGTAAGAGACGGTGTTCTCACTACTTTGTGACGAGTTCGGAGCGGAAAAATGGTGCGAGTGGCACTACTGGGTCGTGGGAGAACTGGGGATGAATGTTTTCAAACATCAGGGCCTATCTCAGAAGGTCTCGTGCCAACATCAAGCCGTCCTTGCACGAGAGGTTGTACACACGAACGTAGAGAGGTTCCACCAAGGGGAGCGGTGCAGTTGGCTGCGTGCATCTCCTCTCCTCCCAAGGATCGTGGCGCCGTATCCGTGCTGTTGTGGAGGACGGGAAACAAGTGGGTCATCTCGTTCAAAACCGCATTTCGGAACGCTTATCGAAAGCATGTTTGGGGGCTACGCATCGCAACAGGTTAAAAAACCATTCTCCAGCCAACGTCCTCGCATAGCGTGCTCACTACATGTGAGGACTCCCGGGTCGGACAGACCAGAAGTGGAGGGCAGGTGCGGGGAATACAATAGGCACCAAGTCCACAGACTTCTTCATGTTGAAGGACGGAAACTTACTGATGCGGGGTCGGGGTGGGGGCGGGCTTCCAACCATCTCATCAAGATAATACAGACTCGAGCAGGGACTTCTTATTGCAAAGGACGGAAAAAACGCTGTATCTCGCTCAATAGGGCGGAGAGTGGTGAGTGTATTCAGAAATCTAAGCGTACCGTGAAACAAGAAAGGTTAGGGGATTACATGCGCCAAGTAAACATTTATCATCTATAGATAAGGTAACGGCCAGGGGGGAGGGCGGATCGTCTGCTTCAATACAGGGGCATAAAAAGTCTTAGACAGGTAACGCACCAAGACGACTGGTTGGGTGGAGGGTTCTCCACTCGAGCAGAAAATAACACTTGGCATGTAACACAGGATGAACCCACTGGAAAGCACAAAAAGCCCGTTGGTAACACCTGTGCAGTCTCAAAATAACTTCAAAAAACACAACACAAAAAAGTATTAAAAGATAGAATTTGGGTAAACATGCGCAAGGAAACAGCGTGAACGGGCCTGTGTTCGGGTCAAGATATAGGGGGCCATATCGGAAAGTGGGAAGAAACGCGCACCCTCCAGCGCGAGTTGGTGCGCGAATAGGAGCCCTGAACAGGGAGGGGCCAAGAAGCTACGACAAATCCCACCGAAGAAAAACCGATTGATAGAGAATGCCCTTCAAAAACTGGGCGAATTTCAATAAAAAAACTGGCGAAAAAAATTGGTGTAAAGTCAACGAAGAGAAGGCTTCAAGGCCAATCACGTCAGGCGGGACGATGACGAACGCAATGCCTTTCTTGGGGTTTCTCGGTCGGAAAAGAGAGTAAGAGGCAGAATCCGTGTCCATCTGCAAAAAGTCTGGCAGGGTGTCGGCGCAAGCCAGACACAAGACACCCACCCATAAGGTAAAAGCAATATTGCCGACGGAGGGATGCGTGGGAAAAAACAAAAGACCTAGCACGAAAAGAGGCGGGAGCAACAGAACCCGTTACGAGATAATGAGTGCGCTCGCGCATGCGGCGGACGCAAGAGGCGAATGCGGCGAGCAAAAAAAACTGGGCGATGCACGCACAACGCCGATCAAAGGCGAGAGGGTAAGGAAACCATGCTAGCCAACGAAGGGGGCGCGCCACCGTCAAATACGGGACCCTAACTGGTTCAGGGCCATCTGCATCAGCCCTGCAAAACCAATCTAGCAACGACGAAAGGTAGGAAAAATCCAAAACTTCCAAAAATCAGGGAGGGGAAGCTCAATGTCTTTAAACTAAACTGATATTGGGCGGGCGCAAGCCAGAATAAAAAGTTCAAAGCTGCAAAAGAAAGGATTGGCCTCCGGTGCAAAAGTAGGACGCTCAAACAGCTCGCAACAGACTCGGAGACAAACCGCGAGAGGCTGCTTCTGGTACGCGCAACACCCCAAAAAAAGCCCGCCGCATAGGCCGTAAAATTCAGAGTTAAAAAAAAAAAACGGCAGATAAGCCGAAAGGGGGGGAAAGTGAAAAGGCTGTGACTGCCACGCGGGGGGCGATCGGCGCAAGTCGACGCGGGGGAATGAAAAAGACTCTCATGGTGATACGGAGTGGTCATTCCAAATGAAGCCTGATCGAAAGGGGCGTGGATGAACAAAAACCCCCGGTGGCCGAAAACCACCAAACATCCACCTACGTGCTGCGTGCGGGAAATCAGCATCGTAGGCATAAATAATGTCCTACACTTGGGGCAGCCAAGTCCAATATATCACTATAAGCACGAGGAGAAAAAAAAAAATATGTGAGGAAAAATGGCCAGGAAGCGCTAACGTCACAAGGCTGAACAGAAAGCAGGTAGAGAATGACCGGGGCAGAAGACAATTTAACCTAACACATAATTACAGCTAGCCCTGAAGAACAAACTCCGACCCACTGCAACTAAAAGAGGATAAAGGGGGGGCAAAAAGACGCCTTCTGACCCACGCCCACGGATGTCAGGTCATTCCAGCAGGGAAACATAACGGGTACGATACTGACTGGATTGATTTTGGACGTGTCCGAGGAAGATGAGGGTCTTTCCGCGGAAGACCGGGGGAAATGCTGGGGAAAATGACAGTAGGACGCGGATGAACCGATCTGTGAGGAAAGAAGCCAAAATAAAAATTTGGGGGTAAAGCTGGAAAATAAGGGGGGTCCTCTTAAGACCCATGGTGACAGGGCGTGGGATGTGGCACAAGGAAATCACCGGCACAAGGCACCCACTTAATGGAAATCTTCAAAAGGTCAAGCGCAGAGTATCGCCGCCAAATCGGAGAAAATTGGCTCCGCGGGTCGAGACTTTTTCGAAAAGCCGGCGGGGCCGCAATGACGAATATCAATACCGAAGACGCAGGGACTATTAATGACCAAACGAAAGGAGCAACCGCGCGGCTCTTGCATCTAAAAAAATCGGGGTCCTAGAAAAAGAACACCCGTTAAGGGAAGCGTCAAAACTTCGAACTTTGGGGTACATCAATAGCCTTCTGCACTCAGCAAAAAAGGAAAAATAGTAATGGCACTCAACCGGAGAACGAT
>Ga0179593_1404843_pt1 | contig 11674 bp, 21 predicted proteins | sample CZODoug2_1_08_16_FD_185931 | JGI IMG/M metagenome (GOLD analysis project Ga0179593, IMG submission 185931) | Vadose zone soil fungal communities from Angelo Coast Range Reserve, California, USA - CZODoug2_1_08_16fungal (PacBio error correction) | ecosystem: Environmental > Terrestrial > Soil >...
AAAAAAAGTCGAACTGGTGTCTTCTGTGAGCCAAAAATCAGCCCCAGCACCAAAAAGGAGGAACAAACAATTCCCAATTGTTTTTGTGGGGGGTGGTATTGAAAAAAAAAGCATCTCGCAAAGGGAGGAAACGGAGGGCATCAGGGGGTCAAAGGAGGCCCTTGGGGGGGGGGTTGAACACTTTCAAAAAAAACATATAAAGGGGGTGGGAAATTGAAATTCATTACCTCAAGTCGAACGGGGGAACCGCATGGGGTGTTGTGAAAAGATTCAAGATGTGGAATGAAGGGGGGGACACTTCGTGGAAACAGTGGAGTAAAGAAGAGAAAAAAACCTTTGACACGGGGGAACCTGGAAAAGCAATAGTCGGTTCCCCAGAATAATGAATGCAAAAAAAGTCCAAAGTCAGACAGGGGAAAGTTAAGAGAAGGGGGTGGGGGGGGGGGGGTAGGACGATGAGGGAGAAGCAAAAGAAAATCCATCAACATCCAGGGGAATGGGTGGTGCGGGGAAACCCGCGGTTTGGGAGACGAAAAAGGGTCGTAAAAAGGTGAGGGGGCTGTTGTTTTTTCACACTGCTGGTTGAAAAACAAAGCGGGGGGAAAAAAAAGACCATGGAAAAAAAAAAATTGAAAGAGGGACGCGGGCCATGGCCGGGCAGGCAAACGTGGTTCTCTAGCGGCAATCACAATGGGGGGGAACAGAGAAAATGCGGCAGAAGCATGGCAGAAGGGGCAATGCAAAAAAAAACTCGGCCGTTCAATTCAAAACCGCGGGCCGGGGCGCAAAAACGACAAAAAACTCAAAACACAAAAAATCCCCGGGCGGCGGGGCAATTTACCGAAAAAACGCAAAAAGAGGGTCGGTCGTAAAAAACTCACAACGGGTGACCTAGAAGGGACTCATCAGATGTAGTGTGTTGACATTGACCCAGACAGGGGGTTGGAAGCACAAAAAAAAGAAAGAGGAAATAAACAAAGTTGCAAAGAGCTTAACAGAATAAAACAAGCAGCACCTGGCTCATTTGTAGGGTTGGGATTAAAGCGTGAGGGAAAAAAAAAAAGAGGAAGAAAAAAAGATCAAGTGGGAACAGGTTCCAAAAAAAAAAAGGCGCAACGTACGGGGGGGCTTTCGGGGGAAGTGAAGAAAAAACACAATATTCACCTATTCGGGGAGCAGGGTAAAAAAAAGGCAAGCAAATCAAAAAAATGGCTGGGGGCACAGCGGTTATGAGGGGGTCAAGGGGTGGGGGGGGAGATGACTAGAAAAACGTGCATAACATCCTCGACGAAACGGTAAGGGTACATGCGCAATTGATCGGGGGGTGTTATTGGGGGGGGGGGGTCAAATCATTACAGAACAGCCGGCCAAGAAACACGGGAGGAATTTGCAGCCAGGAAATCGGAGAAAATGGGCTAAGGAAAAGAGGAATTGTATACTTCAGTTTTTCCAAAAAAAAACAAAAACAAACTCACAAAAAAACGAGTCGGGGAGAACGAGTCCCAGGGGGATTAAAAGGGGAAAAGCCTCAAAAAGTAACGGGGGGGCGAAGGGTCAAAGAACGAGAAGGGTTGGGGAATGGGGGGGTATGTAAGAGGAGAGAAATCAAACAAAGGGGGCGCGGCAAAACAAAATTGATCAAAAAAAAACACAGACCACAAAGAATCTATAAAGTCAGATGAACCTCCATTTTGAAACTCAAGCTCGACCGCCACTCCCCTGGTTTACCGCATCCAAACCACAAGTTTAAGGAGATGCCCACAGGGGGCAGAAAAAAAATTCATAATTGAACAAACTCGATTTGGGCAAAGACTTAACACCAAAAAGAAACATTGGTAAAAAGAAATCTAAAAAAAGGAATGAGGCACACCTGAAAAATTGCACGGTGATTATTTAGGACGACAAAGGGTTCTTTTCGTATAAAGGTGATACACTTGAAATAGAATTGGAGGAGACGCCATAACTGTCTTGAGAGGGGGGTTCAAAGCCCGGGGGTGACCTGAAATTGAAGGGGGCGCTTGGGAGGAAGAGACTCTTAGGAAAAATAAAACGAAGGGGACCAGCGAAAAAACGGAGTGAAAGGCAGAGATCAAAAAAAAGGGACGCCCAACAGCATAGAGCAGGGGGGGACTGGGGTCCCCAGTGGGGTGAGGGAGGAATCGTACGAGAATAATCGTCGAGAAAAGGGGGAAAGTGTTGGAAAGGGGACGGGGGACCAAGCGATTAAACCGAAATGAAAATAACTGGACTACGCGGCAGCAATAAAAAAGCGCGTGGGGGGGGGGAGGGTGGGGACGGAAGGAACGCGGTGAATATGGGTGGGCTTGGGAGGGTGAGATGAGTGTGGCCATGTCCGCGTAGTCAAAGGGGATCAAGGTGTGATTGCGGCAGATTCTGGCGAAACAGGAAAAGAAAGAAACAGAAAAGGAACCAGTGAAGGCAATTCTTCAGCAAAGTGGAAGAGGGGGAAGGGAAGGAACGGTGTGCTGGGTGTGGCAAACACGGAGTGGGTGTACCAGTGGGGGGGGGGCGGGTAATAAAAAAAATAATAGACAAAAAAAGTAGAAACACACACACAGAGCCGACAGACAACACAAACGTGAAGGGGGGAACCGTGCCGCAACCAACGTGGGCAAAAGTAGTGATCACTGGGTAACAGAAAAATGACCAGCGGGGGCAACAGGAAAAAAAGTACCGGCCGCGTCAAAAAACAAACCTTCTGGCGTGGACGGACAAATCAATGGGGGAAACGTGCTGACATAATAGGGAGGTGGGGCCCAGGTTTTTTGAGGAAGAACGGGACGGGGGTCAGGGGCGGAAAAGGGTACAAAGAGTAGCAAAAAAAAAGATTGAAAATAGAAATTTTCGGGGAAAGAGAGGGGGAAAAGCATGCCAACTGGAGGAGACCCGGGGCAATGATGTCATTCGGTTTATTGGGACACATAAGAAGGGCCAGCCGGGGGACGCCGAGGTTTAGGCCCAAAGAACGCGCGCGGGGAACCCACAATTTCAAACGGGAACCCTGAAAAACTAAAAGGTGGTCACTTCGTTGCGGATAGGGGGGGCAACGCAAAAAAAAAGGGGGGGACCCGACCCACACTATGCTGTTGTGGGAATCTTGAGGATAGCAAGGAAACCCGCCAGCGGGGGTGGGGGGCCCAGGAAAAACCCCCAGCACAAGAAAAAAAATCATGCTCCGTGGGGGTGAATCTTGCAACAGTCGGGGAAATAAAATTGGAGGGGGCAGGGGAAGGCCCTGGTCAACAGGGTGGGGGGTTTTGTGAACAACTCAACAACACAAACCGGAGAAAAAAAAAGAGTTGCAAAGGAAAAGAGGGGGGAAAAAAACGGGGACATCAAAGGGTATACGAACGCTCCAGACGGATCAACTAGAGCAGAAGGTGGTGAGGAACTGAAAAAAAAAAAAAAGGGCGGTGCCGAAGAGAGTGGCGGCGAAAAACAAGGGGGGGACAAAAAAGGGGAAAAAAAAAAGGAAAGGGAAAAGAAAGCGAACGACCATTGCAGAGCGTTGAAACGAACTACATCTTGCACAAAGGGGTCCAAGGAAAAAAAGGGGAAGGAGATACCGCAAAGGAGAGGGGGGAGAAAAAAGGGAACAGGAAAAAAGGAAAAAAAAAAACTCAGGGGTCCGAAAAATCATGTGACAACAAATGCTACCTTTCGGAAAAAAATGGAAAAAGGAAACTGGGAAATAAGAAATATAGAAAAGGAAAAAAACGAGAGGGAAAGAGCTCCCAAAAGGGATGGGTATCGGGAAGCGTCAGAATTTTAAGGGGGGGAAAAGACAGTGCGGGGAAACAGGAAAACAGAAAAAAACGGATGGATCCACGTTGGTGGGGTGGGACGGGACGTTCAGTGAATCGACGCCGAAGGCTCCCGAAAAGCTTCGGCTAAACAAAGCAAACGAAGGTGGAAAAACAAAAAAAACGGAAAACAAACAGAAACAAGACCTACAACACTCAGGTACCTCCGCAGGGGAAGAACGCGGGGCCGCGGAGATCATTATGATAGAAGAAGCCAGAGACTAACTCAAAAAAAAGAAGCAGCAAAAGGGGGGGTGGTATCGGCTTGAACACATAGAAGGCAAAGTCACTAAAAGCAATTACGAAAAAACAAGAAAAAAAAACAACAAAGAAAATCAGAAGAAATAATAATACCGAAGGCAAAACAGTAAGCATTAAAGGAACCGGGGAAAACTCTTGACAAGTGAAGGGGAAAATTAAGGCAGATAATGAGGGGGAAAGAACTAAATCACGGAAAGGCACAGGGGCCTAGAGAGGGGGCGCTCTAGACTTAAGATGCTGAAGAAAGGAACGGAACCAGAGGAGGGTAAGAGATCAACCCCAAGACCGCAGGGGGGGGAGGAAAAATGCGCAAAAAAAGACGCGGTTGAAAAGAAAAAGAGGAATTCCGTGAACAGTGCAAAGGGGATACCGTAAGAAAACGAAATGGGCGCGAAAGAACTCTGAGGACCGGTCATGCGGGGATAAAGGGGCCGAAAAGTTGGGAGGAAAAGGGCCCCATCCACAAAATGTGAAAGTGTAGCAAAGCGGCAGTCTGGGAAGTTCGGAGGGGAACTTGAGAAAAGGGAAAAGGAGGGGATCAGACAAGGGGGGGGTGTGATCAAAACCTGTGCGGGGGAGGGAACGAATGACCGAAAAACCCTTCCATCAACATGGACGTCGCGCAATAAGACTCGAGCCACGGGGGAACATTTAGCAGGGACCGAAAGACAAGACGCCCAGAGGAAAAAGAAGCAGGGTGAAAAAAGAAAAAGAAGACGGGGGGCGCTTCCTCAGAACCCAGCATAAAACTATATGGAAAAACGGAGTCTAAAAGAGACAGGACTGGGGCTCAACCGCGGGTGCGGTGAAAAAGAGCTCAAAAAAAAAAAAACCGCAAAGGGGGCAATGCGCGGAAAGCCGCGCAAAGCGTGAAAAAGGGGAGATAACACAGAAAAAAACATAAGGGCAAAAGGCAAGGGGGGTACCGTGTGCGGACTCGCCAACAAGGGATCAGGGGGGGAAAGCGAAAAGAAAAAAAAAAAACAGGAAAAACGGCCACTTTTACAGTGGGGGGGGGCAAAAGAGAAAAAAAGGGGGGGTGGGAAAAAAAAAGAAAAGCCCAGATATCAGCGAAACAAGGTAAAAACACGAACAAAAAGAGAAACTGGAAAAAATCGGGAGGGAAAAGACCAAGGGACTGTGCAAAAAAAAAACGTGGAAAACGAAGGCGCAAGTTGGTCAAAGGCAAGGCACAACAAACGCAAAGAGGATGTGGCGGGGCGTATATACCGTTGAAGGAAGTTTGGGGGAGACAGGGCTCAAGGGGGTGTATGGGGAGAGGGGGAAAAACTCCAGGGACGGGGGGGGGGGGAACGTAGGCAGAAAAAAAGCGCTAAAAAACAGAAGTGGGAGGGACAGCGGGCCGGCAGTTTCCGCGAAGGGACAAGGGAAACATGGCAACGGGGGGCAAGTCACGCCCGCACAAAAAAATAAAGAAAAGGGGCCTGTTGGGGAAAAAAGCGGTAAAACAGAAAAAAGAGAACGACGGTTGACGAAGTGAAAGGGGCGAGAGACAAGGCAAAGAGGTTGTGCCTGCAGGGGGAAGGGGGAAATGAGTCAGAAAAAACAGTCTTTGAAAAACGCCAAAAGGGGGGGGGGAGGGGGAAAAAAAAGGACAGTCACAAAACCTGAGGGCATCAAGTAAGCTGACAAAAGGACGTGCTGCCGTGAGGGGGACGGTGGGGGTTGGGAAGGGAGGAACGCCGGAAGGAGTCAGGAAAATTCTGCCAACCAAGGAATTGCAAAAAAAAAACAAATCAGCCAGGGGAAGGGGGGGGGGGGGGGGGGGGGGGGGAGGGGGGGGGGGGGGGGGGTTGGGGGGGGGGGGGGGGGGGGGGGGGGGGGGGGGGGGGGGGGTAATAAAAAGAGTCAGGAAAAGGGGCCTGGATTGGAGCGCGGAGGAAACCAACGAGAAAGGAAATAATAACGACGACAAAAATGAAGGTGCACGGGGGGGAACTGGGAGGGAAGGAAGGGGACAGGGTTGACGAAAAGAAGGGAAAAAAATGCAGACTTTGACTGGGGAAAAAGAACGAAGAAAAACAACAAAGGCAAGAAAGAGGGTACCAAGAGAAAAAAAGCCAAAAGGGGGATCTGGGGGGTGGTAGTGGACAAAAAAACCGGGAAGGGCAGACGGAACAGAAAGAGAAAATATGAAAGTTGTTGGTAGAGGTGCTAGGAAATGAAGATGGGTTGTGGTCGGGAAACAACAGGATCCAGGAAAAAACAGGGGAAAAAGGCCGATATTGTTGACACGACGGGACAAGTCTGCCAGAGCGGCCCCGCAGGGGGGGGGAGGTGGCAAAAATCAAGAAAAGAAAATAACCTCGCTCCGGGTCCCGGAAGCCAACAACCGTTTGAGTAACACGCGGGAAGAAAGACGACAGGAAAATAATGATGCCAAAATCAACGCATGCGACAGGGGGGTTCCGCTGGGGCGGCCAAAATGGGGGGGGTAGGATGGGACATCCCCAAAAGTGATGGGACAAAGGACACAGGAGAAAAACAAGGGGGGGGGGTTTTTTTGTGGTTGCAAGGGGGGGACAAGACTTGACCCTGTCCACCGCCAAGAAAAAATGGGGAGACTGGGAGTGGTTAATTTTTCTGACCGCTGTGGAACCTACGACAACAGCCGTTGAGGGTTGGAAGGGGGGGGGGGAGTCCGGACAAGCACAGCAAAAACGGGGAAAAAGATTGTAAACACAAACGCGTGACGACCGCGCACGGCCCACGCAAGGGGAACAGGGCACTGGACGGACAAGCTAAAGAGGTTTGGCTGACCATTTTCCACAAAAGGGGAAACGGCATGACGAGAGGGGCAACAAACGCGGCAAACGGGCGCAAGTCCCCAGTCAAAAAAAAACGAAAAAAAAAGCAGGGGGGTATCCCTAAAAAAAAAAAGCTCAAAAAAAACTCGACATGAATACCAGGAAAATCACAGAGTGGAGTGTGGGATTGCAAAGAACTCTAGGGTGGTGCGCAATAAAATACTTACGAAAAAGTTGACAAGTCCAAGAGATGGAAAGGTTTCCGGGACTGGTGGCAGGTGGAATCACACGCAGCGGTAGAATATGAAGTAACGCACCAAGGGTTGGCACTTACGTTGCAAGGTCCACAAAATGGACAAAAAGGCGACAAAAAAAACCGGGGTGGGTGGGCTGGGCACGTGGATGCAAAAAAAAAAAAAAGGAACGATTCTTGGAGGGGGACGCGGGGAAGCAAAAAAAACGTTCCAGGAACCAAGGTCAGCGTCTGTTATGTTGGTGGATGTGGGAAACTGCCTAGGGAAACTTTTGGGCAAAAAAAAAAAACCGTCGGTGAAGCGCATTGATGCAGGGAAGGAATCATTACAGAAAAAACAGGGCCAAACTAATGGGATGAGACGCCTCGAAATTGAAAAAAAAAAAAAAAAAAGCACACGCAAGGAGCTGGGGGAGAAACAACCAAAAGCCGGTATCAAGAGGGTTCCACGTGAACCGAAGGGCACAGGGGGGGAATGCGTCCATTGAGGTCCCACCGCGGGACAAGTTTCCGGCTGGGGGGGGGCCACCCAGAAGAGTATGGGTGTAGCAGCGAACGATTGGCATGGGGGGGGGGGAAGAAGGGATACGTCATAACATCGTGCAGGACGGAAAAGCCCACAAAACACCTAAAACAGTGGTAAGAGCTTAAAAAAAAACGGGGTCTCTCCTTGGTCTCAAAAAGGGGGACCGCCCCTCCACCATCCCCCCCCAAATAAGAAACAAAAACCAAAAGAACCGATGCCCTCTTGGGGGGGAAAACCAAAAAAGGGACAATAAAAAGTGGTCCCACTAAAATGAACATGGGGCGAGGGACGAAAAAAATCAACCAAACGGCTGGGGGAGAAAAAAAAAAAAGGAAGCACTTAGTGGAAACTGGGGAGGAGGTCACCCGGGGGGCCAGAAAACAACGCGGGTAAGAAAATTAAGGGGGGGGGGATTCTAAAAAGCAACAAGGGGAGCGGCCAGGTTTTGGTTTCAAGCTCTTGGGGGCATGCAATAAATCTCCGGCAGGGGGATTGCTTTTACAGCCGCAGGAAAAGGGCCAGTGAGAAGCATTTGTCGGGGGGTGGAACTTGCTACCCAGCATAAAGGACGAAAAGATGCAATGGGAACAGGGGTTGGGACCGGGGGGGATAGACGCGATCGAAATATCGTACACTTGCCTGGTCAAAAATAATTGGTTGGCAAGATAACTTACCGGGACGTCCAGATGAAACGAGGGGCAAACGGCCTTATGGGGGGGGTACCATGGGGACGCATTCTGCTGGGGTCTGCGGGGGGGGGGCGGGGGGCAGAAGGAAGGCTGGGCTGGACCGCCGCCAACTGGTCCCTGTTCAAAAAAAAAAAAAAAAAAAAAAAAAAAATGTGCGGGTTCGTTGTTATTTGAAGCAGGAGGTGCAGAAGCTGACTAACAGAAAAAGTGGGGGGATGCGCCAGGGGGAACACAAGGAGAATTCACACACGGCACGACCCTGCTTAAGCCTGCCGGAATCAGGGGCACGGGTGACGGTGAAAAAAAAAAAACGGGGGGGCGAGTTTGGGGTTAAAAAAACACAGTGGAACAGGTTGGGGGGTGGTTGTCAAACAGCGGGAAGTCAAGCTGCGGAGGGGGTGACAAGGGCGGACCAAGCACAAAAAAAACTGATTAAAAACAAAAACCCCCCAAAAACCCCCCCGCCTAAAAGTGCGACTGGGGATGTGAAAAGACCAAGGCACCGGGAGGGGCAAAATTGGAAAGGGAAGCCGTCCGAGGAACCATCAACACTTTAACGAAGTGAAGGACGGTGCACGGGGCGTTGGGGGGGGGTGGCGTAGGTAGGATTGCGGGGGGTGACCCTAACAAGGGTGCGTGCAAAAATGGGGCCGCTACGCGGTGAAAAACCCAATTTGTTGAGGGGGAGAAAAAGGGAAAATTGATGAATCGGGGGTGGTGGGGAATCCTTAGGGGAAAATTGGAAGAAAAAAAAAAAACGCGATGGTACGTTGGGGGGGTGCCGTAAAATTGGCGATGTGAGGAAACCGCCAAAAAGCGCCGCTGGGGGAAGAAGCAACATCGTAGCAAATTGGCATGGTCCGGAAGTGGCACTAAAAGGGTTGAGGTGGTTACAAGTGGGACTGGGGGGGGGCAAGTCTTGTTCGAAAGTTTGGTTGGTGTTGTTGGTGGCGCCTTTGGAAAAAAAAAAAGGGGGGCCAGGGAAAGAAATGAAAAAAGGTCGTTTTTCAAAAAAACAAGACTTTTGTTAAAAGGGGGGGCAAAAATCAAATCGTGAAAAAGAGAGCAGGGAGGGTACAAGGGGTGGGGGGGGGCCGCGAAGGGGGGTAAGACGTGGAAGGGTGGCACAAATTCAAAAAATCTTTTTTTTGTTGTTTTTTTGTTTTGGTTTTGGGGGGTGCCGCCCATATGAAATGAAAAAAAAGAAAAACAACAAACGGGGAAAAGGAGGGAGGAAAAGAGAGGGAAGATGAATTGGAAAAAAAGAAAAGGTGAAACGGGGGGGGGGATTCACAATCAGGATTACCTCCCTGAAGTAGAAAGAGAAAAAAAAAGGAAAGACGCTAACACGATGGGGGGATTGTTAAAAAAAAATCTGAAAGGGTGGGCCAAAGCGGAAAATGGCGGAAAAAAAAAAAAAACGGACAAAAAATAAGAAAAGCAAAAAAGGGACTGCAAGGGAGGAAAGCAAGCGCGAGGTGGGGGGCGTCAATGGTCAACTGCGAAAGGGGCACCGAAAAGTGAATCGAGACCGGGAAGGCAAAAACAAAAACCACCAAAGAAAAACAAAAAAAAAAACCACCGCGCGAAAGGGACAATTTCAGGGACTAAAATCCGAAAAATGTAGGTCGACAACACTAAGGGGCTATCCTGGCAGGAAAGGGTGGGATCGACACTGAAAAAGGGACGGAATGCAAAAAAAAAAGGGGGGGATGAGTGCGCGCAAAGACGCGCAAAAGGGGGGGCAAGAAGGGGGGAGGTATCGAAGAGTGCACCGAATGGGGAAAGAAAGACCGGTGGGAAAGGGTGGGGGACATAAAGGAATGGGGGGGAGGGAAAGGGGTGGCGTCTTTGCAGTAACCAGACGCACGACCACGGAGCACCGACTCCGGAGGAGGGGGGAAAACCACGACAAACCAGAGGGGGTTTTTGGGAAAAAAAAAAAAAAAAACCGGGGGCAAATCAACAAAGAGAACAACAAAAAAGCTAAAGGGGAAGGGAAGTCAAGGACCTAAGAAAGAAGCAAAGAACGGGGCCCCGACCGGTCGACCGGGGAAAGGGAGATAAAAAAGACGCATCATCAATCAAGGACGACGTGGGGGGGGACACAAAGTAACAACGATCCGACAGTGGGAAAGACATCCGGCACACATCCTAAAGCAAAAGGGAAAAAAAGCACCAAAAAAAAGAAAAGGGTCCCTCAGAAAGAAATGCGGCAACAGGGGACAGAAAGGGTAAGGGCGCCGATAGACTCGGGGGAATCTCTGGGGACACGGGAAACTGTGACAAAAGGAAAATGAAAAAAAAGTGAACTGTATTTCGAGGTAAAAAAAGACTCGGGCAAAACGGGACCAGTGAAACCATTTACTGAAAAATGAAAGGCTGGCGCCCTGACTTAGAAGTGTAGAACACAAAATAAGGGCCTTCACAAAGAGGAACGAACAAAGCGCGAGTGTAAGTCCAAGGCTGTTGGGAAGAGAACCAAAGTTTCCCACCGTGGGCAGGAAAAAAAAAAAGGACCAGGTCTTGACAACGGGGGGTGAAAGATTGGAGACACGACCGGAAAAGGGGGGGCGGGGGGACTAATAATTCATTCCAGTACAAGGCCAAGCCATTGATACAACGGGTGTTGGGGGCGCCGCTCAACAAATGTCATGGGGGTCAACAAAAGGATGCATTCGGCAAAAACACAGGGGGGGGTACTGGGGGGGAGACAGGGGGAAAAAACGAGGAAAGCTCTTGGGCATGGTGGTCGGGGGGGGGGGGGGGGGGGGGGGTGGGGGTGGATTCAACGAAAAATTGGCGGCACCGCTGTCCAGATCTGAAGAAAAATGCAAAACTCTCGCGAAATACCTCTTCTAACCGGAAAAACTTGGAGAGGACAAGGGGATCACTGAAAGCGGCTGAAATATGCGGTTGAAAAAAAATCCCTCTAACGATTGGGGGACCGAAGGCCCCTAGACAAAAGCATTTTCCAGATTTAAGCGACGGCAATTGTCTCCATATAATTCAGGAAAAAAAAAGGGGATCCGCGTTGTATGGGGGGGGGGAAAGAACGCAACGATCAATGACGCCGGGAAGAGAGGGGGCGTTTCGATGTGCAAAACATTATAAAAAAAACGTGCCCCAAGAAAAAGCCTGACGCTGCCCATTTTTGGGGTTTGAGTGTCAAAAAAAAATGATCCCGCGCCTAAGGGATGGGGGGCCGGCCAGACCGAAAACACAAGAGTTGAGACCTGGGTTTGTCAGGAGAGGGGAAACGGAATGAACGTTCCTCTATTCAGAAAGCAGGGAGGGGGGGGAGTAGAAAAGCTTCCATAATCACGGGACGGGGGTAAGATGGGAAGGGAACG
>Ga0179593_1407573_pt1 | contig 11674 bp, 10 predicted proteins | sample CZODoug2_1_08_16_FD_185931 | JGI IMG/M metagenome (GOLD analysis project Ga0179593, IMG submission 185931) | Vadose zone soil fungal communities from Angelo Coast Range Reserve, California, USA - CZODoug2_1_08_16fungal (PacBio error correction) | ecosystem: Environmental > Terrestrial > Soil >...
GCCTCATGGGAAGGGGGTATCCTCTCACGGGGGCCGAAGGGCAGCGCAAGTTGGATACATGACGATGAAGGGAACGACAAACAGATTAACCTCTTTTCCTCGAGGGGGTCGAACGCACATCGAATGTGAACACCTAACGGCAACGTCGTCCTGAAACCAGTCGAGGACGAACGCGGGTTTTAGGAAGACAGAACACCTCAGCGCAAGTATACGAATCAAAAGGAGGGAAGGACGAGAGGGGGGGTTTAAGGTTATGTGGGGCTTGAAAAACCTAATCTAGCCGGGGGGGTCCCGGGAGGTAAACTTCGCACTTGGGACGTGCTGTCCGGGAAAAACATCAAAGTGGCCAGGAAACGTAACGGCAAAAAGAGGGATGAACCGTCGGTCGGTCGGGCTACGGGGCAGGCAGCGTAAAAACCACTACGCGGAATGTTTATAGAGGGGAGAGGGAAGGCATGCCGCGAATGATGGGAAGTCCGGGGTGTTCCCCCACGGCCAAGAGGGGGGAGGGTGTGGGGGCGACGGGCTCAAAGGATTGACTATCGCAGAACGGGATAAAGTGAAGTAGAGTGTATTGCTTCAAGACTTACGATTCAAATACCGGTGGCACGGTGCTCAGGGATCAGGAACAACGTGTCCGGGTCAAGCGGGAAAGTTCGAAAGGCGCGCGCGAGGTCAAGAAAACACCGACGCGTTGGGGGGGAAGGGGCCATAAATCAGTGCACAAGAAAGGGGATCGGAGAATGAGACCTTCTGCAGAACTGCGATCTAGCTGTTCTGTTGGGCGAGGAGAGCGTTCCTCGCCGACTGGCACTTAAACAGACACAGGCGGGGGCAAACCGCGAAGCGGGAAGGAGGGCGAGGCTGGGACGCGGGACGGTAAAGGGGAAGCGTGGGCTGAATAGCCAACTAGAGAAGACGAAGGGGGAGTGGAACCTTCCTGAGTGGACCTTCTTCAAGAAGGACCCAAACCGAATCGTTGCTGCGTTTCTCGGGGATTAAATCAACTTTCAAACACACAAACGTCGGACTCCTCGGAGCCACAGGGGGGGAAGGATCGGAAACCTCCTATGACCAACCGGGTCTGTACAGCCGTATGGAGGGGTGGGGTCGAGGTTCTGAGGAAAGGGGAAAAACAGGCTGGCCGCGATGTGCGGGGGGAGAAACTTTATCGATAAAAGGGAACCGCGCAGAAAGGGAAACTGCCGAACTGGACGCCTATGTGAGAGTTCAAAAACGCCGCGAAGCCTCGGAGCAACCAACGTCAAGGACTGGGGGATGGGAGAATCGACCGCTATGGGCGCGAGGACGGACACTTCTTTCCTAAGAGGGGCCGTGAAGAAACGAAGGGGAATTTGAGGAAAAAAACGTGGAAAAACCCGCTCAGCCGTCCCGTGGCAGTCGAAGGACCGCAAGAAGGAGGGAGAGAGGCTGGAAAGAGCATCTCGACGGTCGCACACGGTCCGGCCAGGAAGGCGTCCCTTCTGAACAGACGGTGGGCACCGCGTCGAAGTTTGGATTAATCGGGGATGCAAAAAGGCGCTTGGCAGAAAATCAGACAGGAAAGGGAGGCTCTTCGAAAACCGAGCATCGGCTGGTATGAGTCGCAAGGCCTTGCAGAACGAACGGCGTGTACGATAAATTCGAACTCGCAGTCGACGAGCTTGGGGGATTTGAAAAGCGGAGCTGTAAGGCCCGCCCGGGTCAATGGAGATCTTTTCTGAGCTGGAATGCCTGGAAAGAAAAAGGGCCACTGAAGAACTTCCCATCCTCAGGAAAAGGACTGATACAACGCGGGCACGCGGAAGAGCAAAAAACGTTAGGGAAGGGGAATTTCGAAAGTACTTCGAGCGCATCAGTGGCAAAAGGGGGTGGGGGGGGGGGGGCGAAAGGAAAGATAGTACAATGTCGGAAAACTTCAAGAACTCGCGACGTGATGGGGGAAAAAAAAAAATCTAGCGAAATCCAGAAGTGGCCGGCATTCTCTCAAAAAACGGGACACGCAACCTGGACGGCCCTATCAAAACCCACGTCACGACCAACAACCCCCCCTCTGTTTTCAAAAACCACGTCAACGGGGGGGGAAATTTACGGAGATTGAAGATGATAGATCGGGCAAACAAACGTACGAAGGGGGGGGAGGGAGGCAAAACACCAGGGGGCGAAAAGGAAGGCGGACGATCCCTCAGACGAAGGGGGAACTGCGGAAGATGCCTGAGCGAAAGGGAATCACGGGGTTGGGAACTGCCTAGACGAAAAAGGCTACCACAACTCTTAAACTAGGGACGGGGGATACTGGAGACCCTTGCAAGGGCTGCCGCAATGCAAGAGAGGGAAGAAGTGAGTTCGCTGCGGCGGCGACATCTAACCTCAAACTCCGAAAATGGTCGAGCAAAGTCTACTATTTGGAAAACAAAACAAACAACGGAGACGAGAAGAGGGCACCATCGTCCGAGAAAATCACTACCTAGGACGATCTACGAGAGGAGGGGGCAGACTAAACGACGGGAGCGAGGGCCCAACAGACTGCCTGTGCTGAGCAGAAAGTTTCTCCATTAGTCCGGCCCCGTGGATGGGGAGGAAGGGGACGCGGGGCGTAAAATATTTCAGGCCACCAACTGGGGGTCTGGTGACAAAAGGAAACGAAACCTGTTAATGACGATCTCAAATCTCTATGGACTGGGCCGGCCGCCTATGGAGGGGAGGGGAAAAACCAGAGGGTGGGAATAAAAAAGGCTCTTCCCGGGTTAGTGCCCGATTCTGCAAATCCCGGACATCTCTTTGCCGTGAAAAAGTTCATATCTCTTATAAGCTCAGAGCCGGACCCAGTTCCTGGTCGACGGTCAGACGTTGAAAAGATAAAACGTCGCCATCGATGGGTAAGGGCAAATTGGAAAATATGGTACAGTAAAAAAAAAGCGCATTAGAGACCGAACGAGTCGGGAACTAACTGTTGGGAATCCATCCGGCGGGAAAAAACAGATCCTGACAAATCCCGGGGGCCAAAAAAATCTATGAGCCGCAGGGACAGCCAGGACACGCAGCACCGGGAGTACAGGGCCCGGGCGAGGGAAAGAAAGGGAAACGGATCAAGAGAGGGAGGCTGCAAGAAGGCCAGTGATCGGTCACCCTCCTTAATTCAACGCCGAGGTGCTCTAAGGTACGAAAGAGCATAAAATCGGGGGAAGAACTATTCTGTCGAGGGAAAATCCGCAGAGCGAAGGAGGGAAGCGGGCATCCGAGACAGAGCAAACTCTTAACCACCAGTCTACAGGGCATCAGAAGCAGAAAGCCGGGGGGGCCTTGAAAAGCGTCTATCAACGAACAGAAGACAAGCGCTCTCCGCGAGGCAACGTGGGGGGTCTGTGAGCAGTGGGCACAGGTGCACAAAAGCTTCAGTGATCGAAGCACGCGCGTCCCGCACTCAGACAGGACATGACGTGGGGGGAGAGCTCAGATCGCCCATCAGAAAATCAAAAGGTCGCTCTGCACTTAAACAGTCGTAGTGAACTGAAGGGTTCGGATATTAGGGAGCAAAATCAGACCCGTTGGCAGCCCTAGGTCGTACGGACACCACCCCAAAGCTGGGAAGGGGAATAAAAAAAAACTTCGTCAGGCAACACAGAGGAGGAAAGTTTTTACTGCTGACTCAAAAACCTCAGAAAAAACTACCCTACACGTGTATAAAGAGCTTTTGGCAGGATAAGGACCATGTTGCTAATCTGTAGCCCTCCTTTGGCAAGGGTGAAGAGAGACGGAGGGTCCTATCTCGCCACCCACCCTCTTAACGTGTGAGGCTGACAAAATGACACAAAGATAGAAGGAAATCGGGAAACGGCGGAGGGTCCTCGATCTTAGGTCGCTGCGGCAAAGATTCCGTAGGGCCATACATCTCCCAAAACGAAAAAGGACTGCCGAGGCTCCGGAAAGAAAACAGCTTTGTGAGAAGAAACTCTGCAGGGACTGAGAGCAGCAAGAGAAGGGATCCCACACAGATGATCGTCCTCATGACGGATCTCAGGCTACGACTTGGGCAAGGGGCCGTGCTTCGAAAAGAGGCAAAGGGGGGGACAAAGCGGGAGGGGGGACGAGCCTATCCTCGCGATTCAGCACCGGGCGCGGGTTCAACAGGAAACAGTACCGGAACTCCCCCTGAAGCAACCGTTAGAAAGGGCGGAGCAAAAAGTCGAAAAGTCATTTCAGCGAGACTAAGGGAGCCTCGGCACATGCAAAGAGCCACGAGGGAGAATTGAGGCCCGTCGGGAGAAAAAACGCCAAACCGAGGAAAAGGAAGACAAGAGCGGGGCAGGAAAACGACAACGCCTAGAAATGAGCGAAGGAGTATTGATGCCGTTAGGAGTCAAGGACCGGACTCCAGACCTACCGAGGCAGCATCGGGTTGTACGTAAACCAAAGGAAATGTTCCAGGACAGCACTGGGTCTACGTGGGAGACCCTCGACCGGGGGGAAGCTCTACAACACAGTCAGTGAGAAGAAGGAAAAAATCGGGCATCTGCCTCGCTTAAAGACCAAAGAGAGCGGATTGCCGTCGAAGAACTTAGGGAATAAGGACAGAGGATCAGGCGAGGAAAGGGGGGCAGGAGAACATTATTTGACCATTATGGAGGAGACCTCGAGAACCCGTACGATCAAGGAGAGGGACCAACTGAATACAAAAAAAGGAAGGAGTACGGATGACCCGAAAGTCAAATAGAAGCGAACCCGGGACATGCGAAGATCTCTAGACAACAAAAGAGGATGAAAGGGACAAAACATGTGCCGGTTCGTCCTCGAAGGGTTCCCTGGAAGGAAACACGGCTCATCCAGTGGGAAGCAGGGGGAACGGGGAAATGGTGTCCCAGCCCAGAGACTGGTCCCGCTGAACTAGAGGTGAAAGGGGAAATACCTGTGACAACATTACTGGGGCCTAGTCCTCCACAGGGCGCGACTAGCCTGTGTGGGCATCGTTCAAGCAGGTCTAGTCGACGTCATCAAACTAGAACTGGAGACCCGACCCGTCTACTGCGGGGAATCTACGAGGGAGCGTGTTTCAGGAAAAAAAAGATCTAGGCAGAGGTAACGCTGAAGTGACATCTTCAACTTCGTGCTGTCCAGGAACTTCCTGTGGCCGCTGGGGCACCGGAAATCCAATCTATGATAGTCCCGTTCGGGGAAGGCTAGTGGGCTCGTACGGATCAAGAAGAGATCAGGAATGCGGCGTTGCGAGAGCCCATGACCGCGAGGGGAGGGTAAAATAGGGTGAACAACGGATCTGTGGAGGTTTGTGCGACAAAGAACTCAAGAGAGTGAGAGAAGGGAAGAAGGAGGCAGGCGTCTCGAAGGAAGGCGTGCACGAAAGGGGAGGGATCGGTCCATAAAAGTTCCTCATGGCCCGTTCGCCCGGGACCAAAACGAACAAGGTGTAGTAACAGGGGGGAGAGAAAGCGTCATACGTGTCCCTAACGAGTGGCCATGAAGGGGGGGGAAACAGCACGAAAAAGAGAGCGTCTCAGCATCGACGAAGGAGATCCTCCGCTGTCGTGGTGGGACAGCGAGAGCCGCGCCTCCGGGGAACGAAACGGGGACGTATCACAGCGACAGGCTGGATTCACCGGAAAACAGTCGCCTACGAGTCGGGCGCTGGGAGAGCGGCGGGTAGACGGAAGAGGGGGGTGTTCCGCTACGTCTCAGGGACGAAGAAGGATGAAGGCCTGCTCGGTTGTGGGAAGGCTGGAGCCTCCACCAATCGAAAGGGGTCGGAGTGCAGGGGGACGGCATTCCTGACGGACTGCAAGGCTCAGCATGGAGTAATCCGGGGGGAAGTACTCTCACCTCCAGGCCCCCGTTCCTGTACAAGCCCCGTATGGGGGTTGGAAAGAGCCTAACACGGCTGCCGCGAGGTGTGAAGGCCGCAGGGATAGAAAGACAGCAAAAATGAAATCGTCTGAGCCTGCTTTACTCCAAGAGGGCGTCCACCTTAAAAGAAAGACTCATAGACAACGGAAAGGGGTCTACTTTTCGTTAATAGAGAACAGTCCTAGCAGGAGGAAGGGCGCCGCGCCGTCTGGTCAGGAAGTGCCGGACGACGCAAACTGTCGGGATTGACGGACATTTCCGATGGGGGTGCACACGGGGTGTAACCAGAGAAGTCACGGCCCTTCGCGTAAGGCGCGAAGGCGTCTCGAGGATGACGAGCAAGGGGGGAAGGAAAAACCGGCGGACACGGCCGAAGAGCAGAGAATGGCCTCAAAGTGGGAAAAGAGGTGAGCGCGTGGAGCAAACCGAGCAGAAGAGCGTGGGGAGGGGGATACATCGAACCGTACAAGTCGGTCGAGTAAAAAAGGCGCATCGGAACTGATCCTTCTTCAGGCACACTCGGCCGTGAAGTCTAAGCGGCGTGTACGACCCGGCTAACGCCGCGAACGACAGAGAGGGCTCAGGGACATCGAGGTGAGGGGACGGCCGGCCCTTGCCCTCTGGATAAGTTGCTTTGGAGAGGAGGAATTCGTCAGAGGCACAAACTTGACGTACTTCAATCTTTCAAAGGGAAAAAAAGGGGACAAAGTCCAGAGCAAGACGGGGGGAGAGCCGGATTATCCCAACACGTTCCGTGACGAGGGGAAGGTACTGCCGCTAATGATTTGATAGAAGTACATCTGGATGAACATTGGCGCACCCTCAAAAAATCTCGGCTCCTGTTGAAGGTAACTTAAGGACTCATAAGAAAAGAATGGGGTTAAAATGCGCGCGCAACGACACTCATTAGCAGTAAGTAGGGTCATCCTTCCAGATTAAGTATAGCTGATTGGCATATAGGAGGTCACCTTCAAACGCGGACGAGGAGGTCGATTAAAACCTCTGTTCTACCTGCGCTCATAGTAACTGAAATCATCTTAGGGGACCAAAAACCTGGTGAGAGTGATTCAGGACGGCGGGAGCGAAGGGGACAGGTTTTTGGATTGCCTATCGCCAACTTCGACCACCAAGACTATCCACATCGAAGGGTACAGGGAGAATCCGGACGGGAAACCAGGCCGAATACGGGCCATTCGCTGAGCGGTCGGCTGATCGAGCAACGCGACAGAAAAGGAAACGTCGAGCCAGGTCTTTATCGGCTACGAAGAGTGGAGGTCAAGTCTCCCAAAAAAGGATGAAAAGGAAACTCGGAGACGATCCCGCGCGCTCAAAGAGGAGACGGGAAGCAGAGAGAAACAAAGGAAACGAGGCCCTCGTCCTTGTGCGGCGAAAAACGGGGCTCCCTTATCAAAACAGGGGATGGGATCGATTCGAACTAGGGGGGGAAAAAGTCACACACCGTGCGGGAAAGGCTCGGGGGTAGGGGAAGGCTCAAAGCGGCAATTAAGAAACTCAACAGCGCGAGGGACGGGCTCAGAGTGAGTGGCGAAACAAGCGGGTGGGTGCCATCCCGCACGTGACGAGTCCGCGGTGATTTTAAAGATGACACGCAAGTACATAGAGGTGAAAAACCCAAAGAGGAGAAAAAGTGGTCTTACTTTAAAGGAGCAATATTCCTGAAAAGGGGTATAACGGGAGGGGTCAAAGTAACTCGCCCAGAAGCGGAGTCGCGTATTTTCCGGACAAAAAGGTTCAGGGACATATTGATTGCCGGCGCAATCTCGATAGTAATCTACGAAGAGTCGGTCCCGAAATTGTCTCCTCCTCGGACCACGCAAGGTCGAGAGGCCTGCGGACCCTGAAAAATAGGGTCCTTCCATGGGGGGACCCGTACTACCACCGGCAAAACGGCCGATCAGGACAGGGCCCGGGAGGCGTACAAACGTCGCGGCTGAGCCCCTCTCGACTGGGGCAAGAGAAGAGCGGACACGAAGAAGTCCCTCCGATGTGGACACGATCCTAATAGGAGAACCGTCTACTAGGAAAAATTAAGTTCAATATCAACGCAAAAAGTCGGCTCGGCATATCTAAGACCTCCATAAAACTCTCGGACAAACCAGCAAGGATGACTCTAGACTGGCGCAGGGACAAGAGGAGGAAAAAACATCGAAGACCCCTGTCAAAAACCATGGAAAACGGGATCGGCACGGTGTGCACCAAAATCTCATGTCTAGCAGTACCTCACGACAGGAGGCTACGTCCGGACTCCGGCCCCCTTGAAAGGAAAGCTCAGAGCGCCCCATCAAAAAAGGCGGCTATGAGCGAAATTTACGTCCCGGGTTGCAATACGATTAGGGAAGAGAGCCAATGTGACGCACGCGGGCCATCGACGCCTCGGTCCAGGGAGCGTGATTAAGGGGGACCGGCGGCAGCCAGACAACATGAGAGGAAGAAGGGGGCGGCAAAACCACCCCTGAAGTCGGAAACGGGGGGCGGGATTCAAAGGGTGGGATCTGACCATTTGCTCCCCTCTCCTTCGTGGGCACGTGGGAGAAAAAAGAAACCAAAATCTGAACGTTGAAGGAAACGAAGGGACAAACCCGAGAAGGAATCCAGCTCTGATACGTAAGAGGGATGCTGCTCGGCCAAAAAAGAGGCAGGAACCAAATAAGGGCATCAAAAGGCGGCCGCGTACTCCGTCAGAAGACTGGAGGGCAGGGGAGCACATACTGGACAGAAAGCGATCCTCTCCCCCACGAAAAAGCTGCAACCACGGAGAGGGAGAAGCGAAGGGGATCCCGAATTGGTTAACTTTCTCTTTACAGGGAACCTGCCAAAACGCCAGCTTCCCCTCTCTCAGTTCGAGTAAACGGGAGCATGTGATGCGGAAAGGGATCAAACCAACTGAGAACCTAGGAACGTTTCTGAAGCTCAAAGGGTCCCGGGGGGGTGTCCACCAATTCAAACTGAAGTATACGGGAACTCGCCTCGGCAGAGAGGCAAAACCTACAGTTTAGGCCCTGCGTCGCACGCACAAAGCAAGCTTAACACCATTAAAAAAGCAGTGCTCTGCGGAAAGCCTACAACGAAGAGGAAATATGGGACGCGGGAGTGGATGCCTAGCCTGCAACTTCCCACCCCACCAGGAAAGGTAAAAAGATTGTGACGTTACCATCTCCAACAGTGGGGGTTTCAGAAAAGTCAAAGAAAGGAGAGTAGAATCCGCTAACTCCGGCCCTAGTCCACACGCTCAACTGGGAGCAGGAACCTCATCTCCGTCCACGAGGGCGACGTAAGAAAGGGTGATGGGGTTCCTTCTACGAAACTGCTGAAGATTAACACGCGAGTCTGCAGTGATGCGACCTGGGCAAGGATAAGGTGGTTGGTGCGGCGGACAAGGAGGAGGAACACGGGACGATCAATATCGGGCGGGCAAAAGTACCCGGCCGGATAAAAAAAAAGATTAAGCTGCCCCGTATCAAACCGTGATAGACGAACCCAGGGAATGCTGGCGAAGATCAGAGAAACACACGTAATAGGATATCGAGAAAATAAAAGGTGTCCGGAGAGAACTGGAATGTCCGTACAAGAGGCATCCTAAGGGGGATAAGTCCGTCAAGGGGACGCAGGCCTGATACGTCCCGAGGTTCAGTACGAGTGGGCGAAGCAATGACAACTGGTAACACATAGGGAAGGAGTCACGCCACAGTCGCGAACTCAGAGAGCGGGGGGGGACAATAATCAAGTCTTTCTGGAAAGACGGCATCCCCGACCTGTATGAAGAAGAAAATCTCGGGGCGATCTGGTACTTATCTGGAGTGGGGGGGGAGAAAAGACAGGCCGGCGGTCGCGAACGGACCAATTCTTTCGCCTTGGGGCGGTCCTGAAAAAGGGGGAAAGGTGGGCCTGTCACCGTGCTGGGGGCCACATAGATTTTACCAGGACCAAGGATTGGGGCGGACAGTTGATCAAGGAAAGCCGAACGCGGAGATCAGGCAAGGCGGTGCTAGCGGCAAGCACGAGAAGAGGGTCATGCTTGGGTAACAAAGGCAGATCTGGGGAGTGTTGCGACTACTCAGTCAGAGAGATGCGCAGGCCGGAGGCGCGTGAGAGTCCGCAGGTGTCTTCAAGACAGGAGAAGACTTCAAGAGAATGAAGTGGGGGGAAACCCGGTCAACGGTGGAAGGGGGCCACGAGGGGAAACCGTGGGGCTCGGCCACGCGGCTAAGGCTACTTCAAAGAGCAGGAAGGGGCCACGGGGAAGCGATCTGCACCCATCGGGGCTTCTACGTCGGACCTATGCCTACTTTTAATCGATCGAGTCTGGTGGGAGGGGTCTAGAGCGCGCCGGGGTGGCCCTGAGTGCGGACAGCGCATGGGAGTTCCTTAAAAAAAGCAAGCCTGAGGCGGGCGATTGGTCGAAGCGAGGGGGAGCGGAAGAGGTTCCGGAGACTCCAGGGCGCGCATCGAGACTAGGAGGAAATCCTGGGGGTCCCTGCGGTTCAGCTCAACCCCGCTGTCAGGCGAGCTGAGGGGGAAAAATCAAACTGGTTTCCACCAAGAGAGAGCATACTCACCTGGGACGAATCAGGAAAAATCAGAAAAAGGGACTGAACCGAAGGCATTGGTGTAGAGCGCCAATCTGGACCACCTCTATTGGCGTGGGAAGAAGGGAGAGGGAAACGAAAAAGCCAAATAAGGAGGGCCGAAATGGCTCAGGGAAAGCAACCGGGCGCGGCTCAAGAATCTCAACCCTGAGTCGAACTCTCTTTCTGACAGAAGACCGTGGCGAGGTGCGCGGAGTACCGTTTTGAGTGGCGAGAAATCGCCGTCCGGGGGCTGGCACGAAAGACCAGGCCGATTGTTGTTCACAAAGTAAAACAAAGAAAGAAAAGGGCCATTCCCGGAACCTGCGCTAAAAGGCGGATCGGGCTGAGGGCAGCTGCGAACGGCCCCCTTGAAATAGCGCGTCGCAGGGGGGGGGCAGACCGGGGGAGGAACTAAGAGCTGATTATTCCTGAGCAGGACTGAGAGCAGGGGAGGGAACCGAAAGTATGGGAGAGGAGGACACGTAAGGGCATCTTCGGAGAAGGTCGAGCCCTCGGCCAAGGCATCTAAGCGGGGAGGGTACTAGACGGATCCGGAAGAGCGGGAAAGACCCGCTACTTTGGGCGAAGCCCGTTGCAACTGCGGATCAACTGTAAGAAGGAGGAAAGTAATCATCGAAAAACTGGACGGAAGGCATGGCCCAGGGACCGAGCAGGCCAACCGCCGGCGGGACGCCATCGGTGGCGGAGACCCAACACTTTTCGGGACCTGAACTTTTATCAGGACGACCGCTCGCGGGACGAGCAAGATCTGGCTGAACATGTCAAACGAAAAAACTCGAAGAGGGAGAGGGAAGGGGGGACGGGACTGAACAGTCGCCGTGTAATCATGGGACCTTCCTGAGGCTAGGAGAAGACGTCAACTCAGAGCCGTCTTCAGCCAGGGCCGCGGCAAAAGTACGGCGATGAAAGATCGTCACCTCAACTAGGACTGTCCGTTGGATGAGTCCACAGCTTTCTAAACTAGAGATGAGGGAAGACAAGTCGGCGGTGAAAGGCTGCAGCAGGGACGGGGCTGGGGGGGAAGGAGAAAGGGTAACGTGGTGGACGGAAAGGCACGGTCCGCCATTGAGACCAAAACTCTATCAGCACAAATTTCCGGAGAAGCAATGGAGCCGAACTCGCCGAGCGGTCCAGTAAGCGTCAAAGGGAAGGTACTCTCCAGATACTCCCGATCTGTCTATATCAGGAGGGAGTAACTGACGAGTGGA
>Ga0179593_1477808_pt1 | contig 11674 bp, 10 predicted proteins | sample CZODoug2_1_08_16_FD_185931 | JGI IMG/M metagenome (GOLD analysis project Ga0179593, IMG submission 185931) | Vadose zone soil fungal communities from Angelo Coast Range Reserve, California, USA - CZODoug2_1_08_16fungal (PacBio error correction) | ecosystem: Environmental > Terrestrial > Soil >...
TAAACTGAAGAGCTTTCCACTCTTTAACATTTCCATATATTAAAAAGTGTGTCGAGGGGAACAAATCGTGTAAAAGCCTTGATGAAAATTGCCTTTTTTAAACGCTCATGAGAAATCTGAAGGAGAGGGGAAGCAGGAGTTGCAGCTCTGTCGATCAGAAGCTCCCCGCCTATAACTGGGAGAAGGGGGTAGTTACTTGAATCCGCTAAAGGAGAGGGGGCAAAAAGGTTGGGAAAAGGAAGTGGGAAGGGGAATGGAACTTTCACTACGAAGTGTAGGCGAAGACGCCTCTCACTAACTTTAAGAAGCAGAGAAAAGATTCTGCGCTTGAGGAAAGGAACAGTGGAAGGGAGGGTTAAATTCCCCAATTTAAACCTTTGCCAATTGTTCCTGGAGGTGGACGTCACTCTTTCTGGGGCTCGAGACGGTCGCCGCAAAGAGGAAAAAGGGGTAAAGAAGGGTTAAGGGGGGGGGGTGCAGGACGAGGCCCACTCATCCCGACGAGGTTCGGAGAGGGCAGGAAGCGTGGGGTTTGGTTCCGCGCTGAGTGCGTCGATCATCTTGGTAGACGTTACGGGGAGAAGGCGAAAGGGCAAATCCGGCCGAGATATGGGTACTGCGGGCATCCAGTTGTTTGACTCTTGAACCGCGCCGGGGCAAGAAAGCGTCCCGGGATGAAGTCTTCGTCTGCTTATGAAGGGGATCCATTCGCATGTAAATGGGGGAAGAAAAACAAGGCATGTGTCGGAAGATTCGGAAGGGGACAGAAGGGGTGGGGGGGAGAAGAACCTTCAAAGGAGTGCATTTGCCCGTACATCTTACAACTAAAGGGCAGGGAACATGTTTCCTCGAAAAATGGCGTCAGGAAAGAGAATTTAAGGACAGGAAGGATAGGTCTGTTTCCTTTGCCGGAACTTGCTCTTCAGCCAGGCGGAAAAAGAGATCAGCGCAGGTCCGGATCGGCGCCAAAACTCTGCCAGACCGTGGGGGAGAGTCTTGAAACCACCCTGCTATCACAACCTTCGCCGAAGGCAACCGAGCCTTTAAGTTCGAGGGGGCTAATGTCCCGGGAGGGGACTGTCTGGAAGAAGGGATCAAGGGGGATTCACTTAGTGGAACATCTTCACGCAGCGTATAGACGCGGAACTGTGATCGCTCGGCGCGAAGGTCCAATTAGTTGTGGAGGAATAATAAGAGGTCATGCTCCCACAATGCGCCCGCCGCCCTAGCCAGAATTCGGCCGGTTTCGATCTCTACATTCCCGAAACTGAAGATAGCACGAGAGGGCGTCAGGGGATTCAAAGCCGTCTCTAGGGGTTTCTCATTGTCCTGCAAAGAGGCAGTGAAGAGAAAATCTTTTCTCAGTCGACAAAAAGGGGACGTCAAAGGTTCGGGGGGTCCTGCGTTTCCATGAAACCATTGCGAACGCATAGTGGCAGAATCGCAATGTGAAGGCATCAGAAGGCTAAGTTCTGGGAGTCAGCGCTCGTAGTGAGACGTGGGGAGCCTCGTGCTTATTTGAATGACTTGCAAATGTGGATCGGAGCGATGAGGAGGAATAGTTTCAGCAAGTCTCGCAAACCAGGACTGGGGTCATTAAAATTGTTGTGGGGGAAGGTGCAGGCAACCGGGAGATCTGGTGCAAGTCATTTTTACCTCCTATCGCACCTTTTTCTTCGAGAAACCGGGTTAGGGAGAGGAGACTTTCCGCGGGGGGGGGATGGTCTCGGAAAGAAAAAAAGAGAGAGGGAATGGACCCGGGCCACGCCAGGAACCATGCCCGGAAGACACGGTGTAGAAATTCATAAAAGCAAAGCCAGCCAAAATAAGAGAGCTATACAGAACTTCACTGGGCGACAGAAGGTTCAAAGAAAACAACTAAAAAGAAACGGACACGGACCTCGTCCAAGGGGGGGGAAAAGGAACTTCTCAGCACCAAATTCAAAGTCATTACAACGGAGGAAGAACAACCGCCAAATGAAAAAAAATGGACGCCCGCCCAAGTCCTCATCCCCAAAAAACTGGCTTCTTCTCAACCACCGTTTAGTTAATGCCCTCCGACTTCAGGAGCCCCGAATACCGAAGTTAACCAGAGAAGGGAGAGGGTGAATGGGGGGAAAAAAAAAACGGCCCATGGAACCCGGACTATCTCGGTCTCACTCGGCGGAAAAACAGAGGGTACGCCGCATCGATCATCAACAAGCTTTCCAGAAAACCAGGGGGGAGATGTCAGGAAGTCCGTAGGGCCATGGATACATCAGCCTTCCGAGAAAAACTTAATCCGGTGTCCGTAGGCCGAGGGGGGCATCGCCTGCTTGATAGCGAATAGCAAAATTTTTGCAGACTGGAGGGAGATCCTCCGCCAAAAGGCTCAATGCCCCCAAAAAGGCAAGTGACCAAAGGCAGGGATAGACTCATTAAGGGGGTCTCGCGATAGACAAGGCATCTCATCAGGGTTCTCCTTATGTCAAAATTGAAAAAAGTCCCTTCAACCGAGCGATTCCTTAAAAAGGTAATAAAAAAGCACTAAAGAAAAGTGGGGAAAACCATGACCTTTCCGTCAACGTCACGTAAAACACACAAAACAAGTCCGAAAGGCCAGGAGGAGAAACGCAACGCAAACTCCCCACAGTCTTCCGCCTTAATCAGCCCGCCAACCGACCCGGGCGAATAGACAACCCTCCGATCAGACCTGAGAGGATAAGGGAAAGCCCGCGGAAGTTAAGTCAGGGAAAAGGCTCCCTTTGTAAGGGTTTTTGGCAAGCATCAACGGCAGACAAATTTCACAGTCGCCAAACATCTCCCGGACCTGAAAAAACAAAGGAATCCAAGACCAATTTGTAGGATAGGGGGGGGGGTCCAATCCAGGCCAATATACCGTAAAAACAAACCTCGCAACCAGCAATGAACAATTACATCGGCCCAGGCAATGAAAAGCACGAAAAGAGAAAAGTTGGGAGGTCTTCAAGAAGCGGGGCGGTAACGGATAACAACGAGTCTCATCTCGGGGGCGGGGGAAAGAGGAAAAAAACGACGGGGACTTGGTTTTTAATTTGTCAAGCGGACGACATAGTTGGGGCAAAATCTGGTCTCGGGAATCGAGGGTGGGAACGCGACTTGAAAAGAAAGAACTTCAGAACTCGTCGCGGATGACAAAAAAAGATTCTTAGAACGGTGCTCCAGCTGGGAAAGGGTTACGAAGAAAGAAAACATCTAACTGGCGCGCATCTGAGTGGGGTTCAATGTGTTAGAAATTAAAGGAATGTGCCCATTGAAAAGGGGTATGAAAGGCTGGATGAACGAGGGTACCGACAACCCAACTTCCGCTCTACAGCAGAGGAGGCGTTTTACCACAATTGGACTTTATGGGACAGGGAAATCCGGTGGGTAAGAAAAAATAAAAAAAAGTTCGACGTAGGACACGAAACGAGTCAAACCGGGTCAATTAAGATGGTAATCGGGAAAAGGATGGGAGAAAGGCACAGGTATGGCCAGGAATTTCTGCGATACTGTGACGTAGGTCCTTTTACAAGTGGGGAGGGGAGAGCACAGAAAGGGGCCCGAAAAAGGTGGAGAATGCAGGGGAAGGGGAATTTCCGAAGGGCCGAATAATTAAAAGAGCACCATTTAGGGGGGTGGTACTCTATTCACCGGTCATGGAGGAACCGGATCATCATTTTCAACTTCAAAGGCAATTTGCGCGGCCGGAAATTTGAGACCGGCCGGAGGGGACAAAAGCTGGGGGCCCTACCGAACAAAAAGCTTGGGTACCACCAATCCCGGTATGGAAGAAAACTTCTGGGGCTAAGCGAAAGGGAACGCACCGGCGGTCAACCAAAAAAAAAGCGTTGTCGTTTGGAGGGGTCGGGGGCCTTTTGGGGCACTCAGGGGGGAAACTACGAACTTTCAAATCTCGCGAAAGGAGGTTAGACTCGAGGGGACCGACCTTCTAGGGGAATTCCCGAACCCCTAAGACAAGTGGACAAGGGGGTGTCTCTCCTTCATTTGGACGGTAAGAAACGAAGAACATGTGCAACCCTTGGAAAGGCAGTCCAGAATTGGAACTTGTTGGAAATTCCAAAAGAGAGGTGCTCCTTGCCGTAATGGAGCAACTGAAGGCCGCCAAAATGGTGGAAAAAAGGGAAAATGAGAGCCGAACGACTCCGGAAAAGGAAGTTTCCACAGGGCCACTGGGGAAGGGGATATGGAGGGGATGGGGAGGGCTGGAGCCTATAACTTCCCCCCGCACCATGGGGGGCGGTAGGGCTAAGTTTCTTTGAGGTCACGAACCACGAAACGGAAAACGTCAACGACCGAGCCGACAGACCGCAGGGGCGTGTATAGCGCCCTGGAAGTAGAAAAAAAGACCATTTGTTGCATGGATGCAAACAGGAAAATAAGGTTTCGGGAAAAGAGGCGAACGTTTCTTGGGGCCCGGAGGGGCGCAAACGGGAAAAGGACGTCCTAACAGTGTTGGTCCCAAAGAATAGCTTCTATCATCAAAACGCTGGGGCGGTTTTGGGGGGGAAGTAGGGAGGCGTCGCAGAGCAGGGGTCATGCAATCCAAAGGAATTCTGGACCTTCCATTTAAAACCGAATTGGGGGGACCAAACACAAGACGCTTCGCATCGGGATTCGGGGGAGCGAACACCTTTACTAGGGGCCAAACTGTCCTATGGCAGGGAAACTGTGGGGGATTCGGTCGGGACCTCGAGAAGAATTTCTGGGGTCATTCTCGGGTGGGGGAAGATCAGGGATCCTTTAATAGCGCCGTGGTCCAAAATGGTCTTCAGGAAAAAGCAGTCCTAAGGGGTCGCGCGCGGCTCGGTGTAAGGAAGGCAACGGATTCGTCGATCGTGAGATTACCGCATTGGGAGAGAGGGGGAAGCTCGATTAGCGAAAGATACTTGTTCAGTGGGGAACAAGGCACTGCGAGTAGGTGCAAGTGGCTGTTTCGAGGTTTTGGGCTGCTTGAGGGAAGGAGGTATATTTCGGGGGAATGGCGGGAAGAAGAGATGACAGGGGGGGAAGCGGGACTTGGGTTAAGCAGAAAAGACGGTTAGTGTTGTTTGGGGGACTCATGTGCCGGCGGTCTTCAGGAAGTACCTTTGAAATGGGGCGCTGCGCGTCACGGCACACAGCAGCAGTCTCTCCTTCGGGTTGCTGAAAACTATCGCTCAAAGGTTGGAGGGGGGAAGAACGTGAACGCAGAGGACTTTTGGGCGGTGTGTTGAAGGGGGGGGTGCGGAACGGGGAGGGAGGGGGAAGGTGACAGGGGGAGTTTCTGCCTTCTACGATGCTTAAGGAGAAGCTGGAAGGGGGGAGAAGGTATTGGCATTAGGTGACTCATAAGAAGAACAAATGCTGCGACAAACCCCAGAGGGGAAAAAAAACGCCTAACTTTTCTTTCACAGATACTAAGAGCGAATGAGGAGCAATGAGGGACCTTTTGGGGGGTCAGGGGTGTTCAAAACACGGCTGTAGTGCTTGAATGAAACTTTTGCGCAGCGCAAAAGTACTATATCCTTTCTCAACAGCACTGTGCGGAAAAAAGAAGGGGGCACGGCAAACGGGAATTTTCAACGAAGCGAAGGGGACACAGGGAGGTAATTTGAGACGTACATCGACAGGGCAGCACGGGGGTGGGGAAAGTGAAAAAGCGGCTACAAGAGGGGTTGGGGGGGGGGGGGGGGGGGGGGTCTAGTGGAAAGAAAATCTGGGGACTCTGGGTTTGCGAAATGCGTGTCTTTGCTGGGGGTCGCGTTATCGGTGAAAAGTTCGAATCTCGGGAAACGGGTACGGAGAAGCTTTGGGGTGATGAGGGGATCTTTGCCATAATGTTTCAGGGTGGATTTGGTCTTTTGAGTGAGGATTGAGGGATTGTGTGGCTTCTAAGGGAGGGTGTCCAGGTAAGAAAAAGAAGGTGAGTGGATTCAAAAAATTGCTCCGGGAGGGGGTTCGGCATTTGTAAGTTACTATCTCTGACACGGGTTGGAGTACGTGTCTAGCTTTAACCGAAGAAGAACACCGAGGAGGCGCAGAGGGAAAGAGGGAAAGGCTTCGTTTCAAGGAAAAAGGAAGAAGCGGCCTCTTTAAAGCGCTCGAATAAAACGGTGAGATAACTGGGTTTTCAGACTCAACTGAACGAGACAGCGGTCAGGGAACGTCTTTCACAGGGAAAAAAAAAGTTGGGGGAAGAAAAACAAGGGAAAATCACTGAACAGGATACTCCGCGGCGAAAACGCCCCCATCAAGGGCGGCTTGGGGAGACTACGCCAGAGGAGGGAAAAGAATCTCGACAGAAAAAGGAGGAGAATAAGAATGTATGAGAAAGCCATAGGGGGGCCGGAAAAGAGGCCACTATTTGGTTCTTTCTAAAATGAGTGTCGCATGACCTCATCTTGTAGGCAAATGCTTCTGAAGCTCCTTCGATCAAAAGTCTGTTTCCCGAGCTAAAAGAAATTACTACCTCTACAAGGGACGCCTGCTTTTTGGAATATCAATCAGGAAGAGGATAAAAGATCTCGAGTCAAGTCTCTCTAAACCAGATACATTCTTCTTCGGGTTGGTGAGTGGGGAGGCCTTACATCGGCTACTGGTTCAAAGATAAATTTTGCAAGGGGGAGCTTAGAGCTAGGAAGAAGATCCTCCGCCTTGAATCTGGCCTAATATACTAATGTTCCTAAGGGGACGTATAGGTTTCCTAAGGGGAATTCGGAAGGAGAGGGGAAATTAAAAACGAGGAAGACTGGCGCCAGGCCGTGGGCCAACATCGTTCGGAGAAACGTCGGTGGAGATTCCTCTATGTCGAGACAGGGTAGAAGGAGGCGGGGAAAGGGGTTCCTTGAGAGGTTCTCAGCAAAGTCAAATACGCTAAAGGGGAAGTAATTCACCTTGAGACACGCCGACGAGGGGGGGAACCCACTTTGTTGGAAAGGTCAAGTTTATCCGGCTGGGGGGGAAAAATCATTCAGGGCGAAGGGGTCGCTTCCGTCCACGGTGAAAAGAGACCCTTAGCGCCAGTAAAAAGAATGAGAAGGACCTAAAGTCCGGCCTGAATTGCCCAGTCCTCTAGCATCCTTAAAGGGAGCGTTAAGGGGGACCTATCTTTGGGCAAGCTCACCCACCACATGGGAAAAGGGAGCAAGCACGGTAAAAATGAGCTGATCTGGACAGGAGTAAAGGATCTATCCACAAGCTGGAGACCAAGGACATAAGGGGGGGGGGGGGGGGGGGAGACCTCAAGCGCCCTATCTCCGAAAAGTCGTGTAACGTGGACGGAAGTCACCGTCGGCTCCGACAAGCAGCGGTGGCGGAGGAGTCGAAGGAAACCGAAGAGTACATCCATTGGGTGGTGGGGGGGGGGGGGGGGGGGTGGGTGTGGTGGTTGGGGGGGGGGGGGGGGGGGGGGGGGGGGGGGGGGGGGGGGGTTGGGGGTTGGTGTGGTGTTTTTTTGGTGTGTTGTTTGGGGTTTTCACATTGGGGGGGGGGGGGGTGGTACAAATGTTGCTCGGACTTCCCTCCCGCACCGCCCCCCCAAACCGCGCAATCAAATTTCTCTAAAAAGTGATGGAAAGGCGTCTCAAACGGAGAAAGCGCACGACGTAAAGACAAAAGTCTCAAGCACCTCTGGCCTAGAAGCAAACAATGAAGTGCTATCTCGTAGCAGGGGGGAGAGGACTGTTTCCGTGTACCGAAGGAATTTCGGGGGGAGCTATCAGAATCACTCAAAGCTTGACCGCGCCGAGATGACGGGGTACTGTCGTGCAAGAAATGGGTCTTGAACCACGTGAGGTGCAGCACGGCGTCTGAATTTGTCAGGGAAGACGGGAGGGGGAAAAAAAAGACTTCTTGATGACTATCACCGGAAAGACCCTGATGTCATCTCAACAACACAACGTAGGAAGAGATCGCTTCAACCTAGGCGGCGCTTTGTAAACAGGTACAATAGATTCACGAAGAAGTCGGCCCGCGTCAGAAAAGAATTGCTCGTTCACGCAGGAATAAACAAAAAACATCAGAGGGCGAGGTCAGCAAAGTCAAGAGTGGCTCGCAACGCCGCCGTCTACTCTGAACCTTAGGAGTGAGAAACCCGCAGCCAAAGGAAACGCAGTGGAAATTCGGCCATCTGTTAGGCGCGAATTTTAACGGTCACGGTGAGTCTTCGCCGCCTCCACCTACGACGGGGAGGGGAGAGGAAGAACCGAGAACTAAAACCGGAGACTGCCGCGGTCAGTTGGAAGGCTTTCTGGGGGGAAACTTTGCGTGGGAAGTCTGTTAAGGGAAAAAAGTCTGGGGGGGGGGGACAGCGATACTTAGGCATCCCCTTCGCAAAAATGGGGAAAAGGATCCTCGTAATTTGTGACCCGCAAAACCGGGCCAAACTCAGTCCCGAACTGAGAAGTCCCCGAGGCGAGGGGCCCTTTAGGTAAGCGGAGTCAGGGGAGTAGATCATCGGGGCCGCCGGGAGAACATCAGAAATTTTCGGCACCTCCGGGAAAAGTTACTCTTGCCCATTTCTATGGGGTGAGCTTGAAAACGAGCGGGAAAAAGCGGAAAAATCAATATGCTCGGAATCGTCGGGAAGCTTCTCACTGAGTAATGCACTAGATGGTCCTTGAAAATGGTCCGGCGTAGGGCTCTTAAGAGGGACGAAGGCTCGTGGCGGCAAAGCGGCCCTTCGCCATTAAGGAGGGACTCTTCTTCTAAACCATTCATATTGGAAAGGGAATCAGGAAAAAGGGGTTAAAAAAAAGTCGTACTAGAACTCAACTGACGTATAGCGTATTTTGCTTTGAAGTGCAGAGAAAATCAAAGGACTCGATCATCGCAGCTTCAACGCCGACAAGACGCGCAGAGGAGCCGTGGGGGAGGTTGCCCCCGGCGAGACGAAATCATCGCATTCGCTTTTAAGGTCAAAGAGCGCGAACAGTCAGGCTTGATTTCGGAAAGGTTGATTCAAGGGAAAGGCCCCTAATTAACGGGAGCCATCGGGAACTCGAAGGCGGACGCCGGTGTATCGCTACGCCTCTATCAAAAACGCTTTCTCTCCCACATGGAACAGGGGATCGTCAGGGGGGGGAGAAATCCTTAAAGAACAGGCCGGTGCCGGATGGTGATCTCGACATAGCATACTCTGAGAATAAAATTGGTTTTCGTAGTTTTATCTGCTCCCACAGCGTCGCGAAAGGTTGGGTCAGGGGGAGAGGAACGGCTAAAGAACCCCGCAGGCTTTAGTTTCCAGTCCAGTCCATTAGTCATATAAAGTAATAGTGGGACTAACCGACGAAAAAAGAGGAGTGGCCAGCGTAGGGTCTTCGGAGGCCTTGAACATCCCAGAGAGGAGTTGAAAAGCCCTTTCCATGGAGCAAAAGGGGTTCAGTCTCGTGTATCTCATGGGAGGAGATTCGGGGGATTTGTTTCAACCAATGAAAACATTGGTGGGGACGACAAGACTGGGCATTGCCGAAATCTCAACTGGCGGTTACTCCGATCTTATTAGTTTCGTCGATAGCCTTAAGCGGCCGGCAGAAGGTCAAAAAAGAAGTGTAACCGGAAGAAAATTGGCGGGCTCGTCGAGCCCCGTCGGACACGACGCTCAGGGGACACGTGAGGACGTGGTTTCTTTTCAATAGGCAAGAAGAAAAAAGAAAAGGTAAATAGAAAGAATAACTTCCAACGAGACAGCCGTCGCAAGCGAAGGGGTAAATCTCGCCAACTCCAACACCGCCATAGTGAAAGGGACCCCCTTTGAAAGAGTCAGCAAAGGAAAAAATTAAAAAAGAAAAAACGAAACCTGCACAAATTGCTCAAAGGAGAAGCCCCTTGCCCAAGCGCATCAATCACACCATTTCCTTCAGGGACCAGCCGACTTCAGGGATGAAAAGATCCCGAAAAAAAGGAAAAAAAAAAAGAAAAATCGGACAAATCCTGGTTTTCCCCAGGCCCTGCCAACGAAGTGGAGGAACTCCCGAAAAACCAGAATCTTGGGAAAAAGATCAAAAGAGGGACCGTGAGGTCGTTTTGAAAAGCAGTTAAAAATGGGAAAATGTGGATCACTTCGCAGTCGGACTCGGGATGTCCCGTTTCAAGGCGCCGCGAAATTGAGGCAGGAGAAAAGAAGCAAATGAAGTGCCGGACGGTTGCCATGCAAGCCTCGCCGGCGAAGGCAAAATTTCAACCAAAAAACGGCAGGAAGAAAGACATTCGCTGTAAATTCAGGTGCACAGTCGAGCAAAGCAAAAGAAAAGGGGGTTCTCAGGGAAATGCCAATGCGGGTCTTCAACCGGAATTCCCAAGCATCCATCGTTGCGTGAAGACGAAAGGAGGTGACCAACATGAACCTTTCCTAAACCTTTCAGACCACCAACATTCACCAAATTCCCACACAGCCAAAAGAATTCTGCTCCTGAGAATCCAGCCACCTTCTCGCGAGAAGAAAAGAGACAGGGAGGGCAACGCCTTAAGCTCCTTCTTGAGACGTCAGTGCCCGGAGTCGGGGCCATGGGGGGAGGGAAAGAGAGAAGAAGAAGTGGGCAGCCGGAAACATGTCACGCATCACAACATCTCCCTCGACGGACGATCACAACAAAAGTTTTCACCTTCATCGGGAGTCGATCCAATTGAAAGGACCCTCACGAAAAATAGAACTACACCGGAAACCCCGATGTAAACCTCGCGCCGTCGGACCTGAAACAAAATAAATGCTCGCGAAAATATATCGAGGGGTAGGAAATCAAGAAGAGAAAATGGGGGGTAAGAGAAGGGGTTTGCGTTAAAAAGGAAAACGCGTATGACCCAAAAGGAAGCCTGATTTTGTCAGCCGTTTGACTAAAGTTTGGACAAAAAGGGGGTCGCGGGAAAGCTACAGCGATTTGCAAACGTTAAAAACGCAGGAATTCTCGTCGCGGAGGAACGAAGTGGGAAGGCCGGAGAACTTGTAACGGCTACGGGGACCATGGGTTCCCCGAAAAGGGAAAAAAAAGGGGGATCGGGCGGAATCGGATGAGGGGGAAAGGAGTTTTGGGGAACCATTCCTGCGAAGAAGAATGCAGCAGGGAGGGCCGCTTAGCAATCAAAAAAGAGGACCAACCGCCACGTCCGATTCCCCAGCCGATTTGGGGTCATTTGGTCCACGATTTGGTATGACACTTTGCGCCCATCTTCCAATAAACGAGTGTTAACCAGAAACAATTCACCGGTGAGAAAGGAAAAAAATGGAGATGGAAGCGTAAAAAAGAGAAGGTCGATACGCCTGCTCTTTGCGCAGGAGGGAATATGCAACTAAAGGCTGATGCTCTGTAAGTGGAACGGGTTTCTGAAGAATTCAAAAATGGCCCCGGTAAATGGTGCGTGTTGCAGACCTAATATGCTGAAGGGAAGTCAGTACCGCCATAAACCATTGAGAAAGGTTCGGGACCTCTAACGAGGGGCATCGTTCTGCGAGAACATTGGAAAAAACTTCAACGCAAGGGACTGCCTTCATGGGCTTCAGTCCACGGAACGAACCGTCGCATGGGAGGGGGGAAAATAAAAACCAAACGCCAATACTACGCCAAGACCAGGGATTGAGAGCACATGTTTAGGAGAGGTCGTCTTGCTACGCGCAATGGCGCCCTCAGCTTCAAAAGAAAAAGCGGGAGCGGCCTAGGAAGGAAGGGATGTACATCGACGG
>Ga0179593_1564485_pt1 | contig 11674 bp, 21 predicted proteins | sample CZODoug2_1_08_16_FD_185931 | JGI IMG/M metagenome (GOLD analysis project Ga0179593, IMG submission 185931) | Vadose zone soil fungal communities from Angelo Coast Range Reserve, California, USA - CZODoug2_1_08_16fungal (PacBio error correction) | ecosystem: Environmental > Terrestrial > Soil >...
GAAGAATAAGTCTCATACAATTAGCGGCAACGGGAAAGGGGGTAAATCGTTCCTTCGCCTCGAAAGGAAAGGGACTTTCCGCCCGCCGCCAATTCAGCAGAAGGCGGAAGAGGAGGGGGGATTCTTAGGACTTTGGGGGGAGACACGGGGGCTTTTCGTATTGGCGCGAAGGGAAGTGGGCTTGTAAGGCGATTCTGGCGGGTCGGTTAGGAAGAAAAAGGGCACTGTCTGTCGAAAAAAGGGAGAGGCCTGGCGGCTCATGATGGGGGAAAAGGGAGACGGATTTGGGCAAGCGTTTTTTTTGCGGGGAGGAGAGAAGGGGGCGTTTGACATCATCGTTTCGAACCAGCAGGGGGGGGGGAGAAAGCCAAAAAAACAACTTATTATATTAAAAATATATTAATCAGAAGAAGGAGGAAGTGGCAAACGAAAAAAGGGAGGACAAAAAAAACGGACTTTGTCGGCCCATCCTATCGACAGAAAAAAAGAAAAAAAAGGCAAACAAGGACGATCAACTCGGTCCTCAGCAAGAAAGAAAAAGGAGGTCCGCAACCGACACCGACGGAAGAAAAAAGAAGGGAGGCCCGCTCCATCTCACTTTGTTCATCAGGAGCCCCTTGAGCACCACAAGATCGAAACCTCTGATCCTGTAAAGAAGAAGGGGGAGGGCGGACATCTATTCTGTGAAATTTCTGCGCCGAAGGGAAAGGGGAAGGGGTGGTGGTGGGTCCTTCGACGCTAATTGTATGGAGAGGATGGCTCGATAGCGTGCAACTGGTTCGCAGAGGAGGGAGGCGTCTTCTTCCCCTCTTAATTCATGGCCGGAAAAAAGGAGGGAACAAGGAGAAGTTCCATTCTTTAGTTCTAAAGGGGGGGAGGCCAGGAGGTAAGAAAGAAGATCTTTCTATCTAAAGGGAGAGGAGGAGGAAGGAATGGTTTTAAATCCATGTGGGTAGGGGGGAAAAATCAAAGGTAGGTGCCTTGCCCCCAGAAGGGAATTCCTCATCAGCATAAAGAAAAAAAGGGAGAAAGGGGAACTATATCACTGACTTTCCCGTAAATTAGGAAGGAGGCTGAATGGATGATGATAAAAAAGAGAAGGGGGTAGCTTCTATCATATGGGGAAAAGGGAAAGAAAGGGGGGAAAAGGCTTGCCTCTTTATCGTCAAACACAGGTGACGGAGAGCGCTGACTCAGGAGGCCATTATTATCCGAGAGGGAAAAAAGGATGGCTAGGATTGCCGTATGTAGGAGAGGAAGAGGCGGCCTTTGTATAGACGCTCCAATATGTCGTGAAAAAGGGGAAAAAAAAAAAGATAATTTAACGTCTCCGGAAAAAAGAAAGAAGGCCTATCACATCCATGAGCGGAAAAAAAAGAACTAAAGCTCTCCAACCTTTTTTCTGTGCGGGAAAAAAAAAAAGGAAAAGGAGGGCCCTCACCTATTTGAATAAAGAGAAAGATCTGTGAAATCTTAAAGGAATACGGCTAATTCTTCTTCAATCATGCGCTAAAGAAAGGGAAAAAAAAAAAGGGAAAAGTCGAGTAATAATCTCCTCTCCCCTGGAGGAGAATACGCGAACCTGGGACTGAGGAAAAATCAATTTCTTAAACTACGAAAGGGGGGAAAAGAAAGGGGCGTTCATCGTCTCTCGTAGAAAGAAAGAAAGGGGGATTCACATTAAAAGAAAAGGGAGGGGAAAAAGGGAATTTTCCTATGTACTTCTGCACGAAAGAAAGGAGGGGAGAGTCTTCCGAGGAAAACTCTTGAAACGGGAAGACTTGACGTCTGTAATTTTACACTCAAGGTACAAGGGGGGAGAAAAAAAAAAAAGAGGGAAGCGAACGCCTTCCCACCATTGCAGGGACAAGAAAAAGGAAAAAATCGACCTCCAAAGGGGAAGGGTTTCGCTTGAAGAAGGAAAAAAGGGGGTTTGACCACTTCCCGATCAGAAAAGAGGTAAACATAAAAGATATCTTATTCCGGTTAAAAGGAATTGACTTCAATACGTGCGAAAAAAAGAAAAGGGGGGATTGAGAGGCTGGGGGGAAAAGGACGGAATTTGAACGGGGCGGTAGGTAAAAACCGCCCAATCTCGAGGGAAAGGAGGAGGGGAAAAGCCTCCTGAATTCTTTCGCAAAGGAAGACATTCTCTCAGAAGGAGGAAAGAGGAAGAATTCCGGAGCTTTGGCCGAAGAGCAAGAAAAGCTTACACTCGCGATTGGAAGGGAAGAGAAGGTCCTGGCTCTTACCTTCCAAGAGGAGGAACCCTTTTCTGTCAAACAAGGGAAAAAGTGGGGAGAAAAGCGTGAAGGGGAGATGGTCACCTTCATCAGCTATCATGGGGTGACGCTGTCTTGATCTTACGTGGGAAAAAAGAAGAAAATGAAATTTAAAGGGGGGGAAAAGAGGGAAGGGTTCCTGTTTTGAGGATGGAGCAGGGGGGGGGACGTAAAATAAGGGAGGGGAGGGACTCTCACCTTCGACGTCAGATGGGCTATGGCCACGGGATCTTTCCAAGAGGGACAGAAAGAAAGAAAGAAAAAACGGAGTCCAAAAGAGAGGGAGAAAATCCGTGCAGTACCGTCCAGTTTGAAAATGTGAAAGGAGGACGACTTTTCGCGGCGGTCATCCAGAAAGAAAAAAGAGGAAAAAAAGGAAGAAAGGACTTGTTTAAAAAAAGGAAGAGGAGGGGGGGGTTCGCAGTAGTCCAGCCTCTTGGTCGGAAGGCGAAGGGAAGAGTTCGCTGCTTTTGTGGGGGAGGGGAAAAAGTTGAGGATAAGGGAAGGGCTTCGGTGATTGAGCGGCGAAAAATTGATGACTTCCACTAGGGGGAGGAGGGAAAGAAGGCACTGCGGAAAAAAAGGGGGGGGGGCGGGGATCCGGGGTTACGCGCGTCTGGCGCGCCTGCTTGTGAGAAGGAACAAGAAAGAGGGTGTTTCTGGTAGGGATGCGAAGAGGGAGTTCTTGTCACTCCATACCCAGAGGAAAAGAAGGAAGCGGGAAGAAAGAAATACGGCATCGCCATGTTTCTGGCGCATCATCAGAAGAAGGGAACTCCTGCCGCCGGGGGGAGGGAAAAAAAACTTGGAGAAGGAAAAAAATCATTCTCAATCTCTGATTGACGCCAACGCCGGAAGATTTGGGGCGATCTGATCGCCTCTCCAAAGAGGAAAAGGGGAAAAAAAAAAATACCTAAAGAAAGGGATGAAAGAGGGTCAGGGACATTCAGTGATCTCGGGTCAAAAGCGGTCGCTAGCTTACTGCTGGAAAGGAAGGAGGGGGGTTCAGGAGAAAGGGGAAGGGGCCCACATGGGATTTTCCCACCCTCCTGAACAACAGGAAGGCGCTCGCACGCGAGAGGATGAGGGAGGAAGATCAGCTATGGGGAGAAGGAAATGGAAAGGAGGAGAAGGTTTACCTGCAAGTATCATTCATCATTACTACGGGAAAGGGGGAATTCCCGCCGCGCAAGCCTCTTTCACGTAGATAAGAGAGAAAAAGAAAAAGGACAAACACAAAAGGAAACAAAAGAGGGTCCTAGCGAAGAAATTTCCCTAAGTAGGGAAAAGGCGAGGCAAATTATTGAAAAAAAAAAGGAAAAGGGGAGGACTGCAGACAGAAGGGAGGGGGAAAAAAGGGCGATGGAGCGAATAACTACTTTGGCTTGAATGAAGCGCTCGAGGAGATGGCTAGGCCGCGTTGCCTCTGGAAGGAAGGGAAGGAAGGGGACTTGATATCGGAAAAAAAAAGAGGTGGGGGGGGGGAGGAAAGGGGGGAGAAGGAGCCGTGCGTTGACAATCCTCTTGTCTATCCTCAGCGCGTATCCGTGAAAAAAAAGATTAGGATTAAAAGTAGAGATATCAGCCGAAGCAAAGGGAGGAAACAAGGAGAAGAGATAAAAAAAGGTCTCCGCCACTCCAAAACCGCAGAGAAAGAAAATCCCCGTCCGCCCCTCAATCATAAAAAAAAAACTCTGGGTCCCAGAAGAAGGGGGAAAAAAAAAGAAAAGACTCCGGGGACATATTCGTCTCATGCAAAAAAAAAAATGCTGCAAAAAGGGGGGGGGGGGCGGGGGGGGGGGGGGGGGGGTGTGGGGGGGGGAGGCGGGGGGTGTTTTCCGCGGGCCCTCCTCTTTTGTCATGGTGTCCGTCACTTTTACACTCCCTCGACGTAAGGACTCAGCCTTTCTGTCCCGGGCTCATACCGGATAACACCATAGTGCGTCCTGTCCTCACACCGAGGAACTTGTATCCTTCTCTGTTGGGCTCTTTTTCCCAGGTAGGGATGTCTCCTTCTTTCCGTTTTCGGGGAAGGGTCCACTACGAGACGTCTTCGGGGGAGGGTCTTTCTTTCTCTCAGGTCCCCTCTTTTTGAAAAAAGCAGGAGACAAGGGCGAAAGGGCGGGGGGGGTTTTTTTTTGGGCCATTCCTAGGGTGGGTCGGATTAGGAGTTTTTGTATGACGGGGGGAGCGTGCCTCTGGGGGGGTGGGGGTGGTTCAAGTAGGGGGGAGAAAAGACTCTCGGGGGGCTTGGGGCTCTTGGTGGTGGATGTGTTTGGTGTGTGTGGCCAAGTATTAAAGGAGTCCGGTGAGTGGGGAGTCTTCGCAGTTATCTCTTCTGCGTAGGGGTTTCAAGGGTGCAATTGCAGTGACATTAAAGGCCAATCGCCCGTGGGGGTGAAGGGGGTAGGGTGGGATGAGAAGAAGGGGGCAAAGAGAATAACGGGAAGACCAGAGGAAGGTGAAAGGGGAGAAGATGGGGAAGAATCGGTAAGGCGGGGTGAGAAGGTGCGGGGGTAGAGGAGAAGGGGAGGAGAAGGGATGGGAGGATAGGGGAGAAGAGGGGCGCGCGGGAAAAAAGGAGGAATTCTGTCCGGGGGGGCGGTGCTTGGGGGTGTGGGGGTCCAGAAGGCCAAGTCTTGGCGATAGGAAATCTATCGGGTAGTTCCTGTCAGAAAAGCTGGCGTGCGAAAGAGGGGGGAAGGGAGGGCAGATTTTGAGAGAATGGGGGGATTTCCTGGAGTGGGAAATAAAGAAAGTTGGGGGAGGTTTACTTGAGTCAAGGGGAGGGCGGTGGAGGTCCTGAAACAAAAAAGGAGGGAGAGCTCTCTGAGAGTTCCTCCTAAGTGCCGGTCAACCAGCGGAGTTTCGGGGGGGGCGCTCCCTCTCTCTCCTTTTCGATGGCTCTTCAGAAAACGGTGGGAGATCGGTCCTTCCCTTCTTCGGGGAAGACGATATGTTTTTAAGGGGGGAAGGAATTTCTTTCGTGCTGGGGGGGGGGGAGGATCCTCCTTCTATGGCTACGTCTGTTTGTTGCCGATTGGGGGGGGAGCAGTTGGATCTATGAAGGATCGTCGGGGAGGCCGCACCGGGCGACGGGGCTCTCTCCCCTGCGGGGTTGGGACGGGAAGGGGTGGCGGTGGAGCTGTGGGGTGTTGCGATTCTCCCGGAGGGAGGGTATCTCGTCGATTGGCGAGATTTGGGGGCGTTGGAATAGGTGTCTTGCTCCAGTAGAAAGGGGGATCGCCCTTAGGTGGGAGAAAGAAGACGCCTACCTCAAGGAGAGGGGGTCTGGGGAAGAACGGTCTTCCGTTCGAAGTGGGGGTAGGGTGGGAGAGAGGCTTCGTTGCTTCTGACACCGAAACAACGGCCTTGTCGTAGGGGGGGGGAAAGAAGCGTAATTGATTGCCTTTGGGGAAACGAGTCAGCGGGAACCGTTCGTCCCAAGGTGGTTCGATCACGCTTTTTCCCGAGGTCCCTGAACGGTCGGTCTACCTGGTGTGCTGGCTTGGTACCCGCTAAGCCTAACATGTGGCTCTGCTGTCAAAAAGAAGGCAGAAGGAGCAGAGGCTCCAAATATTCCTTCTCCAAGCAACATCAGGACCGATCTCGTAACAAGGGGATGAAAAGAAGGGAGAAAAAAAGGGTTCTTTCCTCACGAGGGGAAAGGGGGGGAAGCGCAAAGGAGGGGAATTTCATCAATCATCTCTGTGCGAGGAAAAGCCACGAGGACTCCCTAAAGGATAAGGAGGAGGAAAAAAAACGTTACGCACCACAACAGCATGAAAAAAAAGAGAGCCCCTTCTCCTTCCGCCCGAGGGAAGCGCGGGAGGAGGGGGCTTAATCTATATTCAATGGAGGGACAAGCGCTCCAATTCCTAAGATAGGAGGATCCCTCCGCGCAAGGAGAAAGAGGGAGTCTCTCACTTACATACAACTGAAAGCCCCCCGGATTTTCAAGGGGGAGATCGATAGGGGGGGAGACCGCTCAGTATGAAAGGGGGAAGAAAGAAAAGAAAAGAAGGGTAAGGTATATCCCATCTTACTTCGAAGTGGAGAGAGAAGAGAAGAACGGCCACCAGTGGCCTTTCGCGAACGAAGGGAAAAAAAGGAAAGAAAAAAGAATCAAAAACGTCATTAACCCTCGAAAAAGAAAAAAGGGAAGGTCTTTTTTCAACCCGGTGATGAGGTTCCTCGGTCGGGGGAAAAAGGGGGGGTGTTTTACCACTGAAAGGAAAAAGAAAAAGTCGCTGCGGGCCTAACAAGATAGCTGATTCCGGGGAAAAAGAGCCCCGGACTTCAAGAACGGAAAAAAAGGAAGTGTTTTTCAAGGAAAGAGGAAAAGTAGGCCTCTTTCGGGGGGGGGTAGACCACTCCTCCAATCTCTAGGGAAGGGGGGGAGGGAAGGGCTCACTATTAGATTCTCGCCAAAGAAGGAAGGAGGTCGAAGACCTCTCGAAAAAAGGGGGGAGAGGGGAGGGCGACCTCCCCTTTCAAATAATTAGGGAGCTTGTTCTCTAATCTCAACAAAAAAAAGCGCAATGTTCCCTCTACCACTACGAAGGGGGGAGAAGAACCGTCAATTCCTTCTCTGGGGGGGAAAAAAGAAAAGAGGGGAAAGCTCAAGACCATTTCTGGCAAATTTCTCTCGTTCTGAAAGTAAAGGGGAAAAAAGAAAGGGGGGGGACACCGGCATAAAAAGAGGAAAAAAAAGGGGGGGGAATGGGTGACGCGGTCTTTATCGGGACGTGGTCAAAAAAGAAGGTAAATTCAAAGGGGTTGAAAAAAATACCCTGGTGTCTTTTCTCTTTTTCCGGGGGGGGGGGAGGGAGAGTGTGGGTAAGGCTTTCTCTGAACGGCATGGCGGGCAACCATACCTCTCAACTTAGGAAGGAAAAGGGGGAAAGGGGAGGAAAGGGGGGAATCTTTACAATCTTCTCCTCTTAAGAAAAGGAAGAAAAAATCCGAGAGGCAGGCAGTACGAAGGGGAAAGAAGAAGCAAGTTGTCTTCCCGGGGAAAAAAACGACGTGCGCGGCGGGATCCGAAAAGTGGCGCAAGGGTCCTGCAGGCAGAAAGGGGGAAAAAAGGGGAAGATCGCTTCGCAAGAAGAAAAAAGGGGACGAGTCCGCCGCGTGGCTGGAAGGGAAAACGCGTTCGAAGGGAGGGGAAAAAAGGAAGGGATCTTCTTGCGGGAAAAAGGGGGGGCGTCCTCGGCGGCTGAAGGGGAGCGGCCAAAAGGGGGGGGGGAGGGGAAAGAAGGGGGTCTCCTTTACAGGGGGGGAAATTTTGCTCTCTTTCGGGGGGAAAGCCTCGTAATTCCTTGGAGAAAGGAGGGGGGAAGGGGGAGAGGATCCTTATCCTTCGCCCTTGGTGGGGTAAAATAATCGTTTGGAGATCTCGGGCGTCACGCTTTAGGAAGAGAAGAAAAAAAAGAAGAAAGTTATAAACTCTCTCGCCCATCTTGCAGGGAAAAGGGAAAAAGACCGCCAGGAAATCGAGCCATGTTCTGGCGCATCAAGAACGTAAGGGGAGGGGGGGGTTTATGTTGCTAAAAAAAGGGGGGGCCGCAGCCGTCCCATAAGAAAGGCGCCAAGCTGCCGCCGAAAGGAAAAGGGGGGGGCGAATCTTATCGCCGTCTCAAAAAAAAAGGAGAAACACTCCTAATCAATCCCTTCTTAGAATTGCAGAAAAGAATGGAGGGATCTCGGTCACCATAAGGGGAGAGAGGAAGAGAAAAGAATGCTGGAATGCCGTCGTCGTTCGAGGGGGGGGAACTACTTGGAGGAAATTCCACAGATTTTCCAAAATCACTGACACGGAATCCAGAGCAGAAAAGAAGGGGAAGAAAAAAAAAAAAAAAAAAAAACTCGCACTCTAGCTCTACCATGTGCGGAAAAGAAAAAGAGAAGGAGAGGGGAAAAAGGGAGAACTAAAGATTGCACTGAGAAGGGGAAGAAGGCTTAACGGAGTCGACGAAGAAGGGCAAAAGGGGGAAAGAACCGCCTCTCAACAGCTTGCCATAGAAAAAGACGAGGAAAAGAGTCTGACTGACCACCACCTCAAAGGGAGTGCAAGAAGAATTTCCCGAAGTAGAGGAAGAAAGGGAAAGGAAGGGATTCAAATATTTAAAAAAAGGAAAAGAGGGGAAGGAGAAGGGGGTGTCGATCTTGGCTGGTGAAAAAAGAGGAAAAAAGTGGCGATGGAGCGAAAGAAAAAGGAAGGAAAGAAGGGTCGGTTCTCTCGTGCTGCGGGGGGGGAAGGAAAGAAGGAGAAAGGGCTGGTCTGGCAGATGGGGGAGAATTTCTGTAGATAGGAGGGGAAAAGAGGGGGGAGGCGCTTCCTCGGCTTAAGGGGGGAAAAGGGAATAATAGTGGGGCTATCCTCCATCTCTGATCCGTTGCGGCGGCTGATAGAAAGAGGGTGATGAAAAAAGAGATCATCCTCCGCAACGGATCCGAGAAGGGGAGGAAGAGAAAAGGGGAAAAAAAAAAAAACGGCTATATTATCACAATGATCCTCTGAGAGGGAAGGAAACGCCAAAAACCGTCTTTGCCCATCCGAGGAATGCACCCGCCGCAAAGAAGAAGAAGGCCGAGCAACTCTTTCCTCCCCAGAAAAGGAAAATCCGCATCACGGAGAGACCCAGAAAGGGAATTCATCAATCCATCCGTAGGTTAGTAAGAGAAGGGGGGAAGAGAAATCGGGAAAAGAAAAAGAAAGCCCCTTAGCACCACAAATAATGGCAACCCGCTTGATCCAGGGGTAAAAGAGAAGGAGGGGGGCTTCTTTTTCTACAGATAAGGGGGGGGGGAAGGAGAAAACGATTTTACCTTTGTGGTGTAGTAGACGCTAATTTTGTGGGAAGAAGGGGGAGGAGCTTTTTTCTCTTCGGTAGGGGAAAGAGGGGGGAAAAACCCAGGAGAGTTCCGTCTTAATTATGCCCTGAGTAAAGCTCATGCCAATGAGTTGGGGGAGGGGAAAAAGAAAAAAAAAGTTTAGTTCCTATTAAGCACAGAGAGAAGAAATGAAAAAGAAAGACTGGGAAGAGGGGATTCCAGGATGGGAAAAAGTCTGGGGGTCCGCCAAGGGGGAAAAAAAGCACTTGACCTACTTCCTTCCAGAAGAAGAAGAAGAGAGAAGGGGAAAAGAAGCACTGAATGTCCCTGAAATTCTGAAGGCAAAAGGGGGTTTCTTAAGGGGTGTCTGCCGAGGAGAGGAAAAGGGGGAGACGGCTATCATATTCTCCCAGGAAGGGAAAGGAGGCTCTTGGTGCCGGAAAAAGGACAGGCGGCCGTTGAAGGGGAGAAAAAGGAGGAGAAAATAACGAAAAGGCTTTCCATGATTAGAGAAAAAAAAGGGAAGGAAGCAAGACGGGCTCTATTTGCCGGAGTTAATGGTGGCCACACGAATCGCAAGATGGCGCCGGTTGAGGAGAGGGAAAAAAAAAAAGAAGGGGCCTGCATACTGCGTTACTAAAAAGGAAAAGGAAACAAAAAACGATAAGGGACGGCCTCGGAGCAGAGAAGCAGGCCGCGGCGAAAGGGAGGGGGGATACACACCTCCTAACTAAATCTAGCAAAAAAGGGGGGGAAAAAAGGACGCCAAAGACGTAATCCCACTGTACAGGGGAAAATAGGGGCCTTCAATCAAGCAAGAAAAGAGAGGGGAGAAAAAAAAGAACCGAATTGCCTCCTATTACTAAAAGGAAAAAAAAGAAGCGAGCTCCCGTTTACCATCCACAAAAGAGAGGCAAAGGAGGGGCCCCCTTCTCCTTCCGCCAAAGGACGGGGGGAAAGAGGAAGGGCGCTGAGGGGGGGGGGAGTATCGAATAGGGAACAATGTATTAAACTACTGACTGCAGGAAAGAAATTCCGGCGTTTCACTTCTTCGGATACAAAGGAAAGAGGAGGAGGGGTATCGCACTTACATACAACCTTGCGGGAGGAAAGGATGTTAAGATGTACTTGCTGTCCCGACGAGAAAAGCATCTTCTTCCGAGGGAAAGAAATGAGAAAGGGAAGGGAAGCCCATCTTATGGAAGGGGGAGGAAGGAAGAAAGCCATGCCTTTCATCAAGCGAAAGAAAAAAGGCATTGGGGAACTGCCCATCCCGAAAAAAAAAGGGAAAAAAAGGAGGGTTGTCAAACCCTTTATGAAATTTGAAGAGGAAAGGAAAGGAGGGTGACCACTCCCTATCAAGACCGCGGTAATATATCTATGCCGGGAACCAAGAGAGGGGAGGTAAAGAACTTTCTAAAAACCAATTACATGGGGGGGGAAAGGGGAAGTGGGCCATAGTTCGGCCTCGGAGGGGAAATGGGTGCGGTATTCCAAGAAGAAAAAAAGAGAGGGAAAGGAGGCGTTCTTCCGAAAAAACAGAGCAAAAGCCGAGTCTTTCGCCAGGAAAAAGGACATCCTCTCTCCCCCCCCCAAAGGAAAGGAAATGTAGGCACCTCCTTGATCCGGACTCGTGGGCGCGAAAAAGCATAAGAAAAAAAGATCTGCTACCACTCGAGAGTGGGGGGGGGAGGGGGAAAAAGGAAGGGAAGGCTCTTACCTACCGGAAAAATCGGAAGCAAGACCATTTTCTGGAAAAAAAAAAGGGGGGGGGGAGCCCGTTCTTAATTCAGGGTGGGGAAAAAGAAAAAAAGGAAGGAAAAAAAAGGGCATCATCTATCTTTGTGGGGAAAGGGGATCGCGTGTAAGGATTCGGGACGTGGTCAAAACAGAAGGGGAAAAAAAAGACCGCTTAAATTTCCATCAAAGGGGAAAAAGGGGGAGGGGGGTTCCGGGTTTTATGATGGAAGATATTGTGGGGAAAAAAGGGCGTTCGCTGAAAAAAGGGGGAAAGGAAGAAAGGGTACTCTCAACTTCACTAAGAGGGGGGGAAGGAAAGGGGAAATCTTTACAAGCGGAGAAAGGTTAATCACTCGACGAGAGAAAAAAGGAACATAGGCAATCCCTGTCAGTACCGCAGGGGGAAGAAAACGGGGGGACTACCTTTGCGCGGCGGGGAAAGAGAAGAAGGAGCTCTGTCCTGAGTCAGGGGGTGAGGGAGGAAAAAAAGTACTGCCCTGCGCCGAGGGAAGGGAAAGGGGGGGGGAGGGAGCGAATTGTCGATTCTTACTCCGAGGGGGATTGGGGTGGTCAAGGGGAGAGGGGAGGAAGGGGGAAAAAAAAGTACCTTAGGGGAAAAGAGAGGGAGTGGAAGGACACATATATGGCTGGGGAGTGAGTGGCTCCTGTACGTGGGCGGAATGAAGGAAAAGTTTCTCTCTTTGGGGAAAAAGGAAGGCGCTCGTTATAATTCCGGAGAACGGGTGAAAATTTGGCTCGCTCCTGAGCCGTACCCCGGGAGGGGGGGGAAGGGAAAGAAAAAGACGCTTCTTGTC
>Ga0179593_1572406_pt1 | contig 11674 bp, 10 predicted proteins | sample CZODoug2_1_08_16_FD_185931 | JGI IMG/M metagenome (GOLD analysis project Ga0179593, IMG submission 185931) | Vadose zone soil fungal communities from Angelo Coast Range Reserve, California, USA - CZODoug2_1_08_16fungal (PacBio error correction) | ecosystem: Environmental > Terrestrial > Soil >...
ATCTGGGGAGAAAACCGACATCACGGACAACTCGGGGAATGATGAGGGAGCCATAGGGGAAGGACTCCAACGAGAAAAAAGGGGAGACCTTTTAACCAATAGTATACTGCTCTTGATGCTGCCCCGCATGACGGGTTATATTAAGGTAGAAAGGCGCTCGAGAGAAACTCCGAGAAAAGAAAGGGGGCCCCGACAAGACTACACTTCTCAAGAAAAAAGCTTCGGCTAAAAAATCAACGTTCTGCGAAAGGGGATCACGCGAAAAAAAACCGTCAGAAAAAAACCGGACCGCAAAATGGGGAGGATACTTGAGAAGGGGTATCGCTAGATGAGGAGGAGTGAGTTGGGAAGAAAAAAAAAAAAAGGAATCCTTTCGTCGGCACGGTTATCAGCTTTCTCTTTACGCAGGGGGGGGGGAATCGGTCGCAATTGGCGTGCATAAAGGGAAGAGAGAGATCAGCCTTGCCCTAAGGTTTCCCAAGTAGAGAGGCGAAGGGAAGCGGGAGCAAGGGCAGCGCAGACGCGCAGAAGGGGGGGGGGGGGGGGGGGGGGGGGGGAGGAAAGTTTCGGTGGGTCGGAGACGGCCCGGCCAGCAAATCTTCACTTTTTCTCTAAACATCGAGCTTGAGCAAGGAGTGAGTTGGCTCCCGGGTAAGGGGAAACTCGGGTAATCTACGCAAGGGAAGACAGCTGTCTAGAGCTCCGGGGGAGGAAACAAGGAGGGTCGGGTTTGAAGGGAGGGAACTCACTGATTAAAGTGTCAGGAAACACCTTTAACAGTTTAACAAAAAAAAACGGTAGAAGTGGTGAGGGGGAACAACTTCCGACGCGACCCTGTGAAGCTGATCGAGCGTGAAGAAAGGGGCCAAAGGGCTCAAGGGGGAAAAGGACTAACGAAATTTGGGAAGTCATTTCGTTCTAGAAAAAACGAGGGGAAACGCCGATGAGGGGGGGAAGGTGTTATGCGCAGAGAGTCAGACCTTGCCAGTGCCTTCCGGAAAACTCAGATGGGATCACTATAGGAAGGGGCCCTCGTCAAGAAAAAAAACGGGCCCCGTAGGAAGAAAAAATTTTAACAGAATAGAAATTACTGGGGGAAAGTCTCTCCGGGGCGAAAGGAAAAGTTCCTTGCCTACTCAGACGAAATAGCTGGGGCTTAGCTGCCGATAAAGAAGAGGACGTTAAAAAAAAGGGGGTCGTAAAAAACAGAGAGGATCATACTTCACGGATTGCTTCAAAAGGGGGGAAGTAGACCATGGGGGTTCAAGACTCATCTATATCGACAAAAGTAAGAAACACGTCATAGGAGGATGATTCCGATGACTTCGAAGGACAGACGAAGGTCACCGAGACAAAAAGGAAGAACGTACTACGTAAGGAAAAGCCGCAGGGAAAAGCGCTGAAGGGCTCTGACTTTTGGAAAAGGTGGGGGCGACTCGAGTTCTTCTTTCAGAAGGGGTCCGCAGACCCTAAGTCCCCTTGGGATCGGTGGCAGGGGGGGCGCTGAAGCGACCATTGCAAAGCCTTCCACGTCAGAAGGAAGAAAGGCTTGGAAGGGAAAAGCTGCGGGGGAGGCGGCTAGCTCTTGCCCGGTGTGGGTTAGAAAAAAGTAATATCGTGGGAAGCGCGCTCGGCGCAACCCTCCGCTAGAGCACGGGATGGGGGTCAGGGAGGGGGGCTAAAAAAAAGGATGGAAGAAAGAATACTCACGAGTTTTGCGTCGTTAGCGGAAAAGTCCGCTAGGCGCCGTTTTTTCTTGGAATCAAACGAAGGGAGAGTCGGAGGAAAACAAAAAAAAAGCTACAAGCTAGCAAATGGAGACTTCTTTCGGAATCGTTCGAATCCAAATTTTAAGAGAGCACGAGAAATCATGATAGGGGGCCGCAGAGGGAGGAGTTGGTCAACTCCTCCGATTAGCCTCTTCTAGCTCGATGATGGGCATTCTGGAAAAGTCTAGAAAAAAAAAAGAGCTGGCCGCTCCTCGCGCGAATTATAAAACTCCTTGCCCAAGCCGTTCGGAACCGTTTTCATGACGCCGGAAAAGGGGGGGGGGGAACGAACGTTAGGAGGGAAGAGGAGTAGTAGCGAATCCCGGGGGGGTCTTGAGGCGAAGGCAGAAGGAAAAAAGGGACTTTGTAGCATTGGAAAGGGGCGCGTCACTCGCCTCTTAAAAGGCAATCTAGCGAGGGGAAAAACGATACGGCTCGAGGAGGGGAAAAGTGGGGGCGTAGTTGCTTTTTCAGGGTTCCTGTGAAGGGAAGAATCAAACAACACCAAACGAGGGAGGGAAAGAGAGATTTTAACTACGCGAAAAAAGAAGAAGGAGCTCCAAGGAATTTACGGGAACTGGAGGGACTCCGGTTGTATCTACGAATCCGCGCGCGAAAGGGCTTCTGGGACGCTGCAAAAGAGAGGCGACAAGCTCAAATGAAAAACAAGAAGATTCTGTCCGAAACAAAGTGGGGGGGGGGGCTCAACAACTACTTCTAGGTAGAAGGAAGAACCGTGCGGAGGAAGAGGAGATCGTCATAAACGTGTTCGCTAAATGGGTGGAAGGTGTAAACACGAGACCCTCTGGGGGAGGGAGAGGGAGACATCGAGGGAAGAAGGGACCATCATCGAGAAAGGAGAAGCGGCTCATCTTCTGGAGGACAAACACAAAATTAAAAAATAGGACCGGACCAAGGCGTGACGTCCAGTAGGCAAAACAGTTACCTGTGGCTAACAAAAAGCGTCTACGTCAAGACCGAATTGCACAGGAGGGAAAGTTCTCGCCTTCCCGCGAGGTTGCTCTAGCGATCTGGTAGTCGTGCAACTAAACGAAAAAAAAGCGGCATGAAACCCCGCACACACGGTAAGGGCCAGCTTTGATGCGATCGTTGCGACACTGGCGAACACTCGACCAAAAATGCGAGCGATGGGGGGAGGCTCAGTGCACGAGATACGTGAGAAAAAGTAACATCCTTGTCAATACAGCTGGCTACCGCCTACGGAGAGCGAAATACGCGGGGTTCAAAGCCGCTGACTTGAAGGTCGAATCCAACTCGACATGGAAAGGAATACTCACCGCACGGCGCGTAGCAGATAAGTTGAAAGCGAAAAAGAAAACATATATTCTGTGTTTCGATCTGTTCTCACAAGGACCCTGGGACAGCCGCAGGCGATAAGCCAGGCAGGAGAAAAGCGGGTCCTACTCGGTGAAGCGTGAATGAGGAGGAAAGAAAAGAGAATTCATGGCGCGGCCTCGAATTTGGCGGATCTCGCTGTCGCGGAGGGTCTTTCCACTTTGTAAGAAATAAAAAGGGGGAGACAATACGGCCTTAGTCGGGAGGGGGGAAGGACTAAACAGTCCGAGCAGGCCAGAAAGAGTGTTCTGGATCGGAAAAAAAGTCAATAGACTTCGTCTCTCAAGGAGAAATCGAAGGAGTACTGAAGGGAGAAGGGATTAGTGACATCGCGACCTGAAGCAAGGAAAAAGAAGGAGTGCCTCCTGCATTTGCACCGGCGGATGCTTGTGTCTATCCGTTAATGAAAGGGGGGGGAAGAAGGGGAGAAAAAAAAAAGAACACAAGCTTCAGGGGGGCGAGGGGGGAAGAATCGAACTTACCAGGAGTACATGGGAAAGATGCGAACTGAGGATCGGAGATCCCTCTGAGAGAAGGGGAGCGTGCGGTTTGGCGTTAAAATTCACAAGAAGTTCACAAGGTTCGACGGTAAAGGTTAACTTTTAACTGTGTGGTCTCAAAGAGAGTTGAAGTGCGCCGTAACCCAAGAAAAGGTTAAGAATCAAGGGGGGCGCTCTAGAAAAGCAGGGAAGAGGGGTCTCTCTCGAATCACCGAGGGGAAAGGAAACCTCCTCGATTTTTAAAGAGGAAAACGCCGCCTCAACACCTGAGGCGTGAGAGAAGATAGCGCGCGGGCAAGGGAAGGAAGGGAGGCCACCTAAATCGACCGACACCGTGCATCTCCACCAATTTCGAGAGCGAGAGAGGCCTATGACAAGGACTCATACCATACGCTGGAAAGAAGGGATACTTGGAGATGGGAAAAGGAGGTCCCCTGCAAGTGAAATGGTGGGAAAGATTCCCCTTCGTCAAAGGCGAAAAAAGTGAAGAAGCACGGATCGCGGGAAAAGAGATCACAGAAAATGCAGAAATCCGGGATCGCGAAGAGGAACATCACCTGACATACAGTCAAGGTCGCCTCCAGAGTAATGACCGTAGGGCAACTGAGTGGCGATCTCAGAAAATGAGAAACTCTTCCAGCCCGCAGCTTGCCATTACGATGAGATAAAGGGCAATGTAGGAAGGCGCGTACATCTCGCTCTTCTGATCGGAGAGCAGGAAAGGGAGGGGCGCGGAAAGGAGCCGGGCTTATCGTATCCGAGGAGGGGTGAAAGGCGTGCGGCTCGTGGCTACAAAACGGCGAGGAGCGGAAAAGGAAAAGAAGAGGGTCTTCTCCTCGGCGCGCCTCATCCGGCCTTCTTTTGAAAAAGGGGAGGGGAGGATCTTCAAAGAAGCAAAACAAAAAAGGAGTGAGGATCGGAGAGGGGACCGGGAGAATTCCTCTAAAATCACTGAAAAGGAAAAGAGCTATTACCTATTAATGCCATAAGCGAAGACCGTCAATTCCCTCAGGAGGACGAAGGCATAAGAACGATGAAACAAGGGAGAGCGGATGCTTCAGGAACGGGCTATGAAGGGGGAGATTGGGAGCTCGCGAGAGGGAGGAGAAGGAACTCCTATTCGCTTTCGCGCAGGGGGAGGGCCGACCTTCCTCGACGGAAAGCCGTAAACTAGACTGCATGACTCGGAAAAGTATAGGGAAGGGGGACGAGCACGCGAGAAGCAAAAGGAAAATCCCTTTGCCCCGAAAAAGGGGGAATTTACTCTTTAGGTACCAAAGAAGGGGGGGGAGGGTCGGTGCTGGCGGAAGGTCTTCTGGGCTGAGAAAGATAACGCGGGTCAAGGTCAGGTCTCGTGACGAAAAGGGGGAAGGGAGCTCCATTTCCGTTAACATTAATCGGGATCGAAAGGAGCAACTTCAACACCGCATACGGGGGAAGAAAGAGGTCCCGTAACTGGGCATCGACAAGAAATCTCTCGCGCATATGGTTTAAGGAGAGATTGGAAAGGGAGATCTGTCCAAGGGGAGAGATCGAAACGGGGTCGCCAGAGAGAAGAGAGATCTATACCCTCTAATTTCTCTCCTGAATCGATAGAAAATAACTCAGGGCGTCGACCGAGCTCAGAGGGCTGAGCGACGGGGAGTAGAAAAAGGTCTGTTGTTCACATCCCCGGGGAAGTAAATTCCCGGGGGGAAGGAGGGGTGAAAAGGTACCATGAGGGGCGAACGGAAATGTGAAGTGTTGGACAAAAATCCCAGCTCCAGAGATAAGAAGGGATAGAGCTTGGGGAAGAAGAAGGGTCGCAAGTTCTAATCTTTGCAAAAGAGATGATCCTGGCTTCCAAAAAACACTACTCGTCAAGTCACGAAGGTGTTAAGGGATTATGCGCTCGGGGGCATGACGAAGGAGGTAAACACCTATACCCCTTCCTTCCGGGAAACTCAAGAGAGAAGGGTGCACGAGGGCAGACGGTAGCAGGCCGCAGGGGAGGGCTTTTCAATCCTTCATCCGACCGCGGCAAGAGATAAAAGAGAAATGCCGGCGACCGATCCACAGAAGGGAGAGAAGTAAATAAATCCCGAACGCTCGGGTGTTCAGGGGGAAAGTCTTCCCCATCAAAGAACCCCCATCAACTGCACCGGGAGAAACCGGCAGGAGGTTGGAAAGGGAAATGAGCAGCGAGAGCGCGGGCTGTCGCAAAGGGGAGTCCGAGTACGTCTCCGGAGGAAGATGTCACCGAGGAAAGACGCGAGGAAGAAAAAAGAAGAGGTACTCGGAATCAGCGAGCCTGCCGGCGTGAATTTTGGAACCGATCGACACTGCTCAGAGGGAAGGGGGAGCGGAGGGAAATAATACAAAGAAGTAAATTCTCTGCGAAACCGCGCCGGGGCGAGGGGCGTATCTTACAGGTGAAGCGTTTAAAGGACGTTCCCATGTCACGAGGTGAAAAAGAAGGAGGTGAATAAAAAAAGACGGCATTGGGTCTCTGGAGGCGGGTGTTCCCCAAAGTCTTGCCCATAAGGGAGAAAAAAGGAAAGCACGAAAAAAACAGCGCCCATCTCCACGGTCGCCACGGGTTTTCTCTTTGAGGGGGGTAGGGGAACTGAAGGGAAAACAGAGAAATACGTGTGAGGCGGTCTATGGGATGTGCAGGCCTCTCGAGAAGGGGGGGTGTGAATCCTTGTCAAAAAGAGCGATTTCAATCTCGTAGAAAACAAGGAATGTGGGGGCCCTGTCAGGATCGAGATCGACTCTCACAGGTCCATTTCGATCAGAAAGGAAGTATCTAAGGAAGGGGGAAGGGGAGATGGGGGATACTTTTGGCATGTAGAGGAGGGCGTTCAACCGATGAGAAACCGCTCGCAGGGCTCACTGAGTTTACATCCAGGGTCCTCTCGCTTAGAAAAAAGAAAAAAATCGTGAGACCTGCTCCTTCGATAAAAGACTTATAAACGGGAGAAAAAACGCCCCCTCCGTTGGTACGACTTTTCGATTACGAGCTGAAGGAGAAGCACGGGAGGAGGGACTTGAGGAGGGTCCCCTTGGGTGGAGCTTTGAGCACGAAGGCCAGAAAGTCGCTATGTTCTTTCCTTGGAAGGGGGAGCGCTCGGCAGAAGATCTGCGCTTAGAGGAAAGAAATCTATACAAAACGCGGAGTTTCGATAACGGCCGAGCTCCGAAGAAGCTACTCACCTTATTTTTTGGAGGGGAAAAAAAGACGTCGTCTACTTTGTGAGAAAGGGGTTTTCACATCGAAAAAAGGATGAGGGATGGAACCTAAACAGGAACGACAGAAACGGCAAAAGATCGCTCAACTCCCAACGAAGGGCACTCCTTTAGTTCTTAATGATACCGTTATCGACCGACTCAAGAGTCTGAGGGGAGAAGCTGAAAAAGAAAGGAGAAAAGTCAGCGAACCAGGCGCGGAGATCTTAGGCCTCGCTCAAGAAAATCCGGGGACGAAGGAGACACGCTCACGGGGGGGTCGAGGCAGGAGAGTCATAAACGGGGGTCCAAAAAAAAGGGGGGGGGAAGGAGTTTTGAGAAGAGAAGTATCGGGGAAAAAAAAGCTCATAGGAGAAGAACGAGAACAGCCCTGGAGACCATCCTCTATCCCTATTCGAAAGGGGACATCGTCGGAACGTTGAAAAGCGATACAGGAAGAAACGGCACGCAAGGAACAGTGGTCTCGGGCGAGTAAGGAAAACTCTACCTTTACCAATACAAAATGGCGAAGAAAAAAAAAAAAAAAAAAAAAAAAAAAAAAAAAAAAAAAAAAAAAAAAAAAAAAGAAAAAATCTCGAACTACCTGAGCCAATCGTACAATTTTCAGAGACTTCGCGAGGGGGGAGATACGAGAGAAAATCGCGGAGGATGCCCGAAAATACTGACGGAGCGCCTTCACACGAAAGTAACCTCCGCACACGTCGACATTCTTAAAACAGTGATAGGGAATGAAAAGCGACCCAACCGCGCTGGCGACGTGGCGAGGAGGGGGAGAACCGCTCGTCACGGAGACGTGGTATTGGAAACCTGGGAAAGCTACCAGCCTAAGGAAATAGCCAGCGACTAAGCAGTGGGGAAGAAACGCTTACTTTGGAGTCTCTTTTACCAGATCAAAGGGAGTCATCGGGCGGAGTTCGCAGAAGTCGTGGAAGGGAAGTCGACCTGACGCGCCCGAAACCAGGGGTGGTTCTAAAAAAAAAAGGAAGGGGTGGGGCCAAAGAAAGAGACCTTACGGGCCCCAAAACGACTCTGCGGGAAAGGGCGCTAGTGCTTCCAGGCAGGACGTCTTCCTACGTAGGAAGAACTTTTACCTCTTCTCATTGGGACGTCCTCCGTCCTCATTAAATAAAAAGCAGGAAGGGGGGAGCTCAGCAGGAAAAAGGACTGGGGGAGGGAAAAAACTCCCTGGAACCGAATGCTAGGAAGCAATCCGGGGCCGGATGAGGGATGTTATGTTAATAGTACTACACAGAGAAAGCCGAGCGTTCGGGAGGAGGAGAATAGAGGAGTCTCGCGGAAGGGGAGAAAAAAGACCTGGCAAGGTACAGGGAGCGTCGGGGAATAAGCACATCGGCAGCTGACTTCCGTGCTAACCGGACTAGGGTTTCCTCCTCATTTGTCACAGCGATGGGCGTGGTCTACTCCCGAAGGTCAAGGGGGGGGGGGGGGGGGGGAAACCTGGAAAGCATTAATCGCGAAAAGCGTCGTGGGTCTTTGCGGGGGTGGCTAAGAACGAAAGGGAAAGAGGTATTATTCTCCCTTCAGAGGAAGATTTCGACCTTTGAAAAGGGCGAAAGGAGAGCTATAAAGGCTTGACGCGTCGGGGAAGGGGCTTTAAAAAAATGCACAGTCTACAGTGAAGGTTCTCGGTTAACTGGAGGAAAACTGGTACTGGAGAAAGAAAAATGAAGCGGGAGGTTGCAGAGGGATGGGGCTGACCTACGGGTTGAAGCCCGGCGAGAGAAGACGACTGATCTACTTCTCTCTCTAAAGTTTTATCTTACCTAGGGGAAAACTGCAGATCAACAAAAAAGGGTCTCGGAAGCTGGGAGCGACACCTCCCTCTGCCTGGACCGGGCCGGAGCTACGAAACCTCCATCTCGCAAAAAAGAGCAGCTCCACCACGTGGCGGAGAAGAGTGAGGGAAAAAAAAGGGAGGCGGCTCTGAAAAAAGTAGCCTGAGAAGCGCGGAACACTTATGGCAGGTGCTCTTTCGAAAAGATTCCTGTGGGAATTAAAGAAAGGAGGGAAACGGACTTGCCGACCGGAAGGGAAACTTAGCGCAAGTCTAGCAGCAGATTCAAAACTCACCTGAAGGAACGAGATCGGCCAGAAAAAAGGAAAGGAGGACGTCTGAAAAGAAGAGGGGGAAAGTGGGTGACCTGACGTGAAGAAGAGGGATCGAACTTCGCAGACCGACTCTTCAGCGTGAAAGACAGAGGACTATGCTCGACTTTTCAAGCAGGAGGCGACAGGCGCGACGAAAAGGAAGTGGGAAATCGAAAAGAAGATACAAACTTCAAGAAAGAAACACTCTCGTATCCGAGAAAGGGGGGGGGGGTCGGAACGTGGAGGAGCGCGGGCGAGCCGTCTATGAATTACGTCCCTTGAAGAAGAAGATTAAGCGTAAAAGGAGGGGGACCGTGTGTAAGGGAGTCGACGCCCATAGGAGACTAAACCCGGATGAGAGAAAGATATATATCGGGACGTCGAAGATCGAATCACTTCAACATCTCCAGAGATGACATGAAGCCAGGAGGGATAGCCTGGGCGTGAAGAGAAAGAAATAAGAACAAAACACCGTCTCGGAACAGCGTATGCTGCGCAGCGCACGATAAAAAGAAGGACTTGGTCTCTTATTTCGCAAAGGGACTGTCGTGCGCTCGTAACCGAAAGGGCGCAGAGAGAGGGGTCCTCGACTGAAAGAACTTGTGAGGGAGGGGGAAAAGAAGTATTCCCGGGAAGGAAGGAAGGGTTTACCCACGCGAATCGACACCTTCCTAAGTACGGAAAAAAAACAGAAGATGGAGTGCCGACGGGTGAGCGGGCCTGATCGCGATCCGGCTTCGAATTTGTGTTGAAGCGGAGGAACGCGATCATTCAAACGAGGTCTTCACTTTCGCGTTAGGAACGAAAAGGGGAGGGGCTCGGGAGGGCGGGACAACAGGAAAGATGGTGAGGCAATAGCACCTGCCCGTGTTAAAGCGCCTTCTGGCCAGTCGCAAATCGGGTAGTCGCCGGCCTGAAAAGAGAAAAGGAAATCGAAAGGGGGAGGCACTTGTTGAAAGAAGGGGGCTCCCGCAAAGAAAGGCCATCTTAGGTGCTCACCCCACGCCCATCGCGCTTCTCTAACACCGGCTCTCCGAGAAAAAGGGGGGTAAAATCGGGAAGAAAAGGTTGAGGCTCGCGTAACAATCTTTATATAAGTCCTTCTTCGAGGAGTCGGGGTTCAAAGAAAAAAAATTCCAAACTTGAGGGAGAGGGTACAGGTAGGAAAAAATGAACCGCGAACCTTCGGAAAGTTGACGGTGGAATTGTGTGCAAACTCCCCCGAAGAGAAAAGAGAATGGATATAGGTCGAGCCGAGCCAAAGGTCCGGGGAGGGGAAAAGGGAGCACCTCACGGGGAATTAGTTCTTCGAGAAAACGAACACTACGCTTCGGGCATAGGGGGACAGGATGATGAATCAGCATTCTCAGGCAGTAAACCCCGATACCACTTAGGAGGATAGACCCGCAGATGGTGAAAGGGACATGGGAGGAAGAGCAACATCGGAAGAACTTGCAGTCAAAGGGCCGAATGTTCAATCCTTCACTCCTCCGCTTCAAGCAGGTCTCAGAAAAAGGCCAAGGAAAAGGGCAAGGGAATGAAAAAGAAAGACGATTCGCGAAGAGAGGCTTTCTATTACTTCCAAAATCAAAGCCGAGATTAAGGCCACTGATTTTGCGAGCCCCGCAGGAAAAAAGAAAGGGAAATAGAAGAGGGAAAAATCAGGGAGGAGCGGCCGCTGTAATGAGGACATTACGGTCGACGAATTAGAAGAAGAACCCCCCCCCACCTATGTGACAAAAAAACTAGAATACTTCCTAAAAAAGGGGAAGAGGGAAAAAGATGCTTAGGACGGCTCTTCTTGGTGAAAAACGATCGAAACACGCCTCGTCAGGTCTTCGGGGAGACTGTTCCCGCATACAAAAAGAGAAAAAAAGGGGGGCCTAACCGGCGCAAGGTTGGTGTAAAGTCGCGTGGATCGAATGTCCGGTCCCGGGTAAGTCCACGTCAGCGTAGTAAAAAGGAGGGATCGCGAAGAATCAGGGGAGTTCTCCAGAGGGTCTTGAAACCAAAGGGTTCATGAAGGAAACAGTAGATAGTGACCGCGCGGGGAAGCGCCACATCCTCAAGAAAGGGCGGTGGGTGTGACGCGAAAACAGGGGAGAAACTGCAGAACTTTCCCAACAACTTTGTTGCGGGGAGAATGTATATGTGGGGAGGCGCAGTTATTTGGGGGGGGGAAGCAGGGAAGCGTGTGCGAGCGATTTAAGAAGAGTTCGCTCACAAAAAAAGCTGCGAAAAAGCCCGAGAGGGAAATGGGGGTGCAAGATGATCTTATCGAGACTCTCCTGAGGTCCATGTCGACGTAAAAGAAAAGATACAAAAGGGGGGAGATGGAAGGAAGAGGTGTATGATGGTCAACGGAACGCCGATGAAAGCTCTTCGCCTCTTTCAGGATGGAAGAAAAGAGCGTCCTAGAGAAAAGGAGGGAGGGGAAAAAACTGCTGATAAAAATAATTGAAAACACTAGGGAAAAGACATGACGAGGCCGCGTCGACGCCGGGAGAGGGTGAGACCTCGACTTAGAGATCCCCTTTGGTGATAGTAAAAAAAGAGAAAAAGAGCTTCAAGGGGGGAGGGAAAAAAGCTTTGAAGAGATGCTGACTAGCCCGGAGACTCGCCTCCTCGAAGCGGCGCGGAGAAAGCGGCCGGCGGAAGCCTAAAAAGGAAAGAGGGGGGAGGGACAGCGTCGTCTTAGTTGAGGGGGGAGTT
>Ga0179593_1656557_pt1 | contig 11674 bp, 22 predicted proteins | sample CZODoug2_1_08_16_FD_185931 | JGI IMG/M metagenome (GOLD analysis project Ga0179593, IMG submission 185931) | Vadose zone soil fungal communities from Angelo Coast Range Reserve, California, USA - CZODoug2_1_08_16fungal (PacBio error correction) | ecosystem: Environmental > Terrestrial > Soil >...
GGGTTTTCCCCTCCTTTTTCCACTCCTCGGGAAGAAAGAAAAAGTAAAAAAAAACCTTCCACCCCCTTAAGAAGGAAAAAAAAGAGCGCCTTTTTTACCCGGGAGGTGGGGGAAGGGGGAAAGTGGAAAAAAAACGAAGTGTACATCTCAACAAGACGGGAAAAAAGGGACCTTTTATCAAGCGCTGAAGAGAGGAAAGCCTGGCCCACGGTCCGCGGGAAGTCAGAAGGAGAAAGAAAAGATTCTCCAAACTACATCGCATGAGAGAAAAAAAAAAAACGGGGGGGTGAAAGGCGATGGATTAAGCCAGGAAGGGAAAAAAAAGGCCTAATTTAGATTTATGAAGGGGAAGGGGAGAAAAAAAAAAAAGAAAGGGGAAAAAGAAAAAAAAAAAATTAATCAACGTTTAGAAAGAAGGGGAGAAGAGAGGTTTTATATCACCTTTCTAAAGCCCAGGGAAAAAAAAAAAAAAAAAAGGGAGGGGAAAGAAAGAAAAGGCCAGATTCCTATTAATCCGAGAAAAGAGAAGAAAGGGGAAGGACCGGTTTCAATATCCCAAGGGTAAAGGGGGGATAAAGCCTCTTTTGGCAGGGGAAGGAGAAGGGGGGATCGTCATCTTGGTTAGTCGTGGAATAGAGGGAGTAGCAAAAATGTACCAACCACCCGATTTACGAAAGGGGGAAGGAAGGGGGGGGGGTTACTATCCATTTAGTTCATAACACGGGAAGGATAAGGAAGAAGGCGGGGGAAACCTTCTCTTCGTCGGCAGGGGAAGGGGGGGGGCCATCTCCTACGCCCCCGGAAGAAGAGAAAAAACAGGGCTCTAGAGTTCAGGCTGAAAAAAGGGACTAATATCAACGCCCCCCCAGGGGAGGAGGTGAAGAAATACAAAAATACTTACAATCAGAGAAAAAAGAAAAACTCTGCGAAAAAAAGGAAGGGTTTTTGCAGCAAGAGAGGCCTTTTTTTTGAAGATGAGTGAGGGAAGAAAGGGCTTTCGTGTTAGGCCCTTTGGAGCAAGGGGAAAAAAAAAGAGAAAAAAAAAGAATTTTCACTTTAAACTAGAGGAAAGGGAAAGAGAGCGCTGTGAATCTTCAAAGGGGGGAGCCACACTGAACGAAAAAAAAGAAAGAGACGAAATCCTCCTGCTGAGCGCGGGAAAAAAGAGGTCTTGAATTTGTGCGGGGAGACCAAAAGGTGGCAGGGGAAGAGAGGGAGGGAGGCGTCCGATCCGACTTTCGAGGAGGGGTTTTATTCTTCTTCCCGTCAAACTGGAAGGGGGGGGTGGAACCGAAAGCCCTCCCCTTTTTGTCGACATTAGGGGAGGCCCCCCCTTGGTGGAGGGAAAAAGGGGGGTAAACGCGTCCCGGCCCATGCCGGGGAGAAGAAAGGGGGGGGGGTGATTTATTCCTTTCGACGCGGACTCGGGAGAAAAAAACTGGGGCGCATCCGTTGTCCCCAGAAGGAAAAGAGAAAAGGGGGTACTCTTTCACCCGCTCGTCATGTCATCAGAAAAGAGAGGGGGAAAAAAAAAACGGGGGTACATTGTACCCCTAATTCAAAAGGGGGGAGAAAATTAGTTGGTTCAACCTGGAAGGAGAGGAGGGGGGGGGGTGGACGGTTTTTTCCCATGGTTGTGTCCAAGGAAAATTTGGGGGGAAAAAAAAAGGGGGGGAGGGGAAAAATCCCTCACCGCCCACGTGTCCGCTACGTGAAACAAAAAAGAAAGGGGCCGGGGATCTTCCCATTGATCGGGAAAAAGGGGGAAGAAAAAGAGACGTCCGCTGTGCAGGTTTCGTCCAGCAGGGGTGGAAAAGAAAAAAAAGGGAGGGGAAGGGAGGTGTGATTCGGGGTGATCGCAAGAAAAAGGAAAAAAGAGGGGGGTGATCATCCTGGTGGGGGCTTGCCGGCCTAGGGGAAAAAAGAAAAGAATCAAGAAAAAGACTTCCTTTCCCCACCGGACTTATCAGTTGGGGAGAAAAAGAAGAAAGAAAAAAGACCGGAGGAGGAGGAAAAGGAAAACCAACTGATTATTCCGTGGGCATAATAGCTGAATTGAAAAGCAAAAAAAAAAAGAAAAAGGCAAAACCCTCGTTATCAACAGATGGGGAGAAAAAAAAAGGGGAGAAGAGAGAACCCTCCTCCCACAACGCATTCCTTTAGGGGGGTAAAATGAGAAATCTGACGCAACTGCTTGACGAAAAAAAAAAGGGGAACCAACTTATCCGTTTGCTGCACGAGACAAGGGAAAAAAACAAGGTGAACTTTTGGGTTTCACGGGTAAGAGAGGAGGGGAGTGAACCGCACGCACAGGGAAGAAGAAATAGAAAAACAAAAAAAAAAAAAAAAAAAACCCTATAATTTGAAAGGGGGGAAGAAAAAAAGTGAACCCTAATTTTGCCCAATTTTTGGGAAAAGAGGGGGGTTCCACTGTTCCAGAGAGGGGGGTTACCATTTACGGACCGGCCAAGTTTGGGGAAGGAAAAAAAAAGGGGAAAAGCCATTACTCGACACGGGGGAGGAGGGGTCCTTCCCGTCGACAAAAAAGGGGTGACCGTGGACCGAGAGCGTCGAAACAAACGAAAAAAAGGGAAAGGGAACAAAACCCGTCCTGGCATGGCCGGGCGAAGGAAAACCTTTTCGTACGAAACGAAAAAAAAAGGAAAGTGGGGGTGCCTCAACCCCTATGTGGAAAAAGAAAAAAAAGAGGCGCCATTTTGGGGGGAAGAAAGGAAGACAAAGGAAACCTTTCATCGAATGCGAAGTCGAAGAGAAGGAAGGGTGCCCCACCGCCACCTTTGGTCCTAAAAGAAAAGGGGAAAAAAAAAGAGGACGATGAAAAGACGGCCCCGCCCTCACGCCCCCCGGCGATTGTTCAGGGAAAAAGGAAAAAAAAGGGGGGGTTTTTTTTCCTTCAGTGTGCCCAAGTGCCCAAAAAAGGAAAACCGGGCATGCACGCCCGAATAGTTTGGGAAAAAAAAAAGGGGTAAAAAAAAGGATCCGGCCCGTCTCTGAAACCTTTGCCCTGAAAAAACGAGAAGGAAAACTGAAAAATCTTTCCACCAGGCACATCTCGGAAGGAAGGGGGGGGGGAGGGAGCGCAATTCTCGGTGATCGTGGCGATTTCAGGAAAAAGGGGGGGAAACGTGAACGAAAGGAAAGGGAGCTTCGTAGATAGAGCTGGGGAGAGAGAAAAAGACGGGGCTGGTCTTGCCTCAACCGGGCGTGAGGGAAAAAAGAAAAAAAGGCCTCTCCCCGACGAAGCCCGGAAGAAGGGAAAGGAAAAATCCATCGATATCCTTCCCGGGGGGGGACCATCATGGCTAGTAAAAAACCCGAAAAAAAGCCCGGGGGTGAGCGGTAATCGGGGGGGGGGAAAAAATTTTTAGAGAAAAGACAACCCTATGAACGAGCCATTCGAAGGAAAAAAAAAAAAAGGCCCCAACTAGTCTAATCGAAAAAAAAAAGGAGGGAGAAGAAGTCAACCTTTCCATAGAGAAAAAGGGACCAATTTTTTTTTGAAAAAGAGAGGAAGGAGGGCTGTAACGATTGACCGGGAGCCAAACCTGGCTCAATATTGCGGTAGCAAAAAAAGAAAAGAAAAAAAGGCTCGCCACCAACAGACATCAAAAGGAAAAAAATTTGCCTTGGATTTGAGGAGGGGTTTTTACAAAAAAAGGGGGGGGGACAGTCCCGAAAAAAAAAAGGAGGGCGGAGCTTGACACAAAAAAGGGGGTTCCTCAGGGGAAACAGACAGTGAACGCCACAGGGGGGGAAAGAAGGCGAAAAGAGAAAGGGAAGAGTCCCCCTCCCAGTATGACTGAGAAAAAAAAAAAAACTCCTCGCGATAGCCGGACAAAGGGGAGGGGGTTAAGCCCGTCCCTTTGTGCGAATGGTTACACGAAACGTGGGGGGGGGAAAAGCCTCAACCCGCCCTGTCAAGGCAGAAAAAGAAGTGGTCATGTTTAACGGCAGGTGAACAGGAAAGAAGGGGGGTAAACTTCGGGAAACCAAAAGGGAGAGAAAACTTCAACAACAACAACGGAAAAGAAAAAGAAAGAAGCACTTGTTTCCCAAGTTCCCTCGCGGGAAGGAAAAGGTGAGGAAAGGAAAACTTGCCACCCTTCCTTCAGGCCCTGGGCGGAAAAGAAAAAAGGGCCCCGGTTGCAGAACGTGCACAATTGAAAGGAAGGTGTACATCGCAACAAGACGGGTTAAAAAGAAAGGAAAGGGGGAAGAAAGGCCGCTAATCGAAAAAAAAAAAAAAAAAAAGAGTAAGGAGACCTTTGGAGGTGGAATGAAAAAAAAAAAAGAGGGACTTCGCCTCCACTTGACACTGCCCAGGGGGTGCCGGAAAAAGGGGGGGGAAAAGGGGGGGGTCAAAAAAATAAAGGAAGAATTATAAGGGACAGGGAAGGGGGAAAGGAAAAAAAAAAAGGAGATTTTTTCGCCAAAGGAAGACAAGCGGAGGAGAAGAAAAAAAGGGGGGGGGATAGGGTGATATCACCGATTCCTAACGCCCTATTGAGCACAGGGGAGAGAAAGGGAGGGGAAAACCATAATTGCCCATATTCCTGAGTAAAAAAAAAAGGGGGGGGGGGGGGGAACGGCCGGAAAGCATATGGACGGCGTGCGAAAAAAAAAGGGGAAAGGGGGAAAGGAGGCTCTTTGGCCCTTGGAAAAGCCGACCAAGAAAAGGGGGGACCCGGGGGACATTCGGCCTTCCGGACCGGGGGAAGGAGAAGAAAAAAAGGGCGCCGCTTGTTTTTACTCAGCCATGGAAATGGTCGATAAAAAGGAAGGGTCAAAAAAACGTCCAAGGGGGACGGCGCTTCGTTCCAGAAGGGGGGAAAGGCCGACGACCGCCCGGTTTTTTGCGGCAGACCAGAAAAAAAGAAAAAAAAGGCCAGTGGTACGGGGAGGCGTTGCCTGACCTCACGTAGGGAAAAAAAAAAAAAAAAAAAGCGTCCGCAGCAACATAAAGTTTTTTTGAAGCTCAGGGAAAAGGGGGGAAGTGTAAAAGTGTCGGAAGCCTTAATGTTCTTTCGGGGAGGGGAAGGGGAACAAAAGAAAACGGGCGTATCTTCAAACCTGGCCCACTGAAACGATCACGCGGGGAAAAGAAAAAAGGAAAGATGAGAAATCTACCTTTGTTGCACACTGACCGAACAAACAGGGAAGAAAAAGGGAGAAGGACGGCTCGTTTCGCTGGAAGTGGTCGGAAAAAAGGGGCGGGAAGACAAAGAAAGGAAAAGAAAGGTGTGGAAAGGTTCGATCGACTTTCGAGCGAATGAAAGGGGAGAAGAAAAAAGAGGAAAAAAAAAAAAAAGACTGGCTCGATCTTGTGTGGCCAGCGAAAAGGGGGAAAAAAACATCGGCTTGGATCCGTTCCGATGTCAGGGGAGGAAAGAGAAGCCCGGCCCATGGCCTCCTGGGACACGGACCCACAAGGGGGAAAGAACGAGGTCCACGGGGACCACTTCAGGAAAAAGGGGAAAAAAAAGAGGAGTCCTCTTCACCCGCCTCAAAAGGGGGAAAAAGCCAAAACGTTACAATGAAAAACGCGGAAATGAAAAAAAAAAAAAAGAAAACCGCCAAATTGGGCTAAAATTAGGGGGAAAACGGAAAAAGGAAACGGAATAGAGGTGTGTTGACGTTTTTCCATTGGTGTGTCAGGAAGGAAAAAAGGGTTTTTTTACACATCCTAAGGTTCGGGGGGTGGGAAAAAGGAAAGGACAAACCCCACTTTTCCACCGCCGTGGGCCGCGGGAAAAAAAAAAAAAAAAAAAAAAAAAGAAAATTGGCCCTCATCTGCGGTCTGCTGGCCAAGGTTTCGGAAAAAAAAAAGGGGGGGGGAAAAGACTCAAAGGTCGTGAATGATGCAGTTGTTATTCGGGGGAAAGCTCGGGCAAGCAATCGTTGATCAAAGACGGGAGGGGAAGAGAGGCCGGACGGCGGTGTGCCCCCCCTCTCATCTCTTCTGCAAAAAAGGGAAAAGAAAAAGAGAAAAAAAACACAACAAAGATAGAGGAAAAAAGGGAACCACTTACTTAATTGTCCGGTTGGGAAAGGGGAAGAGCTAACCCCCTGGGTATTCCCTGCCCCGCCCCAAAAAAAAGAAAGAAAAAAGAGCCTGCGATTCTAATCCACCAAAGGAAAAAGAGGAGAAGGGAGTTTACCCCATGCCAACGCCTATCTGACGAAAAAGAAAAAAAAAAAAAGGGAAAAAAAAAAAGTGGCTTGCCCTAAAAATCAATTAAGAAGCAGCAAGGGAAAAAAAAAGGGGGGTGAACGTGGGTTCACGTAGCGGAAAAAAGGAAACAACGACCTTAAGAGCGCCTAAAAAATCCTTGAAAAAAAAAGAAAAAAAAAAAAAACCCTATAAAAAGGTGAAAGGGGATAGAAAGCGCCGCCGCCCTAAGTTTTCTCCCCCAATAAAAAGGAAAAAGTCACTTGTCCCCCCTATCCGGGGGGGAAGAAAAAAGTTTTTACAGAGGAACGGACGAGCGGGGTTCGGAGGAAAAAAAAAAAAAAGGGGCGGACCAAAACTGTCTTGAGGAAAGGACAAAAAGAGCGTCGAACGCAGAGGAAAAAGAAGGGAAGGGGTGTCCCCGGTCGCATGGGACGGGAAGGAAAAAAAAGCAGAAAAAGTACGCCCGAACATCGGAAGGGAAAGGCAAAAATCAACCCCCCATGGCAAAGGAAAAGGGACAACAACCCGAAAAGAGGTAAGTGGGTTACCTTACTAAAAGCCTCCAACGAAGGAGAAAAAGAGAGGGGGCGATCGACTCTATTCAATCGACTGGAGAATAATGGTGGGAGAAAAGGGAAAAAACTTCCAAGAAAAAAAAAAGGAATAGGGCCCTCCTCACAAAAGAAAAAAGGGGAAAAAGAGTCTCTTCGCCTGGGGGGGGAAAGAAAAGGGGGGGGTGAAAAAAAAAGTCCGACCTGGAATATTTCCACGACGAAAAAAAGCCGGCATGACTCTATAGGTGAAGGGGAAAAGGGGAAGAAAAAGGCAATTGCTCCCAAGCCTCCAAGACACCATAAGGAAGGGGGAGGAAAAAGGGATCTCCCCTTATAGAGCTGCCAAAAAAAAAAAAAAAAAAAAGGAATCGTTGACGTTGCGGAAGTTTCAGTGGAAAAAAACCTCCCCGTAACAACGGGCCAGGTTTGAGGGGGGGAAAAGCTCCTCTAAGCCCGCTTGTCTTGGAAAAGGGAAAAAAGGGGGTAGGGGATCCCCTCCCATAAGGGGGGGAAAAGGAAAGGGATCTCCGTCCAAAAAAAAGAGAGAACAAAGCCATCGTATCCTTTCCCTGTTAAGAATCGACCATAAAAAAACGCGCAAAAAAAAAAGGGGGGGGGGGGTGGGTGTCCATTGAAAGGGAAAAAAAAGGAACTACCCCCCTATGACAGAGGGGGAAAAGAAAAAGGACAGAAAAACCAACTATTCGAATCGACAAAAAAGGGCGGCTGGTGCTTATGCAACGCAAGAAAAAAAGCTAGATAGCTTCCAAATTTTTGCGGAAAGAAAAGAAAAAAAGAGGGAGGAAGAAGGCGTCTTTAAACTAACTTGAACCGGGAGAAAAAGAAGGGGAGAAAAGGGGCCCCTTTAGCATCAAGGGGGGTGCTAATCACCGAGAGACATAAAAACAAAACAAACCATCGCATTATCCGCCTGGAAAAGGGAAAAAAAGGAGTGCTTCCCCGCGGAAAAAAAGAGGGAAACCCCTTCCCCGAAAGGAAAAACAGAAAAAGGGTTCCTCGGCGGGCAAGAAAAAGGGGGCATTGGTCCCAGTGGAAGCAGAAAGGAAGGATGAGTGGTTTCATTATCCCAGGAAAGAATCCTCCCGCGCGTAAAAAAAAGGGCGGCTGCAACGCCTTGCCAAAAAAAAAATTCGGCTGACGTGACAAGGAGGGAAAAAAGGGTGGGGGGGGGAAATGACCAATAATTGGACACGTAGAAAACGTCCGGGTCAAAGGAAAAAAGGGAAAAGGAAATGAAGGTTGGCATGTGGGGGGGGGAAAAAAAAGAGAGGTGGGGCGGGGAGTCCCTCTCTTGGGAGAAGGGGGAAGGGGGGAGAGTTTTCCGTCTCTGAAAAGGGGGGGGTAAAGATATAGATCAAACTCGAATCAAGGGGAGGGGGAAAAACTCGTCTTGAGTTGCCCCGTGAAAAAAAGAAAGAAGGGAAAGGTGAAAGCGCTTTTTGACCTGGCGGTGGAGAAAGGGGAAGGGGAGAAAAAAAACGTTCGTGTACATCGCACAAGAAAAAGGAGGAAAAAAAAAGAGGACCAAAAGGTACCCTTTGGAGCAATGCCCGCAGGGGGAAAGGCGCTTAATCCCATCTGTGAGGGGATTAAAATGAAACAGGGAGAAGGGAAAGAAAATTTACCCTGCCCCGTGTGCCGGTACTGAGGGAAAAAGGGGGGGAGGTGTCAAGCTCCTGAATGAGAGGGAGGAAAAAAAAGGGGGGGGGGGGAACGAAAACCGGGAATCACGAGGATTGTGAAGAAGAAGGGGTCCTTGTTTGGTGCGAAAAAAAAGGGGAAAGAGCGTTGCTAGCACCGAGGGAGAAAGAAACCGGGTCAATTAAAAAAAAAAAAAGTGAAAGAAGGAGGGCACCGCCCAATTGGAAGCTATCCTGAAGAAGGGGGAGGCCCCCATCGTCAGTGTGTGATCCAGTTTTGGGGGGGGGGGGGATTCGACCATCTCCGATGGCTCGTCAGAAGAGGGGAATTCGCTTTCGGGAAAGGGGAAAAAGACACCGGCCGCGCAGGGGGGGAAAGGGGAAAAGGGAAAGTATATCTGATGTGAATTTGGTGAGAATTCAGGAAAAGGGAAAGGAGGGGAGACGTTGTCCCTTATGGAGGATAAGAAAAAGGTTCGGCCAGACAAGAAGAGAAAAAAAACAACGCCCGTTTTAACGGGAGGCGTGAAGGAAGAAAAAAAAAAAAAGACCCCGAGACTGCGGCCGAGGGAAAAAGAAGTTACTTCTATATGTGCCTGGTGGGGGAAAAGGGGAGAGGGTTTTCTTTTCCGGGGAGGCCCAGGGGGAAGAAGAAAAAAAGGGCCAAGTCAAACTTGGTCCACTGAACGGAAAAGGGGAAAAAAAAAAAAAAAAGCGACGTCCGGCCTTGAAATCTTACAAAAGGAAAAAAAAAAAAAGGAAAGAAAAGGAAAAATCGCAGAACCATCCGCCGGCCACAGAAAAAAGAGGAAAAGGGGCGGAAAGGGCGGGAAGACCAAAGGTGGAGGGAGGAAGAAGAAGCGGAAAAGACCTTCGATCGATGGGGGAAAAGGGAGAAACCGTCCCACTGCAATGGCAGAAAAAGGGAAGAAGCAATTTGGCCGACATAGGGGGGAGAAAGACGTCTTTTGGATACCGGAAAAAGGAAAATGTTACGACCTCCCCCCCCGCCGGCCCCAGGGAAAAAAGGGGAAAGGGACATTGGTGAGTTAGCGTTTGGACGAAAGGCAGGGAAAAAGGGAACTTCTTGCTGCAGCCGGGGGGAAGGAGAAAAAAAAGAACGAGTCGAGTCTCTGAAACAAAAGGAGGGGGAAAGGGGGGAGTGAAGATACATGTAACCAACGCCCGAGAAGGGAAAGGGGAAAGCCCACAATTTGTCTAATTAGGGGGAGGGAGGGACCGTCTATCCCTGTAATATAGGGGGAGGGGGAAAAAGATTTTTTTTTCGGACTTGGAAAAGAAACCAACCTGCCCACGTGTTCCGCGAAAAAGAAGAAAAGAAGAAGGGGGTGCCCGCTGCCCTGATTTGATCTTCAAAAAAAAAAGGAAAGCGGGGGGGCTCATCTTCGTCGCTGCAGGTTTTGAGGAAAGAGGAAAAGAAATGTGTAACTCCTCTTTCCCGGGGAAGGGAAAAGGAAAGGGGGAAGAAACGCGCTCTGCCAAGCCAATCGTTGATCACGGAGGGGAAGGGAAAAGAGCCATGTTCGGCGGTCCTCTCAGCTATGGCAGGAAAAAAAAGGGAGATGAAAAAAGGAGATAAAAACTCAACAAACAACAGGGGAAGGGGGGGAAGATACCCAACTGATAAGTGAAAAAAAAAGGAAGGAAAGACGACAATGCCGAGCCCCTGGGAAAAAGGAAAAAAAAGGGGAAAACAAAAAGATCACGATTGCCCTTTGCAAAAAGAAGGGGGGAAAATCACCCCCTGGCATCCTTTCCCAAACGAAAAAAAAAGAGAAAAAGAAAGGCTTGACTAACCCTGCCCAGCGAAGAGGACAAACGGAGCATTGTCTTGCCCGATCCAAGGGGGGGGCATTCCGCGGCCACCCAGGGGGGGGGGGTCAGTAGCCGGACACGTTGGGCGGTGGAGGGAGGGGGAAAAGGTAAAGGGTCTCTAAAAAAAATCCTTGACACAAAAGGGGAAAAAGGGGGTAAAAGGGGGTATGCTCGCAAAAGGGGGACACCACATAGGGGCGGCCTATCCCGAATAGGGTAGAAAGGAGAAGGGGCCCATGTCCTGAACGGGCAAGTTAAAAGGGGAAATGGAACTCTACTGGTCGTCCGTTTTCCCGCGAGGGAAAAAAAAAGAAAAAGGAAAAAAAGTGACGTGGACCGAGAGCGGGAAGAAGAAAAGCCTTTTCAGTGGGAAAAAAAAGGGAGGGAAAACCTGGCCGTACGGGCACGGAGGGAGAAAAGGATCCACGCCGAGGAAAAAAAAAACGCCAAAGCGGCCCTCGCCGGCCCTAACATCGCGCCATTGTGAAGTTGGGAAAAAAAGAAAAAAACCCTTTTCATCGATTCGAAAAGTCGAAAAGAAAAAAAGGGAAAGAGAAAAAGGGGAGCGTTCCCCACCCGAACCCTTTGTCTCAAGAAAAGTTCCCGCGAACGAGCCAACGGCAGGGGTAAGGGGGGGAGGAGGGGGCAATCCCTCTTCGTCCTGTTTTTCGTCAAGGGGGGAGAAAACCTGGAAGAATTCCAGAGAAACGGACTAGAAGCCCGGCATGCCCCACGCGAATAGTGAAAGAAGAAGGGGGGAAAAGTCTCGTTACCCTTGCCGAAGAAAAAAAGAGGAAAGGGAAAAAAAAAAGCTTGGAAAAGGGAAAAAAAAAAAATGCCCCATCTTCGCCGTAAAGAAAAAAGGGCAAACGGCCTCCCCTGTTGCTGAGGGGGGAGGGAGGAGGGGGGGGAAAGAGTGGTCTAAAAAAAGTTTTTGGAAAAACCTCCCGTTACAAAAGAAAAGAGGAAAAGGAAAAAAAAAGTGAGGCCTTACAACTTCTCGAAGCAGCTGTGAGGGGCCGCAAAAAGGGACCATTATCCTCCCATAATGAAAAAAAGGAAAAGAAAAAGGAAAAGGTGGGACCGGCCCTGAAAAATCGAAAACCAAGGAGGAAAGTTCCCCCGTGTGGAAAGAAAACAAAAAAGAGCGCCGGTGAGCGTAAAAGAGGGGGGTCCATTGTCCCGGGGAAGAAAAAAAAAGATGAACGATGCCCATCGGAGAAGAAAAGGGAAGAATCGCCACAAACTGGAATCACAAAAGGAAAGGGAGATTTCCAAACGCCGTCCATATATCTTCCGAGAAGATAAAAAAAGGGAGGAAAAGAAAAGAGCATGGCTGTAAACGAATTTGACCGGGCAGCCAAAAAAAAAGAAAAAAAAACGGTTATCCCCAATCGGTGCTAAAAAAAAAAAAAGAGAGAAAATCAGGC
>Ga0179593_1756433_pt1 | contig 11674 bp, 11 predicted proteins | sample CZODoug2_1_08_16_FD_185931 | JGI IMG/M metagenome (GOLD analysis project Ga0179593, IMG submission 185931) | Vadose zone soil fungal communities from Angelo Coast Range Reserve, California, USA - CZODoug2_1_08_16fungal (PacBio error correction) | ecosystem: Environmental > Terrestrial > Soil >...
CGAGGAGAAGGAGTGCCCGCCGCTGCAGATCTGAGAAGGAGGAAAAAAAGAAAGATCTATCGTGTTAAACCGAAGATACAGAGGAGAAAAAAGAGGAACGGCGACCTCGATCGTGCAGAGAGAAAGCCGGAAGCGTACCCTGCAAAAAAAAAAAAAAAAAAAACTGGAAAAAAAAAAAACAGCCCCAAAAAAAATCCACCAAGAAAAGCGGGACCTGCGGATAATGATCAACAACTCAAAGGGACCAAGGTGTGGTCCCGACGATCTGCCGTGAAGAAAGCTTCTATGGCAAGGAAAAGGGACGGGGAGAATACTATAAAGGAAAAAAAAAAAAAAAAAAAAAAAAAAAGAAAAGAAAAAAAAAATAAAAAAAAAAAAAAAAAAAAAAAAAAAAAAAAAAAAAAAAAAAAAAAAAAAGAAAGAAAGAAAAAAGGAAAAAAAACAAACAACAAAAAAGTAAACCTCTACCATATTAGGCGTCCTCCTATCATGAGAAAAAGGGAATCCTTTATCTGACCTTATTGCGGCTCTATTTCTTCTCCTTCTCTCTCCCGATCACCGAGGCCGACATCGGGAAAGGGAGAGGTCTACTTCAACCCGGTGAAAGGAAAATCTTCCTTCACGGAAGGAGGAGCGGAAAAGGATCGAGTTTCTCTCCCGTCGACAATAGGACGACAGCATTATTTCCTAACCTTCGGGGGACCCTCAAGCAGAAAAAATGTTCTCTTCATGTCGCCGTCCGAAAAAAAAAAGAAGGAAGAAAAATCTTGCCCTCTAGAGGAGAAGAGAGAAAGGATCTTTCATACTCCGGGAACACCATTATTATTTCTTCGCGTCGGGTCAGTTCGGGGGAGGGAAAGAGGGGGGTTTTCACTGGAGTGAAAAGAGGTTTTACTAGTACTCACGCAAGAAAAAAGTTCGGCGGTTCCTGACGGCGAGCGGGGTAACCGACCTGCGCCTCTCACCCTGCTTGGACGCGGTCATCAAAAGGGAGAAAAAAGAGAGGAGAAAGGAGTTCTCTTCTGTGAAAAAAGGGAAGTTCGGGACCAACGCGACAATCGAGAAGACATTAGCTTCCCTCCTGGCCGGGTTCAGGTGTAGTAAAAAAAGAGAAAAGCTTCCTTTAGGCGGTCGCGCAGCCCAACAGGAAGGAAGAAAAAAAAGGGGAAAGTTCGATTTCTTCATCGCCGGCGGAAAGGAAAAAAATCTCCGTCGTTAGCCAAGACAGAGCGATGATAAGCTTTTTCTCCTGAGCTGCATCGCCAGCGCGCTGGGTGGAAGGGAAAAAAAAAAGGGGAAGCGGCTTTTCCACAACAGACGCAAAGGAAAAAGGAAAAAAAGGTCTCTGCATCAGAGAGAAAAAGAAGTGAGGGGAGCTCGCGCATAGCAAGGCGTTGAAGACTCTATCGGCTCGCCGGGGAGAAAGAAAACAGCCCTTTATCTTCGAGATCAGAAAAAAAAAGAGGGAAAGAAAAATCCTTCTCTGTCAAAGGTTGAAAAAAGGAGAAGGACCGTCACCGCCGGCAACTACCAGTCCTAGCAGACTTCTCCAGCGCTCGTGCTGTTACCTCAAAGAGAAGGACTTCTCGCCCAGAGCGGGAATAAAAGAAGAGAAAGCGTTCTTCAGCCCTCTTATTAGGAAGGGAAAAGGAAAGCTCCTGGCTCGACTAGGAGAGAGATCATTGACTTATCGAGTTGAACTAGGCGTTTGGCCGCGCAGAAAAAAGAGTAGAGGAAAAAAAAGCGTCCTTACCAGAGACGAGCGAAAAAGAAAAGCGTCGATCGGACATCAGGCGATGAAAGAAGGGAGAGGAACAAAGAATCTTTTCGATTAGGCTGCAGGCCCAACTGCTAGGGGCCTCTCGACCCTTTGCATCGGGTGGGCAAGGAAGAGGGGGGAAAAGAGAAAAGTGACTGTTATCGTGCGAGGCTGATATAAAAAAGGAGAGAGACACTCTCATCTTATCTGACAGAAAGGGGAAAAAAAAAAAGAAAAGGGGGAATCTGTCGTCTTCTGCGAGTAAGGCCCTTTCCATTTTCCTTTGTGCCCCCGGGAAAAAGGAGAGAAATTCCTCTCGGGAGGAAAAAAAAGTGAGGGCCGCAGCAGTGCTTTAGAAAGGGAAAAAAAAATAGAAACGCCGGACTTCTAGCCGGAGAGAGAATAGATCTATCATCTGATCGAACCTCGGTGCTGAGAATAGGGAAAAACGTTCGCCTCGGAAAAGAAAAGTTGACCGTTGTTCCCGCATAAGGGAAGGGGAAAGGAGGCCGCGGTCGCGATTCGGGAGGAGGGGAGCAGGGCCTTTCGGTCGAGGAACGTCCGTGGGGGGGGGGAAAAGGATCTGCAGTAGTCGGAGGAAGTAAAAAATAAGGAAAACTTTTTTGCTTCTTCTAGATAGGAGAAGATAGGGAATCACTATTCATTGCGCGAGGTGTAGTGAGGTTGGAAAGATGGTATTCTCCTCTCTGCTGGACAAAGCAGGGTAAAAAAAAAGGAAAATAAGCGGGCCTTATTACTTTCAGCCACGTCTGAAAAAAAAAAGGAGAGACAATGAACTTATCTCCGCCGTCGCGACGCACTGAAGAAAGAAAGAGAGGAAGAAAGAAGCTGCCCTCGGCAACTTTGGAAAGGAAAAAAAGAGATCTCACAACGAGGAGAGTAAGGATGAGCATATTTGGCCTGTCCAAGTGTGCCGATAGAGAGGGGAAACGCCTTCTCTCAGGGACGGCGCGACAAAGAAAAAAGCTACTTCGGTTGACTCATCAAGACGTTGCTAAAGGGAAGAAAAAGACGCGAAAGATGCTACTTCGCGGGTGAACACGAGTTGGTGAGACAGCATCAGAGCCTCCCCGCTCTGCCCACGCTTTCCATCAACTCGAGACAATGAATAGAAGAACGAAAAGATCTCCGCCGCCAACGGTTGACGGGGACGAAGGAAAGAATACTTCCCGATCACGGGAAAGCACACACCACCGGGACGTGAAGAGCAACCGAGAAGACTGCTATCTCCTCCCTAATCGCGCACGCGAGCAGGTGAGGGGAGGAAAGAGGTCAAACAAGAACCAAGGTAAAAAAAGAAAAGAAGAAAATCCTCTCGAAGCAAGAGGGAGAAAGACTCTATCCAGCGCCTCTACGTCAGAGGCCTCTTCCTTCGTCTAGTACAGAACGGAGATAATCAAAAAAAGGAGAACAATAAAGGCTACGCATAGGAAATAACGGAGGAGGAAAAGACTCCTTAACGGGGTCAAAAAAAAGAAAGAAAGCGAATCGAGAGATACGACGGACCGCAAGCGCCGTCTCCTATTGCTTTCTTGGATCAGGAAGAAAGGGAAAGAGCCTCTTTGCGGAAAAAAAAAAAAAAAAAATGTCGAGAGAAGGAGGGGAGAGAGAGTAGAGCAGTCATCGCACGCTCAAACAAGAGGATTCTCAAAGAGCGAGCTGCCCTTTCCCACCACGATGCAACAGGGTCCGAAAAAAAGGGTGGGAAAACTCATCTCACCGTGAGCGGTCGGCAACAAAAAAAAAAAAGGAACCTCGAGCGTAGGAAGATAAAAAAAGAAGGTGACGTTCATCGCTCGTCGGCTGGGAAAAAGAGGAGCGACTGCCAGAAAGAAGAGAATGGTCCGCAAAAAGAAGGAGGGAAAAGAGAATCATGGACAACTATCCGACTTGATCCCTAGGCTGCCATGAAGGAAGGTAGAGTCACACCGGTCCGAGGAACCATCAGGAAAAAACTCCGCGCTATAAAAGGAAAAAAGAAATGTTCTCGCAGTACAGTATCTCCCGCGTGAGAGAAAGGAAAGGGAAAAATATCAGCGGAGAAAAAGGGAAGGACTTTATTTGAAGGAGGGGGGGGGAAATGATGACTGAACTCGGGACAGAAAACCGTACAAGCCTCGGCTGTGTGCGAAGGGAGGGAAATCTTCTATCTCGACGCGCACAAAGGGCGGGTGGCATCCACGATCTCACAAGGAGAGCAGAGAGGGCTTCAACCTCCTTGCGATGAAAAGGAGAGGGGGGGGAAAACCCCGTATGAAAAGGAGAATCTTCATAGAGGAAGGGTCTCGACGTGCAAAGTTTATTCTCTTGCGTCTGTGGCCAAAGGAAATGGATCTGGTTCACGAAACCCGGAAGAAAAGAACTTTCGTGCAGATCAGAAAAAAGTAAAGACGCCTAGATGGAGGGGGAAAGAAAAAATGAATGGCTCCACTGAAAAAAGGGGGAAAGAAATCTCCCGCGGAGGAGACGATGATAAGAAGGGCTCTACGCGCCTAGAAGGAATAGAAGCATATCCGGTTAAACGGTACCCACCACCCCACAGAGAACGTACTCCACCTGGACCCAGCAAGAGGAAGAGGCTTCGCTGGGAGACGGGGAAGGGGGTTTGTCCTCGGGGAAGTCCTGTTGGACAAAAGAGATAAAGACGGAAACTCTACGGAAAGCAAGGGATGCCAAGTCCAGGATTACCGCGTCAGACAGAAGAGAGAGAAGGGGTCGTCGGGACGATAGAAGGAAAAAAAAGAAAGAGGGCCGATCGCCGTTCTACATCTGTCAACCCGACCTCTCCGAAAAAAAAAAGGACCCTCGACTTCGCATCAAGGGAACGAGGAAACAAGAGCGACGACCGCCCCCAGGGGGTTGCACGTCCACGGAGGCACGGCAAAGTAGAAGTCACCGGAAGAAAAACACTCGACAAAAAAAGGCAAGGGTTGAAAGAAGGAGGGGCGAGAATTCGGACCGTAAGGAAGCGCCAGTAAAATGCCAAAAATTGCCTTGCTGGTCACCCGAAGAAAAAAACCTCTGAAAGGGGAGACGTCGAGCACCAGCGCTAGAGGGGAAAAAAACCTAAGTCCGGGGACGGACGAGCTGATGACTTCAGCCGGGGTGAAGTCGCAAAAGAAAAGAGAAAGGGAAAGATGTCGGCAGAGGAAAAAAAAGGGGAACCAGATAGTGACCGGAAAGAAAAAAAGAAAAAAAGGGGCATCGGGGCTAAAAAGGGACAGCAACGATACTTACTGCTGGGGCAGGGGGGGGGAGAAAAAGGGAACTCCGAGCCGGAGAAGGAAAAGAACCGCTCGTCGAAAAAGAAGGAACGCAATAGAGAGGAAAAAAAGTTGGGTCTTCGATTTGATCCAAGTGTAGCCAGAAGTAGAGAAAAAAAGGAAGAAGTCCTTCCGATCGGAGGAGAAGAAAATAGGGGGGAGAAGCCCAAAAGGAGAGTCGGGACAACGAGTAAGTCGTCTTCGTCGAAGTAACTTGAAAAATCGGACAGAGAGGGCAAGGAAGAAGGGCGATCTCTAGAAAAAAAAAAACGGAGAGGATGAAAAAGAATATCTAATGAGGAGGTCTTCAAAAGGGAAGGGACGATCTTGAGCTAAAGAAAAGAGAAGCTTTCCAACGAACTCTCCGGGGATAGGACTCCTCGATCTGGAAAGGAGAACCGCAGATCTTTCATAGCTCTCCGCAGCATGACGGAGGCTTAAAAAAAGAGAAGACCAAGTTGTCAGACGGAAGAGGAAGGAGAGGATGAAGACGATCGGCTATGTGCAAGGTGCAGGATCTTAGGTCGTTATACTACTACAGCGACAAGAGTACGAGGAAAGGAAGAAAGAATTATCCCCGATGACGAAAAAGAGGGTGGAAGTGATTCCTCTGCCGGGCGTACCGAAAGAAAAAAATCAAAGGGGCCGACATCTTGGCCGTCGCCGGGTCGATTATACTACCTGTTCTAACTTCTATGCCGAGCAAGAGTCCAAGAAAAGGAGGGGGAAAAGAAAGCTCTCACGGAGAGAGGTGAAAAGCCTCTCCAGCAGTAGGGCCGACTTCGGGAGAAGGAAGAAAAGGAGTCTACTTTCGCTTCAGGGAAATAAGAAGCATGGGAGACACGATCTCTTTCCTCAACCGGGCAGCGGGACTAGAGAAAAGGGAAAGGGAAAGCCTTCTCGGCAAGAAATGGGAAAAAGGGGAGGCGCTTAGGGGAAGGAAAGGGATGAGAGGATAGGTTCAATGGAGGGAGGTCTTTTTGAAAGGGGAAGGGACAAAAATATCTCAAGGAGGAGGGAAACTTGCATGAGATCTGGAACTACTACGCTCGCAGCTCAAAGGAAAGAATAAAGAGACCTTTCATCAAGGAAGGAGGGATAAAGAGGATTGCTCAGAGGGGGAAAAAAAAAGAGAGGAAAAAACGACATGAAGCAAGGAGAAGTCAAAACTGGCCCGGTTTCCCGGTGGAAGTAGGAAAACAGGGTTAACCTCCGAGGAGGGAAAAACTGATGCTTGTCGCGCAGAAAGAGAGACATCGACCTGCACTGGATGTCTATTTCTTCATCGCCGGCCGGAGTGAAAAACATTTCGCCGATAGTGTGGAAAAAGAAAGAGGAGATTCCCGAGTAGAGGGAAAAAAAGGGGAGAGAGGGGGTAGGTTCGTGAAAACCCGCACTTGGGAGCGTCTTGTCCACAACGGAGAAAGAAAAGCCTAGAACGTCGAGGAAGGAAAAAAAAAGAAAAAGCATACGTGTTCGCGCTCGCGAGTCAAGAAAAAAACCGCGAAATCTTCTCGCCGGTAGATCGTGCCGTGAAAACGCGGGGCCTGGTATCTTCGATATCGACGATGCCAGCGGCTTAAAAAAAAGGCTCTTGCCAGTTGCGTCCGAGGGAAAAAGAGAAAGGGTCACCGCCGGCAACTCCGAAAGAGAAAAAAGAAGGAAGAGTGTGTTGAACTAAAGCTACGCTGTCCGAGCACGGACTGCGCGAAAAACAAGCCGCTACTGCGGGGCGTCGAAAAAGGAAAAAACCTTTTCCTGGAGACCGAAAAGAAGAGAAAAGTTTCTCAAGATAGAAGGGGAAGTATCTAGTTTAACGAGGCTTTTGTCCGAGGCGAAAAGAGCCCGTCAATCTTCATCGGAGAAAGAAAAAAGAGAACTGAAAAAAAGAAATAGAGAAGCTACATCCGCTGCGGTGCTCTGGTGCGAAAAAAGAAAAGAGGGGTAAGAGGATGGCGCCGTCCCACCGTGCGGCTCGGCCTCGCGAAAAAGAAGGGGTTTACAGTCCATCTCGTCTTCTGTGCTGAGACGATCGAGGAAAAAAAAGAGAGGAGGAGAACAGCCCGTCCCGAAGTATCGCAAGGAAAAAGAGCCTTTGTCCGGATAAAGAAGAAGGAGAGGGAGTTCGTCGTCTCACGCTAGAGGGCGGTGTAAGGCTGGTTACCCCGTTCAGCTGCGTTGGCGACAAAAGGATAAAAAAAAGGAGGGAAGGTATTTCCTCCAGCCGGATGGGATAAGGGAAAAGAAGAAAAGTCTATCCGCTTAGAGAGCGAGGAGGGAGGAGAAAGAAAACGGTGCTGCGATTCGGCGTTCTCGGGAACGCCTGATGCGATCACCTTTGCTTTTGCCCCGCATTAATCAGAAAAAAAAAAGGCTCTATCTGGCGTGAGAAAAAAAAAAGAGGGGAAAAGGAACTTCCCGGTGGGGGGTGGGGAGGGGGGAAAGGAGGCGCCTGACTTACGATATCATACCATTGTTGTCTTGCGGCGAGCTGCGTAGTCGAAGAAAATAGCGAATTTTAATTCAAGGGGAGAGAGGGAGAAAGAGGGGAAAGAATGGTTCCACCCGCGAATCGCACCGAAGGAGGGAAGGGAGGAAAGGTCGTTCTGGTACAACAATCCATCCTCGACTTGCGCCTGATCGCCTGCCGTCGAGGCCGAACGGAAAGAAGAAAAGAGGAAGAACGGTCTTCCCTCTTCACTTTGGCAAAGGAAAAAAGAGAGAGAGAAAAAAAGAAAGGAGATGTTGGGGGGGCATGGACAAGGGCCTAGGGCCTCCGTAGGAGATGTGGAAAAAAAAAACTGGAAATCCTGCGTAGATCAGGAAAAAAAGGCGGCAGACTCATTCCTCGTGTGAGAGAGACGCGTAAAAAAAAAAAGGAAGACGCCCTCAAATCGCCGAGTATGAGAAGGGAAAAAGGGGGGTGACATCAGCGATCGCACTCAAGATAGACCCGGACATCAACCTCTCGCATGCATCACTGATCGAAAGAATAGAAAAAAAAAAAAAAGTGCCTTGATCTCTGTCCGTCCAAGGAAAGGAGCCCCTATCAAGTTCGAAAAAAACAAATTAAAGAGCGCCCTCAAGTCGCATGGCTATCGCACGTCCAAAAAAGCCCCGCGGCGAACTGTACGATCGCAGGCAGTTAATGCGGGAAAGAAGAAGGAGAAAGAAGATGCTCACGACACGCCAGAGAGAAGGAAAGGGGAGGAGAAGCTGATCATCCATCGCTCTCTCAAGCCTTAAGACGTCCGGCTGTCGAGACAGAAACGAACAAGAGACGTCCCTCCCGCTACACGGGAGGAAGGAAAAAAAAAAGTCCGGTTACGCCAAAGAAAGACAAGCCCCGGACTGACTGCTCACGAGCGATAACGACTACCGCAATCGCAGGCCGCAAAGAGGGGATCAGGACAAATGCTCTTTAAGAAGAGAAAGACGTCGTGGACGAAAAGGTAGGAGAAGCCATCCCACGCTAAAACACCGTAACTCAAGACTCCATCATAATCGAGATGCCCTGTCCCAAAGTTGATCAAGGAGAAGCCTACCTCACTGGGGAAGGAAAGAAATAGAAAAGGAAGGGAGGGTAAAGAATCCCCAAGAGCAAAAAGAGAGGAAGAAAGAGCGCTATCGAAACAGTTGAGTGTTAGTTCTCTGCGTCGTCTGGCTCGATGAAAGAAGAGGAAGAAGGGGGACTTCTCTTAAAGAAGCATCGGGAAAGAAAAGAGGAGAGAGGAAGAGCTTATCCCTAAGGCTATCAAAGGAAGAGTGGGAGCCCTGCACGGTCAGAGGAACATAAGAGGATCTGACCTCCTTCTCTGTCTCCCATTCAACGCGCCTGGGGAAGGAACTTTTCTCGAAAGAGTGGAGGAAAGAAAACTTCTCGGCCGGAGAGGAAAAGGGGAGGCGTTGCTTTGCCCTGCTGAATGAAAGAGGGTAAAAAATTTCCAGCTCCTCTTCTTTGGCGTCAAGCCGGGAAAGAGAGAAGCTCCCGGAAGGGGGGACTTCCAACGAAAGCTAAGAGAAAGAAGGGAGGCAAGACTTTCTAATGACTCGAGAGAGAGAAAAACTTGAAATCCTCTCTCTATATTCCGATCTCCTCGCGAAGTTCTATGGAGGAAGGAGAAATCTCTTCCTGAGAGGGGGGTAAAAAAAAAAAAAAAGGAGGGATTTCATCTTCATAGGAAAAGAGGAAGAAGAGGGGGGAGGGGGAAGAAAAGAAAGCGTCGCCCTGGTCATTGACATCAAACAGCCGTGCTATTAATACCATAGAAAACGAGAGAAAAGCGCTACGACTCAAAAGAAATGGGAAGGGGGATGCCCTCATATGAAAAAGGGAAAAGAAGAGAAAGAATGCGCGCGATGTATGTTGGCCTCAGAAAGGGGAAAGCCGAAGAACGACTCCTCGAAAGGGGCCCGTGGAAAAGAGGAGGGAAGACCGCGTCCAGCAGTTACGGCATAGTGCGAAGTACGCTCTCCTTCCAGGCACCCGCCGATCTTGCCGGGAAGGGAAAGAAAAACGACCTCTCCGCTAAAAAAGAAAAAGAAAGAAAAAGGACCCTAACTGACCACGAAAGAACCGAAAAACCGGGGAAAAAAGGCCACTTCCTTGCACAAAGGCCTTCAAGGATCCTTCGCCTTATCTATGCCCAGGAAAGGAAAAAGGGACGGACCTGCGCCCTGAAAAGAGAAAAGTACAGGAATTTAGGTTCACCCTCAGAAAAAAGAAGAGGGGGATCAGCCGGTGGCGACGGGAGGAGCACAAACGCTCCTTTTCTCGTTCTCTCAACGAAGGAAGTGGAGGACAGAAAGAGGAAGGAAAAAGTTTTAATAGTCGAAAGAGAACAAAAAAAAGGACAGAGGTGCTTTGTGACGAAAAAAAAGAATATTCCTACATAAATGTCGTGGAGGTTAAAACCGGAAAAAAGAAAAAGGAAACTGCTTCACTATGAAAGGAATTAAATTTGTAAGATAGAAAAACTCCGACCAGAAGAGAAGGGGAAAGGAATTCCTCTCTTATTCATCCCTCTAAGATCGTTCGTTACACCTTGGTCGGAGAAAAAAAGGAGGGAATCAGTAAGAAACGAGGAAGATAGGCACGATCGAGGGAGGGGAAAGAAGAAAGACAAAAAAAATTAATAGAATTCATTGCCGCTCGATCGGAGGGGAGACTTCCTTGACAAAAAAGGAGGGGGACTCTTGCCCGAAAAAAGACGGAGTACTTCTCGAAAAAAAAACAAATGAGTATTAGTAAAGATATAAGATCGAAGGAGATAGGGGAAAATCGCGCTGCCGCTCTGGAGAGGAAGAGGAAAAAAGAGGGAAAGAAAACTACCTCCGTTGGGGAAATAAATAGAAGGGAGAACCTCGATCTTGCATACGCGAGGGGAAAAATAATGACTGCAAAAAGTGTATCAACTCGCCTACCAAGGTGGAAGACGAGAAAAAGGATAATACTAGCGGCTATGAAAACAGGAAGAGTCAAGACTACTACATCGAAAGGAAAGTCAGAAAGAGAGGAGAAAGAAGGAGACCCTTGCCGTTACCTGTCCTTAGGTATTACAATTGATTTCGGCATATGCTGATAGGCGAGGAAAGAAGAACTAGTCAGAAACTAGAAAAGGGAATGTCGAACATTCAAAAAAAGGGAGAAAGAGGCTCCCTGACTTCGTTGAAAAGAGAGAGAGCGCGCTTTTTCTCTCCACCGTCCGCAAGGCCTGCGCCAGAAGAAGAATGGGGGGACCCATCATTCATTGCTCTGACGAAGAATGGAGAGGAGGGAAAAAGCTTCGACACTATCTAGGTCCGACACCGGGTCAGAGAAGAGGGGAGAAGAGAAAGGTCCCCTTCTGAATGATAGTAACTATAAAGGTTCACAACCACGGGAGGAGTATCGCGTCGGGAGGGAAAAAATGAGCGCCTTCTAGGGTCACTGTAGTGGGGGAAAAAAAACAAAAAAGGGGGACATAAGAAAGCCTATCTTCAATATCGCGGTTGGCATGTCAAGGAAGTACCCGTCCTACCTCCTCCTCTCACCGCTGGAAGCGGTAATACAAGAAAGAACGCGCGGTACTTATAAAGGACGTAGTGATAGGAGAAAAAAGAAGGCTAGGACAAAGCGACACAAGGGAGAAAGGAAAAGTCTCCTGGCCGGGGACAGTGTTGAGTCTCTGCTTCACCGTTAACACGATAGAAAACGGCACAGGTATGGCGGTACGAGAAGAAAAAAAAAAGAACCGCCGATTGTCGAGGTCATCATCGCCGGCTGGAGAAAAGGAAAAAAGGAGAAAGCTCTTTATTGCCAATCAGAGAGGGCAGGTTTCCAAGCGCCTATGCTGCACGACAGCGCGATGGGGGGAGGTCCGGAAAAAAGAGGGAAAGAGCAGGTTCCACACCTGAAAAATAGAATAAAAAAAGAAGGGAAGGGGAAAAATCGTCATCTCGCGAGAGAGCAGAGGAAAGAAGGAAAAAGTCAGAGAAGCGGTTTCCGCCCGCGATGGACCGCCGGTAGGGTGGCCTTGGAACACTCTAGGCAAAAAGGAGGAAAACGACTAGGGCAAAGGAAAAGAAAAAAAAAGAATCTGAAAGGGAAAGTTCAGATCATTGTCCCCGTCAAAACTAAGGTCAAAAAAGG
>Ga0179593_1444832_pt1 | contig 11673 bp, 10 predicted proteins | sample CZODoug2_1_08_16_FD_185931 | JGI IMG/M metagenome (GOLD analysis project Ga0179593, IMG submission 185931) | Vadose zone soil fungal communities from Angelo Coast Range Reserve, California, USA - CZODoug2_1_08_16fungal (PacBio error correction) | ecosystem: Environmental > Terrestrial > Soil >...
GACCAGATCTTCTGGTAAGGAGGAAAGAATGAACAGTGTCAAGGGGTCAGCCGGCGGTGTCGTAAGGCAAGCAACCCGTTCCAAACAATCAAAAGGGAACAAAAGCCCGAAGGGGACTTCAAAATTTGTAATTGGAAAATTTCCGAAAACGCCCTCCAGGCAACCACCAGAGCACGTTACACTTTACTTCATACTTGTCGCAGGAATCCAGGATAGGATGAAAAAAGGAAAAAAAGCATCCCAGGACCTAAAACTCGAGCCGAGAGCTATGCCGTCAGACCTGGCAGAGGGGGGGGAAGGGTTCCGACTAGTATCGGATCCCCTACGGCCAACAGTGAGGGGAGAAAAAAAAGAAAAAGAGGTAGCCCAAATTTACTACAACCCACTAGGCCCAAGCAAGCAATCGAGAGACACAGAACTCCACACATTGTCCTCTGGAAAGGAAAGGCCGGATAAAACTGTCGAGTTCACGAATGAAGGGGGGAGGAGCGGACGTAACAACGACCCGATGGGTCCCGACCTTCTCTTGAAGTCCCATACAAAATGAGATGTGAAAGAGAGTGGTAGGCACGGTTAACCCCCCAGTGAAGTTTAATTCCAGACATCCCAGAATGGAGACTGTAACAGCAGAGTAGGATAGCCAAGAGGAATACCTCTTTTCTTCCGTTACAATGCGGGGATAGATAGATGGGTGTAATAAAGGAAAATAGGCCCGCATAGGGCTCTGCCAGATAATACAGCACCTCGGGATCGGCAACGACGGAGACGAATTGGACCTGTGTCCCATTGTCCGATAAGTTCCCTTGGGCACTCCCAAACGGAGAGCTTTTATCGTGAAATCACGAGTCAACGGCGAAGGGAGGGGGGGGGGGGGAAGGAGGGGGAAGGGGAAAGGATTTTTTGCGTCTGATCGTCGGAGCTGGGGGCCAGGCAGTCACATTTCGTTGGAAGGAGAATTATCGAATGGGCAGCGTGGAAAATCCGACCGGTTTGACGCCAAAAGTGGGGCATGGGATGGGTGAAAAGGACCTATCATGTCTCCGGAAATGGTTAGCATAAAAATCATGCTGTTGGTCAAGGGTCAGGCCGGGTCTCGGAGGCATGCAGGAAGGAAAGCGGGAACTGCCGGAAGTTTCGTGCGTCGCGAGGAAGGGGGGAAGATGCGCGCAGGGTAAACGCCGTCCTCCCGGGCAGAGGCTCGAACTTTCTGCTCGATGCCAAAAACAGGGGGAGGAGAAAAAGACAGTTGGAATTGCGCGGTCGAGCAAGACGGTCGGCACGGCTAACCGGGCCAAAAATGCTCCGTTCGGATGAACGGGCGAAGAGGAAGAAAGGCGCGCGGGGGAAGGGAGTGGAGGAGGGACGTTGTGGCCGGTACACAGGGCCCGTAGGGTGGCGTTGGGACGGGGTAGCGTTGGTGAAAGGGGTCGGGGTGAACTGGGCGTGGTCCGGCATGGGTTAGAAGTCCGGAAAGAGATCTCGAAACAAAAAAGATTGGAGGAAAGAATGCCCCGAAAGACCCCCACGACTTAAAGCAAGTAAAAAAAAAACGACCCCTGGCAAAACGCCGACCCGACCAAAACACCCAGCGAAGGAAGTACACCAAGAACTCCTTCCCCCATCCAGAAAAAACCAAAGAACGATTAAGAGCCAGGGACGCGAAGGAGCATAAGGGAGCCCGTTACGACCGAAGCCCAGTGATCTCGGCGGAGAAAACACCTGATCCATGGGGATCGATGAACTTGCCCTTAACCGCCTAGCATAAATGGGGCCGAGAAGGCGGCCGGCCAAGACGGTGAGAAAGGAAAAAAAAAAGAAGAAGGCACTTCGCCCCAAACACAAAAACCCTTCTCGGGAGTCACAGAAAAAAAGGCCTCACGACACCACAACACCAAAAAACAGCCCTGCTCCAGGCTAGGAAAAAAAGTATCCCTGACAAGAAGCACCCAAAGGAAAAGCAAAAAAAAGTCTGGTGCGCCATCGGGGACCTACCTGTCGTAGGCCACGAGACCGTCAATCCTCAGTCCAATCGCCCACGACCGGGCATGAAGCCCCCACACTCCCAGCTTGAGGAAAAAGAAACAAACAAACCCTGCAAAAGAGATACCCCGCCCCACACGTCCCTCAAAAGGTACGGTCTGAAGAGAGATCCTTGTCGGGCAAAACAAAATCCAATTAGGAGAAGGGGAAACAAGGACAGTGCGTCGGTGACACATACAGAGAAGTAGATCGAGGGAAAGAACAATAAAAAGAGCTGGGGGGGAAATACTGGAGAACGAAGGGACGCGGGGGAAGGAGACCCCCTTAATCATACCCGATGAAGAAAGGGTCGCCAGAAAAAAATCTCCAAGCGAGACTAACGGATGGAGGGAAGAAGCGGGGGCATTGAAACAAAGAGATCAAGATGAGGAGCCATCGTGACCAAGAAAAAGTTTAACACAGAAGGAGGGAGTGGCCACTGACCCATGACGCCAATTATACAACAGAGAGGGTCAGAGCGAAAAGGAAATAAGAAGAAAAATGCGCTGGCAATACGAACCGGGTGGATCGGCACTGGCCGCGGGAAATGTCGAATGGAGAGAAGTACTGGGGGCAGGGCGGAGTCAAGGGCACCTGAGGGCGTTGTTTGAAAAAGACAAAGAAGGTTGGACGTAAAAAGTCTATCAAAATCAGTCGCCCTCCCTGACACAATAAGCAATTGCAAAAAACGAGACGGTAAAAGAGAGCGAGGCAGACCAGGGAAATGGCGCTGGGCTCCTTCATAGAAGGGGGAAATAGCGACAAAGGGCAAGAAACAAAACGACCTCAGATGTCTTCCCTTTTGGGCCAGGAGGTGGAGATTTAGGCCAAAAGCCACGTCCGGAAGACCCAGCGAGGAGGTTTGGCCAAGCCCCCAACTGTTTCGAGAGGAAAAAAAAGAAGGCGAAGAGGAGGAACCAGGGATGAGGAGTTCCTTAAAAATATCTGGTGTACCTGAAAAGGATCCTGCATTCAAGAGGGGGCGGAGAGCGTTGAATAGTATGTGAAGGTAAGGGAAAACGCAGAAAGGAAACAAGAAGTAACCCTCCCTGAGGACATGAAGATGCCACAAAAAGATCGGGGGAAGGGACAGGGCATGCAGGCGGTGTCGTCTCACGACGGCTAAAAGACATTCGGAAAAGGGGTAAAGCTCCGCAACGCCACCAGAGCCTAGAAGTGGCCCCAGCAGATTTCTGTGAAAACGGGTCGCCAGACCAAAGAGTAAAAGCGGGCCAGAGTGCCGTCAGTCATTTTAATGAGCTGTGGGGCGTGCATGGTCTGGGGAAAAACGTGGTCAGAATAGAGGGGGGGGGCCGATCCATAAAGCCCTTACTGCCGAAAAGGGAAGAAGAAACAGGTGAAGACGTTGTGAACTTGGTGGTCTCCTCCCTAGGTTTGTTCCTCAGGGGGCTCAAACATGAGAATAGCTCCAACAGTGGGGAAAGGTACGTGCTCGAAAGATAAAAGGAGCACAGCTGAGGAGCCCGGACCACGAAGCTCCTGATTCTTATCCAAAAAAAAGACAACCGTCAAGGCAGTGAGCCAACCGGGAGAATCGCGAGACAAAAAAAAAAAAAAACGAGGGGATAAAAGAGATCCGGGGCTTCCCAGGGAGGAGGGGGGGGGGGACAGCAAAGTCATCTTCGTTTGGAAGCTAGAGCTGGTAAGAATGGCCTGACCCCGAATCAGGAATCGGGCTAAGCCGAACCAGAAGAAAAACACGAGGGAGGGAGGGAAAAAGGAAAACCAGGAGAAAGGGGCCCATCTCACCGAATTCAGGGAGTGGGATCGTGCCGGGGGAGCGGAAACAAGGGGGGGGAAAACTGCCAAAGAGGTGCAAAAACCACACTCCGAGGAAAGGTGCAAGGGGAGAAAAGGCGACGTCACTCAGGAATTGCTTAGATGAGGTTAGACGATAAAACCCAACACGTCTGCACGCACACGGTATAGCGAGTTTAGAAGGCACAAAGTCTGGCGAAATGGACAAAACACAGTCGCGAGAAAACCATTGGTGCCCGCTAGAGTTCAGCAACACCGAGCAGACGTTTGGAGATCGAGGGGGCCATGCCAAGGGAAGCATCTGGGTAATTGAAGAAAAAAAGGGTCGAAGGAGAAAATAAATCCGAGCTCAGGAGATCAACAAGCGAGTAAGTAAGGCTCGCAAGATTCACAGGGGAAAAACCAGAGTAGGGTTCACTGATCTCCACACAAAATTGGCATCTATCAACAGGGCGGGGTGTTATAACGAAAACCCTCCTGATGCAAACGGCAAAGAAGAGCTGCAAGCTCAAAAAATGTTCATTGGCGATTAAACCAGCCAACAAAACCTCCCGACAACAAAAATAAGCAGAGGGGAAAGGGGAGGGCACGGAGGGGGGTTCAGCCGCGAAGGCAGGTAGATGAAACGGCAAACCGGATCTAAAGCAGACAGGTCTGGGCCGAGCAGTGATATGAAAAAAGCAAAGACCGGCCGAAGGGGGAAATGGCATTTATGGCCAAAAATAAGGGAGACTCCAAGGAACGAAAAAAAACCGTATGGTTCAGTGGGGTGAACAAACACACAAAGTACACCCAAGTTTGACGATTCACACTGAAGACGAACCGAGCGAGAGATCAGACCACAATTCCGCGGCAAGGATTGAAGAAAAACCGGAGTGGCGCGCTTCAGGAGAGACTGTCCTTATTGAGCCGGGAAAGCGCTTGTAGCACCCCGTGCGGAGGGGGAAGTTTAATGGGAAACCCGCCCGAGAGAAAAAAAAGCTTTGACCGCGAAAAAGCAAATGATCGGTCTGGTCGAACCCCCGAGGTTGACCGAAGAAAGAAAAGAGCTTAGCATGGGTCTGTCGCAAGAAGGAGACTCGAGGACGGGGTTCAGGAGGGATCAGAAAAGAAAAATCAAAAGGAGCCAGCTACGGGGGCGAGGGCGCCCGGGCTCCAGCACCTCGGCTCCCAAAGACGGCAAAAAAAAAGTGACCTTAAAAATGGCTCCAAAGGTCACTTGAACCGCAACCGGATCTGCGGAAGTGCGTGCCGTCACCGGTCAGAAGGGTGGGGAAAAAAGGGAAGGAAGCGTGGGGCAAACGCGAAAACAAAAAGGTGGGGTGACCGTTGAAGGCCCTAGTGGGGGACGAAGTCGACGGGGAAGGTTCGGGAACCTCCGACCGGGAGGGCAAAAAAAACCACCTGGGTGAAAAGGGTTTGAACGATCCGGCCGGGCTCCGGAAGGGGAAAAAACCGAACTGTCGGGGCATGGAGTCAGGAGCGCAAGTCTGCAGCAGGGGGGGATCCGTAGGGGGGGGGAACGCAGGAGCGACGGAGGCGCCGGTCCATAAACCGAAAGAATTTGGAGTCAAAGGAGCCCGAGGCGCGCTAAAAGAGCGAGAAAGGGAAGGGCCGTGCAAATTCAATCCCTGCGGGCGATTTACGTGACTAGGAGCAGCACGGGAGAAGATTAGAGTACGGCACGATCATCCATCGGCAAGGGGTGAGGGGGACTTGGGGAACGGTGTCACGAGGCTGCATTAAGTGGGATGCTTTGGGGTCGGCGAGGTGGTTCATTGGGAGGTGAGAACTGGGCGGACGACGAAAAGTTCGGTAGAACTCGGACAACAACAAAGGAGAGGAGGGATAAGACGTCGCACGGAAAAAAAAAAACAATCGCACAAGCACAAAGCCGAAAAGGCCCAAACGAAGACACCCGACGACAGAACGAAAAAAGAAGAATCCCCGACCTTCACCGACACGAACGAATTATAGCGACCAGATCGAAGTCACTCGGACATGCGGCCGCCGGTAGCCATATAGTACCTCAGCCTATAACTAAAGCGCAGACCAAAGGAAAAGGGGGTCGAAGAAGGGACGGTCCACAAACGGCAGTTCCCGATCCGGCAGCCAGAAAAAAAACGACGCCGCCGACACTGCGCCGCAACAAAACGACGTATCCAGTCCTACGTGCCGCCTCAGGCATGTGAATCCCTCCGCAGAACAACGGCCGCACGACCAAGACCACCACAGCCGGCTCGGGACGGTCACTGCGATCACAGCAGCTACTGGGAAAAACCCTACAAGGAAAAAAAACGCGGTGGCAAGCGAACCCCCTCTCCGGTCTTATTTCACCAAGGAAGGTGAACCCGTTCGAAGCAGTAGTGACCGACCTGTGAATAACCCCAGGCCACACACAGGAGGGGTCCAAAAGGCGCCGGTGCCCGCCCAAGACTAGGGCCCCACCCATCTATGCCAAAAAAAAGAACAAGTCGCGCGAGCAGGGGAAGGGTCACGCATCACGAGCGTTATTTAACAAAACCTACTTCGACCAAAGGGGGAAAAGTCCAGAGGAGAAGTAGGGACAAAATTCTGGAGGGGCGCCAAGCCCTCAGTGGAATCCGTTCGTGGAAAAGGCGGGGGACCCACCAGAAAAATGAGAGACACCCGAGGGAAGGAAGGAACCCAAACCATAGGGGGGGGGAAGAGCTCACCTGGAGGAGCGTAAACAAAATTGATCAAAAGAATGAAAATCACTGGGATCTAAGCAAATCCAGAACTCTAGAGCGGGCACCTCAAAGATGGTTAACTTCCCAGTGAAAACCGAAGGGAGGAGAAAAGCCTGGTCGGTGTGGACCGCCTCAATACCTTACGACAGGAGAGTAAATCCGACCCCGGGGGTGCGTCAAGGGGACAACGTGAAGAATTAAGGCTCGAGAGGGTTCCGGAGGCGTCAACTGGCGGGGCTACTTCGTTCTAGGGGTAGCCCGACCCATCCGTGACTGGAGGGGACGGGGTCCGACGATCCCTTACGGGGAGGACCTTACCAAACCGAACATTCAGGACCGGCGAATTCCACGAGCTAGGAGTCCTTACCTGGAAAGAGATCAGGCTTCCGTCATCATATCCCGGCCGCTCCCGGGAGAAGAAGCGCGCCTCGCGGAGAGTTGTGTCCGGGGAAGTGGGCCGGAGGGCTCCAGGGAAAAAAAAGAGGGAAGGCCACCGGGTTGTTAACTGGTAAAAACTGACACCGGGGGAGGATCGAACGACAAAAAAAATATCGATGAAAGGGCAGTTATTCTGAAAGGAAAGAAAGACGCGAAGATCTGGTGGAACTTCGAAGGATCACTGACCAGAGGGGGAAGCGCCACGGGACGCGTCGGTGGTGTCAATAAGCCCGCTAATGAAACCCTCCCGCAGGCAGGGAAGGAACTCAACTTAACGGCCGGTGGCCAAAAATAATTGGCCGGTTCGGCGGTGTCACACATGTGGGTTAGATCTACGGACGGAAGGAAAGAAGTAGGCCCCGCCAGATCCTAAGACAAAACCATTACCAGCGGGGCGAAAGTAGACTGGGCTGGAGTCGGAGGAATAAGGATCATCGCCCTTTACGGGTTGCGCTCTGCAAAAAGAGACGTGTGCCGGAGGCTGCCAACGGTGGGAGAGGCATCCGTGTTGGTCTGCACTAAAAAAGACCCTGAACGCCGGACCATCACCGGGGTACGTTTGTCAAAAGGGGAACACGGAAAAGGGTGTGAATCTGGGGGAGAAACAAGAGGAAAGATGAACCGGTAACTCAGGGGTACAAGAACGTCTCAGCTTCGGAGAACAGGACCCCAAAAAGCACTCTTAAACCAAAAAAAAAAAAAGGGTTTCAAAAGAAGGAGAATCTCAGAACGGGTAGTACAGGGGGAGCTCCGTGGGCTAAACCCCAGTGACTTTGGGGGGGTACCAAAAGCAGGCAGTTCGGGGTGGGTCTTCAACGAGCGACTTGGAAGGACACAAGCAAGTCCAAAAGCGGGCCTCGGGCGCGCTAAAAAAAAGATTAACAACAAAAGATTGGCGGTCGCACTGCCCACCTGAACGGAAGGGGGCAAATTCCGGTGAAAGGAAGTCAGCGTGATCGTGAGAGAACCACGTCAGAAAAGCCAACACGCCGCCGGCGTGCCGCGCAAACAGAGACCGGAACTTGCGATGCAGGGGGAAGAGAAACCAACGACACGCGACAGAAAAACACTTATGGAGGGATGAGAAAGGCGGGAAGAAATGGACCTTCTATAATAACCAACCGGGGGGGGGAAACCGCGAAGGAGGTCAGCGCCCGAGAAATTGAATAGATCCATTCGCGGGGAAAGGGTAGTAAGAGGTCGAACAGGAGCACGAGGGACAAAAAACGCGGCGAGCGCCCATAGAAAAGCAATCTCCCAATCAAGGTACCAAAAGACTTAGGACGGCAGCAAGACATGCCCTTGGCCTAAGCCCGCGGTGTGTCACTTTACCCAAGAGGAGGCAAGAAAAGAACAATTGAAGAATAATCACCTCCGAAAACCAAAAAGAAAACAACACAGTGGACGCAAGGAGAGGGGGAGAAGGAAGGCCGGTGCAGAGAAATGAATGATGATACAGCATATCTAGAAAAAAAGAGAGGGGTGGCGAGAGCGTCCTGCATGAAGTTTGTCTTCCGCAGAGGGGAAGAGGACGACCCCGACCGTCAGAAGGAAAACCTCACAAAGGAAAAAACGCTGAAAAAACTCAACAAAAAAAAGAGGAGAAGCAATAGAAACAAAGGTAAGCAGGGAAAGAAAGTAGATCAAAACGAATCTTAACCAGAGGCGACGAACTTATGAGACGGAACAAAACCCTACAAAAGGTCCCATAACCCTCAAGTCGCAGGAAAAGTGGCCCCTAAGCAAGAGTGTCAAGTGAGTGGAAGAAGGAGGCGAAAAAAAAGAAAAAGCAACACAGATCGGAGGGGACGAAACCCATCCGCCCTGGAGAGCTGTGGACCACAACTCGTTGTCTACGGGCAAACAGACCGGAACTGAAGGGGAAAGAGGAGATCGCATGGAAAAGAACTTACATTCTAAATGGAACAAGCGGAGTAGCTGGGACGCCGATAGCTCAGCACAGAGGCGCCGGGAAACCTAATACAGTGACTGGGAACCTGTCCAATTGGAAGACCGAGAGGAGGACCGGTCCCGGATCTAAGTTGGACGGAAAGTCAAAGGAGTACGGCGGAGATTTGTAACTAGGGAGGCCTTGAGTGGGGGATGTGCAAGCGCCTGGGAAAAGTAGAGGGTGGTTGTTCATTAGTCTGTTTGACAAAACCGGAGGAGGGGAGGGAAGAGGGAAAAAAGAACGGGAGGAAGGCCAACCAGTGCCGGGAGGGTCAAAAAGGGAGCAGCCGAGAAAGCATAACCTTCGGAGGGTGACATGGGTCGTGCGAAGGGGTCAAAGCAGGCGGCATTATAGGAAATAAGGGGGGGGTCGACGTAAAGACATATATCTGTCACTGAGCTGGTAGGCTAGGAAAGTAGTCACGGCGAGGATCCCGTGTCCAAGGGATCTAATCACATTGTCCGGCAATAAAAGCGAAGGGCCGAAGGCCAGGCAAAGGACAGAAAGGGCTACCATAGACAGGAAGAGAAAACGAGGAGGGAGGGAAGGGAGGGCTGTTTGTCCTTTAACGTCTGGTTGGGGCGCTTTTGGTACGGTACGTGGTGTTCCTGTGTCTTTTTGCGGTTCCGGCAAGGTGGGGGTCGGCCAGGGAGACTATCTCTCAAAGCCAAAGGAGAGAAAAATATATAGTTAAGGTCACCGCGAAAAAAACACAAGCCAACGCCCAGTAGGACAACGAAAAACTAACCAAAGCCGACCCCGACACAAACGGACCCACACTAAATACACCTAAAAACCACCACAGCGAATACTGAACACCACATCCCAGGAAAAAAACCGCAAACGGGTAGGAAAAAATTATCCCAAGCCGATAGAAGCAAGCCTGCTGAGCACGGGGAAACGGTAACTCGAAAAAAACAGGTGTGTTGGAAGGCAACTAAACAACCTGCCATATATCGTGAAAAGGGCAGAAGAACAGAAAAAGGGAAAGAAGAGACGTCCTTCATTTAAAAGCGACAACATCCACTTAGAGAAGAAAGCACAACCCCTACGGAAGAAACCTTCTCAGAGAAAAGCCCGCGATCCCGCCGAACAAAAGACCGAAGAAACAGAAAAGAAGCCGGCACTCGGCTCCCATCTTATCAACAGAAACGGGAACAAATCACAAAAAATCAACACGGAAAAAAAAACAACTTGTGGAGACATCGGGCATAAGGAGAGGGGTCAAGACGTCCAAACCTACTCAAGACAGAGCCCACGACCAAAAACATCGGCCAAAACAAGAAAAACCGATTGGAAAACCAAAAAAGACGTGACCCTGAAAAGAGCTTGCCCCACCCTAAAAGACTCAGGTACAGGGAAAAACGCAATCAAAAAGAGAGACGGGGGGTTCAACAAGTATCAACTTAAGAACAGGGGTTCCAAGGGTAAATCCCGAGTCCCGGCTTTAAGAAGATGGATCGGGGAGGGGGGAAAGCATAACAAGGGTGCCAAAGTTATCAACGTTCGAGATCTCAAAAAGAAGGACCTGAGGACCCGAGAAGGGGGGTGAAGGAGGACAAGAATCTGAGGTTGGAGCAGAGCATCACTGTAGTTGGAGGATAACATCTGGGGAAAAAAAAAGGGCCCGACGAATCGGGGGATACGGTCGAGAAATCTAACCCAGTGAAAAAAACAAATTTCGGTAAAGGGGGAAACTTCCGAAGACCGCGACGGCGGGGACCCAGAGGCGGGGAGTTGTGGACGCTCTCATCACATCCTCCTAAAGAGGAAACCACAACAAAGATTGAAGCGGATGTGCCGGGGGATGCCTCGGGATGGAGGGGGAAGACTTTTTCGGTGAAACATACAGGGAGTCCTTGGGGGAAAAAAAAAGAAGGGGACTTTTTAAGACGATCACTTCGCGAAAGAAAACCCAACTCTCCAAGCGGCCAGAACTAGCTCTAGATTAAAAGCGAGGTGCGAGACGGGTGCGAAGTCATCATCTCCTTTATCGAAAGTAAGGAACACGCAAAGACTCCAACTGAGTGACGGGGAACAGCGGTGGTGGCAAGAAGGGATTTGCATTTGCAACCTGCCAAGGAAAAAGTTTTGCACAAACGGGGATGAGTTGAAAGTTGGCAGAAAAGGTGGACACCGGGGGGGCGGGGACATCGAAGACACAACCGGATTGAGATCGCCCCGGTCAGGGATGGAAACTTCATAAAAATATCTGGGTAAAGGAAAAGTACAAAATCCTCGGTGGCGAATCGCTCTGAAAGCTAGAGGGGGGGTATCTTAAAACATTTAAAAAAGCTAAACGGAATGCACCTCAAGGCATGGACCTAATCCCCCAGGGAAAAAGTGACTTGACTGGCCTCTCCGGAAACCGTTGGGGATCTGAGCGGAGGAGAAGACTCTGACAGAAGAAAGATAAGTCAGAGGCTAGATGTGAAAAGCGGCGCCGTGCGTGGAATGCGTTCCCCCGCGCGGTTGAAGACGGAGGGAGTCAAGAGGGTACTGACGGAAAAATGCCGGCGGCCGGGGTGGCGGAGGTACGTGGTAACTGGTTCAAGAAGATCGGGGAACATCCACTCCAGAAGACAGTGCTGAGGAACCGGTTCCTCAAGGTTGTAAAAATGGGGAAACGAAATCGGGGGTGGGCCTCAAGGGGGACCTCATCGCGCCCAAAGGGAGGAAGGGAGCAGTAGGACACGTCAAAAGCTGGCAAGGAGCCCGAACAACAAGAAAAGCTCAGAGGAAGAAAACAAAAAAACGAAGGAAACTCAAACCGCG
>Ga0179593_1621212_pt1 | contig 11673 bp, 14 predicted proteins | sample CZODoug2_1_08_16_FD_185931 | JGI IMG/M metagenome (GOLD analysis project Ga0179593, IMG submission 185931) | Vadose zone soil fungal communities from Angelo Coast Range Reserve, California, USA - CZODoug2_1_08_16fungal (PacBio error correction) | ecosystem: Environmental > Terrestrial > Soil >...
AAAGAAGCCTAAAGGGGAACAGAAAGATGCTCAAAGATTTCATAAAAAAAAAAAAAAAACAACAGAAGAGATGGGGCACGCAAGTTCCTGTGTTAAGGAAGGTTTCTTCCATACCATAAAATCACCCCCCCTCAAGCCTCTTACATAATGTAATAAAAATATTCTCCCAAAGGGGAATGCTCCCGAGGAGAAGAAATCCAAATGGGCTTAGGGGTCCTTCGGAAAAGTGCTGTTCATACCAGAAATGATCAAAAAGGGACACTAACGGCGTTCGTCGGTCACCAGGAGGGGAAGAGTTTATTCAAAAAGGGGCAAGCATTTGGAAGGGGAGGGAATCTTCCGAAGAGAGTGTCAAATATATTTGAAAAAGGATGTTCTCATCCTGAAAAAGAAAAAGGAAAGCTTCACATGATCGAAGCTAAAACGCCGAAGGAATCGACGCGGTATTTTCAGGAAAAAATTGAAATCTCGTTTTCAAGGAAAGGTCGTGGAAAATATTGAGGCTCAACCTAAATGGGGGGGGGCACCCCCGAATGAAAGAAAAGCGTGGTACCTTGACATGAATAGGGGCTGGCGCCTGACCGGTAGCCTGAAAAAACATCCTGTCGACCCAACGCATAAGGTGATGGGGTGCTAAGGTGGTAGGGGAAATTCATGGCTGCGGTTCCTCTGTAAAAAAATACGATCTGAGCGTCAGGCAAAAGTCGGGTACAACCGAATTTTAAAAAAGAACCTCAGGGGCGAATTCCAAGAAGGAGGAAATTAGACCCAATCTAGGAAGATCGGGGTACCACAATTTCCTTAAGGGGAAGGGGGGAAACATTTGAAAAGTGAAAAATGGCCTCAATTATAGAGAGGATTTGCGAGAAAATCAGAGGGAGGGGGACTGCATCGGGAGAGGGGCAGGGTTGCGGGCTTTGATGCCACAGACTGAGACCTCAATATATAAGGGGGCCTGAAAATCCGAGACAACTCGGAAGACGCCCTCATGAAAAAGTGTAACGACCTGGAGGGGGGGGAAGGAACTACTTAAAGGGAGCAGCGATATAGGGCAATTGCTGAGGGGGGGAGGGGTAAGGTATTTGGTGAAGCTACGGGGCTCCGACGTAAGGGGTTCCGCAACGACGTGAGGTTGGCTAGGGAGATAAGAGGCTGTATGGAAGGGGTGAAGGGAAGAGCAATGATGGACATCGAGAAGGACCCTGAGTCGAATGGAAAATCGAACCTGGGACACATAGCTTCGGAAATTAAACACACCTTCTTGAAGAATATGAGGATTTTTATACTTACTCAAGGACAAGGGGTAAGATCGGGACTATCTATAACAAAGAAGAGGGGGGGATTTTTTCCAAAGGGGGTTCATTACTCACGAATATAAGGGGGGGGTCTCTTTGTACTGGAAAGACGAGTTATCTGAGAACCAGTACTTTGACACGAACCAGTTTTCAGCCCTCGGGGGGAGGCTAAGCTTAACATCCGCTTGCATAAGAAGGTTCCCTCCGAGGGGAAAATGGATCATGAAGGAAGGTTTTGAACAAACGCTCCTGAGGAGGAAGGTCAATCGACGGGGAGGGATATGGTGTTCAAAAGAAAAAATTGAATTTTTTCTAGAGAGTAATGAATCCGAAACACTCAAAAGAGAGGGGGGGAGAATTCAGTTACAAAAAAGACTGATGAGATATTTTGGGTATCAGACTTTTCTGCAAGGGTGTATGGCATGTCGGAAGAAGTCGCTTCCACATCAGGAGAGGCGAGACTTTTGATTTGGAATGGAAAAAATATAATTCTGCATTCAGAAAGAACACGAAGACGACTTCCTTTGCGGAAAGGAGGAAATCATACAGAAGGAAAGGTAAGAAGAAACTTAAGGCTAGGGGAGGGAAAATCCGGCAACCCTCCGGTACAAAGGAGAAATTAATCTCTCATTAAAAAACTTATGAAAAAAAGAGATCTTCCAGAAGGAATTCGGAAAGAGGTTTTGAAGGGAACCAAGCAATGCCTGAAGTCCGGAGGGGTTTCTTCTGAAGGAGGCTGCCGAGGGGACTCCAAGGCAGGAGATGAGGCTCTTTCCTTTTCTCGGGAAAGTTGATTAAAATCACACCAGCGGAGAAAAAGGGAAGACTACTATAATAAGGGGGAAAGCGAGAGTCTCCGAAAAAAATTAATTCCAGGGGGAAAAAGTCTGATAAAAACATACTCATAGCGGGAATGCCGAACTTCTGCGTCAACACTTTTTGAGGGTTCTTGCAGAAGGTTTTTCCATCTCCAGGAAAAAAAGACAAAGATCGCCGGGGAAAAAAAGTCCACGTCTATGAAACGAAAGGAAAAAAGAGGTTAGTTAAAGGGAGCAGCTATCCGTATTGTTAAAAAGGAAAGTCGGAAGTGGAAACGCGGAGAGGCTGAAAAGGGGGGAAAGCTAGATGAGGAGACAGAAGAGGCTTACAAATGTGGGGAAAAACTTTCGGTTCAAACGGCAGTAGGAAGAAAGCGCTTTGACGACTAAGAGAGGAATGACACAAGGGCGTTGGCAACCAGAAACAGTGGAAAAATCCTCCAGGGAAGGGGAAGAATAGGACGAAGGCTTTAACCACTTGGTCCGGGGGAGAATGTCCAGAATCGAAACTCGAACCCTCCGGGGTCGAAGCTTAATGTGTTTGGGTGTAAACCCGGGGGGGAAAGAGAGATACTGGGGAGGTTCGGCAGTGTAAAAGTTCTCTCAGCCCAACAAGCCGAAGGAGGGGGGGGCTTAGATGGAACAAGGGAAAATCGTCGGGGATTTTTGGGGTTTTGGGACTTCTGATTTTGATCAAAAAATAAGGACCCTTCCTAAAAAAAAAGAAATAGTGGCAACACGCTTGCCGACCAATTGCATCGGGCATGCTCAAGGGGGAAACTTTCCATTTGCCAGAGGGACCGAGTGGGGGTTTACCTGAGTGCTCTCATCCGTCCCCGACCCCGTAAGATGGTTTGAGGGGGAAGGGGCATTCTTGTGGAAACGCCGAAAAAGGAAAAATCGCACAAGAAAGGATTCAAGGACATAGCCCCTAATGGATGAATCTGTGCACAAAAAGGGGGAGGCTATTCACATTACCTCGAAGAAACTTAAAGTACCGGGGGGGCAAACTCTCTTAAAGAAGGAGGGAATTATGCTAAGGGTTTCAATAAGGGGGCGGACGGTGCAGAACGGGATCCACCAAAGAACATGGGGATCGTCTGTAAGGGGAAGCGGTTTAAAAAAAAAGGGCCAGCGGGAGGGGTTCACGGGAGAAGAGAGAGAAAAAAGGATTCGGATAGCGTTGGTGGAAGATTGCTACGAGAAAGGTGGGGGGGGCATACCGGAAGGAAGCACAGCATGGAAGGAAGGGAAAGGGAGAGGATCGTCGGAGGGGAAAGGCGGTTTAAAAAAAGGGTTGGGCTTAAACAAAAAAAAAAATAAACATCTTTGTCCAGAACTTTTTTGAGAAAAGCGGTCTTCCACGTGGAAAGGCCGAAATCGATGCGCCGGAGAGGCGGGGGTCCGGGGAATCGGGGAAAGCGCCCGTAACTAATCCCTGTTTTCCAAGAGGAGAATGTGACACTATATTAAACTTAAGGAAGCAAGAATGATGACCGTCTCCTGGGAGGACCGTAAAAGGAGATGATGCTCATCAGGAGGGGAACCCTTTTAAAACTGCATGTTTTCTGCAAGTTCCGGCAGCAGATTTTCGAGAAAAAAAAAAAAATCCTCTGAGGGAAAGGAAAAACGAAAATAACTCTGGGGGGGGGGGGGCTCCTCTGGTCCCGTCTGCATTCGACAACTTCTTCATTGTAGAGGGGGGGGCGTGATGCCGACCCTCGTGGGGGAAGGGAAGTTACCCTTAGGGGGAAATAGATAGGGATTCTTTAGTGAAGCAATCGAAGAGGAGCGGGCGTGAAGGAAAAAGTGTTCTCTCTCACGGGGGAGAAGGAAAAGAAGGGGATCATTCAGAAAGTGCCTCCCGCACAGGTAGGGAATTGAAAAGCTTCTATGTCAAAGTTAAACCGGGCCAAAGGAAGGCTTCCAAAGAGAAGTATCTAACGGAATGGAAAAAAGACCGATTAGAATGTAAAACCATATGCAAAAAAAAATTAAGATCAGCTGCTCGAAAGGAAAAGATAGCGGCGGTGTCTTCGAAGGAGGCGGGTGCATACAATAAAAAAACGTTCAAGGGGGGAACTAGAGAGTGATCCAGCGGATGTAGTCATGAAGCCGTTCAGTTATACCTCTTCCGAGAAGAGAGCCTCGGGGGAGTGTGTGAACCAAAAAGGATGCTTCCCGGGCGCGGGAAGGAAGGCATCGGGAAACGCCGCAGAGCTTATATTATTTTAACCCACACTTGAAGACCGGATTTCAGGGAATGCCGTGGAATGATGGTAAACTACAGGGGGGGTGTCAACAGGGCCACCTCGCTCCTGGGCAGAAAGTTCCTGCATGAAAAAATCATCCGGGTGCCTCTCGGGAAAAGATGCGAAGGCGTATTATCGAAAAAGTGTAGTGCACGGTGCCGAACGCTGGGACTGTGCTGAACGCGATTTCAGGGATCTGATACAAGGGTCATCAATGTTAGGGGGACCAAGGTTCGGAAAATCCAACCACTTGAGGAAAAAGCCTCTAGAGAGAGAACAATGGGCGTGGGAAAGAGTTTTCTAACAAACAACACGGTCCTGAAAGGGAGTGTGGACAGGATAGGTGAAAAATTTGTTGCCGAAAGTGATAAATCCAAGGGTAGAACCTGGGAAGAAGAAGGGGTCGGTGCAGAAGCATGTTCGCGGAATGCCGCCAAAAAAGAATGGGGGGCACAAAAAAAAAGCGATAACGGAGGATGCATAGATTTAAAAAGAGGTCTCAGAATGCCCTTTGGGGAGAAATTTATTCTTGGTGTTGTGAAATTCAAATCTTCAATTGGGGGGAGAAATATATCTCTTGCTGCCAAGAGGCTAAAAAAAAAAATTATTGGGGGGGGGGAGAAAGAGGGGTGCAAAAAAACAGTGGTAATGTCCTAAACGAAGAGGGGAGGGGATGAATCAAAAGCTTTTTGCAGGGTCTTCCTTCAGGGAGAGCGTCAAAAAGCCTACGGAAGATATCGGGGAATAGAACAAGTTGAGTCAAAAAAGGGGGGGGGGCGGAACTTATGAAAAAAACCTTTCGAGATTTCTGGTCTCCGGGAAGAAAAGGGTTAAGAATCTCCGCAGGGATGGGAACCATCCGCGGAGGGTTTCCAACGGGTTTTGGGTGGAAGGGGGAAAAAACACGTCTTAACTCTAACTACGGGGAAAGGTATAGGCCAGCGCAGTTAGAGGGAGAAAGGAAGTACGTTCCGAACACATGAAGAATCAGGGGATTAAAACATCCGAGTGAGAGACCTGTCCGCTTTTCCAAGAAGGACAGGGATAAGCCGGACAAGGAATATAATAGGAAGGGAGGAGGGTCCGAAAGGAGATACGTTTTGGAAAGCTCTTATTTTGTGGAGAAGGAGAACGGATTCCGTGAAAGACAGGATCGATGTGTAAAAAAAGAAGAGGGTAGGAATCTATAAGAATCTATTTGTAGTTTGGAGAAAATTTTCTCAACTTGTAGGAGGAATGTCTACCTATCAGAGCATATTTCTCGGGACCAAAGGATAAAATTTCCTATATCGGGCATTTTCATTCGAAGATATTGATTCCTTTTCGAAAGATGGCCGATACTCGCAGAAAACCGAATTTAAAAAGAGATGAAGGAAGGAGGGAGTGCACCTATCTGCAACAAGGTCACGAGATTAACAACTAAAAATTGACTAAACAACAAACAACAGAGAAAGACGAGAGATCTTCAAAGGGGAGGTGGTTACTCTCGGAAACAGTGGTTTCCATATAGACGCAACGGAAGGAAAGGGGACGGAGTCCTATTGCTTCTGAATGAAGGAAAAAAAAAGAATAGAGGTAATAAGGGAAAAAGGAAATCTTGTAACTTTCGGCCTGTCCGCATTAGAGACCATTCACTTGGGAGATGCTGTGGAACGCGATCAGGGTAGAAGGGGCCCGATGAAATTAAGGAGAGACCAAGCTTGATAAAAACCATAAAAGAAAAGAGCAGATGTGCTAACGGAGAGGCCACATCGATTCAGAAGGGTGTCCCTGGGAAAGAAAGAGACGACCAGAACACCGTCACGCCAAAAGTCTATGAACTAACGCCAACCGGAGCGGAATATTCTAAAAAAAACGGAAACTTCTCCGTATTTTCCCAAGGGAAGGAACATGAACAGGTCGTCTGCAGAGGAAAGTGAAGTAGAACTTCCTGAGGGAGGAAAATGGGGACCACTTACTGTTCAAACGGGGGGGGAAACTCTTGGACTACGGACAAAAACGAGGAGATAGGTAATAGCAACGGACACCACTTGTGGGGGAGAAAGAACGAGGCTGACGAGAATCAGGGGTCGGTATTGAGGGCCCACCCGGGGGGTGGTTTATGTCAAGAATATTCGATCCGGTGGGGGGGGAAAAATTCCGTCACGTGGGGGGGCGGCGGTTAAAAGGGATACTTGTTTACGGAAGCGGGGTCCATCTTGGGGGGGAACATCTCCCAATTTGAATAGATGGGAATCCAAACCGAAAAGAGAGGGGAGGAATCAATTTGGGGTGGGGGGGGGATAGAAACCGGAGAAGGGTCTCAACAAATCCTGAAGGAGGCCCTTACATCACGACTCATCGAGGGGGGACGACTATTTAATGGGACCGTCAAAAAAGAAGAGAAGCCTAACTTCTAAGGAGTGGGAAAGGATTGTCCGGGGATCACGGGACATATCGCATGGTTTATTTCAAGGGGTGGGAAAATGGCATTGCAAGAAAAAAGGAGCTCCCATCGAAAAAGAGTCATCAAAGATTCTAAGCCCTCCCGGTTCGCAAAAGTTTCAACGGATAAAGAAATTAACTCGTCAGGAAGGGGGGTCAAATGGCCCGAGAAGTGGGTGATCTTATTCTTTGAACTGGTTTGGCAGGTTAAAAGTTGTTAAAGCAGGGAAACCAAGGAGATTCTTTATCGAAGGGACAAACGTCCAGCGGAAAGGGAAAGTTCAACACCACTCTCATCAAAAGATCCGCTTATTCATGGGGGGTGGGCGACCGGGGCGTTCGGCCAGACGGGAGGAAGGGAAAGGCCCGAGGCCTAGGATGAGCGGAAAGGGGCCTTCGGGGAACCGGTTAGGGGAGGACCCATCAGAAGACTTGGGGTGGAGACAATCTTCATTTTTAAAGGCAGTCAGAGTCCGATGCGCGCGGCCGTTTGAAAGGGAGGGCCCGGAAATCATGGAAAGGAACGCGTGGAGACAGAAGCCATGTTTCCCAAGGGATGCACGAGAGAAGCCAAGATTCATCAAAGGAAAACGTCGACTTTTAATAAAAGGGAAAAAGGGACATTTCTTGGGGAAGGAAAGGTCCCTTGGGGGGAAACTCTGTAAAAAAAGTTTTTCTGCAAAAGAAAGAGCCTCCGAGGGAGGAGTTGTCGAGAACTGCCGCTTTAAAAGATGTTTTTAAAAAAATCAAGGGGGTCTTTCTGAAAAGAGAAAACGGCGGGCAGCGACTATCAGGGGTAGTGTGCAGGTCTTGTCTTTGGAGGCCCAAGTGAATCACAGGTCACGAAGGGTGTTGTTCCTCTAATTGGAGGTATTGCCCTTTCATGTGTATCTTTTCGGCCTTACGGGCCGGGATTAGGGGAGAGATTCTCTAGAAAAAACAACATACAACAAGGTATTAAAATATAGAGAAAAAAGACTCCTAAAGGGGAAGACAATATTATAAAGATTAGCGTCATCGAGGCTCTCAGGATTTTAGAGCTTCCACCGTAGACATAACCAAAAACTGCACACCTAGGGAATGGAGAGGAATGACGGGGGGAGAGGAATAATTTAAGAAACGGAAAAAAAAGAAAAAAGCTTTGGGAAAGGCACTTTAGAAAAATAATCGAGGGGTTCTGACCTGGATTTTGCCGAAAGAAGTTCAAAATTTGACTCACGTCTTCTTACAAGCTCCCTCTTCATTTGGGAAGAAACTTCATCTCTGTGGAGTTCATCGAAAGGGGGGGAAGGATCTTTCAGATGGGAAAACGCATTTGTCCCTTGAACCTGTCGAGGGGAAAAGATTTCGTCAGCAAAGCAGACGAGAAGAGAAGAAAAGGGATTTGCCAAAGCGTAGGCAAAATTCAGTTAAGGGGAAGGGGGGGACAAGATTGATGGTCACAACCAAGGGGGGGTGGGATTCACCAACCAGAATTCCATCCAAGGGAGAAACTGGGGAACCTGGACAAGGAATCGAAAGAAGTAAAAAAAAAGGGAAATGCCGTCGCAACCAAACGCATAAATACTCTTATTAGGGGTGAGGTGGCCATTCAAGGGGGGGGCCGTCCGGGAGTCAAAGAGAAAGAGAGAGGATGTTAGGTGGGAAGGAAACCAGGACCGCAAGGTCTATGAAAAAGAGAAAGTCTCCTTATAGGGAGAGGGCGTTGGAAGGGGGGCCACAGTTCCGTTCTTGTTTCTAAAGGAAGGGAGCATGAAACGTTTGTGCACCGAAAGGAGGTCCCAGGAGGGGATATAGAACTAGAAGCATCTTGGGTGAGGAGGGGCGCATCATTTTTAATGGGGGGCACCATTCCGAAAAACTCAATTGCCCTAAAAAAAAGTAGATGATGGGGGGAGAATACAAGCCGAGGCACTCATAGAGATGAAATGGAAGGGAGCATTTGTGACTGCACATTCCCTTGCAAAGGATCGAAAAAATGGAGCACTATTCTCGGGGGAGAAAAGAGGGAAATAATTGTTGAGACGGGTTGAAAAAATCAAAAAAAAAAACCGAAATTCATAAAGACAGGAGGTCCAGACTCTAAGAGTTTACCTGGAGGGAGGGTAAAGTAGGGCCAAATGGAAAAAGTCCGTACACAATATCAGAAGGGACCGGTGACGCAACCCAGTAAAGAAACTTGATTAACCGGGGAGGGGGGTAGGAACATTCTACCTGACCAAACAAGTTGGGAAAGATCGAGGGGAAAACTGAAAGACTCTGAGGAGGGGGGGGGGAAAAGGGTGAAGGTAGGAAATCGAACTACGGGGATCTTCGTCCCAGGACGTGGGAGCCGGCTATCAGTTTGAAGGGAAAAGCCCTTGTAAGCCTCTGGGGAGAAGAAGGAGCAAACAGCCTCTTTCAGAGAAAGGGGGGGAACCTACAGGGGCGTATAAGACTTCCGGAGTTTGGGAGATAAGAAGCAGCGGGAGGAAGTTTCAAAGAAAAGAGGATATGGACGGGGGGGCACAGAAGGGAATGGTGCGATCTTGGAAAGTATCTTTAAGCCCGAACAGAAAAAGGTGGACGCATCGGTAAGGAAAAAAAGAGGATTAAAAATCTATTTGGTAGGGTTGATCAACGTTTCGCAACGGGAGGAAGAGGGAATGTCGAAAACCTGATCGCGTGAAAAGGAGGGTTTCTCGTCGAGCCCAGGTGATGTAAGAATTCTTCAGGTTCCTCGGGGGGAAAAAACTATCATAATCAGGGGTGAGTGACAAAACTCGACCTCTAACTCGCAGCAGGAGGGAAGAGAAAGAAAAACATCTTCTGACTTACTGGGAGTGAGGGCACCTACAATCCCTTTCACGAGAGAAAAAAAAAAATAGGGAATATTCTCTAGAAGGAGGATGGAAATATCGTATATCTACAGAGGGGGGGGGTGTTACTCTCAAGGGGGCTTATATTGAAATCATAGCCGGCCGTCATCCGGGACATGCCATTATGCGAGGAAGGGGGGGAAAGCAAGGCCGTCAAAGGGAGAGGGGACTGTTCATGAATAATTAAAAGAACCAAACAAAAAAGCTTCTCCTTGGGAAGGAATATTCGGGTGGGGAAAAGAAGGGTCGCGACGGGGGGGAAATTAGCCCGGGTCCGGAAGAAAAAAAAAAATAAAAATATCTGGCAGAGAAGGGTAAAGAATGGCTGGGGAAAAAAAGAGTTGAGGGGGAGGTCAGAATAAGGGACGGCCAGCTCTCAAAAAAACTGGAAAACCGGGAAAAGGCCGAGGAAAAACTCAGCCGAAGGGGAATAAAGATCAAACCGAAATTCATGCCTTGAAAAAGAGGCTGACCGTTCTGAGGGCAAGAGGTGTGAGCTGAGAATGCTTCAAAAAAGAGGATTAAATGGGGAAAGGGAAAGGGTCAAAAATGCTAGAAGCTAAGACTCTTCCCAAAACCTCGATTCTCTACAAAAAATAAATAGGAAAACACCTGTTACAAAAGAAAAAAAAACCCGGGAACCATCCTCCTCTTCTTTTGCTCATTAACTCGGGAGGGAAGTTACCGGGGGGAAGGGGTTCAAAAAACATCCCTAATCTCCTACTCGGAAAGAAAGCCTTTTTTTGGAGGTACACCTGAGGCTTAAGGGGGGTGTCCTAAACCCTTTTTGGAGAAAGTCTATAGGAAAGTTACTTACGGGAGGCTATTGGCCAGAAAGGTTCCTTTGAGAAAAAGCATTACCTAAACTAGGGGAAAAGCTTGAGAAATCTGTCTTAGGAATCAACGGGGTAAGGGAGAAAGTAGCCTTTTGGAAAGGAAAGGAAAGAAATTCATATGGCAGCCCCAGCCGGGTCGATGCGCTCCAATTGGGGAGGCGGGAAAGGCCTCCGGGGGAAAGTCAAAGGTGAGCCGAGTTGTGTTAAAGACTAAAATACGCAGGCCCAACAGTCTATCGCTGGAGGCCATTGGCAAAGATGTTCGGATGGCGCCGAAAAAGGACCACAAATGCAGCCCAGGCATCACGAGAGGAGAACATACCCCCCAGGACATGTTCTGATACTGGGAGGGGACACGTATATTCAAAAAAAAAGACCAGAAAGGACCTGTTTGCCAACTCCTGCAGCCCTATAAATTGAAAAGGGGATAGGCTTTGGCAATCAGAAGGGTGGCGTCGTGAACCTTGGGCCAAACGACATGTTGCGGAAAAAAAGATCGATCTGTAATCGTGGAATAGGGTTTAAAAAGGCGCCAGACCGTAGACGGAATGTGAAAGGGGAATCCACTCGAAGAGGGGGGGAGGGGAGAACCGCGTATTCGGATCTGAAAGGGAAGGAAAATCGGAATAAAACGGATGAGTCGCAGAAGGGAAAAACGGTCCTTTTCAAGAAGAAGGAAGCGGCGGAAGCGGAACAACCCATGTGAGGTTAGTTTACCATCAGGGGAACCGAGGAATTTTTGATAAAGAAGGGGCCGAGAAATCTTAGAACTCTTAGGGTTCCTTGAAATGCACAGCAAGAAACTGAGCCTACATGTACAATCTAACTCTTGGCATCCTCACGGAAGTGAGCATCAAAAAAAAAGAAGAGATGGTGAATAATACACCACCCACAAAAAGTCCTTAGGGCTGACTCCTAACTCGAAGGGGGAAGGCCCTTTAAGGATTGCTAGGAACATACTCGGAGAAGCTACATCCTCGGGAGGGGAGTGACACTTCTCTTGCAGCAGGAAAAAGTTTTGTTCTCAGCGGGGGGTCTTCAAAAATCTTCGGGCCGCAGACTGCGCATTGTATTATGGTTGCCGTCTTGTCTGTCCGGGGAAAAAGGTGGCAGAATAACAGAATTCGACGTGTGCACCCGGAATTTTCCTTCTTGATGGAGGGGTGGTACTTGCGGGCGTTAAATGGAGT
>Ga0179593_1707042_pt1 | contig 11673 bp, 15 predicted proteins | sample CZODoug2_1_08_16_FD_185931 | JGI IMG/M metagenome (GOLD analysis project Ga0179593, IMG submission 185931) | Vadose zone soil fungal communities from Angelo Coast Range Reserve, California, USA - CZODoug2_1_08_16fungal (PacBio error correction) | ecosystem: Environmental > Terrestrial > Soil >...
GTGGAGGAAAGTGCTTCAAAGCCAGATAAAAGAAGGGGGAAACCTTCCCGCCAAGCAAGAGGGGGTGCGGAGGGTGCTAGGGTGGTTGCCACACGGTGCGCTGAAGGGACGAGCTTTCCAATTTGTAGACAACAAAAAAAAAACCAAACACCGCTTAAGGTCAAAAGAGAGAACAAGCGGTGTCTCCACGGAGAAAAAAAAAACTAGTGCTCGGTGGGGGGTGAAGTGTGATCTTGTGGGGGGAGACAAAATGTTCCCTTGGAGGAAAAGAGTGAACCGGCTAAGAAACATTGGGACGCCTTGAAGAACGGACAGGGGTCGACGGGGCAGTCGAAAGATAAGGAAACCCTTCGATGAAAAAAGCCCCTTGAGGAGTGGGGGAGAAAGGGGAAAGGGAAAAACGCTGGAGAGGTGAGGGAGGGTTTCGGGGGGAACGGAGAAATCCGAACAAAGACCCCGTCACTGTTCCAAAAGAGGGAGGCGCATCTGGCCAAGGCAGGGGATAAGAGGGGGGAAGAAGGCGGTGGTAACGGGGGATGAACTGAGAAAACAGGGAGCGGGGTAAGAGGGGGCAGCAAATTGATACCGCTATACCATTTCAATGAAGGCACGGTGGGGTGGAACTGAAAAAAACGCAAACGAGCGGGACAAAAGGCAATCCCGCAAGAGTCCTTCAGTGTCGTCTCAACCGTGCGATTTTACTGCTGACCGAAGAAAAGGAAAAAAAAAGAAGGAAAAGAACGAGCAAACAAAAAAGAGGCGCCGAGCAAAAACGGGAGGGTGGTACAATAAGGACGGAGTGACTGTTTCCGGAAAAAAGGAATGCGACCTAAAGCGGGGAAAAAAACAAACCGGCGGCACCGGGGACCGTTGGAAAAGCACGTTCAAATGGGCCAGAAAGCAACCGGAGGTCCTCGTAAATCAACAAGAGCTGTCAAACGGAAAGGAAAAGAGTGGGGGGAAGCAGTGGGGATCGCAGCCAAAAGGCTGGCGGCCATTGCGGAACAAAATTAAAAGGAAGAGAAGGACCGGCAGTTTGAAAAAATCAGGGCAAAACCGACGTGCAAAAAAAAAAATCACCAGACGGGTCGGAGGGGGGATTCAGGAAAAAATGGCCTAAGCGCGGGGGGAGGGGGTCAGGCGAAAGAATTTGGACCAATAAGAGGGAAAATGAAAAATCAGACTATTTGGTGAAAGTCGCAATCTCGTAAGGGGTAGGGGAAGACAAACCAGGAATGAGAGGAACCGTGCTGGACACAGAGACGTAAACAAGGCAGGAAATCTCCTCTTTTTTTATCAAAGGCGGGGAAGGGGGGGGAAAAAAGCTGACCTTAAAACTATCTTCCTTGCATGGGGAGACAGGGTAACCACCTTAACGATACGGGAAAAATGGAAAGTCCGAAGCTAGACGGGTGATCGCGATTGAGTGGGGAGACAGGACGCTTGAAGTGCTTCCGTTGTTTGGGAGGGAAAAAAGACAAGCGATGTGCCTGAAACAACAAAGGGGGAAGGGCAAAGAAGTAAGGAACTGACAACAACGCTTGCCTTAATAAAAGGGAAGGGTGGGGAGGGGGGGGGAAATGAGGGCTGAAAGGATGAACCCCCAGACCGGCCGTATCTTAAGCAAAGCCAGTACACTCGAGCCGGGTCTGGGGGGGAAGGTCTTCATTTCTTTCTCAACACGGAGCTTCTCGGAACAAAAAAAACGAGACCAGGAGAAAATTTAGAGAGGGGCCAGCCATAACAAGCTCAAAAAAGGCCCAAGATGAGGGTTGAACAGAAACGGTCAAGAAGAAACCACAGTTTTTAGTCCCTCCCGGGAATTTTCAAAAACGCACAAGAAAAAAAAAAAATTCAACAAGAATCTTTCCGCAAAACACTGCGTAAAAGCCAAAAACGGGGGGGGCTGCCGAAAGAGAAAAAAAGGCGAAAGACCTTCATTAAACTGAGTCTCTCAAAACAAAGGAGAATATCTGTCATAACTGTCCGGGGGAAAAAATGGAAAAGATGGCGAAGCACACGTTGCGAAGTCATGGGGGGGGGGGGCAGAAAAAAAGAATTCGAAAGGTGAAGGGTCTTTCCGAGGATGAGCTGTTTTTTTTGAAAAGACCATGGGGTAAAAGAGTAAAATGGCGCAGGTGCACCCAAGAAAGAGGGGAAAAGGATAGGATCATTTGGGGGGACAAAAGGGTCCCTCGTACTCAAACACTTAAAGCGCGGTGCCGGGAAAGAAGATTTTTTCGAATGGGGGGGACGCACTCCCGCTCAGACAGATTCGAGGGAACGCGGGCGAAAATAATGAAGTCAGGGAGGGGGTCTGAACTGTGAATACTGGCAACGGGAAACCACCGTGAAAGTGAAACACTGCAAAAAGTTGTGGAAAACTTTGCGCAATTGCGAGAAAAAAAAACGTGAAGGCAAATTATCCAGAAAAGTGGGGAAAAAAAACGAAGAAGCACGTGGGGTCTTCAATGCGAGACGGTGCAAAATTTTCCCGAATCAGGGACAGAACCCCGATCAGAGGAAAGGGCTACGAAGTTGTAAGGGAAGGACCATGGTGTTCGCCCCATAGAAACGTCAAGGGGGTCTCAAGGAAAATTGTGTAGCAAAAAAAATTGAGCCCCAAGAGAGTGCGGCAGGTAAACATAGGGTCGCCGTAGCTGTTTCTCCCCAAACCGCACGGACCGGAATTCTTAAAAGAAAGGGGAGTCCTGCCGAGATGCCTCAAACCGAGACAGGGGGGAAGGGGAAAGAATTTGCCCATAATGGGGGAAGAAAGGGTTGTGTGAAAACAGCAACCCCCCGAGACAGAGAGGGAAAAACCTTCTCATTCTGTTTCGGAATCCCGAATCGACGCTAGCTTCGGGAGCATAGGTTGCGTTTGGGCCCTCCACCGGGGTGGAGAAAAATGCAGACCTAGCATGTAGCCAAAGCCATACATTGGGGCCCTCCGGCCGCAAACACCGGCTCTTTTAGTCTTCACATCGCGTAAGTAAAACCGAGACCGGGGCCAGGGTTTCTGTCAAAAGGAGAAAAAAGGGCGCGGACTGTTTGTAGCCCCGTGAACTTCTCGGACCACGGGGGGGTAGCCGCGTGAAATTTTGCACAGCAACTGTAGGTCGCGGACGGATTCAAGACCGTCTGGAGAACCATAATCACGGGAGAAGGTCTACAACAGAGGGGGAGCAGAGGAAAGTGCGATATTTCTCCAACAAGGGGGGGTGAAATGATTGGGGAGGGGAAAAAAAAGTAAAATCAGCTCCCTGCCAAAGAAAAACGGCGCCCGTCCACGCCTCTCCTCAAGGGAGAAGGTGGGGGACGAAAAACTCACCACCTTTCCGGTCATTTTGGCAGCCATGGCTCGAGGGACAGATTCGATAGTGTGAAAACAGCGCCGGAGGAACTCATCAGGAACATAAAAAACCAAAACAAGAAAAGACCAAGTCAGAATTCAAAAAAAGAAAAGAGGGGGGGACCGATTCCACACCAACCCCCACACCCCAAACCCACAACCCCAGAAAGGAGTGCCTGAAGCATTGAATGGATCCGAACCAAGAAAAAAGAACCATGACAAGGAAAGTCCCCAGTTTCCTCGCCGAGCATACCTCCAGAAAGGTCTCACGGGGTCCTGGATCTTCGAATAATCATCCGAAAGACCCACGATACCGAAAGTTGCACGGCCAATAAAACCCCAATCAGAGAAGAGGAAGGAACTCAAAAAGGCGCAAGGGAATTGGATGGTCCCCAACCAGAACTCCACCACCACCATAGGGGCTTAAGACCAAAGTTGTGGGAAGATGTTGACCAAATCGAGTTGTATAGTAAAAGGTGGGGGGGGGGTTGGTAAAGGGGTGGGGCTCACTCGCCTCCTAAGGAGAACCGTGTAGCACCAAATTCAGCACGAGACACCCCTCTGTAGGCTTCGGAGGGCCCTGCCGGGAGGTTGTGTAAAAAGGAAAAAAAAAAAACAAGCCAGGAAATACATCAAACAAAAAAAAGGATGGGGATAGATTTCGGGTGACACTTCCGGAACTTGAAGCCCTGGGCAACAAAAAACCAGGCACCAGGGACAGAAGAAAAGCAAGTTTTGGGGAGTTTGTTCAGAAACAAAAAGAAGAACGGAGCGGGAAGGTAACACAAGGGAACCCAAAACAACCGGAGGAAGGAAACCGAATCGAAAGATGGAACACGCCATCGAGAGTAAGGAATGGGGTCTTATCGATGCTGTGGGATGAGGAGGGGCCAAAAAAAATGTTGAATTGAAAAGGAGGAAGGCGATCGGGGACCGAGGAGGTGGTGGGCCCTTTGAAGGAAGGCTCGTGGATCCAGTGGAAGGGTCAGACTATGACGGGCCCTTAGCCCCGGGAAGGCGAAAAAGGGAAGCAGGCAACGCGGGTTATTGACTATGTTCCTGTGGGTCATGAAAGGGAGGCGTCTACAAAGACGAACCGTCAGGGGTCATCAACGGACGCGGTCCGCCTCGGAAAACTCCAAAAAGAATAGTTCGACGGGATTTGGGGGTAAGACTAGTATGACCTGAGAAAAACGAGAGGTCCACAGCGGAAGAGGAAATTTCTAAAAGCTACCAGGTCGCTAAAAAAATGAAGAAAGGGGGATGTGGAGTGGTCGGGACACAAACGCCCAGGAAGGAGCAGGAGGGGTTAACTGGATAGGGGAAAAAGACGAGGCCTGGTGGGGGGGAATCACGGTTATGAGAGCTCCGAAAAAAAAAACCGGTTGCGAAAAATCGCGGAGCGCATTGGCAAAGAAGCCCTCAGCGTGAAGGAACGGATCACCCGAACACCGAAAAAGGTGAGGGGGGGGACCGGGCGCGACCATGACGAAGACCGCTGGAAGGAAAAAAGGGAAACGCGGGCACGACAAGTCTTAGGTCACAAGCAGAGGCAAGGAGGGGGGACGCACCCAGGTCTCTCGGGTCAAAAAGAACGAATGTGACCGATCGCCAAAATGCGTGTAGGCATTTGAGAGGGGAGGGCACACACAGGGAGGGGACAGACGGGGTCCTGGCAGGGGCGAAAAAAGGGAGCGGCCAAACAAGACGTGCCCCCGCGCGCAAAGGAGCGGATAGGCAGTGATTCCTACCACATCCTGGAAGGACTCTACTGTGGCGGGGGCGGCCAGAGGGCCAAAAGCCATGAGGGGCGATTTGGTCAGGGGAAGGGGGCAACTCATCATGAAGGTAACTAAATTCCAAAGAGAAAGGAAGAGAAGGCTCAGTTCTGAGGTCAGACAACATCTCGCGAAATTGGACCTGCCGACGAGTAGCTTCGCGTATGGGGGCGGGGAAATTGTTGAGAAAGACGGCTAGAACTGGCAGGGGGGGAAAGGAAAAAACCATATCTTCCAATTAAATACGGACAATCGAAATCGGAAAAAGCCGTCAGGTGAAGGCAGGCGAGGGGGGGAGGGGGGGGGGATGGAACGTAGAGACTGGTAAGCCAGGCTTCCGGGGAGGTGAGCAACTGTTATTGACACGCGAGTGCAGTCCAGCGCAGAGTGAGAAAGGGCGGCAGATACTTAAAACCTTGACGAGGAAGCGGGGGGGAAAATTAGCGAAAAGACAGAAAAAAGGAAAGGGCCACATTATTCAAGGCACTCCATTAAAAGCGAAGGCCGGGTGAGTTGAGAATTGAAAAGGTCGGGCGCAACTATCAAACACCGGGAGCAGCAGGACCCGAAGATAACGTAGTACGGGCCATCCACCGGCAGTACCTGGCCCACGATGAAGGGGTCACCGGTGACGAAACTCCTATGACCTGGGAAAGACAACATCATTTAACTAAGAAAAACTTGGAAAAAAAAGAGGAACCGCCTCAAAAACCTTGTGCTGCCATCAAAGGAAAAAGACCACCAGCACGGGAGGAAAAACGATACAAAAAAACAAGGGAGGGGGAAAAGAAGAATGTCAGAGTTGAACTGGAAAAAGGTGGACACGATTTTCGGGGGAAGAAAAAATGGGCGGTCTTTGTAATTTAGAAAAAAAATAACAGAAGATTTTTTTGTTCACACTCATTTTGGATTGTGAGGGGAAAAAATTAGAAGGGGGCTGGCTGGAAAGAGGGGTGGAGGGGGTTTTACTCCGGACGGAGGAGCAGAAACGGGTCGATGGCAGTGTCGTGGCAAAGAAAGGAAATTTGCTGCCAAATCGTAAATCAAGACGTTAGCAGGGGGGGAAGGCACGAAACGGTGGGGACGTTTGCACCGCCCCTCCGCTCCAGACCCTTCCGATTGTAAAGGGAGTTTTCCGTAGAAGTAAAATAAGCAATCTGGTTTCGGCAACAGTGACCCCCACAAAAAAGTGGTCTCAAAAACCCAACAAAAGGGGGGGACCAAAGGTGACAAGGACCGGCAGTTTGCGAAAGCAAAGCTGATGGGCGCTGTGGCAGGCAAAGTTCGCACCCAAAATTTTACCCCAATCAAAAAGGCCGTTTTCTGCAAGGCGATCGGGAAAACCATTGGTCCCAGCAATAGCAACTCCTGGGCTAAGGCGGAGAGAAAGAAACAAAAAGATGAACATGGGGAATTCCCTTTTTGGCCTGCGCCCCATGCCGGTGAACGGGCCGTGGCAGGCAGGTGGAGAAACCCCTGAAAATTTCGCCAACCACTCAGCGCTGGCAGGTACACTGGGTAGGGATAGGAGAACAAAACAAACGCGGAAGCTCGGACCGGGGGGTGAAATGGACTTGCCTAATTGGGCGACCAAGCAAACCATCGCGACGGGCAGGGGGCGCAGGCCGGGAAACCAAAAAGACCCCAAAAAAAAACCCACCGCCGTCGCGATTCCCTCTTTTTTCGATAAGAAGGAATCGCGATCATTGGGCCTGACCAGGGGGGAAGTTTGCCTGGGGAGAACAAGTCCAGGAACCGATCCGTCATAAAATCCAGAAAGGGTGAAAGACGGGTCCATGCAAAGACCGCTCTTGCTTCAAAGGCACAATCGCGGGAAAAAATTCAAACGCCAGGACGCGTGCCGCGTAACCGAAACGAGGAAGGGGAGACTGCCAATGGAACTGCTCAAAACCACACGGCTGCCAATAAAGGGAAGGCATAAAAAAAAAAATCTTCGCTCCACGGAACATTAAGCTTTCGCATGGGTAGTCACGGCGAAGCTGAATGCCAGGGGGAGGAAGCACTGCAGGCGCGCTTGTCTCCAAAAGGGGGGGGGGGGGTGAAATGAGGTCCTTTGCAAAGGGAAATGAGGAGTGAATCCCCGCCAGGCAATCAGACAAAAAAGAGAAGGACGCCGCTTCAGCCGCGGGGAGGGTTTTTACCAACTCACAAAAAAAAAGCAACGTCATTGTTGTGCGAGGGAGGACGAGCGATCAGGATGGGACCCCGCTAAACCTACATCTATGAAAGGGCAAAGGAAAAAAAGATGACGACACAAGGGGGGAGGATCACATGAAAACATAACTCGGGTGGGGACAATGTCCAGACGTTGCTGAACAGCGGAAAGGAGACGCCCCGCGCCTCCTGAAAACAAGATCACCGAGTGAAGACGCAAGGCAATCGGGGGGAATCAAAGGCCTTGAGAGGAAGGCGTCATCATGCGAATGAAAGATAAAAATCCCCGAATCAGCGTTCAAGGCCATCACAGCGCGTCACTAACGAGGCGACCAAGGGAAGGTCGGGCATCCCTCCAAAAACCGACAAGAGGGGGTGCTTACAAGGAAAAGGTGGGGGGTCGATCTCGATTTCTGGGGAAACCTCTGGAAGGAGATGGTATATTAAGTGGGCGGTTGTTTTGGAGCCCCCAGCACACGCCGTCCTCCGTGGAGGAACCTGCAACCGAGACCCGCTCGGCAACGGCGAGGGGGAAGGCAAAGCACGTGTCGGTTGGTGGCCCAAAAACCGGGAAGTCTCAAAAATGAAAAGAGGAGAATCAACAAAGCAAAAGATATGTGTCACAGAGCGGTCACGGAGACAGGGAAGCAGCAGCCCACATAAGGGGGGGTAAGAAGGGAGGCCATTGTGGTGCTAAAACGTGGGAACTTGTGAATTAGTACGTACTCGGGAGGAATGGGGAGCCACCCGTAAACCAAACCTCGGAATATACCCATAGCGCGGGTCACACAACAGGACCAGTGTGCTTACAGAAGATGTAGGAGGGGGGGTGAAAGGAGAGTAGGTGGGGACCATTTTCCTTGGCGGCGCAGCCGGAATCGCGACGAATGGGGGTGGTTACCTTGGCCTGAGGGTTATTCGGATCTTAAGGAAAAAAGAAGGGAAGTTAACCATCGAAGGATCAAAGTTGCAACCGTTTAAACTGCATGGGGAAGGTAGGCGAAGGCGGCAAAATCGTGAAGGCGGATTGTCAGTGGGGGGAAGGATCCGGAGGTCTATAGAAAGGATCAATACAGTCATCGGAAACAGGGGGAGATGAAGAGCGAACGGGAAGGTCTTCTTTTTTACTGGCGATTAGACCTGAAGAGTACCGGCGGAGGTTCACAAGCGAGCGAATCGGGGATACGCGAGACAAGCGAAAAAATGAGGTGCAAGGGGGGGGTGTGGGGGGGGGACGTACGGCCCACACGACTGCTGCGGTGACGGCGATCGCAAAGAGGATGCTTAATGGCATTGATGCGGCCATGAACTACACATTTGCAAAAAAGGCGCAATCGGGACGCGCCTCAGAGGGGGAAGCTAGCAAGTGAGTAACGCATGGAAGACGGAGTCCGGCGCGAAAAAAAAAGGAAAACTAAAGAAAAAAGGTAGACCTTTCACTCGGGACAATACAAACCGGTTTATCTTCAAGGGAGCGGCGCCCGGGACTCTAAAAGCTCAATTCAGGAGGGAGGTAAAAACAATTGTCCGATCTCATTCCAAAACGTGTCTGCCATGAAGGGCCGGTTCCTTTGAAACGGACTGGCAGGGGATAAAAAGAGGGGGCAGCGAAGCACGGGAAAAAAAACGAGTGATTCGCGATCCGGATTTATGTTATTAAGAACACGCCCGGTTAGGAAGTGGGGGGAGTGGGGCGCAGCTTGGGAAAATGCAAAAGAGGGAAAAGCGCATTAATTTCTGTGTCTCAATCTCTGGTCAGGGAAAAAAAAGTCACAATAAGGGAAAAGGAGAAAGGCTAACCGCTTTCTTTTTTCGAACAACAGAAGCGAAAACGAGTGTCTGGCAGCAGAAGGATGGTGAGCCGAGCAGGGCGCTACAAAGGGCCTTGAAGACGAGAAGGGGGGGGAGGGCAATGGGGCGCAGGACCACCAATCCACGAATTGATCGGCCGCCGCGTAGGCGTGAGCGATGGAGGGAAAGGGGGGACATTATCGACCTGAAGTTCTGCGACGGTTGGCTGACTTGAACCATGTGCCTGCCACAAGGCATCAACTTAACGAAAAGGCAGTACTTCCCATACAAAAAAGGCCTTGAAGAACGATGCCGGGGGGGGGGGGGAAACAGTCTGGCCAGGACAGGAAACCACAACCGACGGGGAAGGGTTGGACGGCTAAGGCCACACCCAAACCCAATAGAGGCCGGGTACTTGCGAGGAGTGTCGGGCGCAACACTATCACAAGGCGCGCGGCCGTCGGGGCACCTCTGGAAAAACTGCTCCTCTCCGGGGAAAACGAATGCCGTGGGGTCCCTTGAATTGAGCTCAGCCGGGACATTGGGATTGAGTCCAAAACCATAATAAGACAGGGGGACAGAATTCACACCGTTATTCGTTTTTACGAAACCAGACCGCTTCGCAAAAAGGCTGCAGAAAGGGGAGGAAGGACAGGCCCCATCACGTTATGGAAACCATGGAGGAGGAAAACACGGGGATAGGAACAGATAGGATAGGGTTTTCCAGAAACGGGGCGGACGGCTTTTCAAGGTGGAGGCAGCACCGGTGCAAGGATTGGTGGGTGAAGAAAGGGGGAAACGGTAGGAGAAAGGTACCCTGAGGAGGCGGGTGGGACTAATCCAGGCACGGAACGGGCGGCGGGTGAAAACTCATTCGTGTGGATCAGTGGGGGGACAGAAAAAATCACTACAATATGCACTGCTCTTAAGCGAAAACGGTGTGATATTTGAAGGATCGCTGAACGGCCTTCGAGTACTGGGGAGTAGCAGGGCCAGGTTCTGGGGGGGGAAGGAAAACTTGCCGCATATGGCCCCAAACGCACCACCGTAAACCATCGGAGAGAGGTGGATCCAGGCCACGAACCGGGGATCCCTGGGGCGGAACATGAAAAAAAGAGTTGTATCAAAAAAAAAAATCAACACGGGAGAATGGGTGGCTTCCTCTCATGTCAGGGGATCGCGCAAACCCGCTCGCGGCTGCCGGGGGTCTAAAATAAATTCGAAGGAACCTTGGGGAAAGAAACCCATGCATTCGTCTTCCGGCAATGTTAGAAGACGCGATTGCGCTACAAAACACAACTGGAAGGGCAGTTTCGAGGCCGTAGTTTTCTCCCTCAACCACGTAGCCCTTTTCACTGCAAATGAAAAAAGAGGAATTAAGAGATTGCCGAAAACTGCCCCTCCTGCCGCGGCGCTGCATGGCGAGGGGAACCTGTCCTCAAAAAGAAAAAAAAGGAGAACTCGGCTCTGTATCCATTCTGTGGAGAATCCCGCCACCGAAAGAGTGTGCGAGGAGGCTAGTGGGGGGGGGGGGGGGAAGGAGGCCTTGGACCCCCCAGTCGCGAGAAGTCATAGAAAAAAAAAACGGGGTTTGCCCTCAGGCAGAGGGACTCACGCTCTGTTTCTTCTATAGGGCACAAGACGTGAGATTCCAACGAGAGGGGGCCGGAGAGCTGGGACACGGCGAGAGCATGCAGCTGCCAAGGAAAGATAGGAACAACGTTGTAAAACGACCTTTTTGCGCATACATCAGGTTATGTCGCATTCGGAAACAACGGAAAGGCTAATACTTTCCCATTGGTTCGGGAGAAGGCTTCAAGCTGGCGACAGTCGTGAAAGAGGGGCAGAAAAAAAGGTGTTGAAATGGCTCCGGGAAAAGGGGAGTTAAAAAAGATCGCCAAGGCGTACTACCCGGAAGCCGAAACTGAGCCGGACTAAAAAGCCTCTTTGTCTGTGTTTTCAAGGGGCCACCTCAACTCACATTCAAACTTCCTGGGGGTTTAGCTCCCGGGTCCTTAAAAGGCGTCGCGTGCCCCCGCCCCGCGGGAGGTCTCGGCCCCAGTACCACCGAAGGAAGACACCTAGGGGAGAGGACAAAAAGCCAGGAATCGTGTTCCGATTCTACCGGGCGAAAAGTGCTGAACAGTGAGGAGAGTCCTCAGCTCCCCATGACACCGCTGCCTTGATCACACGACACAAGAAGAACAGAAGGAACTCTCAAGTCAACGGCCGGGGATCTTCTGGGACGCATCAGGTGGGGGTCGAATGAAAACATCGACCTGCACGTCGGGATCAGCCAAGGTAAAACACCAGAATCCGAGAGAGCGGGACACACCAATGAACAAGGGGGAAAACCAAAACATAATCATCCCCCACTCCACCACCATCGTGCTCAACCAGGGGGGGGGTAAAGCGTCGACCTCGCCGATATTAGCAGTTGTTGGGGGGAAAAATGCCAAGCAAACTTAGCTCCCGTGGAAAAAAAAGACCGACCGTCTATCACCCCTCGCGCGAGAAGTGCTTCCCTCTCTTATCGGTTGTGGGAAAAACGTGACCTGCCGGAAGTCGCAAACAAGA
>Ga0179593_1271845_pt1 | contig 11672 bp, 19 predicted proteins | sample CZODoug2_1_08_16_FD_185931 | JGI IMG/M metagenome (GOLD analysis project Ga0179593, IMG submission 185931) | Vadose zone soil fungal communities from Angelo Coast Range Reserve, California, USA - CZODoug2_1_08_16fungal (PacBio error correction) | ecosystem: Environmental > Terrestrial > Soil >...
AATTGCATTTGGGTTGAGTGATGACGGGGGAAGAGTTTGGTGCAAAGTCTTTATTCGGGGGAAAAAATAATTCTGGGGGATAGGGGCCGAGAGGAGGAAAGGAATTCGTCGAGGTAGGCCGGTCAAAAGAGGGAATAGACGCTAACTGATCAACATTCTCGAGCTCGTCAGAAGGGGCAAAACGCGGTCGAAAGCGACGTACCACGACTGATAAGGACGGAGGACGGACACGCAGGGTTCTGAGGAAAAGAAAAAACGGGGGTCTGTGACTTGTAGGGTTTGAGTGAACGATCGAAATGAGACGTCGGGTCAGGCAAACCTCGTCCCATTGCGCAAAGTACGAACAAAAGAACGAGGGGTAACTCTAAATTAATGTGAGGGAGGATGTTGACAGGGGAGAGCACGCCGCAATCCTTTGTCAACAGCGGGAGGGTCCCAGGAGGTGAAAAAACTAGGATGAATTTTTATTGGATCGATGGAGAAAGGCCCTCCAGCTCGGTCTAAATAAGATATTTCACTAGGGCCCGGGAGTTGTGGAACAGGAAAAAAACCTGGGGGAGGGGGGGAATAACGTATTCAGCTGCCAATGGGGGTTCCAAAGAAGTTCGAGACTTGGGGGGCTATTCTGGGTGATGAGGGAGCGGTGAAACGGGGGCAAATGTAGGACGACGTCACTTAAGAAGGGGTAGTGGACTGTCAGATCAAAGTTCAGGGCACCTATTCGATGAGCGATCTGGTGCACGGGAAACGTTGGAAAATAAGTGTAATCAATTGGGCCTATTGGGGACTACAACGGGGGTTCTTGGAACAGTTGTTCAGTTATGTTTTTATTTGGGGTTGGGGTTGGGAAGGTTTTTTATCGACGTGGCAGGTCAGGGGACGACGTTTCTGCTTGGTCTCGAAGGTGGCGGTAATCCAAGGGACTGTTTAAAAGGGCTTTGAAGAATAAAAACTTGAACCAAAGTAAGTCTCGAGTGTAGAGTCCCAATTAGGAAGAAAAATTGGAAGAGAACGCAAAATCATCTCTAAAAGGGACAATAGACGGCAAAAGGGAATTGAGCATAATTGAGGGAAAAAAGCTGGGTTGGTCAGTACGGGAAATTAAGCTTGAAAGGTTGAAAGAAAAAAGTCTAAAAAGGTAGATTGTTTTGAAGAAATCCTAAAAGTTATCCAAATACGAGAAAGGCTCTACTTTGAATCAAAAGGAAAGGAGATTGTATCAGTGAACCCAGGGAGAAAGGGGGGGGTTTCACAATTCCGGAGGGTGCCGGTATGGGGAAGAGGCGGGAGGGATAAAACCGTTTTTCATTAACCCGGGCGGGGGAGGTAAGGAAGAAATCCCTTGTCAAAAAATATGTTTCAAAGGTCGATGAGGGGAGAAAGCTATACTTAAATATTTGGTTGACCAAGGGGTTGGTTGCACAGCGCTACCTCTAGAGGAAAAAAAAAGGAGATTGTCGCAACCGTAAGAGACACGCGAAAGAGGGAGAGGGGTGCCTTTCAGAGAATGCGGGGCCTCGAACCAGAATGACCTCGCGCGGGAAGTCCCCGATTTGGAAAGGGGCGGCACTTCGAAAACGGACCTCGTTTGGTTTAATAAACTAAATCACCTAGGAAACGACATACAAGGGGGGGGTGCGATCCCAATCAAAGAATGCCGGAACGGCCGATACAAGAAAGGGAAAAGGGGGGGCCGCGATAACATCGGGCTCACAAACGATGGAAGAGGAAAAGAGAAAAAGTTATAAAAACAGTCGCCAGGTCAGGTGCATCGTCAGGCCAAGAGGAATGGGTGCTCTGAACACAAAGGGTTATAGATTTCAATGGGAGTGCGACGGAAAAAAAACAAACGAGTCTGGGTGCAAAGGGGGAAGAAGGCAACCGAAGACGCAGAATAAAGGGTGGAGTCCTTCTTCCGTGCGCGGAAAGCAGGGAGGGGAGAGGGGGGAGGATGAGTCGCATAGTAGTTATCTAGGTTTGGGAAGCTACGAATGAGGGAGTCTTTTAAAAAGCCTTATATGAAGAGCTGAAAACCCGGCGTAAGTTAAAAAAGATCAGTCATATAGAGAGGAATACACTTCAGAAAACGGGGCTAAAAAAGCGGCGAAGCGAGTGTATTAGCTAAAGAAGGGTTCAGGAACACGGGTTGGAACGCGCAGCATCAAAACTCCCTGGGACAAAGGCAGTGAAAACAAAATCAACGTTCCCAGGCTACAGAGAAAGGACGGGTAGGGAGGAAAAAGTAATCACAACGGTCGGACCGGCGGAGGGGAAGAAAACACCAACAGTTTCGGACCTGCAAAGTTTTAACTAAAAAGACCCGAAGTGCTCGACCGAAGTTTCGGTCAAGACGGGAAACGACGGGGTTTGGAGGAGGGCAGGGGGAGGAGAGGCGGGCTTAGACAGGGGGGATGACAGAGGAAAGATCACAAGAGGGGATGAACTGGGGCATTTTGAGAAAGGGATGAAACAGAAAACATCTTGGAACCGCGGGGAAAAACTCTATAACGTTCTTCCGCCGAGGGGATAACAAAGGAGGAAACCAAAAATCAAAAAAAAAGAAATGACTCTTTTTCAAGAAAAAGTAAACAATGGAAGCAAGAGGAAAGTGAAAGAGCCAGGGAGGGGGACCGGGGAAAGGTGTGCAACAGCCAAGCGCTCTACTACAAGCAGGAGGGCGAGAAAAGGGGGAGACGCGACTGATCTACCTATTGAGAGAATGCCGGACGAAACGTGGTTTTAACGAGATGGTAAAGAACGACGTAAGGGAGACAATTAGTGTTAATACAACTTTGGTCCGAGGACGGGGGGGAGGACGGTTACCGGGGAAATTCGCAACAAGAAACGGAGGGAATCGTGATCAAGGAGTGGGATAACCTGGAGAGAGACTGGAAGAAGGGAAGGGGTAGCACCTTAGAGGGCAAGGATCTGGTTACCCTCGAGGTTGTCCGATATGGTAAAGGAGGAGGAGATAAGAGTCAAAAAAAAGACCCCACCTCCGTAGAAAAGGGACGTCAACTAGGGAGAGGAGTAGTGGCACTCAAAAGTTAAATTTTACTCAATACTTAGGAGATGGAGAGGGAAAAAAAAAGAAAGGAAAAGAGATACCCCGTGGAACAGAGTGGCCTGAAGGAAGGAGGGAGTTCGAGCGGGGGGTAACTACGGGTCTAATCAACGCTCTTTTTATAATTACGAAAGAAAGAGAAGGGGGATGTGGCGCCGCCAGAAAGGGAATCTGAGCGACAGGCGCCGAGTTAGCTGAAGAAGTAGGTATTCTTCTCTTGGACCATCTCAGAACTCAAAGAACCAATGAAGTACTGTAAAAGGCAACATCGAACGGCGAACAGATCGCAGACCAAAAAGAGATTAGAATAATGAGGGGTTGGTTGATGCCGGGGGAAAGGGGGAAATAAATTCGGGGAGGACATGGAACAGGGAGGGCTGGAAGTTAGGCGCTGGACTGAGCAAGACGCAGAGGAATTGAACCGGAAAGTCGAGAAGCGGGCAATAACGTCGGAGCTACAACATGCAGTGATAGAGTCAGATCGGCACACGATCGAAAAGGAGGCTTTCGAATCGAACCCGCCCTGGCGGCCCTTCCTATCATTTTTTGCTGATAACACAGGGGTGATATAGGGGATGTGGGATGTGGGAGATAGCACCAATCGACTCCTTCTGTGGGGAGAAGGAAAAGAGATCAAGGGGGAGGGGCCTTTGGGGGGGGGGGGAGGTAAGCCCATCTCCATAAGGTCAAAAGAAAAGGCGAGGAGAAGGGGGAAGGACCGAGCAAGAAGGGAGGGACATCTATTCACAACGAGCGGGGTGAAAATATGTGCCTATCAGGGGGATGAACTGTAAAGGGAGACAAACCATATCGGGGAGATCCAGCGAGTTACTCCAGGGAAAGAGTCAAAGCGGTTATTATCACTGGGAAAAGGGGAAGAAGGACCGAGCAAAAATGTCGCCCATCACTTTTAGGGTCGGGAAGAGGAAGGGGAGGTATCTGATTTTAAAAGATAGAGAAGATAGACGGCAAGACGACGATGACGGAACGATAAAAAAAGTCTCACAATAGCCTAGAGGAGGACGTGGATGTGAACGCATGACCAACGTTCACATCCCGTGGGACTCGATTGGGGAAAAACGGGGGTTTCTTGAAAAGCGGGATTGGAGTTCAGGAGGGGGGGGGGGGGGGTGGGGGGCAGAAAGGGGAGAGCCTTTGCATTTCCGAGCCCGGTGCAAGCTGGGGAGAGGGTATAATTTTTCAATAGGGGGGGTCATTAGCGGATTAACACTTGAAAAAATTCCGAACAAGGTGAAAGGACGACGGGGGTTGCTCTGCACATGACATCTCACAAGGATGGAGGAAACGCAAGATCTCCCATTCCAAGAAGGAAAAAAAAGGTAGGGCGGAAAAGAAGTGATGGAAAGCTGGGGGGAGCAAAGGAGGATGAGAGTTCCAAATTTGGGACAGGGGGAAAAAGCAAGATGGTATTGGGGAGACCACAGGGAATTGAAGAACTACGTGAAGCAGGAAAGTGGAGGGAGAAAACCTGGGATGGGAAGAGGGGACCGGAGATGTGGGTTTTAAATGCAGGACAGGATGGGGGAGATGCTGCGGAAGGAGTAAACCAAATTTTCCTCTCATCTTTATGAGTTAAGAAGAGGGGGGAGGGAGAAGCGAACCTGGAAGGGAAGGGGAGCCGTCGATCTGGGGGGGGGGGGGTAAATGAAAGAACCGTGGTTTTCAGATTGAATATAGGCGAATTGGGAAAAGTCCCGATCTTGAGGGAGGATAAAAAAAGGGAAGAACTAACTCAAGGAGAGGGGGGAGAAGCACTAGACGAAGCTGCTGCCTACAAAGGAAGAAGGGGCGAAACCTCTACGTCTGTAGATTGGAAGGTGATGGGCAATTCGAAAACCTGGGGGCGGAGGGTGGTGTTTGAGGGAAAAAACAACGGCAGCAAAAAGACCTGGGGGGGGACAATAACCATACAGAGGACGGAAAGACCGAGGCAAGAAAGGGGGGCGGACGTGGGAAGAGATAGATCTCGAAACAAAGAAAGAGGAGATGAAGAGAGAAAGGGGGAAATCGCTAAAAAGAATGACGGGGCATCTTCATGCTAGGGATTGGGGGGGGAGAGGCCACAATTTATTAGCTTTCCTTGGGGGAATTCAAAAAAAAAGTAAAGGTGTCGAAGGGAAGAAACTTGCCAAGCATAAAGGGGGGGGGGTCCATTGGATTAGGGGAGCGGCAGCAGAGAGAACGTAGGATGCCAGAGCCGAGGAGAAGGGGAAGCTTCAGGTGGAAAAGAACATCGTCAAGGGGGGAACCTAATCAAAGGAGGGGGGAAATAAGGATTGAAATTGAACCAAAATAGCAGAATAGAGATGCTCAAGGAAAAGCAAGAGGCGAAAAGAGGAGGAAAGGACACAGGAAAGGGGGAAGGAGGTTGGTGTACTACGACGCAGAAGAACAAAGAAGGGAACGTGCATCACACAAAATCGGTCTTAATGAATAGAGGACGGGAGGAAATCAGAGTGAATGGGAAAAAGGGGGGTTCAGGTACCAGGAAAGGGGGCTGGAAAACACAAGAGAAAGTTTCAGGTGCGGGAGAGGAAAGGTCAAAAGGGTCAAGGACAGGGTAGGATGCAGAACAAAAGAGCTGTTAAACATCAAGTCCTTTACCTATTTGGGCAGGGGAGAGGGACCTTGGGGGGGGAAAGAAAGCCGAGAAATAAAAAGGGTGGAAGGGAGGGGCATGTGGAAAAGCAAAAAAGAAGGCACGCATGGAAGGGGAGGGGGAAAATCATGTCAATGGAATCATGAACAGAAGCGAGCTGAAAAACTCAGATAAACGGGAGCGAAGGAATGAAAAGAAGAAAAAGAAAAAATATGTAAAAAAAAAAAAAAAACTCCAAGAATAATAGGGAAGGAAGATAACAAAGGGTCAAATCGTACAGTGATCATCACGGAGTGGAAAACTTGGGAATGGGTGGTCCCCAGCAGAGATCGCTTCAAAGAGGATCTTTTCTCTACTTTAGGAGGCTGAGACGAGGGAAAAAAAAGAGGGACAGCTCCGGAAAAAAGGGGTGGGGAAGAAGTGAAAGCAGTCACTAGAGAAAGGAGAAAAACCATTTGACGCTGCCAATGCATTAGGAAGGGGAAAAAAAAAAACATAACTAGGGGAAAGAGGATGACCGGAAAGACTGGCTCTCTAAAGGATACCAAGAGAGGAACTATCTGGGGAAAACCTCGGAGGTGGGACCATATAGGAAAAGGGATTGTTCATTGCGCGGCTCAATCGACTAAGGTATGAGCGGGCAACGTCGGGAGTCGGGCGTAAAGGGGAAAGAAAGGTTCTTAATGACTTAACAAGACTCGACGCTGAGCTCGGAAAAATCAACTCAAAAGAGAGACAAAAAAGGGGAATCCCAAAACCGTATAGCCGGGCAACTTCAAGATGGAGGGCTTCGATTCGTGTTACTGAAGGGAAACGCGAGTGGGGCGAGCCTGACGGAGAAAACCTGGTCTGCTCGACTCGAAAGACAGAGAAAAAGGAGAAGAGTGTCTCCGAAGGGAGGGGAAGGGACCAAAAAACTGCCGCACGCCGACTCCAGCAAGCAAGGGGGATGGGCAAGAAGTCACTAATTGGATTCCAAACGCAACAGGTAAAAACGCAAAAAAGGAAGATAGATACTAAAAAAAATAGGAAGGAATAGATATAGAATTTCCTTTTTAGTGATGCGGGGGGGGGGGAAAATTGTTGTCAATACTTCGTTAGAGGAAAGGGTGAAATTGCTGTCTGAAGGGGGGATCTTGGGGGGGCCGAGAAAAAAGACCAAGGGAGGAGAGAACTCGGAGCAGGGGGGAAAGACTGATTCGGAGGAAGGGTAAAGCAAAAGGAGGCGTGAGTAATCTAACCAATCTCGAGGGGCCAAAAGAGAGGTACCACCGAAACCCGATGAAGGAAAGGATATAAACGGGTGCGGATAAACATAAGGGGGAATGTGATTTGAACGGGTGTTTCGTGCGAAAAACGAAATTGGGAAGGTAAAAGCGCTCCAAGGGAGGGAAAATTACCGATTTTCCTCTCTCATATCGTGTTGAAGAAAAAGAGTCCTCCGCAAAGGAAGGGGAACGAAACCCCAAAAGAGGGAGGGGCAACAGAATACTTGAAGATGATTTGGTGATGTCGATCAAAAATGAAACTCCTGCAAACGAACGCATTAAAAGGGGAAAGGGTGCACCTCCTTTTTTATGGGAAATAAAAGGGGGAACGAAGGCATCCAGGGAGCACCGTTTCGCACCACCAGGGAGGAGACGTAAGTCGAGGGGAGAAAAAAAGAGGTGAAAAAAATGCGATGCCTAGGGTCCCGAAGGTTCTAGGACCGCGATGAAACAGTTCGAGAAAGCGGATATGAGGGAGAGGGAGGGCTGGGGGGCCACCCATTCCAAACGGGGCACCGAAGTTCTGATCACTGTCCAAATGGCTACAAACGGTTGGGAATTGAACGAGGGAGAATGGGGATGTTTGTTTGGGAGAGGGGTGATCTCCTGTTACCATGAGGCGAAGCAGGTCTAGGGTGGGAAGGGATAAAATCGCTTTTTCCGGAGGTTCAGGGAAAGTTAACAAACTCAAATCACGTTAAGCAAGAGTGGGATAGAAAAAGGAAAACGCCTCAAAAGGGGGCGAGACCGCATCGATCTCAAGGGCAAGGAAGCAACGTCTCGTTATAGGGGTGGAAAAAAGGACGCGGGGGGGGGTTAAAAAAAAAAACAGAAAGGTCGATTAAATATGAAAGGTTGGGTGGCCAAAACTGTAGAGTGGGGGGGGAAGAAGGCCCGAAGGGAAAAGGGTAGAAGGCAAAGGAGACTCATTCAAAAAAGAGTTGAATAATCAGGACGGGGGAGAAGGAAGCTGTGAACCGGGGAGATTTGAACAGTATAAGGATGGGGGCCTCTGCTGAGGAGGTCCACAGGTAAGGGTGGGGGGGGACCAGCGGAGTAATGGAAAGACTCGCGGGGATGTGGGGAGAAAGGTATAGTAGGGAAGGAAGAGACTATCTTTGGGGAAATTAAAGCCGGTTTTAAGAGGTAGAGGGCAACCAATATGGGGAAACGAGCCGATAGTGGGAGAAACAGGCATCTAACCGAAGGAGCTTGGGAAAGAACGAGAGCTCATTTAAGGAAACTGATAGGAAAAACTCTGCGTAAGGAGGGACAATTGGGAAAGGAGACCACAGTTACGCGGGGTTTGGGAAAAATTAACTCCACGAAGAGAATTTTGGTGGGGTCAGAGAGAATGACGACGGATGAAGACACGCAGGTGTGAAGAGAATCAAGCAAATACAACAAAAAAAAAAGAATTAGGGAAAAAGAGAAAAGTGGAGCAGGGACAACAAAGCCATGTCTTGGATCTGCCTTGTCAGAATGGATGGTTCTCCAGCAAAAAGTATTCGGGACGTGGAAAAAAAGGAAAAACACGAAGTAAAGGGGGTAGGGGGAGTGCAGAAACTTGGAAAATATAGGGCGAGAGTTGGAAGGGGTTATAGGGGAGAGGCAAGAGCGCGGGTTCTCAGGGAGCGGTAGAGGGAAGGGTTGAGACTAAAAGACGGTCGTTTCAAAAGAAAAAGGGAGGTCAGGGGGAAAACCGCTGTAAGGGACCATCTCAGATAGGAAAGACTCACTCAAAATACAGGCGAAAAAGGTGAGACAAGAGGGAGGGTCTGAAAAGGACTGAAGCGAGGGTTAGGGGGAAAAAAGGGTGGATACGCTAAGAGGCCATCTGACAGGAACGAATTGGAAAAAACAAATCACACAGATTTAAGAGGGGAAGGAAGGGGGAGCAAGCAGAGTGAATGAAGTATTGTGGCTACCTCTGGCATTAGTGGAGGCTCACAAAGAGACGTGGAAAATTGAAAGTGGGGGGCCACTAATGGGAATGATAAAACCGCGCTGGGAAAGAACGGAGAAACGCGAAAATTGGCATGTGTCTTGCCGGTGAAAAGGTGGTAGGCGAATCTGTTAGGGAGGAAGGGACTCGCAAAGAGCGGCTGAAAGAGTTAGGAAAAAGGGTGCCTCCGGGGGAGGACATGAACAACTTAACCATGACAGAACGAACGTCAGAAAAGGGAGTGCGCCTACAGAACATGTAGTACAAAAGGGAAAACACAAAAAACTAAAGAATGGAAGGAGTAAACCGGAGATCAAAATCGGGAAGTGAGACAGACCATTGCCAAGGGGGGAGTTGGCCAAACAAAGCGCGTCGGGCTTCATCTCTGGGCGAGAAAGGTTTGGGGAGAGGGGACTTACTAGAAAATTGCTCTCTCGCAAGAAGAAAGGGGGGGTTCACGCGATTTTCTACTCGGGAAAGGAAAATTGAAAGGGAATGGGGGGAGACAAAGGTGGGGGGCCTTTCCGGGACATAGTGAAAGGTTTAAGTGATAATAGGTCAGGCAATCAATACTGAAGAAGGCAGGAACCGAGAGGGTCCTGGCGCAAGGTGAATAGAGGAAAACCGAGGGAAAAAAAAACAAGAGCTGGGGACAAAGAGTTTTGCCACTCTATGAGAGAGGGAAAAGAGGGAGAAGAAGGGAGAAATCCTCTACGACATGGGGGAGAAAGCTTAAAATTAGGGATAGTGCGGGGAATGTTAAAACAAAGGGTGTATTCGAACTTTGTTACCATAATATTCAGGAGTCTCGAACGCAAAGAGAAGTAACTCTAATCCAACTGTGGTTATAAAAACTGAGAAGGGCCGGCATCGGACGGCGTTCGTCAGTGGTGGGGCAAAGGGGAGTGAGCGGAGTGCTAGCCTTAAGAGAAGAGAAAGGGGCTGGGGCGTCAGCTGAAAGGGGGAGCTGCTGAAAAGGGGGGAGAAAAAGGTCAGAGCAGGAAGTTCTTTCAACTGATGCACTCGAAAAGGCGAAACGAAAAAGGAGGTACTGGAAGATCAAACGAGGTGATCAAGACGAACTAATCACTCACCCTCAATTAAAGATCTCAACAACAAAAAGGAGGGTAAAATATAAAAAAAAGAAATAGTGGATTGTGCGGGATGACGTGTGGGGAAGAATAAGGAGAGCAATTGACGCAAAAAGAAGTTACTGGGAGTAGGGCTGCCAGAGATAAAAAGGTATATTACTCGTAGCCGGGCATCGGAATAGGCGGGGGAGGGGAAGAAGAACAGCCCAGGCGTGATCGGAAGATAAAAACCGGGAAGAGCCAACCCCTCTAAAAGACGGGGAGGGACGGCCAGGATCAAGGGAAAGGGGCGGGATAAACACGGTTTAGCTAGGGGACTTGGATGTTGGAGTGACCAGAAGCTCGACGGAGGGGTACGGGGCCCCTCTCTAACACTTGATGGGAAAACTTAAGCCCGGAGAAAGGAAAAGCGTAACGCATCAAGTAGGGTGACGAGGAGGGTGAAGTATCCTCCGTAGAAATTAGAAGAGGTAAACCGCGAGGTCCAAAGAAAGTAAGGGCCTCTATTTTGCTGTCGATAAGGGAACCAACGGGAAACGCGGGAGACCGAGATGAAGAGAAGGTGGAAACATTCCCGCTTTTTGGTGAAGGGGAAACGGAAACCTGGACTATGCAGAGAGGGAAGAGGCACAAAGTGGTCCCATAAGGGTCGCTAGTGAATAGAAGGGACGCGGGACCCAGTTCGCAGGAGGATCTGATCTGGAAACTGGTGAGAGGAAAGGTCCGAGATGACAAAAAGTTGCTGCAGCGGCAGAAAGAGCGCGTGGCGGGCACAAAAGGGCTCCCAGTGATGATCACTTTCCGGGAGGAATTTGGGAGGGAAATTGTGATTTCGGTAGTTTTTGAGGATGGGTGGGGGGGAGAAGTTTGTGAGACTCAGGGAATTCGCTGTCGAAGGGGGGAATGGCTAAAGGTGGCACGGTATCAAACGACTGGGGTTAAAGGGATGCATTATTAACCTTAAAAGAAAAAAAGTGACCGCGAGTGTGGAATCTCCAAGGAAAGACGCCATCTGCAGAAGACAGAAGCGAGAGTCCAGTCGATGCACAAAGCGAAAGACAGGAAGGGAATTGGGGAAAGCGAGGGGGGGCGTAGACTGAAAATTTTGAGGGGGTCGAAGGGGGAAGGGGTGAAGCCCGACTTAAGAGGGGGGCCGACAAGAAGGGAGAAGGAGCCTGATGGAAAGAATCATGTACTTGAGGTAAGGGATTGGTTAAACCGCGAGGGGGTTTGAACGGGAGTCCAGGGGGGATGTTTGGGGGGGAAGCGGGCGGCGGAGGGGGACCGTTTTCCACGAACGAAGTGGTCCTGGAGAACGACCTTGGAGGCAAAAGAGTGTTTTTTTGGCGAACGGTAGAGGAAGTAGTAGAGGGAGATGGTTTGTAAAGGAAAAACGGGTGGGTGGGGAAAGAAAGAGAGGAAGGCGAGGTATAGTCCGATCGGGGGGGGGAAGGAAAATCAAAGGCAGAGACAAGAGCAAAATAATTGTGCCGCATAACGAGACGATCGTCTGTCTGCCGGAGACCTGAAGAAGGGAAAAAAGAGAGATAAAGCATTGAGGAGAGACCAAAAGGGAAGGGGAGGGGGGGGGGAGAAATCCACAAATAGAATACCGGGGTTGTCCCCAAAAATAGGAAGGAAATGCCGGATGACAAGAAATGGAACTCCTTTTTGGAGTGATCAA
>Ga0179593_1284912_pt1 | contig 11672 bp, 9 predicted proteins | sample CZODoug2_1_08_16_FD_185931 | JGI IMG/M metagenome (GOLD analysis project Ga0179593, IMG submission 185931) | Vadose zone soil fungal communities from Angelo Coast Range Reserve, California, USA - CZODoug2_1_08_16fungal (PacBio error correction) | ecosystem: Environmental > Terrestrial > Soil >...
AAAAAAAGGTAGGTGGCACAGTGGCAACTAGTATTTCCAAAAAAACAGAAAAAGGAGTTTTTACTCAAAACGAAAGACACTAAAGGAAGAAAAATACCTCCGAAGGCCGGCGTGAGACGCGGAGAGGGGAAAAGCAGGCGGGGGAAACTGGGGGGACCCAAGGCTAAGATCCCGGACTGACAAAAGGGAAGCACGCGAGTGCTTTGGATGGGGAGTGAATCTATAGGAAGAAAACGTGCAAGGAAAGGGGCAGAATCCCCGTGCTTCACTACATGGCCCCAAAGACAATCCAGACATACGCGGAGAAACGGTCGTGACACAGTACTCAAAGATGAGCTAATAAGGGAGGGGGCCGAGTAACAGAAAGGAAAAGTCTTTCCTCAAAGAGGGGCTCATTGCCGCCTCCTGCCGACCATTCAATGAACACACCGACACCGATCGGCCTTACAGGAGAAGGCAACCACTGAATTCAAACGATCACTGGAAAATCCAGGAGAGCGGCTGCGGGAATAGGATCTTACTAGGGGGAAAAAGACGGGACTTCCAGGCTTCCAAGGCGGAACACGCACGACTTCTCACGTCCCCGCTGAGCATGAATCTCTCAATGGCGATGCTCGGCTAAAGGCTCAGAAGAATAGTTGGAAGGAAGAAGGAAAAGAGATGGACCCCGGAAAGGGGGGAGGGACAAACTGCCGCCGGAAAAAGGGGGTATCATTGGTTTGCCAAAATGGGCGTGGGATGGGGAAGGCGGAAATCGGCAGCTTCTAACTGGGTCTCATCAAAGGTGAGGTTCTTAAAATAGGCGAAAGAATAACATCCCTGGAAAAAGGAAATAAAAGTTGACAAAAAAGGAAGGGAGAGAGGAAATCCTAAAGTCCTCTGGAGCCGTCAAAATCTCCCCTCGGAACGCAGGAATCGAGTTTGAGTGATAGGATTTCCAGGTAAAAAGGTCAACGCCAGCGAGAAGATTAAAACGAGGGGTTGGGTATCAATTAACCTATCGAGACGGACGAAAGGGAGGAGGTCCGGAGGGAGGAGAAGAAGAAAGGAAAACGAGATCACGAGGGAGCGGCATGAAACAAACTCGTAAAACCCTGACTCTCCTTAGACTAAGCCAATTCCTCACAACGGGACGCCGGTGTCAATGGAGCGCTTTTTGGCTTGGCCCATGGGGAGGGAGAAGAGAAAACGGCTTGGAAAAAGAAAGGAACGCCATTGGATCATTGACCAAGGCAGGATGACTGGTTTTTTTTTTGGCTGACACAGTGTTCATTGCAGGGCAATTTAACGGGGAAACTCCCGGAAGTTCACCTTCGGGGAAAAGGCAAAGATGGGGAGGGTGTCAAACTAAAACAGATATCAGAAAAAAAATATAAAAGGCCGGAAACGCGAAGTCTGGAAAACATCGATCCAGAGGGAGAGGTCGGCCCGTGTTTTTTTGTGTGTTTTTGTTGTGTTGGTGTAGGGGGAAGTTAAAAAAAGAACGCCTTTGTATGATCGGGCGTATGAAGGGTCATTTAACGGACGGTTAAGTGAACAATGTGGACGGAGATTCCCAGCAGGACATCAAAGGTGTGGAAAGACAAAGGTGTAAGCAAAAGAGACAGAAACGGGCAAGAAGGGGAATGGAGCTGTTGAACATGGACAGGGTTCGGGTTTTTCGCCGCACAAACGGGCACCAAGCAAAAACCTCCCAAAACGTCGGAGATGGGTGTGGGAAAGGAGACTAAAGGTAGCAGCAGAGAGGACAGGGAGAAGAGGCGTGGTCCAATGACCAAGACTTACGAGAGAGGGAATGGGGGGATGTAAGAAAAAGAGACGTCCTGATATTGAGAGGCACACGAAGGGGAGAGGTGTGGATGAGAGCACCAGAAATTCTTGGATAAGATGTAGGGCGCTTACCTTTCAGGTGGGCCCCTGTTCACACATTCTCACTCAACCGATCAGGAGCAGGGGGGGGAGGAAGGAGTCAAATCGGGGGGGGGGGAAAGTGGGGAATTTTCTTCGGCTGATTTAAGCGAAAGGGTGCTGCAGGGGGTTATGTTTCGGGGCAAAAACCGAGTTCAGGGGGACCTATCTGGAGCGAAAGAAAACGTTGAGGGATTCAAGAATAAATGAAAAATAGAAAGGGGCGAAGTATGAAGCGGGGGGCGGGCCAACCCGATAACGGGGGCTACCAAAATGTGAGGGGCCCCAGTCAGGGGTCATGAAAGAAATGTATGACCGGAAAAAAAGCAAGGCCAAGGGGAAGAAAGAAAAGGGGGACTTGAAGGGGGGAGACAATCGGCCTGAGAGGAGGGGAGGCGCGCCGGGCGGTCAGGCCGGCTGAAGAATTTAGAGCGCTCGGACGATCAAGAGGAGAACTACGAGTCAACTTGGGGACCCAAGATGGAGAGAAAGTCCCTGCGGGGACCAGCGGGGTAGGAGAAACCCGCACAGAGTCGGGATGGTGTCGGCTGGGCATAACTCGATACAGGCGAATGAGCATGCAGGAAGAGGGGGAGAATTTGGGGGGTCGGAGCGAACTGGGCTCATGGAGTCACTTCAGTGACATGGCGGGCTGCAAGGCGGTTTGTCAAAATGGATTGCTGGGGGGGCAACAGTGAGGAAGGCCGTCACGTGGGATCAGGGTTACAAGAAATACTTTCCGGGGCCGGATTTCAGGCATGCAGCGCTTAATAGACCAAAACAAGCAAAGCCAGGCAAGGGGGGAGGGCCATAAGTCAAAGTAACACGTACGACGATATCCTTGGAAGTGTACACTCTGAGCTAAGGGCCCATATCCGGGGCGGTACGCCGTCCTACGGAGGGAAGTGAGGAAGGGGGGCAGTGAGGGGGGAATGAGACAACCGGCTGGAAAGAAAGAATGGCCACTGGGGGACTACCTTCTACACAACAAAGGGAGATAGGGAATGGGGGATGGCACTGGAAAAAGGAGGTATTTCCACATTCATCAGGCAGTGTCTCAGCAACTCAAAAGGACCATGCAAGAAGACTTAGTCATCGCGGCGTTAAATGCGAAAAAGACGTTTGTCCCAGAGAAAAAAAAAGGGGATATCAAGCCCAAGAACTATGTAACGTAGTTAAGAGCAAAACGGTCCAAAAGAGGTGAGGGGCTGTAGGGGTGAAAACAGAGGGCAAGAAAAGGCCAGGAAGTATGGAAGGAAAGGGGAAAAGAGAAGCCACTGCGTCACTAACAATGGGCGAATGCAGAACCATACGCCGACCGAAAGCGGAAAGAACGAAGTAGTCAGGAGCTAAGAGAGAGGCAACGATACAGCAACTCGGTTTCAAAGAAATAGCAAGATCTTCACAGGTCCGCCTCCCAGATTCGTGCAAAAGAGCCAAATCTTCGCGGAAGAACGAAAAGAGAATCCACTCGGGAAAGCATCAGGATCCATGCATCGTCACTTAAGAATAATCTCCGAAGGGCTAAGGATCGCGAAAACTAGCAACGTCACTGGCTAAACCGAAAAAAAGCCCGAGGCGGATGTAGCAATGAAAGCCACGGATCAAGTGGGGATGTGAGAGATTTCAGTCTACATAAATTTCTAGCCTTTGTTATGAATCTCCAGGGGTCCGTGCCACTGAGGGAGTCACACTGCACGCCAGAAACCCCATTTGGGGTTTTGAAAAAAGAAGGAAAGAGTTTCAGGGAGAGGGGAAGTCTAAGATTCAGACGTAGCGAACATCAATCCAAGTTGAGAGATCCAGATAGTTCAACGAATTGTCAGGAAAGCACGAACATAACAGATTGGGGTTTGTGTTTGCATCAACTTGAGCGCGGAAAAAAAAAAAAAGAAGCACGACTCCAAACGGAAAAGAGGGACCAGGGTCTACGCGAAATCGGCAATAGTGATGGAATACTGAGACGAGTTCAGTCGCCCGACAGATAGAGAATATTTCCGGTTGTGAATAATCTCGCCACACCTTCTCAAACGTGAAGCCTCAATAATCGCTTTCTCCGCCTTAGGGACGAAGAACCATGACACTAAGGGAGAGGGAGGAAACCAAGAACTTTCAAGCCTGCTTCAAGAAAGAAAGATCTCCTCATTCAGTGCCACCACCTCTGACCGGGAGCCGCATGGGAAACATGGAGCGGTCTGGGAAAATGCCCGCGTGTGAGAGAAAATCCCGACCCATGTTGGAAAAAGACAGACAGAACTGCCCGCATCCGTTAGTGGAGAAACCTTAACGCCCTTGGCGTTCCAGTGATGCCCTTGGAAACGCAGGGAAGAGAAAGTTGTTCCCTGGGCGAAACGTCCCCGGCGGAGGGGTCAAAAACCTGAAGGAGAAAAGAGACTAAATGGGTTTCATACAAGGGAAAAAGGCGAAAGGAGGAAGACAGAACACAACAACGGAAATGAGGAAAGACAGCTTCTCCAAGCACCTGACGGGCCTCTTCTCTAATTGGCATGGGAAACAAAAAAACCGGGTGTGAACACTGGCCAGGAGAAAAGGGAAGTTGGGGGCAAGAGGGGGAAAGACCAATAGAAATACTCAAACTGGCATGATGCGGGCAGGAAGGGGCTTTTCCCTACTTAGGGGGGGATGGGCACAGAGACCGAGCGCTCCTAAAAAAGGCCCGAAGATGGGGGAAAGGGGGGAAAGGCTCAGGAGATTACAGGAAGGTCAGTGAAGTCAGGAAATTCAGGGTTACAATAAAGGCGAAATGTATAGGTAGATAGGGACAAAGCGTAAGGAACGTTATTGAGGCGGCAAAAGGGCGAGGGGTGGAAGGAGAGCAAAATCCGAAAGAGGAGAGGGATACTGTTTCGCTCCCTTTAGGACGTCCGATCACTCAAAACACGATCAGTAAATTTCCGCCGAAACTTTCTAAACCATGTCCGTGAATTTCGTACGAAAAGTCACAGTAGAGGATGCAAGAGGTGGGTCTGGGGGACAGGGAGGCGATGGCGGACCTAAAAAGAAACTTCATAGAGACGGAAACGCTGGCGAATGACATCTTAACTGGATATCGATCTGGCGGGCAACAAAAAAAAAACTAAAGGGCTAAAAATGGCCGGGTGCAGGGACGAGAAAAGGGAAGGACAAATGAGAGGAGGAGGAGGGAAAAAGTAAGAGTTTATCAGCCCGATCAAAAGAAGGCTTAGGATAGCCGCCTGCGCGACGCAAAGAGGAACGCTTTGCGTCTTACCGAACGATGAAGAAAATCTCGCTCGAGGAGAGGGGGAAAAATAAAGCGGGCTAATAACGAGAAGGGCGCGCGCTGAATGGCTCACCAATTCCATAAGCGCAGGGAAAGCCGTCGTCCCCCAGGTGTGGCACGGCGCTGAAATTCAGTCAGGGCCGGACGGAATGAGCAAGGAAGCACGAAAATATTGGGAGGAAAGAAAGTTTTTGAGGGAAGACAGCGACGGAGATTCCCTCTGAAGTACTGTCTAAAGTGCAAGCGGAGTAAGGTCGTTGCAAAACCCTGAAGTGAACTGGGCAGGAGAAAGGGACTATAAGAAGGTGGAGGAGAGAAATTTCACTAATTTCAAATGGAACGGAGAGACAGTATCAACCTCACTTAACCCCAGATCAAAAGCAACTCGCAAGTGTGCGAATCAGTTCAAAATAAGTTCCAGGCTGAAGCCGAGAGCCTTCGAGTTGGACACCCCCTAGGCGCTCGAGATGGACCGATAAGCTAAACCTCCGGCCATCCCGGCGGATGTTACCTTATCGGGGGGGCCTGAAAACAGAAAGGACGGTGGAAATCCCTTTAAACCTTGGCCGAAAGGATCTCAAAACAACTTAGTAGAAAAAGAGGAAAGGTCATGCTGGGATTTCCAAAGTCAAGCTGTTTCCAGTACCCCAATAGAAACCTCAGGCGAGTGCACTCCGATAGGAACTGCTGTAATCGCGAGGACTAGAGAGCACGAAGGGGTGGCTCCCATGCTATCCGGGCAATCCAGGACCTAGGACTTTGAAGTTCAGTGAACAAGGCCGCAAACGTATTGTTTCAGGGGGGGAAATGGGATTAAAGGCAGAGAAGAGAAAAAAAAACTCCTGCCAAGAAGGAGGGGGAGGAGGGAAAGGAGCCACGGCTAACGAGCAGGGTATCCGAAACCATACAATACTCCTTACGATGAGACGACTTCCGATTGAGTCATCGGTCGTACTGGAACACACCGCAACGAGGGACCCCAAATCCGGCTCAAGATTCAAACATGAAAGATTTCACGACCATGGTCCGGCAGTCAAAACCAACGCGAACCGAAGTCAGCGGCCACGCGACGCCGTCATTGCTTGGAGGCATTCAGGCGGCAAAAAAATACCGTATGAAGTACGTCAGGAGCCAGGAGGGAAAAAGAGCATTCTCTAGGGGAACGAAATCAAAGGGAGGAGGAGCGAAAAACCGCGGCTGTAATGGAAGCACCACTCTCTAATTGGGGCTATTCTCGAGAAGGCCAGAAGGTCTGTTCTTTTGGGGGCAGGAACGCCGAATCTCCTGGTGCCGTGCACACTGAGGAGGCCACTGACAAAATTTTAGAACCAGGGAAAGAAGGGTGGTTCCCATATTGGGGGAGCAAAGAGGGGGTATCCGAAAAGTCTGCATTAATCGTTCGAATCAAAAGTGAGGGTCGCTAACATATCGGTCCCCTTAAAACGAAATATCAGCCGTGTCAAAAAAAAGAAACATCCGCAAAAGAAGAAGGTGCGCCGATAAAGAAATACTAACGGAAACAGGAACAGATGTCTAGATTCGCCTAGAAAAAATCGCTTATCGGGGGAATAAATGTCCTGTAACAGGAACCGGGGAAACGAAATCGATAAGATGAAGATGTTTGATATCATTTCAAAAATCTCGGCCAAAGTGGCCGAAATAGAAGGGAAGCAGCCGATTGAGGAGAACTCCGCAAGGACCTATTAAAGTCACAGAAAATACAGTATCACAAGCAGCCGGACGCTCCTTGAGTCTCTTTCCATTGCCCAACACCATCAAGACCAAGAGGTCAAGAAGCTGTGGCTGGAGGTGACAGGAAAATAAGAAACCTCCGAGCCAGGTCCGCAAAAGTCCCAGCTGCCAAATGGTTCAGAAACTTGAGGAAAAACGGGTGTGGAGAAAAAAGGCTGCAAGGGGGAACGCTGGGGTCTAAAAAAAGACATTGTTCAAAGGGGGGAAATTCCCCGGCTTTGGGGATGGTGGGGAAGGCAACAGTCAAAGATAGATCAAGAAGACAGAAAAAAGGAAGAAGGCGCAAATCGACAAGAGATCTCACAACAACCACGGAGGATAGAGAGAGTCGGTCCCAAATTAGAATGGGGGACTCGAGTTTTTGGATCTTGCTTATTACGATTTCCGTTAAGAAAAAGGGGGGGGGGGGCGCAAAGTGACAATTTCAAGATTCACCAGGATGGAAAAAGGGGCATCAATTGCGAAAACGAAGGAGTCAATGATGCAGGGCATGAAATGAGGCAAGAATTGGTCTTATTGGGGTACGAAAGTCGGAAGAAAAGCACAGGAACATAAAGACGCCGGAAGTTGAAAAGGGTTGTAAAGAAATCAAGGGAAAAAGATAATCTTTGGGCAGAAGACTAAGGCAGGGGGGGGGGAATGCTAGGAGTTACATGCGGAGTTAGCCTCAACAGATCGGAACTGGAAAGGATATGAAAAAAAACAATTGGCTATAGGTTTGTCAGTAAAAATTCCAACCCAACTTAAGTCGGAAGGTGGGAAGGAAATGGCCGGGAATGGGAGATCAATCAAACTCGCAGGCCGAATTTCGCGGAAACTTGACGGCTCCATAAAGATCTTGTGAATGTATTCGGGCTGATTTACGAGCATTCGTGGCTATTTTGCCATGACTGGGAGAAGGGAGAAATAGAGGGAGCGACAATAACATTCGATCGAGAAGAAGCTCATCACGAAAAAATCTAAACTGGCACATGATCGCAATGTTGCACCACCAATTAAGGAGTGGGCACAAGCCGGTGCAGGACCTCACAGGGGAACGGGGAAAAAACAGGAGAAGCGTAAAAGGAAAAAGAAGAGAAAAGTTCACCAGAAACCCTGGGGAAAGACGCCATAGAAGAGTGTGCTTGAATGCTACAAAGAATACGGCGCGGACGCTATGTCCGACGTTTCGGTATGAAAGCGTGAAAAAGGAAAAAGCAGCTGCAAAAGGCCATGAATCCAGACCAGAGGAGGGGGTTCCCTCCCTGGGCAATCAAGGCAGCTGATGGACGAAAACAGTATGCCCGCGACGGGGCGCAGACCCAAGCACGAGATCAACTCGGGGGTCCGGAGCTGGTAAATAAAAGGGGAGGGGACAATTATCTGAAAAAATAGGAATAGTTGAGCCTGAATGCCCGAGGGTGGCTGGTTTTGCGGTAAGAAGCGCGAACGGAGCTGCCATCGGAAGCTCAAGTTCGGCCGTTTAGCGTATGTCTGTGCCTTTGAAAAAGCGAAAGGAGACGAGGGAAAAAAGGGGTCGAGAAGTGGGAAGAAAGGCAATAGCCGGGCCGGAGGTGGAGGAACGTATCAACCCTGTCAAAGACAGCAAAAAAACGCGAAATTTTTCGCCAGGTCAAGACAGCCTATGCTCAGACAAAATCTTGAAGGGACCAACGGCGAGCTATTGCCACGAGAAGCGGATGTAAAACGGAGCCGGCCGGAGGGGGCAGGGCAGGGCATTGATGTCTTGATGATAGAACAAAGATCCTAAATAAAAATTGCCCATGGTGGGGAAGAAGAGAGACTCAACACAACAGGATAGCGTAGGGTGGATGCGGCTTTACCCAGTCGGGGATGTCGTCAGCCAAGCGAGAGAACTCAAAAATCGACCAGGAAGAAGGCAAGGGGCCTGGCTAGCGGCTGGGTAGGGAAATCGGATACCGCTCCAAGGCTATCGGCGTCAACGGCAGAAGGGACTTGTGAATGAAAGCAAACGCCGCTTGCTTGGAGGAGTGAAAAGACGAGAGACATTAAGGAAACCAGGCAACTTAGCAGTGACAATAGACGCCTCAACGAGAAAGGGATCGCCGGTGCCAAAGGCACCAATCCAGCACAGACCCTTACCTCAGCCCTGCACTGCGAAAGGGAGCCTAAGCTAAGGGGGACGCGCTGGTCCTGCTGACCAGACAGAACTCGGCCGGAAGTCCAAGGAGTCTCAATTGCATCAGTTCCGGCAAAAGGATTCATTTGCCGCCGCACAAGCGCGAAGCGGGACGACAGAAAAAGAAACGCGCGCCGAACATGGACTCATCCATTCAGCGGGCAGTTCATAAAAGGACCCACGGAGGTATTTAATAGACAGAGACGAGAGCGAGCAGGCTTTGAACAAACGGCGGACTTCTTAAAAGCGGAAGACCGTCCAGGAGGTCAGGTACATAAAGAAAAAAAAAAGAGTCTTAAGGGGGGAGGGAGGGCTCGGAGAAAAGTGTGGACTTAGGAATTTGGTCACTGGGGGACAACTGGGAGAGTCACACTGGGGCAACCCGGAACATGTAAATCACCAAGAGAAACATTGTTTGCCCGAAAAATTGGGGCACATGGAAAAAGGGGAAAAGTTGGTAGAAAGTGCAGAATTCTCCTATCAGGCAAGACGTGAGGTCTCTCCAGGGGCCGCTTGGGCCCAGCAATGGCACAGACAGTAACGCCACTTGCAACCAAAAACGAAGACAGGGGGGGGGAGAAAAAGAAAAACGCACGAAAAGAATCAGGACCTATGGAGCTCAACGCGCGGAATCGGCCTGATGTGACGGAGGTCGTGAAGGGCACCGAGGACAGGGAAAAGATTGGGGTCCGGATGGAATAATCAGCACACTTCTCGCCAATCGTGGCGCCACACTCTTTCCAAAGGGAAGGAGTTAGAACTCAGGAAAAGGGAAGCCAGAAAATCTCAGGGATGCATTGAAAAACGACATAGTCTTCCTGCACCTACCTATAAATCCTTGACCTACCCAAAATTGCCACTCTTCGGGCCCCGGGTCGGAAAAGGTATGGGGGGGGGAGGGGGACACGCTTGTTCATCTACCAAAAGAAGACAACCAAAAGTCTGGCACCCACCGGCATCATTTGCCACTTTAGGAATCATCCTGGATACCCGTGACGTGAAAAAAACACAGACTTGGAAAAGGAGAAAGAAAACATTTGTGCGGACCAGAGTTTTCCGAACCGCACCAAGAACGCCAGATACATAAAAAAGCGGTCAGGACCTCACATTCGAAACAGACAGAGGCAAAAACTCACAACAAAAGATGAGAAAGAGAGTCAAAAACGCTTTAGAGGGTTGGAAAACGAAGCAGTTGGAAGGAAGAGGAGTTCCGATTGGCAGGTTGAAAAAAGAGCCGACTTTCTCAAATGTAAAAGGAAGTCCCAGCGTTTCCTGAAAGCCAAGTTTGGACGAAAGGTTCAGCCAAGGGGAAGACCTCAAAATTGGCAAAATGAGCCGTTGGCGTTGGGAAAGCGACTTGGGGGTTGCCGTGTGGTTAGACCTCCACAACAAAATCACGGGACCACATGACAACAGAAGCGTTGATTTAAGTAGACTCAAGGAGAAGGAGCGTGGGGGGACTATTTCGTTCGGCAAGAAAATAGGGGCGGAGGGTAGTGCGGAGTTAGCTTCAAAGCAAGTTAGAAGGAGGATGGTACTGCCCATTGGTCAGAGAGGTGTGGAGAACTTTCCACATCCGGAAATCTTCTAAGTGGGTCGGGCGCTGACCGGGGCCCTGTTCACTTACGTCACAGCATAGAGCCGATTTCCGCGAACGACGGGCTTCCAGGAGACTTTAAAGTGTTCCGTGCCCGGAGTGGACCGATAGCATCTGGGGTGTCGGGTGCAATGGGGCCAGATTCGGGGAGCGGACGGAGGAGCGACCCCACCGGAGGTCTGAGGAGCGGAGAAGCGGCCAGATCGTAATTCATCAGAAAAAAGGCGTGAAACCCAAATGATCACCAGAATTTGTCAACAGGCAAGGGGAGGTGACTTCACCGGAACCAGGAGATTCGGAGTTAAAATGAAAAAAGGAATATTGAATAACTTACTCAAGAACAATCAGAAATCAAAAATTAGGGCTGCAAAGGGAGAGAAAAGGAAGCAGGGAGGCTCGGGGTGGGGGGGCTGTTTCACCTTGGGTATGCTGAAAGGGGAAAAAATGCCCGGTTGGCGTTAACGAGGGAAGCCTTGCGCCGAAACGGAATAGACAAAGCGAACCTACCCCGTCGCCACATCCGCATGGAAGACCCAGGAAAAAGTGACGCAAAGGGGAAAAACTGTTACCGGAACCGCGATCGTGAGGCGCTGGCGAATCATCGTAGAGGAAGAAATGATCCATAGTGAAGCCGACGTTTGGCGAAACCGAGTTGCTGGGGCGGTAAGGAACCGGAGCGCTGAGCTTTCCAAATGACAAGGGAGGCGGTAAGGCTTAGATGGGGGGGAAAAACGGATCAACGTCAGCACAAGGGGGACGATCTATGTCCCATAAATACTTGAACTCCGGAGTTTAGACGTAACTCCTCTTCCCCAGCAAAAAAAAACAAAGCGTGAAAAATCAGTTCAAGACAGAATATGCGCGGACGCCAAGAAGGGAAGGTGAGCTGGCGGGGAGGAGATGTGCCACCATCAGCGATGGAAAATGCAATCCGTCGGATGGGGGGGATGTTCGAATGGGGGGAAAAGGCCGAAAAAGCAAGACCGGCAGGGCTTTGTCAGAGGGGAAAACTT
>Ga0179593_1308434_pt1 | contig 11672 bp, 8 predicted proteins | sample CZODoug2_1_08_16_FD_185931 | JGI IMG/M metagenome (GOLD analysis project Ga0179593, IMG submission 185931) | Vadose zone soil fungal communities from Angelo Coast Range Reserve, California, USA - CZODoug2_1_08_16fungal (PacBio error correction) | ecosystem: Environmental > Terrestrial > Soil >...
AGCAAGCTTCCAGGTGGAATGGCACGGACGGTAAAGCGGAACAAGCGAAGGGACAGAAATCACTATTGGGGGAACGGGGAGAGAGCTTGATACCATATCGCCGGGAATCCATTCTGGGGGGGAAAGCGAGAGAAGAACACATTCAACGGGGTTAAGATGGAGATGAGCAAGGCCTGGATGGTTCGGAATTGAAGCCACCCTTCCTGGGGCGTCATGTCCGGAGGTCTTACAGCCCATCATGTACAGGAGGAGATAGGAGACAAAAAATGACCACTGTAGGAAAGCATTGAGTGCGCTCAAAACTTCATATGATGTTGCCAGTTGCCTTCTCACAAAAAAGACCAAAAAGATTGACTGGAACGTACTCGGCATTAGAATGGGATTGGCTGATCTCGAGGTGATGGAAGCTGGGGGTGCGGCCTTGGTGTCGGTCTGAGATTGAGCGCGATAAAAAATTAGGAAATAAAAAGGACAGAAAACGAAAATCGGGGGCAAAACTCATGCTCGAAAGCAGACCAATCTGTAGCCAGGGTCCAAGGATAACCGAGAACAGGGGGAAAAAGTTGGGGGTCGCCTGACAAAAGGAATCGGACAGATGAGGATGTGCGCAGGCAAAAAACAAGGGGAGGCATGAGTTCGCTGAGGGGGTCTAAGGGGGTTGGGGAGACGACCCCGGGCTCCCTCATACGCACTATCGCCTCGAGATCGGCACTCAACACGTCAGCACGTACTCCTTTGACGGGGGGGGCAGCAACAATGATGTTTGCAATTGACTACTGGCGACAATGGGAATGCGAGAGAAAAGAGAAACAAAAAAAATGCAATGGTTGAAGGACGTGGAAAACATGGGGTAGTAACGGAGCGGTCGATCGGGGAAAAAAACAAGCCAAACTCAAGGGCATACCTAACTGTCAAAAAAGGCCGAATGGGCCTTTAGTTCAAAAACGTTGACCATGTGGACAAAGCAACTCCAAATTGAAAACGTTAAATAAATATGGTAGCGAGCTTTTGGAGCTGATATCTCAACAAAAAACAAGGAGGATAGGGCACTACTGATCGGCCTACCTCGAGCAATATGTGGCGCCACCGAAAAGTAGGTGAAATTGATTCAATGTGCCGGCCTGTTTAGAAAAACGAGGGATGCGGGAGAGTAGGTGTTGGTCGTGAGTGGTCAGTTTTCATGTTAATGGCAATAGCAGCAGCATCATTGTTAAAAGTTAAGCCTCACATTAGGAATTGGGGGGGGTTCGGGAGTCTGAATGATGAAACTCCAATCTCGCATAAGAGGCAGGCCCCACAAACCATCGTGGGACAGGAAAACTAAGAGAGAGCATGATGACTTATTGTGGGGGGGGCCCAAAGGGGTTACGATCAGTTAAAAACGTCGGGAGGAGGTCTCTTCGACACAAAGGAGCTGCTTCTCAGGACTTCCTCAGGCGTCCGCTGTTTATTCCAGCGGAAAAGAAACATCTGTGTGGGAAGGTTCAGGGAATCGACAAACGGTCGGGAGATGGGCAAATAACAGGAAGGCGAAGCTTGCTCTCGGGTGGGCAGAGAAAATTTTGGGTCTATCGGGTGCACTTGCTGGGGAAGGCGCATAATGTAAGTGAAGAGAAATAGGGGAGATAATAAACCTAAGTCCAGCAAAGACTCTAGCATATACATCAAAGGTGAAAAACTCAGATAGGGGGAAACGGAGGCGACCGGCTCATCCAAAGTAGCAGAAGGGTGGCGCGCTAAGAAGGAGTGGAAGGTGGAAGCGACTAGGGGAGAGTTTTGATCAAGGGGCGTTCCAGGGGGGAAAGACTCATTGGTTACATGAAGGAACGAAAGGAGGGGTGCGTACTCGGGAAGTGGTAATGTTCAATCTTTTGGCAAATGCCATCTCTGCGGACTGACCAACTATGCTTATAGAGCTATGTGAAGAAAAACAGGAAGTACAGGCGAATAGGTCTCCTACAGAACTATCTCACTCCTGACGGGGAGGTCCATTATTAGCATACTTCTTCTGTTAACATAGCTTGAAGGAAAAAGTGACAAAGAGTCTGGAGGAAAAGAAAAGTAAGCATAAACAAAAACAAGTATAGAAAAATGAGAAGAGAGGGAGTAATGACGGACTCAGCTTCATCTGCCATTCAGGACCCGATCTTGAAAAAAGGAAGAGCAGCAAATGCGCACATCAGGAATGTTACACGAAAGGAGACTTGTAGATGACAGATCTCCTGAATTGAACCGTAAGGGGTGTGCAAAAGTAAGATAAGGACATGGCCTGTTGTCTTAGCAGATCTCAGACGTTAATTGAATGAAAAGTGTACGCACCCGGAAGGAAATTAAGGGGATCAGGTTCAAATGCTCTTTCGGGAGGGGCACTAAGAGTGCTTGAAAGCGAGGTAATAGAAAGGGCGCCACAGGGCGAAGAAGCTAAAGCGTGAATACCACAGGAGTATTGTCAACAATGCGCGCGTACAAAGCGGGAACGGGCGAATCAGCATTGGGACGAAAGAGAGCTCGGGATGTAAAATTTGTCTTCTTGTGGGGGATGCGCGTCGAGAGGACGGCATTACAGCAGCGGTCCGAAAAATGAACAGAAACGAATCGGGAGGCCTAGGTCTCGCAATGACGCGAAAAAGGGTACGCGTGCAATTAGGGAAGACCTGCAACAGTGGGGAAGACTGCTAAGGGGAACTCAGGGCAAAAAAGAGGAGGAAAAGTGGGGGGGAGCATGCAAAAGCACTAAAAACAGTGGGAGGGGAATTCGGGGGAAAAATTGGGTGGGGAGAAGAGACGGTCGCCGAGAGACATAGGTAAATTCAAAAGACGGTAATGGACGTTCGATGTTTGTGGATTGAAGTTGATGGGTTGGGTCCAGCCTCGGCAGAATGGAAAGAGCGTCTCAATCGCAGAGGAAAGGAGCAGGCAAACAAAATCCCTGTAAGAGTGGAAGCACCCAGTGTAGGTCGGAGGAGAAAAGAATGTCACTCCCACCAGACGTTAAAGGCCCTGCATACGAGGTCAAGGGAAAACGTCACACGTATTTCCGTGCGCAAGAGGCGGGACAATCTAAGGACTCTGACGTAGTCCTCCAATAGGTGGGCGTTAGGGCATCTCAAAACAATATAGGGGTATTAATAAGAGAGAGTGCTAGAACGAGACAACTACGAACAAAGAGGTAAATTCGAGTATGGTGCAAGTTATAAAACCTTGGTATTTCAACAGCTGGATGAAAGAGGAGGGTGACCACATTTGGGGGGCCGGAAGGGGAATGCGTTATCTCCTCTGAAATGCAGGTTTACAAGTCAGGCAAAAATTCAACGTGGTTGTCAGGAGTGGCAGTAGATGAATCTCTAAAATTAGAACGCGGCAGGAAAAAGAACAAGACGTGGGTTCCCTAAAAAAACTGACACTTCGCAGCTGACCCGTCTTTTCCAGTTTTAGATAGCTTAGGAGGGGGAGCGGGGGAGGGACTTGGGAGACTTAGAAAAACACAACTTCAAGACAAGGGAGATCTAGACCACCTGGTCCTTCTAGGTGAAGGAGACTTCAACGATACGCATCTGGTGCCTCGTTCAGAGGAGCAATCAATGGTCGAAGATGTGTAGAGAGCGACGGTCTACAATCTGAAGCTCGTCGGGGGGAGCAGAGTTTTGCAAGATTTCGTGTTGATGCTGTAATCAAGCGAAGGCAAAGATGTAAGGGAGGATAAAAGTCGGGGGGGGCGAGCGAAACAGTCCATCAAGATAGATGGTCGAAAGTTCGAAGCGAGGGACAAGGAAGTCACTCTGTTCGAGGTAGAACTGAGAAAGGGATGGAATCCTAATTTTTGGTGTCCGAGAAGAGGCTAGTTTGGGGGGGAGGGGCGTCTGGAGATTGAATAAATTTATCTTTACGCAAGACTCTCTTCAGTTGGGGATCTATCAACTGAAATTGTGGCTCCGTGACATGGGGGGTCGTGTTGATGCAGCTCGCGAACTAAAGTTCATTCTGATAGAGACGAGCCAAAGACCATTACCGGGAAATCTGGTGCTCCTCTAATTAAATTAACGAAAGGATGTCGGATACGCCAAACTACTTCTTCTTGGTCAAAGAAGAAGGCATTGCCAACGAAGCATCCGGAAATTACGAAGATCTCTAACAAACAACGGAGAAAGATATAGATAAGGGGGCCGGAAGAGAATGAAAGTTTGTCAATTCCGTACCTGAATCGGGGAAAAGCCGCGATCGCCTTGAGAGGAAGGTCAAAAGTGACGTCTTTACCCGGAAGGAGGAGTAAAAAACATATCTACTGCCAAGGCCGGTTTGGAAATCGTCTAAGATCATCGATGCTTTTGAGGGAGCAAGCTTGCCAACGCAGGTGGGGGTGAATTCGGAGAGTACGACGACCAAAAAAGAAAGGACAGGGGTCTCTCAATCCGCGGTCTCTGCCACCACTTCAGGACGCGGAAGAGATGCGTCAGGCGCCAACCGGTTGTCGAACATTCTGGGACGATAACCACCAACCACATTGGAAGATTTGGGGGGGGGGGGAAGGGGGGCAGTTCTCGGGGAACTTCAAGGAGTGCGTCACGGGTAACTCTCTGAAGAATGAGAGTCTATTAATCTCTTTGTGTAAATTGGGGGGAGGCGTGATGAGGCGCTAGAGGTATCACTCAGTAAAGCTGAGAAACCCTCGGACAGGGAATGAAAGGAAAAAGAATAGGAAAACTTGCTCTCACAAGCCGCGCATCCGAATGCGTAGCAGCTAGGTACAGAGTCGACATGGCCACATTTTTGTCGGCAAGGCTCCTGCAAAAGCAAAAAGGGGCGGATGCTTAAGAATCGAGACGCGAAAGGATTGAGATAGGTAGCTTTCGACCGTGGTTCTAAAGAGACAGGAGACCAGGACTCTTAAAAATCGAACCAGAGAGACCCCTGCAGACGGGGCCGATTTTTCATGGGACTTGTGGGGAGACTTGGGAGAAAAGGAGGTTTGGGTTTGTCCTTCCGCTCTTCTGATCTTTAAAACGTCTCATCGAAAGGGCTACCTGAAAGAAAAAAAAAAACGGGCAAAGACTGGTTTGGTGAGGAAAGGTCAACATAGGTCGGAAGCTATCACTAAATTACAAACGGAAACAGAAGTCAAAATATATATTAGAACAGGATTGTAGTCAAGAAAAGTTTGGCCTTGCTCCACACGGAGATCTGGCTTTCTCTTCCAAGTTGGCAGTGATTGGAATCGCTCCAAAAGAAACAAAAGGATGATGAGTGAAATAGACCATAACTCTAAATATGTCTTGGAATAAATAAAGAAGGAAAGGGGCCTTTTTCTGTGGTATTGAAAAAAAAATTTTCCGTGCATTGGGTATTGTGCCTCCCGAATCAAGATGTTATGCATGGGAAGGGTGGGCAAGGTATGTGGAAGGTTTAAAATTAGAAGGCGCACCCCATATGTTGCCAAGGGACAGCTCCGGGTCGTCACTGTGTACGTATCCCGGGTATCGGCTGCGTAAAGTGAACAGTAAAATCTAGGAACAGGCAACCACTGGGTTCGTGCCCATAAAAAACAAAAACATCTCCAGACGATGCTTCCCTTCTGGGTGATTTATATACAGCTGATAGAGCGGGTAGCACTTGCTAGTTAAGCAAAAGCGATACGTCTATCGAGAATTGGGTAACAAGCGAGGCGTAAAGGTTGTACGACTCACCTCCGCACTCGACGTTTCAGGGGGACGGTTTGTGCAGTAGTAGGAACAGGGGCAACATTAAAAGAAAGCTGTCAAGAGCCTTAAAAGGCGACAACGCGGGGGAGGATTTGGCTAATCGAATTGGTCCTGAGGGGCTTGTTCTGTCTGTAATGAAAATGCTTAGTAACATGGAGGATGAGATACCTCTCGGGGGGAGGCACGCAGAACAACCCAAAAAGGGGCCATCAAGAAGCTAGATCTCATTCTCACCTACAGGAAGTCATTTCCAGAAAAGAAAAAGCTGGGGGAATGCGGAGACCAGGCTACTTAATAAGGAAGTTTTGACCATCGCGAAGGAGGGGCTAACAGGCCATGGAATAGCGGAAAGTCGGTAAAATTTGATGTAGCAGAACGAAGGCCTTATCGTCCCCTTGAAGTGAGAGGGAGGGGGGTGGGAGAAGCAACGAGTCATTCTTGAAACAGGACGGGTGAGCAGCATTAGGCACCAGTGCATTCTCAAGGATTAGAGGGGAAAAGGAGTGAACGTACCGGCGATCTTTTAAGACAAAAAGACGGAGTCCAAACGCGTGAAGGGTGGATGGAGAGAAAAGGATCGCGTGCAGGGGGGGTGGCCGATCGGGGAACATTGCGCAATCGTAAATTCTTCAAAATTACTACGTAGATACGACACCCAAAAGAACCGAGTATTAAAAGAAGGTCTGTCATGCCGGACTAAATCCATTGGGTCATCCACTAGCGTAACCGTCCTCATCGAAGTTTAGGAACAGAACATAACTAGTCTTTACTCCCTAGCGCCTTGGGTAAAAAGGGTCGACATAAAGGTGACAAAAGGGCAGGGGTTTGCACACAAAAAAAACGGGTAGATGATAGAAATGAATCGTCTAGATACCTCCCACTCCTGGTAAGAGCTTATCTAAAACAGAACTCTCCATTAGTAGAAAATGCCTGATTAAGCACAGATACCTAGCAGGCGGATCCGGAGAAAACGGGGTAGCCGTCTAGAGGGCGGTAATTCGAGTAGTTGGACGATCCTTTCCACAAAAAAATTCACCATAGAGGGCGGCTGAAAGCTAATGCGAGGTTACGAGGCGTAGAAGAGCAATATGACTTGGACGGCGGGATTTCGAGGAGGATAGCAGGGGAGAAATTCGCTAGAGAGAACTCCGGGGGGAGATTACAGGAGACACTAAGCTTCAAAAAAGAATTGACCTCCGCTGCATCTCAATCAATATTTCGCTCCGGGGATAAGGGAACAGAATTACAGAATGTGGACCATTTGGGAAACCTAAGGGGCAGAAGCTAGGCGAAAAATGAGGAGGTTTTGACCTGATCCTTCAAAATATAACTTCCAGATTGGGTCGTAGAGGGAACAAGGGGTACGAGTGGGGGAACTAGGAATGCCTCCCTACCTATATAAGCCTTATCGGGGAGTGGAAATCTGATCAGATTCTACGTTGTTTTGTATTGAATCACTTTTTTTGTTTGCAGTTAGTCCTATCGCTTAAGGGGTTGGAGCTCATCTCCTAAGAATTAAGAAAGCCTGGAAAACCAGTAGCGAATGTTGATATGGGTTCAAGATCCCCACTTTCTGGGAGCGAGGGTATACGTGGGCTAGCACGGAGTGGGCAAATAGTGAAGAGGAGTCGAGTGGAACGTCGTAAAACTGCCAAAAACGCTTCACCCGCGGATGAAAGGTAGGGGCAAGGGAGAAGTGGAAATATCGGGGGCGAAATAGAACAAGTCCCGACCATATGGGTAGCGTAACTAAGCTAGGAGAAAAAGAAGGGGGGGGAAGAACGAGAGATGCCAGAACGCTACGGGCGTGACTCAACAGAGAAGATGCGAAGACTTGAAAAGGTCCTTCGTTTGACTGTACCCGGAAGAACTGCTGGGTCACTCGTGTTTGGGAAGCTTGGGGGACAAGATCGGGGCTGGGGAAAATTTGTTAGCTGGGCTTCCTAAAGTTCACTTGGGCCGCTAAAAGTAGGGGTCAAAGGGGTGGTTAAAGGGGAGTGCGACTCGATTCGTAGAAGGGGGAAGAAGCGGAGAATTCCCCAGCGATTGGAAAACCACAAGCGCCAAAAGGCGCATAGGGCTTACAGTAGTGGTGCAAGTTATCTCAGGGATGGAGAGGCTAGGGCGCAATCGAGGCCAAAAAGGAGGACCAGGCATCTCTACGTCACACGAAAAAAAAAGCGGGGGGTTTCGAGAGGAACAAGAAACCGAAGATCTGGGGGTGCCTAGGGGTCAGGGAAGCGATCACAATGTTGAAAAGTTCGAACGGAGAAACCGGAGAAAGTTGACTGCTCGGCTTTGCGAAATTTTTGCAAAACCGGGCGTGTTCTTCTTTAATTCACGGCCGGGAAGCTAGGCATGACAGAAAAAGAAAGACGAGCAGACATGAAACGCCGCCATGCCATCCGAGCAGATATCAGCCAAAAAAAGACCCGGAAAACAGATTAACGACGCTTTTACCTCGTGGCGAGAACTCTTCCTTAGAGGAGTTTTTTTTCACCTCGACCGGCTGAACCAGTGGCAAGGCAATTAGAAAATAAATGATCGGAAAAAGAAAGCCACAGGGTGAATGGGGCGACGAGGGGGGGGTTGCGACCGACGGTCAAAATACAAGGGCGTGAGGAGGATCTGGGAATGCAAACTTTGAATATTACGAAAGTGGCAAAAAAAGATGCAGAAGGAGAAGAGGGTCGCAAAAGCTGAAGAGCGCAACGAAGAAGGGTGTCGCTCGCCAGCATGGCTTCGGGTGGACCCGTGAGGCCTGATTAACACCAGAAAAGCTTCGTCCGAAAGACCAGATCGAACAAAAACAAATAAAAGATAAGAGAGAGAGGACTGTCATTCGTAAGGATTCCGCTGGCAGCATGCAACGTATCTGACTGACTCCGTTAGAGAAATAAAGGCCCGAAAGAGAATGTTAGGAAAACTGATCAGAGGTACTGCCGGGGTTGGAATCGTAATATATCAGGACTGTGGAGGAGGAAGAAGCATGCATCCGCCTGGATGAGTCTTCGTAACTCCACCCCGCCAATAAAAATTGACATAAAGGGAAATGAAGGCCGTTCGGGACCAAAAAAAGCCAAGATACTTTAAGGGGGGACCGTAAAGAGTCAATGCCACCTGATAAGCCTTCGGGAAGAACGTTAAAAAACCCTTAAATTTGGCTCCTAAAAGGTCTCATCGGCAAAGGTCAGATTTGCTCGCATGAGTAAGGGGGACGTCATAGGGGGAATTTGCGCTGGAGTCTGGAGAAGGAACCATTACACATCGCTGGAAATCAACGGGAAATAAGAAAGGGCAAAAACTCATCCCTCTCATCAAAGGATTGTAGTCTCCGAAGTGAGGTCGACGTCACACAGTTTTTGTGGATATTTCGGTAAGGCAAACAATTCACGGAGGAAAGGGGGGGAAATTCTCATTCCCGCTATAAGTCCCAGAAAGACTGTTGGAACTCACTTACAACATGGCGTTTAATTCCGATCTCTCTCTAAGGTTTGTGTCTGACTATCCCCGGGTCGCATTAAAGGCCATCTCTCATCCAATCTTAAACCAGCAACCGAAGGAAGCATCGTACAGGTTCGTGTGGTCATCAGAACTGTAGGTTTTGAAGGGACGCGGAAGGCGGGAAGAGTACGGGAGTCCTCAGGAAAAACAAAACGGCAGAACTTGTGTGAGTCACTGGGACCTGTAAGGCGCACTCTTTCCATTCAATCCCCCGAGAGCCCAATTCCAAAAGTCACTTATTCCAAGAAGGCAGGATGGGACTGTCATCTATTCCGAAAGGTTTAAGGGTGACACTTTGGGGGGAAAATCATACAGGCCAAGGAAAGCGGAATCTTTTAGGGGTCTTCGGATAACTACAAATGGTTCTGTATGGAATCTCTTCCGCAAAAAACGTTTAGGAGTTAGGCACGCAAGGAGATACAATATGTCAGATTAATCGAGGATAAGAGTCCTGCGATTGAGTCGCACAGTTCAAAAGAAATGGTAGGCGAGGGAAGAGGGGGGAAATAGTTAGTGTCAGTTGTATAGTGGATGTTGTGAGGGGGATCGCCCAGAAGGGCCCTTAGGGTTGAAAGTGCCGCACAAGTCTGAAAGGGGTGGGGGGTTGACGGAAAGAACGATGGTAGGGGAAGTAAAGAGGAAAGCAGGGAAACCAAACCATCATGGATTGCAAATCTACTCGATCATGATGGTCACTATTGTGCAAAAAAGGGTTCTATCTAGTGGGGAGGTCAGGAAAAAAGGGCGGGCGATGGGAACTTTCTCTGCCGGGCACACCAACCGTAAAGCTAGCGGGAAGATGAACAAAGAGGAGTTTCGGGATGGGGGAGATGCGATCTGACATGCAAAACATCGAAAGAAGATTGAACGCTTTGCATAGGCACTAGAAACTTTGGTGAACATTTCTACTGTGGAGATAAAAAGGGGCGGAGATTGATCTAGGCTGTGCGCATATTTTAGCTATTTCACGGTTTATTCGTGAATTAAGCGAGGGGGGGGGGACTATTGTTAGATCAACGCGTCCTCAGACATCAATCCGAAAGGGCCATACCACGAAACTATTCCGTAGGGGTTTAGAAGGGCAAATTCAACAAGAGAAAGATGGGGAACGCTGTCGACGACCGGAGAGGGAAAGTGGGGAATTGTTTTCCTCACGCTCAGGGGGACGGATTTCGATACTAGTTGGCACAGGGAAACAGAGTTTGGGGGGGGGGGGGTCAGTGATCTTTCAAAAAAAAGTTTTGTATCGACCCCTGCGGGAGGAGGTCGGGGTAGCGGAAGATCTTGATGGGCGGGGAGGGGAGAGCGACAAAACAAAACATTCTGGGCAAGGTGCAAAGAATGGACTTAAGGGGCGATATTGTGGAGGGGAAAGACAAGCATCGGAGGACGAACAGGACGAGGGGACGACAAGCGAGAGGAGGGAGGGTGCAAAAAGGATCGGTCCTGCCTTTCAAACCTCTGAATTTCTTGGCATACTCCGGGTATCATATATAAAAAACGTAGGAGAAGAAGGGAGGACATAAGGGCAAGACGGGAAAAGGCATGAGTTTGCACATTCCGAGAGAAAGAAGCCGACGCCTTTAATCACTCGCGTGACGCCCGAGTAGACTTAGGGAGAAAAAGGGAAGACTGGTAATCCATGAAAATGAAACTCAAGGGGAAGGAATTCACCAGTTGGAGGACGAAGGACTGCCGCAATCCTTTAAAAGAGGAATGAAGTCTCGGGGAAGACAAAAACCCGCAATCGCCCTGAACTTGATCAAAATTCAAGGCTTTCATGCGGACATAACTGGTCAAAAGCCGAATGCAAGTGCGCAAACGTTCGAAAGAGCGGATGAAAATCACTGCTAGATATTTGGGTCATATAACTGAGAAGAAGCGTCCCCCAGCGTGGAATTGCCGGGGGAACGCAAGTCAAAAGGGCTAATCGATATCACAGGAGTGCAAGGGCGCTTGAGGGAGAGCGAGTAGGTTATCTCTCATTTCCATCGGACAAGAAGGGAATAGAACAAAGAAAAAATCTGCAATCTAGATAAAGACGCGAAAAAGAATGCCGGTCCGGGTCTCGTGAAAAGATTTATGTGCCACGGTTGAGAAGGCTACTGCAAAGTAGGCAAACAGATGAATAGGGGATGGGCCTATCCATTCCAGTCACCGGGAAGAAAAGGGGTGAGGAGATCGGGGAGCCTTTTTTTCTAACGATCAGGGGACAAAGATCAGAACTAAGAATATAGTCTGTCACCTTTCAACTGAGAAATCAGATTCTACGTTGGAGATTTTTTGCTTTCAATAAACTAAGGGTGGGGGTGTCAAATTCTCTCTCGCAGGGTGTAGGGAGGGGAAGGGCGAGTAACGACCTTAAAACCAAAAGGAAAATTGCAGACTTTATTATACAACGTGCAACCATTAGATCGGGGAGGATAGACGGAAGCAACTTACTTCCAAAGACGGGCAAGGAAGGCGAAGTAA
>Ga0179593_1393379_pt1 | contig 11672 bp, 15 predicted proteins | sample CZODoug2_1_08_16_FD_185931 | JGI IMG/M metagenome (GOLD analysis project Ga0179593, IMG submission 185931) | Vadose zone soil fungal communities from Angelo Coast Range Reserve, California, USA - CZODoug2_1_08_16fungal (PacBio error correction) | ecosystem: Environmental > Terrestrial > Soil >...
AGTTGATCCAGGCGGGGTAGGGTAGGCCAGGGAAAAGAAGACCTGTAACAAGCAATATCGTAAAAAACAGCGACAAGGAGTTTAGTCGGGGTTCAGGTGTAGTGAGGGCCTCCGGCGGAAAAAACACAATGGTGCATGCTGAGTGTGTTCGATAACAGGTGCGTCTTTGGTCGGCGGTGCCGGCGGTGGAAAGGAACTCTCAATATCTCGGAAGATGCCCATTGAAGAAAAGGGGGAAGAAAGCAAAAACTGATTGAATAGGAGCGGCGAGGCCCAAAGGGGTGCGTTTGAAAACATGATCCACGGGGACACTTGCGAAAAAATGACAGAGTGGCGTAAAAACCGGATGAACGTAAAAAGAGAGGAATTCAAGGGACAATAGTTAACGATCATGACAAGGGAGGGAAAGAAAGGGCTTTCAGGCCCGACGGTTCGTCACTATAGGTGTAAAAAAGGAGGGGTGAAGGAAGTTCCTGCCTAGAAGGGAGGGGTTGAGAAGCATAAGAAGAGGAAGGTCACAGGGGGTGCATCTCGAAAGAGATTGTTCTCTACTCAAAGTTCGGAGAAAGGGGCAAAAGAAAAATAATATAGTTTTAAAAATCTAGAAAGGAGGAAAGGGGGCAAAGAAAAAGAAAAAAGGCGGTCTTTGAGAGGAAAGGGGGTTGAAACCAAACAAAAAAAAAAAAGGCACGAATAATTATTCTTGTCAAAAAAAGTGACGAGCGAAAAGCAACATAAAAGGGGACGATCGAATCATTCGTAAATGGAGGGGAAAAATTCAGGGGGGGAGGAGGAAAATAAGGGGAAAAAAAAAAACGGGAGATCGGATCGCTGGCGTAAGGGTCTCCAAAGAACGATAGAACAAACAAGGATTAGACTGGAAAGGGAGCATCTCGGGTCGAATGACGGACCAGTTAAACTGGAGGGGCTGGGCCGGAGGAAAGGGGTGGAAAGCATTGGGGGGGGGGGCGAGTGCAGAGAAGTGAAAATCTCGTGCTGCTGCTAATTGGAAAAGATCGCACTTACGCAGGGCCCTCAAAATTCTTTCCAAAGGAGAATGGAGAGCGGCCGAAGAAACCCATGCAATGGAAAGGAAAAAAAATTTCTTAGGCCCCTTTAGCATCATGTGGTACTTCAGGTCGAAAGAAAGAGTCAAAGGAAAAACGGGAGCGAGCTCTTGGTCAATTGAAGGGAAAAGGAAAAAGACCAAAAAAACCAAGCTCCGGGTGGAGCCGACCCCTGTTCGGCCTCAAAAGGAGGATATCGCCGCAGGTCGTGGAACCTTCTTGCAACTCTCTCAGATCAACGAGGAGGGGAAAAAAGGGGGCAACTTCGGGAAGCGCGTAGCCGAGGGGGGGAAGAAACCCAGGTGTGCCGCCATCCATCGGTGTTTGAGAGGCGACATGCGTGACGCAAGACAGGAGCTTCTAGAAAAATCTTACCGGGAAGGATCCAGAAAAAGGACGTATCACAGACAAAAGAATCAAGTTTTGGCGGGAAAAAACTCATGGGTGGGGGGATGAGGAAAAAACTTCGGCCAATACCAAATGGGCGTGGAAATGAGTGGGGGAAAAGGGACCGAGTGTCGCGGGCATTAGCCAGCGAGCCTCATGTTTCAATTCGGCCTGAAGGAAAACAACCACGGCCCACAATTTAGAGAAAAAAATCTAATTGGTCAAGTTAAAGGGGAGACCCAAGATTGATTCAAATCGATAATTCTTTTTGGGAGGTTGCCTTGTTGGAACTTCCGAACCGTCCACGGGGTGTTTTGTCCAATTCGCGCCATCCGCCCCAAAAAACGAAGTCTCTAAACAAAGGTACATCGACGGCGGTAATGGGCGCTGTTAGGAGGCACTTCAAGAGCCTGATTCCACCACCTGCACTTGGAAGGGGCCATCAAGCAAAGGCTGGGATGGCCGCATACTCAGCCGCGGAGGCGCACCGCCTCTATAAGGAACGTATCGTGCCCTTGACCCGGCACGGTGTGAGTGGGGCCCATGGCAGAATGGGGGTAGACCGAGGGTAAAACTGGCGGAGGTGAATGGGAAAGTATTGAGTGGGAACGTAGTCAACGAAACTCCTGAATGGTCTGCTGCCGAAAGGGGGTAGTGAGCATCTCCGACTCACGGGTACAAAGTCCGGATAATACTCTTTGTCATGATCGGGGAATCGAAAAGTTTGCGGTGTATCGCCCAAGCATCGTACTCATCCGGAGCCGCGCAAAAACGGAGGGAAGCAAAAAGGAACCCGGGGCTCAGCGCGCTATATTTCAATGCCGGCTGGCCCAAGGGAAAAGGAGGCAACTTAGTGCGAGGGTGTCGTCTGCTGAACCCCCTAAATTAGATGATCTTTCGCAACGCCGCACTCAACAGGGAAGTGACGACAAGATTACAAAATCCATGGCCGGCAACAATGGGAGGGGTCTCAAAGACGGCTATAAAGTCAGGAAAATGACATAAGGAGGCCTGTATAGAGTCTTGGTTCGAGGGAAGTTATACAGGATCGAGAGGCAAGAACATCTGCCCGAATCAAAGGAAGTAAAGGAGGTTGGCGGGGGGGGAACATGGTCGCGGGGGAATCAACAGGGCTCACATCTAGACCGGTTGGATCTAAAAACATGGGAAGGATCTTGAGCAAGACCTGGGCGTCCGTCTTCTTGGACCGTGAAGAAAAGGAAATATGGGCAGCTTTGGGAGAGGAAAGAAAACAAGGTTCAGACATTTCTGATTCATGGGGATCTAATCGCCTAATATCAGACGAACTGTTGTAATTTCGCATCTCTTACCACCAAGTGAGGAAAGACGTCCTTTTTTTCAACGCTCGACTAAACGAAAAAAGAGAAAGAAGACCCAAGGAAAATTTCAGGTCAAAAATGACTATGGGGTAGACTGTTGGTCTGATGGCAGCGCAAACTTGTCGTGCTGGTTTCAAGTTGGGGAATTCCCGTGGAGGAACCTCAAGAAAAAGAAAAGGATTATGATTATCAAGAAAACAGTTGCAATAAAAAAAAATAAAGTGGAGAGAACAGGCACCACTAAGAAAACAAAAGACTGAAATTGGGGGGGGGATTGAGAGGCACGAGTCACGCGATAACCTACGAAGGGAAGGAAAAATTTATTACGGCCGAAAATGAGCCAAAAAAGGTTTACGTCATCGACTAAATCCTCGCAATGAGGCGGAACGTGCAGGACAGCAAACAAAAAGATAAGCCGTTGCTCGGGGGGGAAGGGGGAGGTCAGACGAAAAATCGTGCAAGAATTGGGCAATAAAGGAGAGATAAAGCCAGCGCAGAGAAAGTTTCAAAAGTGACATCTGCGAAATGTGAAGAGAAGAAAGGGGATGGCAAACCCTGGAGTGGGAGTAAATGCATAGAACCGTAGGAAAACTAACGCAGAGGGAAAAAAGACTCAACGCCGCATTATTCGGAGGAAGAAGGGGGGGAAAGCGAAAAAGGCCGAAAGGGGGGGACCCGAAGAAAGTATGGCGGATCGTGCCGCGGGGTAGGCGTTCAAGGAGGGCCAGAGAAAAGTACATCACCCTTCCTTAGATGCAAGAGAGGGCAACAAGGGAAAAAAGAGACTGATTGACATCAGTGTGCGACTGGAAAAGAATTGGGAATAGGGGAGAAAGGGAAACAACAAAGTCGTTGCGAAGGAAAAACTTGCGTTCGCGGACGAGGCGAAAAGGACATGTGGGCGAGGAACAAGAAAAAAAAGGCAGAAAAAAGAAAAGGGAAGGGGGAGGAAAAAATTCAGTTCGAAAAAAACGAGTAGCGGTCAGGAAAAAAGGTTGCCTGGATGGGGGCGGGAAAAAAGGTGCAGGGGAAGAGAGGGGGGTTCGAAGAAATACTCAAGAGAGGGGGAACAAAGGATGCAATCAAAGGTCAAGATCGACCTATATCGGGGCTACTAAAGAGACCTGCCACTCGAAAGAAGTCAGCTATAGGCTGAAAAAACTATATGGGAGAAAACCTCCCCAAAAGTGAGGAGGCTCCAAAGGAAAAGGTTGTGGATCAGGGATGAACTGACTAGTCGAAGGAGCGAAAAGGCAAAAAAGGAAGGACAAAGGAAAAAGATAGGGGGATTGGAGGCTGGTGGAAAAAAGACTGCGTGGTTGGCGAAGAGGGGGAAAAAAACCCATCGTGGCGCTAGGAAGTCGCCAAGAAACGCGAGGAAAAAAAATATGGAAGATAAAAAAAGGAGGAAAGTGGGGCAGAGCAAAGGAACAAAGGCTCCGATACTTGAATGTGGGAAGGGAGGTTATGTGGGTAGCCTGCATGCGTGATGGGAAAAAAAAATAGAGGGGGGGGGAGGAGACTGATGTTACATAAAAGAAGAAGCAGGAAAAGAGGAAGAAAATATCAGGAATAGGGACCTCATTGGTCAAGGGGAGGGGATCAGAATAACCATTGCGGTAAGCCAAAACGGCTTAAAAAAAGTTCAAGCATTACGCGGGTAAAAAAAAAAGGAGTCATGGGGAAAAAGAAAGATCTTGGATCCTCCGCACACAACCTAAATCCAGGGGGGGCCCGGCCCTGGTTGCCTCCCAATTTGCGGGAATAAGAGGGAGGATGGAACTAAGCAAAACTTCTAAAAAATACAACAAAAAAGGGAAAATATAGATGGAAAAAAGAAGGATAGCATGACAGCGGTGTTGGGAGAAGGAAAAAAGGACTGCCACAATTAGATGGTGGAGGTGGGGAGGAAGTGGACCCAAAAATGGAAAAAAAAGAAAAGCTAGAGGGGGAGGGAACCTAAATACAAAATCGGGATAGACCGGAAAAACAAGATCGCCGAGTTCAATTTTGGGAAGGTTTGAAAAAAGGGGGGGGGATGCGAGAAGGAGGTCCCGAAAAGTTGCGACATGGAAGGAATCAGGATCTTGGCGGAGGTGGGGGAAAAAGAAAAAAGTGGACTGGGAAAAAGGAAAAAGAAAAACGAGAACCGCAATTGGAAAGTAGCAAGGGAGGCAAGGCAAACAAAAGGGCTGAGAGGGGGCCAACAATTGAAGGAGAAAATCGGCTATGAAAGAAATGGTGGGGGGGGAAAAAACCAAACGAGAGGGGAGAAAATGGAGAATAATCGGGTAGCAGGCTTGAGTGGGGGGAAAGGACCAGAAAGCAGTCAAAGCTGGGGGGGGGGTAGGGGTTTGGAAAGGCCCAAGCCAAAAAAAAACGATCGTCTGACCAGGGGACCAGAAACTCCCGAATCTCGGAACTGTCGAGAAGGCAGGGAAAAAAAGCTGTGGAGAAACGAGTTAAAAGCAAAGAAAGGGATTCCCAACAAAAAAAATTGGGGGAAGGGCAAGGAGAAAAAAGCAAGAAAACGTCTGAAAGGGACGACGTTCAGGCATTCAAGATCAATAATGACGGGAAAAAAACGTAGCCCAGGCAGGTTGAGTGGATAACCAATGAGGGTAGTAGGCCCGAAAACCTCTGAGATTGTTAAACCCGGGTTGAGTGAAAAAGGAGGAATTAAAACGAAAAAACGCAACTTCTGCTGCTGGGTAGGGGAGAAAAAAGAGGTTGAGAAATCTCTCATCTGACAACCTGGCTATCAACTTTAAGGGGGGGGTAGGCTCGGTAGCTGAGTTGCGGTGTAGACACACTTACGAAAAAGGAAGGGGGAAATCCATGAAAAAAAGGAAACCGGGTTCCTAGAGATTGAAAAAAAAAGGAAAAAAAAAAAGGCTGCCCAAACCGCAAAAAAATGATGTTCATAAGAAAAAGTGAGGAGAAAAAAAAGGCGTGTCGGTCACCGGCGCAATAAGGAGGATGACTCTTAGGTCTATACGGCCAGACGGCCCCCAAGGGACTACCCACGCATAACGAAAACGGAACACCACCAGCAAGAGAAAAAGGGATGGTCTCCGGCGGAAAGCTCCAATTCCCGCAAGGAACGACTATAATAAAAAAGGAAACTGTAGGTGAGGTAAATAGAAGGTGGGTGTTCAAAGTTTCATTGGGAGAGAGAGTAAGTGACAGAGTACGGGGGATCTAGAAAAAAAAAAATGGGAGGGACTAGGGAAAAGGAACTCTTCCCATGGGGGGGAAAAGGAGAGATTGCAGAAGAGACAGGATCTCAGATCCACGGTTGGTAGAAAAAAGTGAAGGGGATCCCGGAAGTATCTGGGTAACAGGGAAATCAACCGTAAGGGAGCCAACTGCAAGTAGAGCTTGGGGTGGAGCAGCGAAAAAAGTTGAAAGGGCGGCTATGGGGGAGGAGCGCCGTAAGAAAGAAGAAAGGTAAATTTGACTTCTCTTCCCGGGAACGTAACGGATGTTGTCGGCAGAGAAGAGCAGAAATATACCCCCTGAATTTCAGGGTCGGAGGGTGGAAAAAAGGGGGGAAGGTGCGCAAAAGAAAAGGGGAAAGGTCCGAGTTTTTGGGGTCATGACGTCTTCGTATACTAAGAAAAAAAAAGGGAGGAGGAAGAAAAGAGGGGAAAAAACGTCAAGGAAAAAACCCATGGGACTCCGTGGGGGGGGGGAGAATAGCGCAGCATCAAAAAAGGGGAAACTCGGGGGGAGAAAAACGGAAAACATTGAGGGGGGTTGTGAAGTCAGAGGGAAGCACCAGGTGCGAGGCCCAATTGTTGGGAAGAAGGGACCGATAGCATTCTCTCCACAAGGATTATAGGAAGGAAAGTAACTAAGAGCAACATTCGACACTTTTTTCAAACGAAGACTCCAAACAGAAAAAAAGAAAGGTGGATCGTCCACGGTTGAGGTGTCTATAGACTCCAAGTGTTCATAGGCAATTGGGGCGGGAAAAAAAAAGGTGGACGAGAGGGGCCGGGAGGAAAAAATTGGTCTAGACTGTGGGGCCACGAAGGAAAGAAAGGGGAAGAAAAGACGAAATTTTGTTCGCGATGAGGGTCTGTAAATGCAAGTCACTCCTTATGAACACCGAATGAGGAAAAAACGCAAAGCCAGGAATTAGGGTTGAGAATTGGCGCTCGCTCTCGGGGAAGAGACAGCACAATGCATGGGCAGACATGCTTTTGGGCTAGGGGGGGAGTTCGTTTCGGCTATGCCTCGAGAGAAAAAGGGTCAAGAATCATCTATCCTTATCTTGGCGCGGGAGGAGAACCTAAAAGGGGGACGACTTAGTGCCCATAATTCTCAGTTATAAATCCCGGTAAAGGGGGGAATCTGCTACCAACGGGTCATTGCGACTTCAGCTTGGGTTTCGAGTTGACGGAAGGTCGAGTTTATTTAGGGAAAAGGGGGGAGGGAAAGGGATAACACAAAAACCCAAAAACAAAAAAAAAAAAAAACAAAAACAAAAAAAGGACAAGGAAGTAGTCCAAGGGGCCCTATATCAGCTAAGAGAGGGGGGAAAAAAGTGGGTTCCAAGTTCCGCAGAAAAATTAAAAGGGGAGTTGTTGACACTGTACGTAATCAAGTTCTCAAGGGGAAAAAAGGGAAGAAGGTGCGCGGGGGAGCAAAAATCCCAGGCGAATCAACGGGGGGAAAGAAAAGGAAAAGGCGACCGACTAATAGGCTTTGCGCCTGGGACGCGAAGGAAGGGATGGAAACCACCTCCCAAGGGAGGGGGTTGGGTCCCAAAAGGGAGAAAGACAGGTGAGTGGACGAGAAAAGGCTTCTGAAGTGCCGACAAGTTCAGCGACGAGGGAGGAGGGGCCTGTGGAAAACGGAACTAGCCATTTCTCAAAATGGGAAAAAAAAAAAAGAGGGGATTCTGCATCGCTCGTTCAAAAAAAAAAAGAAAAGGGGAAGACCCAGATTATGAGAATTTGATAATCGCGGGGGAATCAAAGGAATAGAACTGATGTTTCTCCGGGGAGGGAAAAAGGGGAAAAAGGATTTTTTGAATGCTCTTTGAAACCAAAGAAGGCTTCGCGGCTATTTGCCCCGCTAAGGGAATTCGCAAAGATCAAAAGAAACAAGAAAGGGAACAGAATGGGTGGGGGTCTATCGGAATCGCATCCCCAACGCAAACAACCCCATATTGGGAAAAAAAACACTTGCTTGGGTGAAATCCGCGGATCATACGAGCTTCCCGCGGGAGAAGGGAAAAGAGAACCAGCGAGCTGTCTTGGGTCACTGGGGGAAAAGGAGGGAATCGCGCCACCAACTGAGAAGTTGGAATGGAGGACCAAAAAAAAAAACGTGAAACACTGAGGATGTGTTTCCTTGGGCAGGGGTGCATCTCATCGCAAAAAAAGAAACCTTGGAGGAACTAGATATTGCAAAAGAGGGGCTCGTTCACAAGGAAACCGAGCGATATCCGCAAATTGGGGGGCCCCAGGGGGGCCGGACAAAAAAGATCGGTTGTGGTCTGAGGTCATGCATTGACACAAGAAGTCTCTGTCGAAAGGGAAAGCCGTTCTCCGCGCGTCACGCAGAAGAGGAGGGAGAAAAGCAGTTTTGTGACCTTGTTGCACAACGCATGGTGGGGGGGAAGAGTCAGAATTTCACCAGGCTGACATGGCATGATCTGCAGGCGAGGGGCCAAGCGGAAGCTGGAGCAGGGCATAAAATGGAAAAAAACGAAGACTCACGCTATGGGGTAAGACTGAATGCGGCCAAAATCAAAGGTTGGTGGCCCTTTAATATCAGGGAATACAGAAATTAGGGAGAATTGGTCGGGCATTTCCCAGGATGAGGGACCCCAAGAAGGAAAGGCTCGAAGTAATCTGAATCCTTTGCGGCACTTCGGGCGAGAAGAAAGAAGATGGGTTTTTGTGTCCCCCCCGCGCCATGAGGAAAAAGAAGTCGGAACATGACTCCTCGAACTGAAAATGGTCGGCAGGGAGAGTTTCGCTCGTCATGCAAGAAAATAAGGATGCCACACCGGGCACTTGGGAAGGGCAGAGACAATAAAAAGCAAACGTGGCTGGGGTGCGAGATATCTATCACTAGAGCGGAAGGAGCCCCCCTGGGGAGTAAGAGCACCATGGAGAGATGTGGATCTGCCTCCCAAGGATAAAGAACCCGTGTAGTACTTAGCAGGAAAAGCGAAACTGTCAGCCACGGAACAGTTATTATGTGCAAACATGAGGACGGTACCTCCGTAGTTACAAAGCCCGATCATACGGTCCTTGGGAGCGGGCAATCAATTGGGTATCAAAGAAGTACTAAACCAATCGATTCTGCCAAGCTGTCAGTCGCAGGGAAAAAAACCGTTTGCCGCGCTTTGGAAAGGACCGCGGGGGGAAATCACCTGTGAAGACAGTCGTGCGCTGCGTCATGTTTTAGGCATGATTATCTTGATCGGCCGATCTTCAAACACGTCGCCACCGCCGACCCAAGAAGAAAGCTACCAAGCCTCTGGCCAGACAGGGAGTGGTGTTCTCCTGCCCGGACGGAAAGACTCATCGAATTCCTGCTTAAAACGACTATAATGCGGTTAGATAGGGGGATAAAGATATGCTGTTAGCGGGGGACTACACTTCAGAGGGCCAGGCGGAAGGCGAATCAATGGGGACGGGAGAAAGGCTTCTTTTGAAACAGGGAGCCGACCGGCTCGCGAAAAATTCTCACCGGTTGTAAAGAAAACAATTGGGGCAGATCTTGGAATAACTTGCTCCGTGGGGGTAGGACGACGAGAACCCAAACGGAGGGGCGTGGGGGAGGTTTTGAGCGGAGCCCAGTGTTGCTTGCGAGGGGTAAAAAGGAGATCAACTCAGTCCTAAGTTGTTGGAGAGCGGGCGCTCTTACCCAACGAAATTGGCGGCCGCGCTGAAGTTTCTCGCGAATGAGCCTCTCAATAAATTTTCCGGAAAAGACGCTGGACGTCTGTGTGGTGATCGAGCCAGCAAAACTTGATCTCGTGCGGGGGTCGAGTTTTGCATGAAGAAGGGAAGGAAGCCTCTCACAACAAAGATACTCACTAAAAGACGGAATCCCCACCTGCAAGTTGACGCTCGGAAGAAACCACACAGAGTCAGCGGCAACCCACGGCCCTGAAATTGACGTGGGGGGGAGAGGGAGCTCTCCAACAGAGGCCGCCATGTAGGGGATCACAATTCTCCACAGTCGGATCGGATAGTGAGGCGAGGAAAAGCCGTACTCACAAATTCGTACCTTGCTGGGCAGCTAACAAGAAATCGTTGGCTCGGGACCTGTGGGTTAAAACCAGAGACTTATCAAAGCGTGCAGGTCAGTTGGGGGCTGGAATCGATGGAGAGCCTGTTCTGCGGCCGAGACATGTTACCCAATGGGGAAACCAGTTTTGTTTGTTTTTGTCTTTGAATCTTTATCTTGAGATTGGGGGTTGATTGCAAATTGGGGTTGTTTTCTTTTTTGTGTGTTTGTGGGGGGTTGGGGAAGGGAGGGGGTGTTGTGGGGTTTTTAGTTGTTTTATGTGTGGGGTTGGTTGAAAGTTCGGGGGGTGCTTTATTGTGGTCATTGGGTGTTTTTTTGGTGCGTTTTGTGGGGTTTGTTTGGTCGTTTTTTTGCAATCTTTTATTTGGGTTTTGGCCCACGAAGTGAAGATAAACGCATAGGACCTGAAGCCTGTATGTGAAGGCTACTCCTTTACAACATAAAAAAAATCTCAAGATATACAATGCAGCTTATATTCGGTTAATGGCAGAGGAGCGTCACTATGAGTCGGAGAACGCATGGCGGCCCCTACTGGGTTGGGGGTGCGCAGACCACCTTTCTGTTGGGGGCGGTGACGTAGAGTGAATGCGATAAGACATGTCCTTATTCTCTTAGGCAACGTCTACAGGGGAGGGACCAGTGGTGAGCAGGGGAGTCATGGGTCCATTTTGAAAATCGCGCAGGGAGCCACGTGACCTTGGCAAGGGACAGCTGGTTGCTCAACGCTCCATTGAACGCTGCTATGGGGACGATTACACCTTCACCTTTGCGATCATGACAAAGTCCCGTAAAAGGAATCCGGAAAGGGCGTTATCCCGATAGCAGCGGCGGCACGAATAGCATTTAAGGGGATTTCCAAGCGGCGAAGACAGGGAGGGCTTGCCAGACTCGGAAGAAGCTCTTTTCACCCGATGCGAAGGTGGCCGGGCAGTCCAACCATACCGCCCATGGTGCGCCTACCATGCCTGGATTCATAGGGGGCTGTGAACCTGCGAAAAGGAGTCTCAGTATCATTGCTGTAATTGGCTTGCAGGTACAAAGTTCAGGGTGGTGGAATCAGGTGCTTGAAACAAAAGGAAAGCAATTTCGGGACGACATCCAAGGGGAGTCCGGTTCCGTGTTTCAAAAATACACTTCTTGGGCCTGATGGCGCCGAGGGGGGAAACAACAACCATCGGTGGAAGGATCGCTGCGAATCGACCAAACAACGAGCACCATATGATCATCTCGGGGAGGAACGTGCACTCCCACCAATTCCTCGATGGTGGCTGCCGATATTAAAGTGTGGTCCGAAGCTGGTGGCCGCTTAGTCTAATTAACAATATTCTGGCTGTGGCCCAAGAAAGTCGCATTTGAAAAAATAGGCAGAAATGTGCCACGAGGGCAAGCTGGGGACTCCATCCACACGGTGGTCCCACTGCCAAAACTTGCGGGGAGGCCTGAGACAGGCGGAGTCATGACAAAGGTCAGCGGCGAAGAAAAAGAAAAAGAGCGAGCTTTTCGACAAGTTTGAAGAACCGCCGCCAACCAACAAAGAAGGGGGGTATTCCTACCCGGTTTTCCAATGAAGGATGGAGGAGGGGTCAGTGGACCAGAATAA
>Ga0179593_1479058_pt1 | contig 11672 bp, 13 predicted proteins | sample CZODoug2_1_08_16_FD_185931 | JGI IMG/M metagenome (GOLD analysis project Ga0179593, IMG submission 185931) | Vadose zone soil fungal communities from Angelo Coast Range Reserve, California, USA - CZODoug2_1_08_16fungal (PacBio error correction) | ecosystem: Environmental > Terrestrial > Soil >...
ATGGTGGAGGTCGCGGTAAACGGTTGCGTTGTCAGACGAGGGCAAGAATGAAGAATGATGACCGCGGTGATCAACCTGGCACGAGCTAAAAAACAAGAAGGTAAAAGAAAAAGCGGGGACAGTTTGCCAGGGTCAAGCATGACTTGTCAACAGACAATCATGAAATCATAGGTATCGGAACATTCCGGAATCTGCCGAAATGCAGGAGAGGGAAGGGGGAACAGCGGGGGCCACAAAAAATCTTAACACTAAAAGAGGAAAGGTGCAATAGGGGAGGGTCCAAAGGGTGAAAGCGAACTCACGGGTTGCGAACGAGCATACTCATCCCCTAAAAAGAAGAGCAGGAGGCGGAGTGTGCAGACTCAAAATACCAAGGCTCCGACGGGAAAGGCGGAAAAGCTTGTTCATTCAGTCAAAAAAAAAGTACCAAAAGGAAGAAAAATGCTGGAGGGGAAAGAAGATCTGTCAAAACCTCGCACAGCCGGGCACGAGCTTGAGACCGTGAAAATCTGAAAATGAGGACCGCCAGAGAAAGATAGACATGTTTTTGGACTCTGGGAGGTAGGGAGGGAAAAAAGGGGTTGGGGTAGGAGGTTATGAAATTACAACCCAAAGCTCGTTGGAATGAGGGGGCGGGGGAAAAACGGGAATACGAAAACAATGACAAAGACCGTGCTGGTGGTCACGACGATAAGACAATGAGAGACGTAGGGGAGGGGGAAAAAAGGTGAATGCAACCAGGGAAAACACCGACTGACAGTCTACCGTGAAACACAAGAAGGGAGGGGGAAGACTTAGTCCATACAAAGTACAGAAAGAAGGAAAATTTTGCAGGACTAAACATGTTCAGACAGGGATCGAAGGGGGAAGCCAGAGGGTTGGCACAAGTAGGATATCACTATGGGGAAAGAAGAGGGTGAAATGCTACACGAAAAGGGGATTTTTTGAGAGCCAAAAATAATATAGGGGGGCGACGTTCCGCGAGAACATCAAAGAGAGTAGGACCATGAAAAAAAGGCAGTCCCAATAAAAAAAAAAAAACAGTAGAAGATGGCTGTCCTGCAGTCACGGCACTGGTCCGTTAGGCCAGGAATTACGCCATCGATTCTTACCACCACGCGATCGTAACTATCTACTACACTGTAGTTGGGTGGGATGAAGGGGGTGGGGTGGGGGAAAGGATCCCTTCCAGAGGGGATCAATTGGAGGGGAAAGGAAAAAAAAGTATGTCAGGCCATGAGATCCCAATAGTGGCCGAAAATTCAAGAACGCTGGCCTTATAGGGGGGAGCAGTGGTCTTTTCTTATCGTGTGGGGCTGGAAAACGGGTCCAACTGATTCAACCCTTTGGGAGAAACCGGTCCGGACGGTGTTGAGACAGAAAAACACAAACAGAATTCACGTACACAAAAAGCTAGCTGATATTCAAAGGCAATAAAGTGGTGCGCATAAGCTACGGGAGGGCGGGAAAACCCAGCAGAAAAGCTGGCCTGCATGATCTGGGTGCATGAGCAATGAAGAAAAAAGAGGAGAGGTCCGGCCCGTAATGGCCTGTCTGGACTCATCGGCCATCTCGCGCAAGAGGAAGAGAGAGAGAATACAGAAACAAAAATCCACAATGGCGCGAGGGTTGGTCCGCTCAAGGAGATGGGCGCGCCTGACACTCAAAGAGCACCCGCTGGATGAAGGGGAACAAATGTGTGGTAACAGAGAAGGGAAAGGACCCGCTGAGCAGGAGAGCATAGCGGGGGGCGGACTTGACAAGGGCAGCAGCAAGCTTGTATGCCCGAAAAGACGAGGCAGGGGAACAGGTCTAAGGTGCTGGCAAGACCAAGGGCCGAAACAAGAAGAATAAAAGAAAAAGATGGAGAGGGACTCCTGGCTCAGGTGAACAGAGAACCTGCCCTCGGAGGGGGATTGGGTCAAAGAGCATCTCACTAAAATTCAACCACAGGATGGTGGGAGGGCTGCTTCACTCAAAGAAGGGCGGAAAGACGGGAAGGATGGACGCGATCTGCCACCAAGAGCCGTATGGGAGAGAAATGGAATCCGACATAAGAATCTCTGGAAATCCGGCTTGTCCGGCACGCTTGGGGGGGGAAAAGGCATGGGAACCAAAACCTGCTTCCACGTGGTAAAAGGGAATGTGAATGAAGGGCCAAAGGAGGAGGGGCCACGCGAAGTACGCGGGGGTGGACTCAGTGGCGATCTGTGCCGCCAGGCACCGAAAACCCTGTCTTGCTACTTTGAGACGGGCCGACAGAAAGACTTGTGTCTCTGTCAAGGCTTCCGGGGAAACAGACCGTCAAAGAGGCCAACAGTTGTAAAAGCTGGCCGGGCGGAGGGGAAGAGTGGGAATCCGCCATAGCAATTCCACCGATTTTTGTTTTGGCGAGAAGAAAGAGGTTAAGGGGGGGGACAAAACCTGGGTAAAAACCCTGAGGACCGCAAGAGATAATGAAGGGAAGACAGTGCGGCTCGTCAGAATTTTGTGAATCACTCAGATAGGGAATCAGCCACTAAGGGACTACCAGCAATTTGAGACATTCACAACAACAAGGATCGACGAATCTGGACTTCAGACAGAAGCGCAAGCGAAGGAAGAGGGGAGAAATACTGTCAAACCCAGGTGAAAAGCGAAGAAAAACCGCTCCAAAACGCGGACTTTATGATGGAAGGGGAGGTTGTCAAATTCATCGGGGAACTCGGAAGGGGATAGACAAAGCTGAGGCGAAATAATATTTTTTAACCGCTCAAAAAAAAAAAATGAAAAACGGAAAAAAGAAGAGCCGGAGCGTCCCCATCGGGCGGGGAAAGAAAAGAAACTAGAAATTACTCGGCAGCATATCAAAGGGTTGGATATTGCAAAGGAAAGGGCTGGCGCCGCTCAGAGAACACGTAGAAAGTAAAACACGGCTGTTCCCAGCACTCAACAACAACCGAAACGGAAGAAGGGAGAGAGAAGTCAATGGCTCAGGTATTTACTTCGGAGTTGTTCCCCGCCGTATCAACGCAACCGACCGTAACGGGGCACGGAATCAAGAGGAAAACCATTTGGGGGAAGGGGGCTGACGAGGAGTTGAGATCCCGCCATGAGAATGCAAAGGGAGGTCGGTAAAGATACTCCGGAGTGCGCGCTTCCTCGGATCTTTAAACAACATCGAGTTGAGACTGAGACTCCGTGAAAAACAACGGAGATTGCCGCGCCTTTGGCCAAAGCAGGAAAAAAGACCGGAGGAAAGGGATTGACTTCGGCCAATATCCATCGCTCAAAAGATAAAGGGATCCGTGAGGGACTGGCAAAGAGTCCGCATCGATCCGTGATCTCTGGAAGGATAAAGGGACGGAGACCTCGGAGAAATGTAGTAGGGAAACCCTGATGACGTGACACTTCAAAAAGGGACTGGCCGAATGAAGCCAGGAAATCCCGCGAACGGGAAAAGAAAAAAAAATCCCGGGGCAGTGCAAAGAGGGGACGGTAAACTTCAACAGGGACCAACGAAACACCCACACATATCTTCTGTTACGGGGGCTTGGGCGGATGAAAGAGAAGAAGAGGAAATCTGACAAGGGCAGTCGGCCAGAGTGCGCAAGAGCTCGATAAACCTCGACCCACACATGGAAAAAACTGCGGACGGGGAGGGAAAGAGAAGGAGGGATACACGGTTAAGAAAAAAACTTTCTGCAAAGGAAAGGATCGACAACGGAAGAGCGTTGGCCAACCATCTTGTAGGCCAAGGACCAGGGCGAAGGGAACCCTAAGCATGGCCGTGGTTAAGCAGGGGAAAAGCCGGACGGAACGAAGAAGATAAAAGAATGCCAGCTAACTAATGCTGAGGGTGTAAAGAAAAACGAAAATCCGGATACGAGCTATCAGGGGTGGGGGACGGTTACAAAAACAACTAAACAGGTAGCGACCTGTAGGGAGGGAAGGGAGGAAATAAATAGATCTGAGGTCCTCTGCTCACTTGAGCGAGACCAGGGGAGTCGATAAGAGGGGGAGTGAGTGGTTAGCAAGGTACTGGAAAATGGAAAATTAGGGGAAAGCACACTGAGGGCACTTCCAACTTCGGAGTGAATAATACGGCTGTCAACGCTCAAAAAAAAACATGATTGCCGGAGAGAGCATGAGATCAGACTACGAAAAAAGGGGGGGGAAAAAAAAAACGCAAAAGGAGAAACATAGAAAGAAAGAGGGGGCGCCTTCACAGGTAAAGCGGACCAGCTTTACCAAGTCACCATGAAGAGGGGAAAACGGAACCCCAAAAGCGAAGAGCCCATAAAGGGTCGAATTCCGACGCATCTGAACATATCAAGCTCAGCTTCAACGACGAAGAAAGCATGTGCGACTAGCGACCCACCAGACCAGTGTGGGGTTCGGTGAAGGGACGCGAGACAGCGTCTGAGTCAGGAAGAAAAGAATTAAGACCGGGCAACAGTAGTGGGCGATCACGTTGCATCTAAAAAACAGATGGGCTGGGGAATCGGCAGTAACGGGGTCACGGTGGGGGCGGGTCTAATACAAACCGACCGTAATCATATCAAAAACTTGAATCTCTGGAAATAAGATCAACCACTACCATCAAGAAACCAGAAAAAAAGGATAAGGAAAATTTCTAAAAAGACTGTAACAGGGGAGTTACATGCTGACGAAGTAAGGAAAGGGGAAAAAAGGTTAGAGGCCGGGGGGGGGCCTCTGTTCAAAGTGTCAGCTCTAAACCGAGATCTCGTCGATATACCAGGGGTAAGAATCAGTTGGCGTGGCACGGAATTACCTGTATCAATAAGGACCAGAGGGCGCAATGGCGGTTTTCAAGAAACTTCGGTACAAAATGGTGATGCAAGAAAACACGGCATTGAAGGGGGGGGAGAATCAGGGTGGGGTTCGGGACGAGAAAAAGAAAAAACAATTACCATAAGTATGCCGTAAACAAAGGAAACTAGGGCGGCAGCCACGGGAAAGTGAAAAAAGAAGGAAGAAAAAAGAGACTAAGGGGTAAAACGATTTCGACATGCAAACAGGGAGTATAACGACGTCGAATGGGTGTAGGAGGGGAACATTAATTGAGCTGTAAAAACGAGTAGGGAATGAGAAAGAGAGAGAGAATGCTGGGGGGAACGGGAAGAGAGTATGAAAATCCAGTCACCATGCAATACGTATAAGGGACCAGATCTTTCGCGCTTATCGGAATAGAAAAAAAGACAAAGGGGTCATGGTGGGCGTGCCTAAACAAGGAGGGATAACCAAAACACTCGCCTTTAAAAAAGCCATCAAGGAAACAAGAAAAAAACACTGGAGGAAAGAACAGGAGAAAAAAATAGTGCTACCGACCTTGCGAATAGCGCCTGGGAGCAAACGAAGGTTCGAGGCGATGGGAATAATGGGTCTCAAACCTGCGGGTGGGAGCTCAGGAGATCCTGCACTAAATGATGCCTCCACCAGTTTTTAGATAGGGGGGATCAAACGAAGGAGTCACGGCAGGAACGGCTACACGGGGGAAGGACGGGCGAAGTGAAAAAGAAAAAGTCAATCGGGCGTCTTTCGCGGCGGGGGAAGACATGTGGCAAGGGGAGTTATCTTTACCCGGGATGGGGAGGAAAAAATGGACAATTTCAGAAAGAAAGGAATCGGCGGGGGGAGAGTTAAGACTACCTACCATCAGACTCCGGCAGAGATAGGGTCGGAAAAACTTAGGAGTGAACGGTATTGAGACATGTAAGGGTGATCGGACAAGACTATCGCAACTAGGTTACTGCAAAACAGTTCATGGTTGGGACGGGGCGGCGGGGAAAGTTGTTAGGGGTGATTCAATGCGGTAAATAGGAAAACGGGGAAAGCACATACCAGCACAACCGAACTGGATCGCCTCAACACCCACGGAGGGGGGAGGGGGGAGGAAGATGCTTTCAGGGGGGAGGAAGTAAAAAGATGGCCGACGGGAACATGAAGGACATGACGGGGGCGTGAATCACTTTCCAGCCTCACGGCAAAACCAGAAAGGGGCAAGTAAGTCTGTGGAGATGAATGGGGAACAGGGGTTTCCTCATGACTTTCACGTACCCAAAGAAAGGGGAAGGACAAGCTAAAGTAGAAGGAGGAATCCGTGCAAGACAAATGCAACCGTAGTCGCTTTAAAAGTAGAACACCGCGATGAATTAACCCGGAAACGCTTAACTGTGGCCTCACGCGAGCTGGTGACGCCAAAAAAGCCGGGACGCGTAAAAAGCGAAAAACAGCGTTGGCGCCGCCGCAAAAATCCAATATAAATGAGGGTCGATTCGGGAGTGAATACGCCCATAAATCGAAGGGGACTATGAAACTGGGCAATCAAGGGGTAGCATAAAATCTAAAAATGCTGGCGTGGCGTCACCGGAAATAGACGGATAAGGACAAGCGGGACACAAAAATCAACGAGCAGGCGGGTAAAGAAGAAACTTCCGTCAGCAAGAAAACTGAGAGACTGTGGTTGGTAACTCGTTCTTGCTGGAAGGGACGCCTTTAAAGGGGAGCCCCGAGGGAGGCCCCGTTCCCAGGCAGTGAGCGCTCGGCGTAGAAGTGGAGCGGGCGACAAACCTGCGTGTATAAAAACTTCAAGCCCGTGAGGGGGCATACTGATAAGAGAAAAGAAAAGGAAAAAATAGAGCGCTTGGGGGAAGGGGGGGAGGAGTGACAGCAATTCAAAAAAGAGGACTGAAGGCCAAAGAGGTAGAAGAGCTTGCCGCAGGAGACCGCGTAAAGGAGAATTAGGTTTCGGGGGGATAAAAGGTGACGAAGAGGAAACGTTGCTAGTCTACGGGGGGGGGGAAAGGGAGAACATAACAAGGCAGATAGGGATTCACGTCCCGGGCGCCCAATAGAGTGGGGTGTGCTGCGGAAAGAAGGTTAGATGGTTCGTCCGGGAACCACGAGCTTAACAGGGAAAAGGCCGAGTGACGAGAAAGGCGCGAAGGGGGAGGCGACAACCAAATGTTGCCGGCATCTGGACAGTGGTATGCCTAGGCGACATACGTGAAGCCATAACAGGTAAAGACACAAACTGGCATCGACGAATCAGGGGGGTTGCGGCACGAACATGAGACCTTAAGCGTACCCGGTATTGGCAGAAAAGACTTCGGTCATGAAAAGGAAGCGTCAATGGCGACGAATGGCAGAAAAGGGGCCTTATCGTGGGGGGCTGACGTGGCTTTCTGGAGATGGGGGATGCTAAGAAGCAAGCATTCAAGGACCTGGGGAATGGGCGGTGTGTGGAGCAACTGACTCGACGAAACACACCGATGATAATGTATCGACGAGGACCTGCATAGGAAAAAAAAGACGGGGTTCGGGGGAGAGGGAAAGACGCCATACAGTACGATAAAGGGGGGGGAAAAAGAACAAAAAAGTAGGAAGGCGGAGAGAAAATAACTCAAAGACTGAAAAAATTGTAAACACACACAAACGGTGTGGGGGGGAAATCCGACCAGATGATGAAGACATCAGAGCTCAGAGTAGATGGGGCAAAGATGAGAGACATAGGCGTCTAGCTTTTGTGCGAGAAAATGAAGGGAAAAAGGGGCGTGACCTGCTCATGAGAAACAATCTGCGCTGGAATGGGAAGTGGGCGGGATGTCTAACCTTCGGGGAATGATCGAATGAATGCAGGAGTAACCTGTCACGAAGACAAAGGGACGGGCCGTCACGGGAGGGGGAGGCACATGAGACCAAAAAGAAAAGCACATGCAAAAAAAGAGGTAAAAGACTGGCTAAAGGTTGACAGAAATCAAGAGAGGGTAGTGAAAAGCGGGTCCTAATAACCATACGACAGGGCGGAGAACGGAAAAAAAGGGGAGAGAAGAAAGGGAGACCGCGTAAATACCAAGGAAACAAGACTCTCAAGGTCGCGCATCGGCGAGAGGGGACAAGACGGGTCTTGTCCGAAAGCGGGAACGGGAAAAAAGCTATTAGGTTGGGGGGTTGGCCCTGGAAAAGGAGAAGGCAAGAGAGTAAGCGGGGAGGACAAGGGAAGGCCGCCAGGCGGCGAAAAGAGGGAGTGCTTGCAGCTGCTCAGGCTCTGAGAATCCAGCTGTCGGCAGTTAGGTAGAGTTAGGAAACTGCAATGCTGCGCAACCGCAAAAAAAAAGGAGACCTCTGGACAGGGAGGGAGAGCCATCAAGAAGCAGTCAAAGCAGATATTGATGGGGGGTGTTCGAGGTCCCTCGCGGAGTTGGAAGACCGACTAAGGGGAACGCTGGACCTACTGCAAGTGACCAGGGGGGACGGAGAGGCCAAAAGATGCTCTATACTGGTGCAAAAGATAAACAGAAGGAAGGAGAGAAAAAAAAGGTAGAACACCCCGGATCGAAGCAGAGACTGGCTAGGCAGAGCAGAAGAAGCATGATCGATCTGGACGCTCAAGTGATCGCCCCATCTAAAAGAAGCGTTTCCGCGTGAAAAAAGTAGAAATTTTGCAAGGTGGAGAGGCGACGAAGAAAGACGATGGAATAAAAAAGAAAGAAACGACTTTGTTTAACTAAAAGAAGCTGCCCCATCGCTCGCCGGAGAAGAAAAAGAAAATCGGGTCGTGTCAGGAAAAGTCAAGTACTCTCATACAAGAAAAAGGGGGGAGAGAAATGGCAACAGAAAAAAAAAGGGTCTCCGAACTGGAACACTTCAGAAAAGACATTCCATTGTGTGAGGGGAAAAATGTAAAAAGGAAAAAAAAAGAAAAGAAGAACAAGAAGGGGAAGGGACGCCAAACATGTCAGTTGAAAGGGTTCAAAGGGAAGTGGGACCCAACCGAGCGGCGCCGCGGGGGGCCATTCCTCGAGGCCATTTTATTGCTACATTTTGGAGAGGGGTGAAGACGGGAAGGGGTCCACCTTACACGGGATAAGTCAAGCTTTTGTCTCTGTGGGAGCGGTAAAAAAAAGAGTACTCGCCCCTGAGCGCCGCGCCGAGCCTTTTTGAAAAACAGGCAAACAGAAGAGAAAGCGAAAAGGACCTATGAACAGGGGGAGTCAAAGAAGAGAGAGGGGAAGGCGAATTGAGCGTATGAGCCAGAGGCCGGCTTCGATCCGGGTAAGTATAGAGTGTCGGATCGACTTCGGAGGATCAGGGGTCACCAGAATAGAAAGCCGAGTAAAAAAAGAAGAAAAGCCAACCCCCCTTTCAGGGATGCGGGAGAAGCCGTGGGAAAGGAGGAGAAGGGAAACCGGCAAAAAGCTGGGACGCCAAAAAAACAACAGCTGCTGTGACTGCTTAGGAAAATATCTGCCGCCGTCAAGCTGGATTTGAAGTTTTAACAGATTTAGAGCAGAATGGCAGAAAGAACTAACCCAACTCTAAATGTACAGAAGAAAAATCGACACCCAGAGGGGGGGAAACAAATAAAGGCCACAACGCGCTGCACTCTGGCCACTCGGAGAAGGGATGGACAAGCTACTTGCATTCACAAGAAAAGAAAAGAGCTATTTAGGGTGACAAGCAGTGAAAAAGCAGGACGACAGCAAGGTAGGGGTCAAGCTCCGTCGTCATGCCGAGAACTACGAGAGGGATTGGCATGTCGACTCAGGAAAAATAAGTCGAGATACGATATATCGAAAAAAATGGCGAGCGGGGGTACGGCTCCGGGTAGCTGGGGGGTGACGAGCGAGGAAGGAACGGCTGGGGTAAAAAAAGTTAAGAAAAGTGAATTACCAGCGATGGATTCAAGAGAACAATGGAAGCAGTCAAGTCTGGTCGCATGAATGATGTATTTCCAGGGGGGTCTGGACCATGTAGACGGGAGCCCAAACAGCACAGGTGATACTGGTCAAAAGAAAGACGTGGATAGAACGCGCCAGCAGTCAGCCAGAAAGCGGAAAAGAAAGCAGTGTCGAGTGAAATAAAAAAAGTCAGCACGAAGAGAAGCTCCATAAGAAGAGGGGTTGGCCGCGGAAAGAAACAAACAGTTAATCGTCCCAGGCTGGATAACTGGGAGGGGATAAAACAAAATAAAACATCGGGAGAGAAAGACTTAAAGACGCCAGGACACGGAGCTCATCTTCGCCAGATCGGGATTACAACAGAACATCATTTAATTTTGTTTCTGGAACGCAGGCGAAGACAGAGAGAGGGACAGTACCAAAGGACGGCCGACAGTAGTGGGGGGGTCGCCCAAGAGCGGCTGCATGATAACAGAACAACAGGGGGGACGGTGTAGCGAATCCGGCTATGTCGGGTCGAAGACTAACACAGTACACTGAATTTGGACTGTGGCTTAGCCTAACGAAATGCATGAAAAAAGGATGTGAAGCGGGGAGAAGACTAGAGAATATTAACTAACGAGAGGCAAAAACCAACACCCAAAAAAAGTATAGGCAAAAGTTCACGGACTAAACGGAGTCGGCAAATGGGCGCTCGGGCATGAATACCAAAATACGGGAAGCCAATATTGGACTCGCCTGAAAAACCCAAAAAAAAAAAAGGTTGTCGAAAAGAAAAACGCAAGGAGGATAGTGCCAGTGTGGAAAACGAGGAAACGGAAGGGGAAGAAAGGGGACGTCAATCAAAAAGAACCTTTGGCAGGAAAGGGGGTTACTAAGGGGGACTAAAAGGCAAGTAAAGATGGAAGACCACAAGGGGTTAAAACATTTCCTCCCACGTACTGGAGGAATAAAAATTGGACAGCTCACACAAAGCTACCTAGGGAAATGCAAAGTCCAAAAGATCTGACCACGCAAACCGTTAGTCGATGGGCAAAGCGGGTCGAGCCCAATGAGAAACTCAGTGAGACAAACAAGGACCACAAACATTGTCAATACGTGAAAAAGTATTGAAGTGCGCAACTGGGGAGAGGTCAGTACACGGCTGTGACAAAGCAGATCGGGGGGTAAATTGCTGAAAATCAAAACAAGACACTTATACTTTTTTACACATGGAGAGAGAAAGTGTCGATGCGGATTTCCAGGTAGCTAGGCCGCACCTGCTGGAAAAGACGCCTTATGACACAAGACGAGAACGTCGCAACTGAAACGGAAGCCAATCGCGGGAAGAAGTAAACACCTGGAGGGGGGAGTCATACGAAGAGAGTTAAAGCAAAAAGCACAGGAATAAAAGGAGCAAGGTAGAACCTTTGGAAGAGAGGGTACAGAAAGGCTCGAAAGATAAACACTAAAAAAAACCCGGTGCGGGCACATCCGGCCCGGTGGTCTGCATGAGCAACACTTGGAGTGAGTTCAGAAAAAGTGCCATGAACCGGTGGCAAAATAATATTGGGCCGCGTGAAAGAGGGGGAGACAACGAGACACATCGGTGCAGTGGAATGAGCGAAAGACAAAGTCAGAAAGACTGGCCCGTGACAGCGGAAGAGGACCGCTGACGAAAACAGTGCACCCGTGATGAGGAAAGAGAAAACCGCGGGAATATGGCATCAAAAACCGAGGACTACGGCACGAAACATCCTGGCAGAAAAGGAATCGGGCGGAAGACTACTTACGGGGCGGGGATGGAAAGGAATCCGATGGAACATGGAAAAATTAAGAGAACACGCGAATTCAACCTTTCTGGTTTGGGGGGGCAAGGAGCGCGGGGAAAAGGTTTCTGCACGCGGTGGAGGGCGCCTTTGGGGGGAATGCAGCTGTGAGGGGGTGCGGGCGGCCAGAGCGGACGCAGTAACACTACACGAGGACGGGGGAAAGGTCTAAAAGCAATAT
>Ga0179593_1534507_pt1 | contig 11672 bp, 16 predicted proteins | sample CZODoug2_1_08_16_FD_185931 | JGI IMG/M metagenome (GOLD analysis project Ga0179593, IMG submission 185931) | Vadose zone soil fungal communities from Angelo Coast Range Reserve, California, USA - CZODoug2_1_08_16fungal (PacBio error correction) | ecosystem: Environmental > Terrestrial > Soil >...
AAGAGAAACCTTAAAAGGGGGGAAAAACCAGCGGTCCCAGATAGGTCGTGGTCCAATGGAGGGAACCAAAAAAAAGGAACAAAGGGGATTAAAGAAAAAGGTTGCCGACCTGTTCTTATTTTGGGGGAATGACGGAACTTGGGCCGGAAGAAAAGAGAAAAAAGGAAACGGGTCCGCGCGCCTCCAGGCTATAGACAAAGGTCTGTATTGCCGAAACCTCAATTAAAATCTACATTTCGAAAGCCAAAGCCAACTGACCAGGGGGGAGTTTGTTTTGGGGAAAAGAGGGGGAGGAACGCCCTTTAGGGTGCCTCGACGGCCGCACATCGCAGCACTGGAGAAAAGAGTACAGGGTTACCATGAGCCCTGTAAACATTGGGGGGGGTCGGCTGAAAGGGGGGGAATGAATGCACTTTGCAGATGTTGCTCATGGGGGGATCCGTGACAAAGACAGGGATAGCCAGCTTAACAGCGGGTCACATGAAAAAAGACGGAACCGCTCGAAGTCTCCAGGATGGCGTGTCAAAGACTGAAAGGGGGTCTTTGCCGTCTGGTCGTATCATGTTCAGGGGAGGAGAGGGGGGGGGGGGGACACAAAGAAAGGGGATCTAATCAATTTCATTTCACGTTGGTCAAAAGTGTCACCGTAGGGATCACACCTGCCATAAGGGGGAAGGAAGACTCTTCCCAAAAAGAAAGGTGAGGGGCATGATCCTCCCGTGGACATTAAATAAGCTCTTACTGCGCTGCTAACAAAATCTTTCCATCCACGCAACACAGTGGGGGGAAGGAGGGGAGGAGGGGACGTTTGGGGTTGGCCCCGCGCGAAAGCTAGAAGCTCCGCATCCTGGATTTCTGGTTAATTGAAAGGGGGGAGTCCATGATTTCGATTTCCCACTTGCGGGGTTGTTCTGTTAATTCTGGGAGGAGGGGTTTTGGTTCTTGCTATCTGACCAGGCGGGAATCTAAACGAAAAAAATAGAGGGAGAGCTTCAAAGAAGCTTGTGACTGGTCCCGAAGCCTGCGGAGAGGGACGTAAAACTAGGGGATGGGAAGGGGAAACCAAACACAAAAACCGACCCGTGTAAAAAAAACATGGGGGTAAGAAACGAGTTTTTCAAGGAGGTGAAAGGGGGGGGAGCGGGTGAACGCTAGAGGCGAAACAAGGTCCCGAAGAAGGGAAAAAAGGGAGTTGTTAGGGAAAGGGGGGAGGGAGGTACCTCGGGCGGAAAAAAGACGGTGATGGGTGGACCGGGGAGTTCGCGCAGGAAGTAGGGAGTTCCGCCGCAAATAAGTTTAAAGGAATTAACCATTCCTTGAGCCAATGAAAAAGGAATAGAGAAGGGTCAGGAGCGGCACTGGGTACAGAAAGGGGAAAATTACGGTGATACCTGCAAGTTTTGCAGTCGCATACCCTCGAAGGGAGGCTGTTAGAAAAGGGGAAAAAAAAAAGTCTGGCTAAAGCTTGGCATCGATGCGATAGCGGTCAGGAAAAGGGGGTTGGAAATGATAGCTACCAGTTCTGGGTCGAGTACATCTAGCCGCGGGAAAAAAGGGGAGGTCGAAAGGAAAAGAGGGGATGGGGGCGTGCATTGATTGGCTCCATAAGCAAAAACGGTTTAAGGGTTCGAAAAAAAAATTGGAGGGATCCAAGAAGGCGGAATGAAGAAAAGATGGGGGAAAAGGGAGTTAGGTGGGGAGGGACAAGCAAAAGCGTAGGAACAATATGCTCTTAACACAGGGGTCGTGAAAATGCAAAACTTGACGGGAAGGGCGAAATCAAGGTAATACGATGCTTCTCCCGGGCGAGTGGGGAGCCTGTCAGGGGAAGAAAGGGTTTCACAAAGGGTAAGTTTCGTGAACCGCCGCATCGCTGGCAAAACCCCTGATCTGCAACTCGAAATAGGGAGCCATGGTGAACCGGGAATGTGCTTAATCCCCGATGGGGAAAAAAGTCTGCAGGGCACTGGGAAAAAGGAGGGAAATAACGGGAAGGACGATTCCAGGGCGACGTTAATTGGAAAAGACCTACCTAAAGAGGGAAAGGGTCAAAAAGTCTCTTTCATGAAAGGTGGGGGGTCCCCTCACAAATTGTGCTGATAGGGGGGGGGAGGGGCGGGGGGGGTCTCTCAAAAAGGGAGGGGAGAGGATCCGACAACCAGCAACCCTTGGAAGGGGGGAAGGGGGCAATAACCCCAAAAAATGAAGCATGCCTCCACCATTTCTTCATTTCTTCCAAATAAGACCGTCGCCCGTGAAGTGGAAACGTATGTCATCTGTAAAAAAGGGGGGGAAGAAAACTTGGTCTACCCGGCTTAAGCCATGTAGGCGTTCAAAAAGGTGGGTGAAAACGGAGGGGAAGGGAATTCAAAGAGGGGGGAACCTCATCGCATGTTCGTTGAACCTTGGTCAAACAGCAACAAAGGGGGCAAAAAGGGAATTTAGAAAAAAGGAAAACAGACAACGACTCGCCCTCATCCTTGCTGGGGACAAGATGGGGACATGGGGGGGCTGGTACGAATGCCGAAGGTAAAACCAATCTTTTTTTGGACCCCAGCCGCGATGAACAAAATCAAAAGGGGGGGGGGGAATCGGGGGGGAGTAAACCAAGCCTCCTTATACTCAGTTGCCGAAAAAGAACTGGCAGGGAAAGCCAAAATGCGCAACGCAAGGAAAACTGGGGAGAGTAGGTCTCAACGAGCCGTCTGGCGAAACGCGATAGCTGTACGCAGACAGAGAGATAAGGCTACTGCGTTAAAAAGAAAATGCTCGTGGATACGCATCGGGGGGGGGTGAACCCGGGGGAGCACCATAAGCTGGATTCCCAAAAGGTCGAGAAAGAAGAAGATTTTAAGGTGCTTTATGCGGAACTGGCACAAATTCGCCGCGCTGGCAAAAAGAAAGTCAGCGGGGTCTAAAGGGAAGAAGGGGAAACATGCTGCTCGTTTCGGGGCTCTAACTGAGCATTAGTGGAACAAGTTTCGTACCAGTGCAAGAAGGGGGGAAAAAGCCGCTGATCAGCGTCCCCTCGCGAAGAAACCGAAAGTGAGACAAACGTCACAAAAGGAAGGGGGGGGAAAAAACTTTTCCCGGGGAAAAAAGGGAAAAAGTGGGGGGGGCCAGGGTTCGCCGTTCGACTCTAGAGCACCACGCAAACGCAAAACACAAAGTGGAACTAAAGAAACCAGGATACCGGGAAGAGAAAGGAGGGGGTTTGGTTTCGGGCCCTCCGAAGTTGACTAAGACAGAAGGGCTGCTGGAAAAAGACTCCGAAAACGGGAAAAAAGAAGAAGACAGGTTGTCGCACCGGTCTCTTTCTGAGCGAAAACGCGCCACACCCAAAAACCTGAGAAGTAAGGCTTAACCTGTCACACCAAATAAAAGGCTAAGGAGAAGTGACTAAATGATTAGTAATCCAGAGAAGGAGGGAAGTTAACTGGAAGGCAACCAAATTGGGTTTGTGGGGTGTGGATTGATCAAACGATTGGCGGATGGAACACTTCCTCTCTTGCAAGCCGAAGGAGGCTGACGGGCTCAGCTTATCCGTCAAATTGCGGGACTGCAGAAGGGGGGATGTCAAAGGGGGTGGGGGAAAAAGGGGGCACGGGATTAATTGCCGACGAAGACGACCAAACTTGAAGACTGAAAGGAAAAAAACGAAACAAAAACACTCTATCAAATATCGAACTCCGGGGACAGGAATTGTGGGGGCGGAGGGGGTGAAAAAGCCAGCTTGTCGGCAGCGCGGCCATCGGGTGAACAGATTACGCCCAGGGAGAGCATTCTCTGCGGTAGACTGCTATTCTGCCTACTCAGATGAGAAGGAGAGAGCTTCTAACAAAAGGGGGGAAAAAATGTATAATTTCACATGTAATTCCGAAAAAAAAGGAAGAGGGGACTAAAAAAAAAAGGATCTCATTGGGGAGGGAGAAGGTTTTCCAACCTGAAAAACACTCAAAGCCGGCGAACAAACAGGGGGGGGAGGGAATTAAAGGGGCTTGTGTCTCAAAGAAAGGGGGAAGAATTCGAAGGCATTGATTTTTTTCTCTAGGGCAATAAAAAAAAGGCTTATATAATCCTAGCAAAAGAGTCGAAACAGGATCCCGTCATCCATCGAGTTGAACTAATCAGGACTGACAAAGAGTAAAAGAAGGGGGACAGTCTTAAGGGGGCAGAACATTTGCTGGAGAAATGGAAAAAGACTATACAGGAGAGGGGTCTCTCTATGGCTTGGTCATTGACGAGGAGTCAACACAAACACGGAGAGAGGAAAAAAAGAGAAGGAAACACCGTCATGGCTTACACAAAAAAGAGAAGGGAGAAAAAAAAATCGGGGGAGCGTTTGCCTTTTCGCCCAAAGAAAGGAGTCGAACTCGTGGAAGACTGTGCGATTGAAAAAAAAAAAAGACTTACTTGCCGAAAACTCGCTGGCTGATGGAGAAAAGGGGAGGGGAATTGTCTAAAAAAAAAAGGGGAAGAATGAGTGCATCTATTCAAACCCTCATACGGGCATTAGGGAACAAAAGGATTTCTCAATCCACATTCCGCAAAAATGTGTGTTGTATCCGCGGTCCTGGGGGGGAAAATTGGGTACAGGACCGTAGAACACGTTCAGATTCGTGTGCCCGAAACAGATGGGACAGCCGTCACGACAGGGGGGACGGGGGGACGCCGTTGAGAAAATTGGCATCAATCTGAGTAGAAAAAATGGGGGGGGGGGTGTGGAAAAAAGAAGGTAGGGGCAGTTCGCCTATGCAAAACTCTCTGACTGGGGATCGGAAGGAGGAAATGGCATTTCACCAATACGGGCACTGGGGAGTGCCTGGAGGGGGGTTATTCTTATCGAGGTGTGCGCGTGTTCGGCATAGGGACCATGTTGAGAATCGTCGGGCACTAAGGGTAAACTCTTTGAGCAAGGTAAAAAATCACTTGCGGGGAAAGAAAAAAAGAATTCGCGTCAATGTGTTGAGTCCCACTTGGTCCCACACCTGCAACCTTATGCCAGACCGAATTTACACCAACCCACCCACGTTGACACAAAACTGTTGTAGGGAAGGGGGGGGTCAGGGGGGAAAGGGGGGAAAAAAGCGGGGGGGGGGGGGGAAAAAAGGGCACAGGGTCCCCGGTTTGCAACCGTTAAGTGTTTGGTCCCCCACACGCCCCACGGTGCTGCCAGGCCATTGTAAAGTTATAGAATCCCCGCTATTGACAGTCAGGCGGGTGAGAAAGCAGGCAGGAATGGATGGAGTGATATTGGAGGGCAAGTGGCGCACCCCCCCTAATGGGGAGGGTGCCCGAAGATAACAAAGGGAGAGAAGCGAGTATCACCCCCCGGTGTGGAGGAAGGGTGAATGTATTCCACAAACCGGGGGCAGCACTTTGTGGTTTCTTGGTTTGGGGGGGGTTTTAGGGTGGTTGTGGGGGGAATGTGAGTGAGTGTGTGGTTAAGGATTAAAGGGGAAGCTGCGACAGGTTTCGGGTGGGGGGGTGGGCACTGGGGTGAGGAGCAGAGGAGGGGATGTGTCTAAGTGGGGGGATGTGAGTTGGGCCAAGAAGCTGCGTAGCCAAAGCGCCCACGCCACCCCACGCCCAGGTCGACAGGGCCACCTAAAGGTGGGGGGGATCGCACTGGGAGAGTTTGATGCGCACAACTAACGGAAACCGATTAGCCCCGCCCCGCCCAAAAAACCCAGCCCGCGGTGGACAGATTTGTGTTGGGGGAAGGAGTTGTTGGGGGGGGGGGAGTGAATGGGGTGTTGAGATAGTACAGTGAATGGGGGGGTTGGGATTGTCGTCACGTAGGGTAGGGAATGGGGAGGGTGTTTAGGGGGGGGTTTTTTTTGTGTCACCGCTTTTCCCCCACCCCACCCCCCCCTTGTGTTTTTGACTTGGTCCATAAAACATTTGGGGGGGGATTTTTTTTCACGCCGGGGGGGGGGGGGTATGGTGGGGACTGGTAATGCAAAGAGGAGATACACAGGAAGCAAGGGACGCGCATGGTGGAAGGAAGAGTCTAGGGGGCTTTAGGGGTGAGGCTTTAACAGGCATGGTTGGGCGCGTGTGGGGTTAAGAAGTAGTGGTTGGCAAAGGTGAGGGGCGGAGTGTCGGGGTTGTGATTGGGGGTGTGTTGTGATAGTAACAAATAATAGTGATAGTAGGAGGTTGAGAGTGAATAGGGGGGGGATATTAAGGTTTAATATTTCTTTTCTAAATTAGGTGATGTGGGTGGGGGGGACGTTGGGATTCGGGGGGTGTGGATAAGAGGCAAGGGGGTGGAGGGGGGTGTAGTGTGTGGGGGGGGCCTAAATAATCGATACTAAGAAGGCGCTGTTGCCTGAAAAGGGGGAAGAGAGTCCTTATGGCTTGTAAACCCGGGTTGTGCGGTGAACTGGTCGGGAAGGGGGGGGGGGGTTTGGGTTTGGCGCTCTCGCCTCGACCGGCAAAGTTATTAGCTTCTCAGGCAAACGGCTGTTACCTTGGGGCAGGGGGATCGATCCGGCGAAAACTAGGGGGAAAAGGCTTTAGGACGAAAAAGAAAAAATTCCCCTGCCCGTTGGCTGTTCACCTCGAGGGGTTTGCAAAAGTGGATTTGCTCAGGTGCTATTAAGGAAAAAATGAGGGGCACTGGAAACCTTGCGGGCTCGCGTGCACACGGAATTGAGGGAGGGCTTCCAAACCTGGGAGGGGGGAAATCATTCCAGTTTCCTGTCCGGCTACGCTGGATCGAGGGGAATGAAAAACACAGCGTCACAACTGGGTCCGAAAAGGAGGTGGGAAATGGCTCCTTTAGAGCCAATGAAAAGATCGAACAGGCGGAAGAGCAAGGGGGTATAAATAGAGTAAAAAAAAGAGGGGGGGGAAAGGGGGGCCTTCGAAGTTCCGCATCCCGCATCGTACACTTTGATGATTGAGAATACCGCATGGCCTAGGAGGGGCTAGTAACGGTCTTGGCCATCGATGCGGAAATCGCGAGAAAAAGACTAGCACTTTTGAAAAAGAAGACAGTAGAGTCGACTGGGCCAAGCCAGACGGAATAAGTAAAACCAAGGGAGTAAGGTCTGTGGAGGACTATTATTTCTCCCCGTAGAATATCGGGGGGTGGAAGGGCAAAGTTTTTGGGGAAAAAGCAGAGCGGAATTAAGAACATATGCAATGCTTGCTGTGGGGGTTGGTCGGAACTGTCTGTGGTAAACGTGCACGGGTCTCTAGCACCCACTTCAAAGTTCAATCAAACTGAAAAAAGGGGGGAACCAAGGGGAGGGGGTAGACAAAGGAAAGATGTACCAGCCGAGAGGGGGGTAGATGTCATGCTCTCTGGGCCCGTAATTCATGTGGGTCCAAGGACAGTTGCTTGTGACCAAGGGGACTAAAGGCCGCATCGGGGGCGGGAAACAAACATCGCCCTAAAACAGGGAGGACAAGTTAACTATCTTTGCCACTGGGTAGACAATCTTAACGGAAAAAGCAGGTAACGGCATTACATTCAAGGACGACGGTATGGATGAAATAAGGGCCTGAGGGAATGGCACCGGGAGATGTCATTCGGTTCGGGGGGGGCGGGCACATCCGTAAGGGTTTGAGTATATGGCATTGTAATGATCGCTAAACAAAAACAAAGGAGGATTCAGAGATAGATCCTTCCAACCGCACAAACCCTTAAGGGAAGACAAACCTAGAAGAGGGAAAAAGAGGGGGGAACATGGACTTTCTGTCAGGGTTTCCAGAAGAAAAAGGCGAAAGATGTACTGTCCCGTCGTATTTAATGACGTTCCGTTGCTAGACTGGTGGGTCGAAGAAGCGGGTCAGGAAAAAGGGGAGGTGAAACATTTGGCTATTTGCTGTAGAATGCAGGCTGGTTGAAACGTGAGAGGGGGGGCCGTGGTCACAGGAACGGTGGCGACCGACGGAGAGAACTTCAGTCATGAAGAAAAAGAAAAGCAAGTAGAAATGTCATCCTTCCGGAAAGTGTAAAGATGGTTGTTCCAGGGGAGTTGGGGAAACGAGGGTGGAAGGTGGTATAGCCAGATTGGGTTTGACCCAGCCGCGAGGGGAAAAAAACCAGAACCTCACTCGGAGGGGGAGGATCCTGCCCCTATTGATTCCCAAATAAAAACCACAGAAAAACTTTCTTACAACCGTTAGCAGAAGGTTTCAACTCCCCCAGGGACGAAGGGCAGGCCCGAAAACCAATAGGTCCCAGAGGGGAACTGACTACGGTCGCAGCGGAACAAGAAAAAAAAGGTTAGAATGAATCTATCGATTCCAAAGTGAAAAGTAGCCAAGCCTTCGTCACCCGGTCTTCATCAATCAGAAAAATCGGGGAGAAAAGGGGGAGATGCCCTTCAAACACTCCTTTTCCCGCGATGTCCACCATGGCACTCCTGCCTGTATATCATTGGGGGAAAAGGGCTCAATACCTGAGCCATGGAGAAAACGCGTTCGGGCAACGGGAAAATACGGGACACTCAAGAAGAAAAGAAGAAAGGAACCGGGGAGAAACCTGGCACGGTTGCCTCCGCAGCAAAAAAGACGGGGCACGCAAACTGCCATATTTTTCCGTAACAGGAGACTCTAAGGCCGCATCGACCCAAAAAAGCCCGAAACTGTGGAAAATCGATTGACACAAAAAGAGTCAAGGATTTTTGGGGGGGAGGTCTCGGAAAAATCTTAAAAAAAAACAAAGATTGCGAAGCGGAACCAGGTTCAACGGTCCCGCCGTGGAGGAGCGCCTCATACTTTGGAGACGTCGGGAAGATTTAGAAAAGAGCTCAAAAAAAAAAAAAGGGGACATCCCAAAGCAAGGCATACAAGCAATCATGGACCTTCAACAAATCAGTAAAATCCCTGAGAGGGATATTCTAAAGGAGAGAGCAACAACCAACCTTCGAAGCCGAACACGGATGGAACGCGGGACCGAGGGGTCAAGGGGAAAAAAGGTTAAGCTTCAAAAGGCAGAGATGCGAAAAAGACAAACGTTATCTGGGTGAAAATTGTGAAGTCGGTAAACGTAACTTTGGGATTGGGACACTCGCTAAAAAGACTATAAGGAAAGCTCCGAATTGATCGTAACGCAGAAAGCACAACCGTCTGGGTGGCCAGCATCCGGATTCGATGGCGGCAGGCGAATAAAAAAGTCATCCTTCAGAGAAAGGGAGTATATCCCCAACGAGTATTAAAAATATAACATTATAAAATCGGCCAAAAAAAACAATAACACTAGGAGGTAATGCCGGTCGGCGAAGGTCTTAGAGAAAGAAAACTTCGTCGGTAAGGGGGGGGAAGAAAAAGCAGGGCACATGTTCGGGGAAAAAGCCAAAGTTTGATAGGAGGTGGAGTTTTAAACAAGGTGAACTCGATTTCGATTCATTTGATTTTTCTCGAGGAAAAAGACAAAGAAGGGAAGATAGACTGTTAAAAAAAGAGCCAACCCGCTGGGGAGACGGCAAGAGAGTTCTATCAGGGGAAGAAATTAAAAAAAAAGAAGAAGCATAAGGACCAAAATTCGACTACCATTCAAGCGTCTGGGCCGAAATGGGCAGCATTCAAGAAGGGTCAAAAAGAGGAAAAATGGATGTCAAAATGAAACGATTATCCTCAAAAACGAGGAGAAAAGATGAGAGGAACAGGAATTTCGAAAAAAACCAAGCGGTCAGAGCGCACACTATCGTCGTCGGCATTTCGCCGCAGAAGCGGAAAAACCAGAAAGGGGGGGGGAAACTCAGGAGGGGGGGGGTTGAAGACGTACTGCCCGCCTAGGAACTCGCTGGGGAAAGGGAGGGGCAAATCGAAGAATGATAGGCTCCAGTCTATACACGCCATCTTGATGCTCTATAAATTCAATGCCATAAATAAATGAAGCACCAGAGGGGAAGGAAAATTCACAGTGTGGTTCGCGGGGATTAAGGGAGTGGGGTTGAAGATCGGACGCCCCAGTGCGCTTAACTATAAAGATTCGCGCACCGTCATTACCATGGGGAACTCAGAAAGTCAAATTTTTGGGCGTGTATAGCCAAGAAATTCATCATCTGAGTGGAGTGTTGGAGGGCCGAGAAATAAAGGGATCGTGCCACGGTCAGCCGATTGACCTAAGGGCCTACCGAGACTTCGACAATTAGATTGGCAACCCTATAAAATGCCCTTGTGGAGGATTCAGGGAGGAAAATATTTGCGTGGTAGAGTGACTGTGGGAACTGGGTGGGCTCTCGCAGTATGGAATTCATCACCCTTTCGGCAGTTTTCCGAAAAAAAAACTTTGAGCAAACTTTTGGAAAAAAGGGAGGGATATACGTCCCCTCGAGGCTTAAAAATGCCGACCGCCTAAACTCGCCTCTCTTAGTGCCGCGGAGAGAGTGCCCTTCCCATTGTTGACTTCGTCAAAAGACGGTTGGGGTTGCAATCGAGAATCAACCTCGGGAAGGGGGGGAGGAAAAGGTGCAGATGAAGTGGCTTGGTATGGACCCTTGGCTTTGGGTTTGGGAGGACTTTTATTGTGGGTGTGGAGAGGTCTCATCTTCTCCGCCGTAAAAAAAGACCAACCGGGAGAAAAAAAAGGGATCACTGCAACAAGAGGGAAGGTTGGTTGCCTTTGCTCAAGGGCGAGAACTACTTAGGGAAGGAAAGACTTGAGTGCCACCCCACAATAACAGCTGTTCTACGCTTGGTTCCTCGGTGGGGGGAAAGCTGTGAGTGGGCGCGGGGTGCTGAAAAAAAAAACTACAGGGAAGAAGGAGGGGACAGTAACTCTGGCAGTGGTCTCACGAGTGCAAACGGGTAAAATTTCAAAAGAGGTACGGCTGAACCTGTGAGGGGAGATATGTACAGGTTAACTTATCGCTGGACGCTGCTCAGGAGGGACCTAAAATCGTACAGGAAAAGGGGGAACGGGTGAAACGCATGGCAAAAAATGGAGTATCGAAAAGTCAAAGTAAACGTACTCGGGGACGGGAACACGAAGGTGGTGCCGGAATTTTTTGATTCGTACCGCATCGTACCAAGGGCTGGAAAAAGTGTTACTAGAAAAAGGGGAGGGAGGAACGCTTGGCCGCATGCCTAAAACATAGCGCAGGAAACCGATTCCTGGGGGCACTCCTCGACAGGGGATCGTCCATCTTAGAGAGAAGCCAGACTGATAGGGGTCGAAAAAGGAAAAAGAAAGAATGGGGCAGGTGGAAGAAATTATGGGGGAGTCCCAAGCAGTTTAGGGGGGGGGGGTGGGGGGGGAAAAAGTTGGGAGAAAGCAATCAGGGAGGCGGAATTAAGAATAGTGCAATCTGGGGCTGGAAAGCTCGAGTGGGGAAGGGAAAAAAAGAGCTCAACCCACACAAAAGTCAAAACTTGAAAACAAATAGTCCACTTTCCAGCAAGTAGGGAAAGACCCAAAGGATGTAATGTCTCTACTTTAGACCCGGCGCCACCTTCAAGAGGGAAACCAAATGGTCAAAGAAAAAGACAGCATCGGCGGGCAAACCCACGAATACGGAAGGAAGCCCGATCTGCCCTAATGGTGAAACTACGCGGAAGGAAGGTGGTAACAACACATTCTTCTCCTTACACAATGTAAATACGGAAGGAAAAGGGACGGATAGGTCAAGAAAGTGAAACGGGAGACGGAGTCATGGGACCGGAATTGAGGATATTTGCCAGAACTGAAAGGTTGTGAGAGTGGACTGGTA
>Ga0179593_1612737_pt1 | contig 11672 bp, 16 predicted proteins | sample CZODoug2_1_08_16_FD_185931 | JGI IMG/M metagenome (GOLD analysis project Ga0179593, IMG submission 185931) | Vadose zone soil fungal communities from Angelo Coast Range Reserve, California, USA - CZODoug2_1_08_16fungal (PacBio error correction) | ecosystem: Environmental > Terrestrial > Soil >...
AAAAAAAGGGGAGCAATCTCGCATTTGTAGAGATAAAAGAGGCGGCACCTGGGAAGAAGTGGAAGACGAATTGGATTGTCACTCAAAAAACAAGGAAAAGCAACGCTCGATCAGGGCAAGTTCAGAGGGCACGGGCGACAGCACGATTCAGGTGAGGAAGTGCTGTCATAATCTCGTGAGGAAAGGTATTCAGAACCAGATAAAAGGAGTGTCATTCTGTGGACAGGCGGCGGGCAGAGGGAAAAGGCCTTCTCCTTGGAAAAGCATCGAGACTGAGAGAAGAAAAAAGCAACGTTAAATCTTGCGAAGCTGGCAGGGAGAGCCCCACTGCTCGTGAGCGAAGGGAAACAACTTTTGCGATTCCCCAAAAATAAGAAGAAAGCTGTGGCAGGAGGAAGGAAGCACATGGTTGTTATCTGGAGAACTGTAGGGTGCGCTTATAGTGAAGGGGGCCAGGACTCCATTCATAGAAGAAGGGGAAGGAAAAAAAAGTCCATCGAAAAAAATCTTGTAGGTAAGCATCGGCCCAAGAAGAAAGCGTAGTCACCCCCCGATGAGCCCCTAATAAGGGGCAACGCTCCAGGTGTAAGTCGAGGATGGAAGGGAAAAGAAGAGACACGCTATGCACCATCAAACCAAAGTCACAGGGGGGGGGGGGGGGAAGCTGCCGAGTTTGCGACCTTGCTTGAGCCAGAAATATATGCGGGGAAGAGAAAAGGGGAGCTAGCACACAGGGAACATTTTCAGTTGAAGAGAATCCTTTCCGCCCTGCTAACGCCACTCGGGAAGAAGGAATGGCAGTTTCAGAAAAAAAGCAGAGGAAAAATGAAAACGGTACCAAAAAGAAGCCTCATCCGATGTCGCCAAGCCGCCGCCTGCGGGGGTGGTGCCGATCGAAAAACCGGAGCAGAACAAGCGAGGTGGACGCAGGAAGAAAGTCACATCAGGGGAAGAAGAATCGCGGGAAAAATCGATCGTGATTTAAAAAGGGCAGTGATGAGGAATAAAAATTCGAACCAATCAGAACAAACGAAGGGAAAAGAAATTCTTGGGCTTTCTTACTGCTGGAAAGAGCGCACCGACTCGGGGGGGTGCATCCGCCGAGCATACAGGTAGAGACAGTCTGGGCGGAGGAGGAGCAGGAAACATAGCCGTCTGCAAAAATCGTCCACATAAAAAGAAGAAACAGGAAAAAAATAAGCGAGATTCAACGCTCAAAAGAAAATGACGGGGGGGGGGGAAAGGATCGCGGCTGTCCGAATCTCTCAGGGAAGGATCTGAGAAATCCGGTCGGGACAACGAGGCTTCGCCGCGAGGGAAAAAAAAAAGAAAGGCACTCCCCATAGCGGAGCGGCAGAATGCACGCGCAAGCGGCGAGAAGCAAACTGATCGAAGCGTTGGGAAAAGAAGGCGACCTGGGGGAGATGGCAGGCAGCAGGAGGAGAAAAGGTGCATAAGGAACATGGCGCTCCGAGGCCGAAAAAGATTCCAAAATGGATAGGAGGGCGGAAGAGAGAGGAGAGCGTGTTCAGCATTAAAGTGGAAAGTCACAACAGTGAAAGCACTACATATTCAGAAGAGTCGCCGATAATGCATGATGGAAGCCAAGTCTAAAACGGGGAAGAGGGGGAAAAATAACTTTTCCCCAAAGGTCCTAAAGGAGGGAGAAAGCCGTTCCGACTGAGAATCACGATCAAGGAAAGAGTAACAACGTTAACCCTCGTCCAAAGAACTCCGACGAACCTACCTAGGAAGAAATAGTCCGCGCCCGAATGGAAAGAGGCAAAGCCGGCAAAATTCGAACACTTCCAGGCGAGGGCAAAACTCGAGGCGGTTGCGGGGGGGAAAAAAGACCCTCTGCCCGCATTGTACAGCCCGAACAGGTGGCCTTTCCCCGACGCTTCATAGACGTCGGTGAGTGTTGTCACAAAGGCTTTTCATGGAAAAGAGGGGAAGATCTCCATCAACAAAAGATATCTATACGGAAGGGGAAGAATGCAGTTGCAAACCCTCAAAAATGTCGGAGGAAGCTTCGGGGACATTCAAGTCCCTTTCTGGCAAGGAAGGGGGAAAAAGGGTCATAGGTTCTAGAGAAAAACTTGTCCTTCGGGAGGAAGGGGACCTACTCACGTAGTTTTGTAGCCCGGGAGGGAGCGGAAAGCGTAAGGAGCGGCCTTCTTTCGTAGGGAGAGGGAGTATCTTTGTCTTTATCGTCGGAGTTGGGGAAGAAGGGGACTTTCTCTAGATCCGTGGTGCTCGAGGAAGGCAGGTGCTCTAGTCCAGAAAAAACTGAATCCCCCAAAAGAAGGAGATTACGAGGAGAGCTTATCAGGAGGCTCCAGCATGCATTATCGCACAATAGAATTTCGTGCACCGTTTCGGGAACGTTCCAATTGGAATTGCTAAACGAGCCGTATGCAGGATAAGGAACGCCGGATCAACCCCCAGGGGGCCAAAAAAAAAAAAAAAAAGGGGTGGGGGGTTTGGGTGTTGGTGGTCTTTGGCAACGAGCAAAAAGGGAAAAAATGTTCTTATTGTCCAAGCGAGCCTGCCCGAAGAACGGATTTGGAATTACCCGGTCCTGCCGGCTGAGAAAAAGGGGGATCATTTTACTGATTTCGAGGGCTCTTTCTAATAAGGAGGGCGAAAAGGGCGCGCTCCGCTATGTGGGAAAAAAGAAAGCACAATCCGGAAAAAGAAAAAAAGGGTCGTCCGGATTTCGCGAAAGATATCGGCAAAAGACGAGCGGACAAAACCCGTCATTTATGTATCATGTAAGAAGGGCCGAACGGGGATTGGACAGGGGTAGGGGGGAGGGGGGAGCTTTTACGCAAAAGTTGGCGGCAGAGATGCACTTCTTGGCCGAAGCACCGGACGGGAGGGAAAGCCACGTAGGATAGCACCACGAGGAGGGGAGAGAGGCGATCATCCGGGGGTCCGTCTAAGGACGGGCGGGAGGTATCAAAAGGGGGGGGTCATCACACTCGACAATGTCGTTTAGGAATCCGCTCGATGGGGGGAAAGGGGAAAAAAGGCTATCTATTCGAAAGGCATCATGTGAAGTAGAAGGGAGGAAAAAGCCGGGGACGGCTGCATCGTGACCAAGCACTTGATATACCCGCAGTCGGTCGGTGGGGGGGGGAGACGGATGCGGCTTGTGGCGGTAAAAAAAAAAAAGGGTCTTGCTGAACAGGAAATAAAGTTTTTGGCCAATTTACAGCAGGGTGAATCGTTAAACAGGAAAAGTGTGACCCCGCACGATGTTGCGAGGGGGACGAAAAAAGGGAAAAAAGGATGCGTCTTGGAATCGCAACCTGCGGGGGACAGAGGGAGAACTACGGTGGATGGAGAAATCGAAGGGAAAGGAGGTCTCTCGGATTGGACAAGCAAGAAGCGATCCAAAACCCCCCCCAAAAAAAAGAAAATTTATGGCTCGAAAGGAGGTTCTAAGGCGTGAGGAATAACTCCACGATATGGGAGACATTGCGCGAATGGGACAAGATTGCGATGAAAAAGGGGAAAAACTGCTCCACTATAAGCGGGGGATTCGAGAAGACCGAACAATGTTTATGCGGCCGGGTTAGATGGTGGTTCAAAAAGGGGCGATGGCGGCACGGAAAAGGAGAACCCTTCCATTCTCGAGAGTCCACTTGCAGAGAGGAGAGCCTCAGGCTCTTTCTCGAGAGGGCGGCAGGCCTGGGGATTGACTGCCCGCCGCAGTGTAAAAAATGGGCAGCTACAAATGGGGCCGTCCGGGCAGGAAGAGGGAATCCACCGTCCCAGAAAAAGATGTCTCCCGTGCCCAGAGGAGAACGGTTCGAATCTAAAGGTTGAGGCCGGTATTGAGGAAGGGAAAGTTTCACATCCAATTTCTCTCTGTGACCAGCGCGCGGGGGCTATACCTGTTCAAGGGTCCTCAATGCGATCTTGGGGAAAAAAGAAAAAAAGTATTAGAGAAAGAGAAAGGGATAGACGCGCGAGGAGAGATAACACGAAAAAACGTCGCAGAGTCCAGCTGGGGCCACTCAACCCCCTTGTTATGAGAAAAAGATCTTGACAAAGTAGACATGGTCACGGCGACAAAAGGGGAAACAGACGGTGGTCTCATAGGCGCTGTGACGGGAGACCAGATGCCCCTTAAGGTCTGTTGGTGAACTGAGTCCTAGGGGGAAGAAAGGCCTGCGAATGGGAAAGAAAGAGCTATATCCTGAGGAAAGAAGTAAATGCTTGCGTGTAAACGTATAGGGGCATTTTCTCACAAAAGGGAAAAAAGGAAGCCGGCCTCTCCCCTTGAAAAAGCCGCTGTGGGGAGGAGGCGACAACATTTTGTGATCTGGAAAAGAAGGCATTCCCTGTAGGGTGGCCGAAAGGAGAGGAGCGTTTCCAATGTTCATAAAATAGGAGGATTCGCGCCAGCGTAAGCTCCGTGAAGGGGGGAAAAAAGGACCTCAGGCCCGGAGCCGTTGCGCAGAGGAAAAATCGTTTATGGAAGGTAGTAGCCCTACCAGATAGGGAAAAGAGCAAGGTCGCGGATTGCGTTTCCCAGGGGAACCACAGGCCGTCTCACATAGGGGTTTCATCAAAGTGGTTGGCCGGGGCAGGGGGAAAGGGTTCGAGAGTACCTTTCTTTAAGAATCGCGGTAGCGAAGAGTAGCGAGCAACATCGTGCTGCGTCCGATTCCACAAAGAGTTCCGCAGGCGCTGCAACTTGGAAAAAGGAAGAGGGTTCATCAAGACTATCCGCTCTGAGTACCGCCACAAAAAATTCCGATTTCGCCGCCTACCGCCGGAGGGTGGTTCCGATCCCACACAGGGGAGAAAACCGGCGATGGCATGACGTGCCACATGCTGGAAAAAGGGCTCTGCTAAGAAGGAAGAGGGTGAACCACCACTAAGGACTGGTTACCAGCCACGACGGAAGAGTGCATTTATGAAAAGAGCTACCTCCAGAAAAGAAAAAGGTAATTAACACAATTCCGGGAAAATCGCTCTAATAAACCACGAACTCAGAAGCCACTGCAGCGTTGGGGAGGTCCTATATACAGCAGGGCGGGAGGGACAAAAAAAAAGCATAAAAAGGCGGCCGCGTAACTCGGCAACAGACCAAGACGCCATCCCCGTTCGGCCAGAAGAGAAGAAAGGAAAAAAGAAGAAAGAACGGACGGGTTTTGTTGCTCCGCTCGAAAGTCTGTACTTACGGAGAAGGCTCCTTTCCTCTGGAGGATCGCACCGGACGAGGACTTAAGCCGCGACTGGGCGCTCAAGACCAATTGCTCCAAATAAGGAGAGAAAGGACCCCTTAGTTTTCGCAAGCGCGCGAACTCCAGTAAGCGAGCGTTGGATAGGGGCTTCTAGAAGCTGGCGATTGAGGAGAGAAGAAGGCAATAAGGAACATGGCTAAAGGGCCAATAATGAGACAGCCTGGATAGGAGAGACTACTCTCGTAACGGATCGTGGGGATTTGGAGTAACGTCAACAGATGCACGACATATCTAAGGAAGCTGGAGAAGACGAGCGGAAAACTCGAATCTGTCGAAGCTTGGGGATCAAGGACGCAGATAACTAGAGAGCGAATCAAGCACGAAGCGACGCTTAAAACGGGGAAAAACGAAATCTCGACCGAACACGCAAAAAAGGAAGAAGAAGAGAAATAATTCCGCGCCCTATTTGAAAGACCTCCGGGCCGAAAAGATTCAGGGGAAGGAACCTTCCCTTGCTTCGGAAAAAAAGACGTTGCGGGGTCCGGCCCGCCGAACCTCTTCCCGAATGGGGGAAAGGGGGGCCCTAGGGGGAAAAAAGGGCCCTACGCTCAGAATCAACATTGAGACTTGTGCAAACTGCAATTTTCAACGTAAAGAGAAACTCACCACAACAACGTAGGTATCAGGACGGGAAAATCCTTCAGGTGCAAAACTCACCGACGTCGAAAAGGAGAGGAATCTTCTGGTACCGTTCGTGGAATAAAGGAAAAAATTCGGCAGAGGGTCAAGGGCCGTAACCCGCCACCGTAAAATTGTTTTCCCGAGGTGAAGGAAAAAAAGTGTTCGAAAGGGGAGGGGGGGACGTAAGAGGGAGAGGGGCGCGGCCTTCTTTCTGCTCTTGGAGTGTCGTCGCGAGGGGGGACGTCGGGTACAGTGCTCGGGGTAAGGAAAGGGGGTCGCGCAGTCGAATAAAGAAGTGGGGGACTTGGATCCACAAATGACGATTGAGCGTTGGGCGCGGATTGCTCCAGCAATGAGGATAAAGGGATATGTCTGTGCACCGTTGCCAAATTGGACAGAAGGGAAAGCTTGCCTAAACTCTCCAAGAGGGAGAAAAGCCACCTCCTATCCGAGGGAATTGGCCCGTAGCCACCGGCCATGTTCCTTATTGAGAGCCTGCCCGCAGACATACTACTAAAAGTCGTCCGGTCGGGCGAAAAGGGGAAAAAGAAAGGAGTAGTTTCGCAAAGGACGGTGTCGAACGACAAGAAGCGCGCGCCTCATGGGAGCATTTGGGGGGGGAAATCGTCCTTTGTCAGGATCCGGCGAAGGACTGGAAGAGGACAAGTAGAGGAGGAGGAAGAGGCGGAGCACAAACCCTTCAGTTAGGGAAAAAAGGGGAATCTCGCTCAGGCCGAAAGGGGGGGATTGGAGGGGCTGGAGAGTTTTATGTTTACGAGATGGGCGTCCTCGAGGGACACTGATGGGCAAAAGCTGTCTCTACCGACGTTCGGGGCCGAAGAGGGGAGGGGAAGAACACGCTGCGTTCGAGTTGGCAGAACTCCCCAAGAATTGTCTTTTCCTAAGGGGAGTTAGCATGGTGGAATCATCAACTCGCCACCGCGGGAAGGATTGGTAAATCCGCTCGAATGCGATCGAGCAGGATGCGCCCTCCACCTGATGTGCAGAAAGGAAGGAAGTCCACCTCGCGGGGACCTAATCGGTGGGGAGAATCGGAACCAAGCAACTTGAGAAAAAAAGGCGACATCGTATTGCTTCGTGGGTTTTACGTAGCGCAGGGAGACAAAAAAAAAAACCGGTCCCCTTTTTTTGACATAGCCGCCAGTTTTGGGGGCCAAGTAGCAGGCGCAGTGAAGGCAAAGGGGAGGGAAAAGGTAACCGCCGCACGGAAAGAGAAAGCTTATCGACCCGCGAATGGGATGTCTGGCGCAAGCAACAAAAAAGCAACACTCGACGCTTCCCAGTGGAGGAACTACAGGTGGATGGAGAAGATAAGGGGGGGGGATAGCGTGTTGTCTCGATTGGACCAGAAAAAGCGTTGCAGAGATGGAGGTAAGAGACAGCGCTCGATGCTAAAAGAGCGTACCTCCACGTAGGGCGGTAATCGGGAGATACTCTTGGGGGAGGAAAGAGAATATTGCTATTAACATTGGGAAAAAAACTATAATCGCAACAAAAAGTGGCTTGCTATCACGACAACAACCATTTTTGAGAGGAGCCCCATTCACAAGCGGAGGGGGGTGCATCTCAAAGGGAAAAAGGAGACACTATCAGTGGGGAGCAAAAAGCTCGATTTTGCACCTGAAAGAAAAAAAAGAGGCTGCTCTCAGCTCTATGAGAATCAAGGCGCAGCCGGTGTGGGGAAAAAAAACCGCCGCAGTGTCACACAGGGGGAAAGATGTTATGACTACCGGGCACGCCGAGAAAGCGATTACTCACCGGGGGGAGGCGTGCTGTCTGCCTAGGGGACCAAAGAGACCTGTGATCGTACGCGTTTGAGGCAAGGGTAGGAAGGAAAAAGGGGTGAGTTGAACATTCCAATCGCGCGGGAAAAAAAAATCTTTCCTCGGGGTTAGAGAGAAAAGCGTGGCGTCTAATCTCCTCAGAAGAGAGATTCGAAGCAAGCTAGAAGTGGGGATGAGAACAGGACAGATATAACGGCGCAAAGAGGCGGCGAATTGTTGTCCACTAAGAAAATCAACAACTCTTAGAGAGAAGGGCGTACATCACTGATATCTGTGGTATCAACTTGGAATCGCGGAATGCCTGTTCGGCGGAAGGGGGAGACAGCGTCTTCATTTTTCTGGGGGGGTGAAAAAGAGGGCCCTCTGTCTACTCATAAAGGACACTCGAGAATAGAGCCTCGATGACCCAGAAGAAGTGATAGCTTGCGGGAAAGAAAAGAAGCCCCCACTTTATCTTGTCCCCTTTGCGAGAAAAAAGCCGCTGTTCGGCTCCGACTCAAAAAGGAGCAAATCCCACTGTAGGGTGGACGAGTTATGTGCAAGGACGTGCCAAGGTTCAGAGAAAAGAGGAGGAGGATTAGTCGCCAGCGTATCGAAGGGGAGGTTACGCTCGGCCCAAGGAAAGAAAAAGACAGCGATCTCTCGTGTTCCGAGTGGAAGTCGGGATTGCGGGCACAAGCGCAGACCCACCCGCATAAACAGAAAAAAACGTCTTCTCCATCCACCTGTAGGGTCCGAGTGGGTGTGAAAAGGAGGGACGTACCAACAGGACATCATCCAGTAAGGGTCCGCTAGCGTGTCTGAGAACGTGTCGGCTGTTCCAGGTGTAAGTGAGGAGGTTCCACCACCGGGGGGGGGGGGGGAAGGGCCTGCAATTTGCCAAAAAGCGCCCGGAAGGGGGAAGGAAAACTATCCTTCTCTGAATCCAACACAGTCCTCACAGACTGCGTTATACTCAATTGATTGTGAAAAAACACAAAGGAAGGAAAAAGAAGGTGAACTCAGCATGACGGCCCACAGAAAAAATCATTGCGCGGCGAAGGCCGCTCGAGGGGAAGCATTGTGAACGGGCAGCCACCGGATACACGGTGCGAGTGGGAGGACTCACCCATCGCTACTCCAAAGAAGGTAATTAAAGAGGGGCTACGGCGGAGAGCGCGACCCTCCGCACTCATCCGGGGGGAATCCATACGGTCCGGAGAGTACATTCGCCCCTATTTCACTAGCAGACAGAAAGAGAGGGGCGTACCCTCGCCACATAAATCCGAAAAAAGGGTCACAATCCCCTTTCTCCAGAGGGAACTGCCTACATACTGACGGTTTGGGGGTGGATGAAACGCTCGTCGGGCTTGCCGAATCTCGAGGAAAAAAGCTTCCATGCCTCTGCGAACCTTCCGCGAATGGTGCTTGCGAAAACAAATGCTCCCCATAGCGGGGGGAGAAGAATGTTCTCACGAAAGCGACGAAACTCAGGAAAAAGGGCTAGGGAGGGAGCCCGCCCCAGAAGGGGGCTATGCGGAAGGCAGGAGAGAGAAGGGGCAGAGTTCAATAATGAAAAGGCCTGGGGATGCGGGCCAAAAGAGACCACCTGGATAGGCGGGGCATGAGAAGACTAGGAGGAAAGCGGTGGTAGCAAGCAGAGACCAATTTGAACGGAAAAACAGGGGTGAACGACATATTCTCTCGTCTCTAGGGGGAAGCGCTAAAACGCGAAATCGCAGAATACTTGGCCCGCGAGGGGGGGGGAAACCAAGTCCCTCAATTATTGAATGGCGCCTTCGAGTCACGAAGCCTACTCGAACCCATATCAGGTACCCAAAAGTCCAACTCCGACTAAGGCCTAAGAAAGAAGGACGCGACAGGGTCACGCTTACCTCTCCAAGAAGGTTCGAACACTTCCCGTTGCTCAGGATCAACTCGAATGACGGGTGCGGGGAAGAAGGAACTCGCCCTCTGCCCGAGGGGGCCCGAAAGTGAACGGACGGTCCCCCCTACAGGGGGCGTCGGGATGGTGCACCACAATGCTTTTCACAAAGTAAGGAGAAAAAACAACTGAATTAAGTATTAAAAATTTGAAAATTCCTGCAAAGGGAAAAACAAACTCACCGCCAGATTAGCTGTCCGGGGACAGCACCGTACGTTCTGTGCCTAACATGTCAAAAGTAGGGAGAGGGCGCGGTCCTGCACCCGCAACCAAGAAGACGCACGGAAGGGGGTAGTCATGCTCTTGGAGTAAAGCGTGAAATTCGTGAACAGCCGTGTTTCGTAGTCCGCGCTCTATGAGGGGAGGGGGGAAGGGAGTGTGACTTCTGTAAAGGCGAATCGTTGAGTGAAAGCGAGAGGAGACTTCCTTGCGAATTGAGTGACTTGGATCCACCACCGACGGAAAAAAGGGCGATGGACGATTGAGGGGAGGCGCGGATGTCTCCATCAGCAAAGGGTCGTGCACCGTTTTCTGGGGGCCAATTTGGCAGAAAGAAAGCTCCGGGGTACGCGAGTAGTCGCAGTCCTCCTATCCATGCGTGAGGAAGGTGGCCTTATCCATCCATTTTCCCTTAGTGAAAGGGGAAAGATTGCGATCTAGCCGAAAACTAAATCCCCGCGGCCGGGCTTGCTCCCAACGATTACGGCAGTAGAGTCGCGCCGCTTGAAGGGGCGTTCATCTGCGTCGCGACGCTAGGTGGGGGACATTTTTGGTCTTGAGCAAGACAGAGGAAGGGAGAAAAAGTGGTCTATCCGTAATTTCGAAGAAAAGAGATTCGCCAGCCTACGAAGGAAAAAAAAGTCAGGTAGTAGGCAGGTGTCAGCAGGGGACCGGGGATTGGACTGGCGGGAGAGGTTTGTTGGGGACAGGTTACGCCGGAAGACGAGGATAAAGAGCGTTCACTTCGAAAAGACCGTACGTCTGGGCAAAAGGGGGCGGTAGCAACAGTGGCAGAGCAGACACAGTGCACCAAAAAAAAGTGTCGTTCAGACGAAGGGGGGAGAAGATGGTTGAGTCATCAGAATGTACGCCGTGCGGGTAATCAAGGAGGGATGGTGAAATTTCCCAATGAAGAGCCGCGCCCCCTGAGTGTACAGAGTGGCCGTCATGCCTGAAAAGGAAAAAAAGGAGGGGACGTCTTCATCGGTGTGAAATTGATATAATAAGAAGGGGGGACGTCGCCAATCGGAACCTTTTTGACGGCTCGTATCGAATTGCTGAACTGCCATAGAAAAGGGGGGGGGGCCACGTTGCAGGCGCAGTGAGGAATAAAAAACTGCCTCCATGGGAGCCCGCACGATGTTGCTAGCGACACTAGCGACCCGCGACTGGATGCTGTCCGGGGAGAAAGGAAAAGCACTAGCAACACTCTGCAGCGGCAAAAAAGAATACCTGCTGGGGGGGGGGGGGAGGGAGAATAGAGGGTCTCGCTCTATGTTCCCCTCAAGAGAAGAGGTGGAGGTCTCATCCGACTACGAGCTCGGAAGGAAACGGCGTGCAGTGCCTTAGCGTACAAAAGGGGGGGGGTCACGGCTCTACGTCTGGAGGGGGGTCTAACAGTGGCAAGAGAAGGGACGGCACTATAAGCGCCACCCTAGGAAAAAATCACTACAGAATCACAACCATTTTACCGCACAGCGGCGGTAGAGTGGGGGGGGGACAAATTGTTCTATGTGGGAGACCCTTCCAGGATAGATGGGGAAGAGTTCACTTTCAGTGACGTTCTCTCATGCTCTAAGGTCTCAGGGATTTCACATGGAAGTGCCTGTGGGATGAGTCGAAAAAGGGAAAAAGTGGAACCACCACATGACTGCAGCGACCAAAAAACTACCGTCAGCCGAGAGAGAAGGGAAGAAAGTCTGCCTACAAGATATCCGTGGGGGGGGGGGTAGAATCGTACGCGTGTTGAGGCCCGTGAGTAATGGGACAGGGTTTGAGTGGCACATCCAAGCAAGGAAAAGGGAGAAGGACGAGAAGTTCTATCTGTCCCGGTGTTTGCGA
>Ga0179593_1432567_pt1 | contig 11671 bp, 14 predicted proteins | sample CZODoug2_1_08_16_FD_185931 | JGI IMG/M metagenome (GOLD analysis project Ga0179593, IMG submission 185931) | Vadose zone soil fungal communities from Angelo Coast Range Reserve, California, USA - CZODoug2_1_08_16fungal (PacBio error correction) | ecosystem: Environmental > Terrestrial > Soil >...
CGGGCTAAAAAGGGAAGCCGAAGCGCTCCCATGCATGGGGGCTAAGTCGACTGCCTCTTCAAGGTGAAATGGAATGGATGCTCGAGGACCTCAATACAACCAAAAGAGAAAAAGAAGAGAATGCCCGACGTCCTTTCGACTCGATTAAAAAAGGGTCGTTTAAAAAGCACGTAGCTGAGACGCCAAGCAGCAGGGTGGGAAGGGGAAACACAAGGTAAAAGCGTACAAGTAAGACGCGTGGGACTCTCAACGCGCCGGTAAAGATAGAAAAGGAAAGTGGGTTGGGGGTATTTGATGTGAGTCGGGGCTTTTTCAAAGGGAGGCCCTACGAGCACGCCACAGGATGGGGATGCCACTTTCAACGCATCGAGAAAGGGGGGGAAATTGCGAGGTGGACAATTAAGTCAACGACCATCAGGCAATAAAGTGAGGACTCAGTCGACAAGCTAAATACCCGTTGGCAGGGGAGAGCAGGTCACGAGGAAACTTGAAAAAAAAACATAGCAAACAGAAGCCACAGAAAAGGCAGGAGGGAGGTTAGATGCCAGCCGATGAGCGTTTGCGAACGGGGAAGGAAATGTCTTGTTTAGGTTCTTCCCAGGAACAGAAAAAAAAGGGCAATTTATTTCAGCCCCTTCTACAAATAGAAAAGGAGTTCTCACTAAAACCGGACCGAAAATAAAGCCCGGGGGAATCATCGAAGATGTGTTCTTGCGCGTGATTAAAAGCGTTGGGAAGTTACCGCGTGCAGCCGCCTCGAGACAGGGGTCAAACTGCCCAATCGGGCAAATTGCTTGGTGCTGGGGGGTGAAGGGTGTGGCGCCGGATGGGAATGGCAGCGGGGATTGGGTGGCTCACAAAGACACAAATAAGAAAAAATCGGGGTAGAGAAAGGGCAATGCAAAAAAAAAGTGAATGCGAAAAAGAGGAAAAGAAAAAAAAAGCCGGTAAGGGCCGGGGTGAAATTTGCCAAAAAGGTAGGACTCTACCGGGGGCTGGGTGCGGGGGGGGGAAGATTTCAAAAAGAGCTGGTAAGGAAAAGGGCGGGGGAGGGGAACTAGGTCGTTCCCGTGCGTGGGAGGGGGAAGGACCTCGTTTCGACGCCAAAGTAAACGGGAGTCCGCCGGCCCGGGAGCAGACGCACGTGTAAGCTCACGAGTTCTCGCTCCCTCGCGTAAGCCCGGGAAATCGACTTGAAAAAAGGAAAAATTGGCGACGCATCGGGGGGTTGGAGGCAACAAAACCCTGAGAAGCGTGAAGGGGAGAATGCATCCCGCATACCGAGCGATTGAGCAACTCTTCAGGCACAGGTGAGCACACCGAAGGGGGTTTCGGAGGGGGGAGAGTTGGTCAGGTTGAGGGGTAACTCGAATCATAAAAAAGCTAGGCAATCGAAAGCGTGGAGGGCCGCGCCAGATCTCCAGAATCCATAAGGGGGTCTCCTTAAAATGAACAACGTATACACACGGGGGGGGGGGGGGGGGGGGGGGGGGGGGGGGGGGGGGGGGGGGGGGGGGGGGGGGTGGGGGGGGGGGGGGGGGGGGGGGGGAGGGGGGGGGGGGGGGGGGGGGGGGGGGGGGGGGGGGGGGGGGGGGGGGGGGGGGGGGGGGGGGGGGGGGGGGGGGGGGGGGGGGGGAAGGGGGGGGGGGGGGGGGGGGGGGGGGGGGGGGGGGGGGGGGGGGGGGGGGGGGGGGGGGGGGGGTGGGGGGGGGGGGGGGGGGGGGGGGGGGGGGGGGGGGGGGGGGGGGGGGGGGGGGGGGGGGGGGGGGGGGGGGGGGGGGGGGGGGGGGGGGGGGGGGGGGGGGGGGGGGGGGGGGGGGGGGAGGGGGCTGTGGAGGGGGGGTGGGAGGGGGGGGGGGGGCAAGAGAGAACTCTCACCGTGACGTTGGTGTTTCGCGTTTCAGGAGGGCAAAAAAGGGGGGCTTCATGACGCTACTCCGCACGCCAGCTTAGAAAAGAAGAAAGAGAAGCTCTCACAACAACAAGATGAAGAGAGAAGGAAGCGACGGGGGAGGAGTTAGGGGACCAGCGGGAGGTCATGCGGCGATCGAGATACACGGACTGGTCTCGGACACAACCAAAACGTCAGGATCGAGGGCGATAAAGGGAAAAATGCATACTCATCGCAGGGACGCACTGGCCTCGACTCGGCACGAAAAACGAGGGGAGAAAGCGTTCTAGTGAGGAGATCAGGACGACCGAAGGGAAAAGACCACAATCACGCTGGAAAGGAACGAAAAAAAGCAAAAACGGGGACTGATCGAGGAATTGCATGCTGGGGCGCGGGGGACGGGATAGAAAAAAAAGCGGACACTTCAAGAACGAAAAAAACCTATGCAGAGTGGAGGGAAGAGATGCTCGGAAGGACGGTGTACGAATTCGGGATTGAACGCGGGAGATTCAGCAGTGAAGGCGCCGAAAGAGAGACAGCCTACTTCAAAAGGGACGCTACGAAGGGGCTAAAAGGAAAACGCAAATAAAAGGAAAAGGATTCAGAAGCATGACTCATGCATGGGGGGGGAAGAGAATTGGCGGCAGGCGGAGAGCGCATCGTCATAGTGTATCGGGTCGGGGGGAAATCATGTCAGGACCCGTCGCTGGGAAAGGAAGGCGCGTTGAGAAAAAATTAATCAGCGGATCCATCAGCACTTCGAAGGGATTGAGAAAGGATCCCAAAGTTGTTGGGAATCACGGGGGGAAGGGGCCACTGGAGAAAAAAAACAGCCCCTCTGCATCCAAAAAAGAACACGCCAAAGCGGAGCGAAAAGACAAGTTGGAAAAAGAAAAAAGCTCATACGCGCGCTCTCGACTCCGTCGGAAAAAATCGCGAAGGAGGGGGAGAAATAAACGGCGCACTCAGAAAAGCGTCGCCCAGTGCTTGAAGAAGGGGGAAAAGTAGGGGTGCTTCTTAAGGAGAGTATATGTGTCGACGATTGGACTAAGGTCGGAGAACGTGGAAAACGTGAATGGGTGTCCTCGAAATCAGCTTCTGTTGCGTGTGGGGACCGGAGCGAAAAAACTTTCGCGAGCGGACGCGGGGGCGAAATCCAAGCATGTGGGGACTGGGGAGAGCGTACAAACAATCTAACATTCTTCAGAAATTCCGCGTTGCTCAGGGACTGGAAATCAACGGGAAGCGTTTATTGGCACCCCCCGCGGGGCGCATCCTGAAATGCATTGATGGAAAAAGTTGAACGGGGTTCCACTAACCAAATCAGGGTGGCTAAACTTCGTGTCTGGCGTGGGGACCTCATAGTGCCGGAGCCGAAATTTCAGGAAAAAGCTATTTCCAAATGTATGTCAAGCCGGATGAAGTCAGAGTGTTTTTGGAGGAAGAAACGGTGCGTCCTGAGACGGGGGAATGGTGTGAAAGGAAAAGAACTGCTGCTTTGGTCAAGGCGTGGGGGAGAAACTAAATCGCGGCAAGGGAAAAGGAAATGGCTTTAGGCCGGAGCGTATTAGCATTGGAGTCTTGGAAGAAAGAAAAGGGGTCAGGACGCACGTTTGCCAGCTGGGGGGTTTCGGGCCACTCAGCATGGCAAGGTCTGTGGTGACTGCTTTTTTTAAAAAGGATCTCGAAATCACAACAACGGTATAGAGAGAGAGGGGAGGGAAGGGGGGGAAAAGGGGGGGAAGGCGGGAACCCATGTTCAAGAGGTAAGACCAGCGACAACGGGCGCACGGGATGGAAGCGCCGACAAATCCATGCTCAAAGGGAAGGGACAGGGATACATCCATCCGAACTCGGCGAAAATGCGCGATTAATGGAAAGTGTACAATGGAACAAAGTTATTCAAAATCCAGCAGCAAAGGTTGACAGAGAACAAAAAAAAAAAACAAGAAAAAGAAAAGAGAGAATAGAAAAAAAAATGTTTGTATTTCATCGAGGACCAGAGGGAATTCCAAGGATGAATGGGACGCACAAATTGGCCGACCAGAGAAGGAAAGGGGGTATTTGAGAAAGGGGAACATGAGAAGAGGATTCAGTGTCAGAGTCAGGGAGTCAAGCGTGGCAACACGACAGAGTGAGACAGTCAAGGGACTCCAACGACCTCAGGGGTCTCAGCGCGAACGTGGACGGAAATTGGTCTGGCCATACCCATACTATGAGGGGAGCACGGCTAACCACTGGCGAAAAACCGGGGCGAAAATCCAAAGCAAACGGAGGGGAAGTGTGGTCTAAACCTGCCCAGCGGGTTCCAAGCATCCAGAGCTGGAAAGCAATATTCTCTTCAGAAAAAAGGGGAAGAAGGTCCACGCAACCATACTTTGGAAGGGGACCATTGGTATTCATCGGGCGAGATGTTACATGTTTCGAATTCGCAGTTCGAGGGTCCGCTGGAGGGAGCACCGCTCGGCGTCGAAAAGGGGGGACCGGTGGCCCAATTTCTTAAGTCTTGTTGATGGAAGCTTGGCCGTGTGGGCTAAAAGCAGCGTGAGGGTTTTTGGGCAGACCAGTCGGCCCACTTCAAGGGCACAATCGGATACCGGCGAGAGGCAGAAGGGGGCGCACCCAGAAGGTGGCCCAGCGAAGCGCGGCAAATTTCAAAGGGTCAAAGGGCATAAGGTAGGGAGAAGCTGTCTCTTCACACAGGAAAAGAAAGGCTTCAAAAAAGAGAGAAATGGCGGCGTATACAGGGGAAGAAGCTTTCGCCGGTGGCGTTTGACATTCTCGTTCGCGAAAGTGCCGGGAAAGGCCGGGGGTCTCACGAAAGCAACGTGATCATGACTACAAATCCTCAGAGAAGAGTGGAAAGGGGCACTGGCCATCTCTTAAAAAAAACAGTTTCGCGAGAGGGTTTAGCGCGAGCGAGGGGGGGGCCCGTCTCGCGACCGCACTCAAAACGCGCGAGTCAAAAAGAAATGAAATATCGAGAGCAGTGCTCGATGTACGTGGTGAGAGGCGGATTTTGGGGGGTCATTTGGACGGCGTCGAGGAGTATACAGGAGACGGCTCGGGGGCGATGGAGAAGGGAAGCGCCAAAAGCAAGTCGCAAAAAAGGAGAAATTTTGCAATCCTGAAAACTGCTGGATCGACCGGGGCTAGATATCGAACTCGATCACTTGGGGAACGTTGTTTATGGAAAAGTCGTCAGAGAAAACACCAGGCGTCTTCGCGACTCGGCAGACGAACCGCAGGGGTCGAACTAACATCAGGGCAGGGACTCAGAAAGTCTAGAAAAACACGGAGGGATAAAGTCTCAAGGGGGTATGATTCTGGCCGTATTTGATGTCAGCGGGGGCGTGATGAAAGAAATGACGCCCCGGTTGATCCGCGGAGGAGGGACCTCAAAGGGGAAAAAAAGAGACGAAGGGCGATATGGCCAGCGGACGATGCGCATCATATTTTCAGAATGAAACTGACTTCGATGCGCGGCGCAAAAAGCTCAATCGATATATGGCGGAGCCGGTGAGAGAAATTCAGAGACACCATAAAAAATTAAAAGAAAAAACGGGAAAAACTGGAAACTGCGCCACGCCTAAATCTCAGGGGGGGAAGAACACGGCGCTTGAGGATAAAGTTTCGACGCAGGCAACTGCGGCGGGGAAAAAAAAGAGTCGCGAAAAAGGGGAGTTGAAGATTTGTCCTCCTTGGTATACGCTCGGGTCGGGAGTGGCAATCTGGACCCCCACATCGTGCAGCACGGAGGTTAAAAGCCTGCTAGAGGAGGGGGCGGACTCCAAGCAGAACAAAGAAGTGAAATCAAGCTCGCTAGACTGTAAGTATCAAGGGAAAAATTAAAGTAATTGGGGTTTGAAAGCAAACCAAGTCAAGCCGGAAAGAGGGGGCAGGATCCTTACTTGGGAAAACAGGGGAGGGAAGGAGTCTCTGGGGTAAAAGGGGCGCGTCTGGGGGGTTCAGGACTCAGTTCAAAGGGGAAAAAGAAAAGTAGCACTCTATTAGGGGGGGCATGCTCAAGGGAAGGGGAAAAGATCATCCCAAACAAAACCAAAACGAACGGCTGAGGGAAACTGAAAAGGTACAGGCAACAAGAATGTGATTGACTTAACTTCAAGAAGGAAGAAGGCAAGGAAAGGCTGGTTCGAACTGCTCGCAGGGGAAATTCAAGTCAGGAAAGGGAATACCAAGGGCTGAATCAGATCGTATGCTTTCGTGGAGATGGTCTAGATATGTGCCTAATGCGAGCAGACAAAAATGGAGGTGACGTAGGATGAAATGAAACCTAGAATTCATCTAACGAGAGCAATCGTTGGCGGGTGGGACTAAACGTGAAACGCGGACTACGGATTCGGCGAAATCCAGCAGCTATGTGGGGTGAAGGGAGCAACCGATCAAAGTGACGCGACGAAACAAGAGAAAGAAATAAACCGCGGGGAGGTGGCTCTAAAGAGAAAAACACTTTCTCATCGTTGGGGGAGAAAGCTGGGGGAGTTAACTAATGGTCCTCGTACGAGACTAGTTTTCATTGAGTCCATTGTTGAAAGTGGGCGAAAGAAAAGAAACACACTGGAAGTGTAAAAAAGAAGAGGCACTTGGAGGGGGGCTTAAAGAATACCTTAAGGAACGTTGGGCTCTGATAAAATGATCAAAGACGAGAGAGTACAAGCGGTGTTGTCTAGCAACCTACTCTAAGTGCACTCGGCCATGGTGTGCCGGAACAAATCACCTGAGAGGGCTTGCCTAATTACTCCGCCTCTATTGACTAACAGAGGAAGTCAGTCTTAGGGTCATCGTAGACGAAAGGGGTTGTGAGGAAGTTCAGGCATGACTCACGCATTGCAAACGTTTCCAATGGTAGCGTCAAAATCCTTAGTTCGACTCCGCAGGAGGGTTCAAAGAATGATCTCTCTACAAGGAAAGAGGTATGGGCGGGAAAAGGTATGCTTAAACTGCTCCCCAGGCACCAGGGGTGACAAAAAAGAGGGCTTTAAAGTTCAAACTTTCTCAGCTGGAGTAAACAGCGGCAGACTCCAAGGAGCATATAGGGGGAAGCATGTCCGTCGCACCAGGCAGACATGAAGCTATGGGAAAAAATCGGGGGGCTATACAGTCGACGAAAAAGAAAAGGATGGCCTTCAAACACCAAATCGGGGGGGAAGACCGGTTGGCAGAGACACAAAAAAGAAACGTACACATATAGATCTTATCGTGTGGTTGTGGGAGGATGGAAGGCGAAAATGGGGACTAAAACTGATGAGGGGAAGAACGAAACAGTCGAACGCCCTTACAAGTAGGGGGCTAAAAAAGGAAGGGTCAAAAATAGAAACTTGCGAAAAGTGGTATCATTCAGGGAAAGCAAAAACCATCTGGCAAGAAGACAGGCACGAAGTGCTCTTAGAACGCAATTCCACTTTCTAAATTTGAATGAGTATGAGGGTACAGAAATGAAAAAGCTGCGCCGACCCCAAATAAAGATTGTATGGAGCTACTAAAAAGTCGTTGCTGCTGCGAAGTGACACAGACCGCCACCTGGGAAGATTGCGTGATAGGGGGAGTACGGTCAGAGGGGGAAACCGGCCAGAGAAAGAATGCATGCTTCAATGCAAAAAAAGAAAAAAAACGGATCGCGGAACCATTTATGAAAGTTCACCCATACTGGTGGAGAAGGACACCTGGAATTCATCGCCGAGAGTTGGTGAATAGGAGCAGTGGGCTCAGTGAGATGGCGTCTCCGGGTCTAAGTAAAAAAAGGAAAGGGCAACAATGGCTTTTGAGGAACACGATCGCTTGGCAAAAGTGGGGAGGTTCGCGGGTGTTGTTGGGGTCGCCCAAAAAAATTTGCACGAAAGAGGGGATCGGCGAATAAGTAATGCGCAATTAAAACGAATTGACCTCAGCAGAAAAGTGTTTCAACGAACGAACAGGGGATACGATGCTGCAGCCGGAACTTGACCGAATCGCTTAATTCTGAGGACGGAGACTTCACCCGGTACCGAGGGGGACGTTCATAAAGGGGATAGATTCCAGAAGGGATATGCGCGCCGGGACTCCTCAGGGTTCACGGAATCTCAGAGAAGGGAAAAAGAAGAGACCCGCGAGAGGATACCGGGAAGGTCAATCGCTTCAAAAACTTAAAAACGAAAAAAGAGGGGGACTTTTCACAGACCTATTCAAGAGGAAAGTCAGAGAAGGAAGAAAAAGTAGCTAAATTTCAGGAGAAGCATGAATTCCTCGGGGAGAAGGGCGTGTGGCGGTGAAAGGCGTGGGGTGGAGAGTCGAATTCGGCAAAAGACCGCAATCTAAATCGGAGAAAAAGGGTTCAAAAAGTCCGATGGGCATTCATCAAAGAAGAGAGTCAGGGCGCTAATGAACCGCGCTGCGTATCGCAAGGGAGAATATGAGGGTTGAAGGGGGGGGAGCGCCGCGAACGTCACCGGGCAATTCGAAGAAAAAAGAAGATTTCAGAGTACTCAAAAGGCAAATCAAATGCGAGATCAGCAAAAAAAAGAGTATTGGAAAATCGAGAGATAAACGTGCTGAGCTGCCTGATGGTCGATGAAGGGAGGTCTGTCAGCTAAAGAAAAAAAGCGTTATTACGCTCGGGGTGGGGGGGGGGGGGGGGGGGGGGGGGAGGAACGCAATACCTACAAAAAGTAAAACAGAAGAGCGATACTGTATCCAAGATGCGAACGCCGACTGGAGGGAAAATGAAACTCAGGGAAATGCTTCAACGCTACAGCGCCGACCATCATTTAAACAAATGGGGGACGAGGTCCTGTATCGAAGTCACGCCGGGACAGAAAATGAAAACAACATGAAACAGAAAGCAAACAGAGGAGCCCTGATCGAGAAGGAATTGGAAGAAGGAGGACGGAGGGAGCTTGAATTTGGCTTCGACGCACGTCTGCGGAAAGAAAAGAAAAGTCGAGAAAAAGGGGGGGTGAATTTTGAAGAGAAAAGGGGGCCAGCAGGTGAACTGGTGGAATATGGGGAAGGAGGGACAAAAAAAGCACTGGGCGGGTTAAATTCCTGCGAAAAAAAAAATAAACGTGTGAGGGCCGTGAATCCTACTTAAACGGTCGACGGGAATGAAAAACTAGAGGGAACGCAAAAGAAAGGAAGGATTCACGCAGGTTGAGATCTTGCCGTAAAGACCGAGACAACTACTGGCAGGGTTGGGGGGGGGGGCGTTCGGGTGAAAAAGGAAAATTCAATCCGCGGGATTCGCGCTGGGTACGAGATTATGCCGTCACTGTAAAAAACAGAAGGGTATCACCTATTGTGAAAAATTGGAAAGGTTGGACTCTTAGAACCCAAAGAGCATCCCTCTATCAATACGGAGCAACACGGGAAACTCGTTTACAGACAAGCAAGGGGAGGGGGAACAAAAGTTCAATACTCCGATCATACTCGGCACTCGGAACAGGACTTGCAGCTACGGGGCTCAAAGGCGTGGAATCAGATATTAATACCAAAGAAAACTCGGTCAATTATTTTTTCTTACTTTTAGAGGGTTGTCCGAAAGACTAGTGCCGATCAATGTTCGGAGGACGTGGAACACCAACTTCAATGTCTACCGAGAAGAAATAAATCTGCGGGGGGGGGGGGGGGGGGATCTCAAAGGGAGCTCATCGGAAAAGAATGAGAAATCAGACACGATGTTGGGTCAACGGGGGTCAAACCTACTGAAATTAGCGAAATCGGGGGACCAGCATGGAGGAAAGCGGGTTTGAGCTGAGCAATCAGGAAAAGGTTGAGGAACAAAAGGGGAGGTGGGAAAACTTGCCCTGACTATGAAAATAGAATTTCGGGGAAGAGTAAGATGTGGGGATGGTGCCGCACTACCCATCCTGAAGGGGGAAGAGGCGGGCTTACATGGTGGTCTTAAAAAAAAAAGGGAACGAAATCAGCACGCGAAATACAAAAGTCTGCTCTTGGTAAAAGGGGCAAGACGGGGTGTGTAGAGAAATTGTGCCCCTGTAAAAGAAAAAATGGGGGGTTGGCCTCCTATACAGCTTCTTGGCGGAGGCGAAAATGAGCAAACACAATGGAGGGGAAATGGGTAAGGCGCGTTCTCCTGATATGCGCAATGGGAGTCTTAGGGATTGCGCTTCTAGTCCAGAAAACAGGAAAAAGTCGCTGGTTTCGATGTGAGCTTCACTGGCGCTCTCTGAACCTCACTGCAATTGATCCTCAAACCAAACAACGGAAGAGAGAGATCATTGCTGGAAAAAGAATACGCCAAGAAGGAGGGGAAACAATTTACGAAAAAAAAAAAAGATGAATGCGCGAGCAAGCAAGACTCCAGGAAGAGATGGAAGGGTCTACAGAAATTCCGTGGAAATCTGCATGACCAGGTCACACCGGGCGCGCAAGTTACAGTAAGCAGTGAAAGGCCAAAATGACAAGTACAAGGAAACGCGCACACAAGCCGCCAAAGGAAGAGATCGGCTTAAAAAAAAGACATTGGGATTATCGATTAGCTAATGAACCGTCGCCTGGGGGAGGTTAGCAACGCAAATACCAAGAGCAGAGGGCCATATGGGGAAAGTCGAAAAGGCACGGATCAAATCGGTACTCCTGGGGGAGAAATTAAAGGGTTGGACATAGGACAGGCAACAAAGGAAAAACTCTGAACAGGAGCTCAGCGATCAACGCGAAAGGTCCAGTCTTTCAATGGAAGAGATTCTTTCAGGCAACGACGAGGGAGAAAGAAAAACAGAACGACTGTCGTGTGTAGCAAGACGCTTCTGGGAGGGGGGGACGAGACGACAAAAGGCAGGGAATTGGTTATCGGTGTTCGCGTATCGTCAGCGTCCTCACTAAGAGACATTATCTTCGGAGGACAAATATCTCGAAAGTGACACGAAAACATATTGGGGGGAAGACAACTTTGTATTAGGAAGGATAGTGTGTTCAATTAATTGAAGGGTAGGCTGACCAAGAGGAGAAATTGCGTTCGCCGCAGGGGCGCCCAATCCGCAACGGGAGGGGAAAGTTTCCGCGGAAAAAGGAAGGCTTGTTGACTGTAACGAATCGCGCTCCTGGATGTGATAGAGGGGGTGGTGTTATCTACGTCCACCAAAAGAAGAATAGGGATACATCTAATGGGGGAGGGCAAGTGAAATGAGAGAGAAACAAGCGCCATCCAGAGCCAAGAGTGCCTGTTCAAGCATAATGGAAGGAACGCGCGAAGGGATGCCAGCTTCTAAAAAAAAAAGCGCTGTAATGCGCTACGTGGAATTCTTGCGTTCAGCAAGATTGAAGGCGGTCGCGACAAGTGGCCGTGAGGAGGCACAGGCGCGGAAACGGGGGATTAAAGGGAATCCCGGCGATGCAAATCCTCGAAAAAGATAGGTCCACTTCGAAAAAAGTCATTCCAAAAAAATGGTAAGGGCTTTCAGCACGCGATGCAGAGGGGGCCAGGAAACACATACCCGTAGCCGGGGCGAGGAAAGAGACCTTCCTCAAGCTGTGGGCAAAACGCGGGAGTCAAATGTCAGCGTGATTTTGCATAAGGGATGCGTCGAATTAAGATCACGAGGCAAGATCGAATCTGAAAAGGGGGGGTCGTGCGCCGAGCAGTCAAGCCAAGAAGTTTAGTCCGGAAATGAAGGAAAACCATCGCTGAGGAACAGCAGGGGTCATGTCTAAGCACCTGTTGACGTTGGGGGGTCAGGAGGGGACCCTGGAACGAATCACACGGTAAAAAAGCGACTCGCGCATACGAAACCAGAAAAGCACGCGCATCAGGCACTCGTCAACGCT
>Ga0179593_1576557_pt1 | contig 11671 bp, 11 predicted proteins | sample CZODoug2_1_08_16_FD_185931 | JGI IMG/M metagenome (GOLD analysis project Ga0179593, IMG submission 185931) | Vadose zone soil fungal communities from Angelo Coast Range Reserve, California, USA - CZODoug2_1_08_16fungal (PacBio error correction) | ecosystem: Environmental > Terrestrial > Soil >...
CCCGAGCAGGAAGGGCTCGTGCCTGAAGACTGGCGCGTGCAGGAGAGGGGGGGGGGTATACCGTTTCCGGGAAAAAAAAGGGGGGATAGCAAGACTCCCATTCTGAGAGAACTAGGGGAGAGAGGAAGGGACTTCCGCGAAAAAAAAGGCGCCGACAAAATTGGTTGGGGAAGGACCCGAGAAGGGCTGGGAAAAACCTAATAAGAGGAAAAGGGAACCTGACGAAGAGACTCAGCAGGGGGGGGGGGGGGAAATCAGGAAAGTATCCCTATAAAGGTCCCGCCACTGGGCTTGAAGGGGGAAGATCAAGACGCGAGCAGTAAGGAAAAAATGGGAAGGGGGAGCTGGCGATCTCCAGGGAGTAGCACTGCACCTAAAAAAATCTCCTGTGTTTTAAGAAAAGAAGGGAGGAAGGTCGTCCCCACCTCGGAGAAGGAGGAAGGGAGCTTACCCTAGCGATAGGGTTCTCCCTTATGAGATTTTGAAAGAACAGAGAAAGCTCTTCAAAAAAAAAAATAGTAAAAGAGGGGAAATTGTAACTATTCCATGCGTGGAAAGAAAATTGAGAGAGCTCGTCCCTACCTCCCGACTGGAAAGAACTTTCTACACAGAAAGCCTACGGCTCCGGAGGATGCTGAAAGAAGCTGTCACGCTCCCCTTGCAAGACCGAGGAGTACTTCTTGAAGAACCCTAGTCGCGAACAAAGTTTTTCAAGAATCTCAAACGCATTGGGGGGGAAGGGAGTCGACCATTATTCGTAAGACCTTATACGTTAATTCGCGAAAGCCAACGAGGGGCTTCTCCCCTCTTCCTCTGTGGGGGATAGGCAAGTCCCTATGCAACATCTTCAACTGCCTGGACAGTTGCAAAGCTGTGCGATGGAAGGAAATCCTTTCCCTGGACCACAAACCCTACACCCTTTCGCGGACCAAGCAAAAAACGGCCTCCTGCAAGGCCGGGAAAAAAAACAGGCAAAAAACCGGGTTTGTGTCCTCCCAAAGGCAACTGCGGGGCACCCCCGACAATGTACTATCTCGCCTCCTTCGGAGAGGGGTGCCTGGGCTGCTAACGAAGGAAGATTGCTAACTCATTGAATCAAGGGCTACGCTCACGCTCGCCGAACTCTGCTAATGGGAGAAGGGGAAGCGTTATCGCCAAGAAGGAGCCGGACCAAAGCTCTCCTCTAAATGGGTTGGAAGAGGCCGCGTGATTTAAAAAAGTGGGAAGAGAAGGACACCGCTCGTTTACGCCGACTACTCGAAGCCAAAAAAGCGTTTCTACGGGCATTACACGTGAAAAGGAACGACTGGACTCTGCGCCGGCTTTTTGAGAAAAGGACCCACAAGTTCGCTTAATGCAAGCGAAAAACGCGCGAGGAGAGCACCATCCCTGTGAAAACTTCGACTCCCTGCAAAAAGGGGGGGAGGTCTATCAACGTAAAAGGGGGGGAAAAAAAAAAAGGTTGGCAGCGGGAAAATCTGGGATCAGGGAGGAGGAGGAAAATATTAGATCCCAGAAAGGGGGAAGAAGAGGCCACCCTCTTCTTCCCAGAATCAAACTTTTGACGTTGATGGGAAAAAGGTGAAATGGGTGGCATGGGATCGAAGAAAAGGGGGAAAGGTGTCCTCTTGCTTTATCATCGGAGGGGGGAAAAAAAAAAGGGCCTTCGCGCAAAAAGGAGAAAGGGCAAGAGGGACAGGGGCTCTGCTGGCTGACGGGGAATGCCCGTAGAAACAATAATGGTGGGGGGGAAGGGAATTAGGAGTAAACCTCGCGGATGCAGAGGGAGGAAAAGGGGTTAATAAGCGCTCGCATTTTTTCAGAACCAGGAGGAGAGATCGATGGAAAGAGGGAGAGGGGGTCGCTAACGCTGGGAGCGCAGAAATTCGCAGAGTTCGGTCGGAGGTTGCGAAGGAAAAGGAAAGGGAGGAAGGGGGGGGATGGGATGGGAAAAAGAGGCAGAGGCACCCCTCTAGGTCCGGGGAGAAAAAAAAAAAGGAAAAAAAGAATACGAAGGAGTCTAATGGTCCGGCCGCATCGGGGTGAAAAGAAGGGCATGAAAAAAAAAAAGGGGGGGGGGAATTTTTTGCAGGGAAAGGGGAGGGGGGGGAGGTGTGGCAGCGAAATGGTTTAGGGTTAGTTTTCGGAATGTGTGGTCAGGGGAGAGGGGGGTGGCTGAGGAAAAGGAAAGAGGGGAAAAGGAAGGTTTTGCATCGGGGAGCCCGTCCACACAGAGGCCGAGTGGCTGAAGGGGAGGAAGGGGCGAAGCGGCCGGCGAAAGGGAAAAAATCCAACACTGCTTCTTTGACGAAAAAAGAAGGGGAAGAGAAAGGGGGGTCAAGCATCTCTGCGGAGGAGGGGGGGGGAAAAAAAAAAAGAATTGACCGCTCACGAAGGTAAGCATCGACGAGCCGGAAAGGAGGGGGGTCGAACGGAGGGAGGGGGAAGTTTTGCTGGGGAGCGATTGATCGGGGAAGAAAGAGGAAAAAGGTGTTCTTCAAGGCCGAAGGGGGGGGGGGGGGGAAGAATCTTGATATCTGTGCTCAAGGAAGGGGCTCACAAAAGAAGAAAGAGTCTTGGACTAAAAATAGTCGCTAGGGACGCCCAAAAGGAGAAGGGGAAAAAACACCGGTTCTATCGGGAAAGGGGGGGGAGAAAAGGCGGGGAATCAGAACAGACAGTATATCAGCGCCCTAGGGGGAAAAAAAAAGAGGGAGCTTCGTCCTGGAAGAAGGAGAAGGGCGGGCCCTTGAGGAGGATTCCCGAAAAGGAGTTTAGGTCCCTGAAGGGAGACGATTCGGGACGAGGGCACATACAGGAATTCGGGGCAGAGGGGAAAAAAAAAATTTGTCGGCGAAAGAAAAGGGAGAACGTCGGGCGGACGGCCCATACTAGGCGAATACCTAGGAAGAAGGGGGGAGGGATTTCTGAGTAAAAAAAAGGGATACCAAACCCCAGCGGAAGGGCCATCGGAGTGCGATACCCCCCGAGAGGAAAAGGGAGGGGGGAAAAGAAGAGTGATCGTCTCACTGATAAAAAAAAAAAAAAGAGATTCAGGTTAAAATCAACAAAAGCCGGCAAACCCGTGTGCTGAACATTGGGGGAAAAAAAGAAGGGGGGGAAAATTGGCTTGTAGAAGAGGAGAGGAGTGAGCTGGCGACAACTCGACAGCTCCTTCGTCGGGAAAAAAAAAGGAGGGTCTATTCAGAGGAGGAAAAAGGAATTTTTCTATTGAAAGATGACGGTGAGCGAACTGGAGTGGCGGGAAGGAGGGGGAAAAAAAGAAATACCTGAATCGCCGAGAAGAAAAAAACAGTGCAAACGGCATAGACTGGGTTTTCCTTTCCGGGAAAAAAAAAAAGACCTATCGCTACGCCTTAGGGGGGGTCCAGCGGCAGGACGAAGAACGTGCGGCCAGAGGGGGGCGCTGGATCGGGAGGGGAGAGGGAAAAAAAAAAGGTTTCTTTGTATTAAGCATTAAACAACTTCGAGGGGGAAGGAAAAGGGGGGGGTATTTGGGGGCTTGAGGGAAGAAAAAGAAAAATACTGAGCAAAAAGCGGACCTTTAATACCTATTAGGGGAGAAGAAAGGAAAAGATGTTGGGCAGAGAGGAGGCGCGCTGAAAGGATGTCCCTTGTCATAGGTGGCAAGAAGAAGAAGGTGGGATGCTTTGGGGGAGGCGGGCCGGGGCTCCCGAAAGGGAGACTGTCTTTTTAATTGGTGGGAAGGGGGGCGTCTACTAAGTCACTCACTCATCAAGTCAGGGGAGAAATGAAAAAAAAGGGATTTTCCCCCGCATTGAGAAAGAAAGTGGTCCGTTGATGGTGAGGAATACGCGGTCCCCTGTAAATTTGGGAAAGGGGGGGGGAAAAATGTAAATTGGATCGGTCAAGAGGGAAGGCATTGGATTATGCCAAGGTTTGAGGGAGTGCTCGAACAATTATGTCTTAATTAGTGGAGGGAGGGGGGGGTTGTATTAACCAAAGTAGAGGAAAAAAGGGAAAGGATGCTCGGAGAGAATCGCAAAAGGGATGAATATCCGATAAATTTGGACGGGAGGAGGACTGCCAATTGTGAGGGGGTACCTGGATTGCAATGGGGAGAACATCGACGTAGTTTGGGGGGGGGAAAAAAGGAAATTCCAAACTGCCGTCTGGTTGAAGGGGAGGGAATTGCCAAAAATGAACCACTTGCGTGCCCTCCAAGCGGACGCCGCCCTTAGTCTAAACGTGAGAGGGGGGGGGAAAGAACATCTCCTGCCCATCAGCAGGGTAAGGGGGATCGTTTCCGGGCTTTCGGAGACTTGTCTTCAGGAAAAATGGGAGGAGGGGGGGAGAAAAAAAGGGATTTTTTTGTAGTCGACAGAGTGAAGGAGGACAACACGGAGGAGTGGGGAGGAGAGATCATACAAAAGCTCGGCCGCTCTTTCCGACTACAAAAAAGCAAAAGGGGGGGAAGGTTCCTACTACCCATTCTCCAGACAGAAGAGGGGAACACCAGGGAAGCGTGTCTGGCAGGATATTTCATGACCAACCATAACGCGAGGAAGAAGGGGCGTCCTCGTTGAGGGCAAGAAAGTTGGCAATCGAGTGGGAGTGGCCCCGACCTCCAGTGGGGGGGAAAGAAGGGTCCCTTTAGCACAAACCGAAGTAGAGGGGCCCAGTACACATACCTTTGTCTCCAATACCAAGGGAGGAGAGGAGGAGTCCCAATTTCTCGGAATTGGAGAAATCTATCCGAGCAGCGGAAACTAGGTACGGCAGTCACTTTGGGTATCCCCAATCTCAGAAAGAAAAAAAATCCTTTTCGAGAACAAAGCAACACGATGGCATCAGCCAATCCGGATGGTTCTACAAAAAAGAGAGAAAAAAAAAACAACTAATAGCCAAAAAAGGAAAGGGGGGTAAGCGTATTACCAGCCCATTCAACGGACCAATTTCTCAAATAAAAGGAGGGGGGAACATCACTTGTAGTAGACTGAAAGGACGTCGTAAGCTCAACAGACAGCTAACCACCACTTCACAATCCATTGGGAAAGGTCGTTGCTCACGGAAACGAAAGAACTCCTCAAGCGCCTAACAACTTTAATTTGGATGGAAAGATAGCTCTGCATGTTCGAACTCATAACGATGAAGAACCGATCATTACTTCGGCCCCCTAGGTGGATCGGTATCTGTAGAGTGAAGGCACGCAGTGGCTTGCGCAGCCAACTACCTCATCGAAATCAAGGATGTATATTCGAGAAGTACATCAAACTGCTTTATCTTTACTAACGAAACCTTTGGTTTATATAAAGAAGCAATTTACCGAGAAGAGAATGGCCGGGCACCGTCCTATATCGGAACACTCCAACCGCCAAATAAGGCTAGAGAGAGACGTGCAGCGAACATGAACGGAAAAAAAGGGAGACACTGGCGTACGCAAACAGTCGCGGAGATGCCGCAGACGCACTGCCCGCCCTCAGTTCGAGGGTCCCACGGAATAAAAAAGGAGGACGAATGGTGTCCAGCGGGGGATATACAAGGAAAGGGGGAGGACAGAAAACCAGGACTCAGGAGGTGTTCGCGCCTCACGCCCCGACTCTCATCGGATGCATTGCATACCAGGAAAATGTTTCATGCAAAGGGTTTGCCGGCTCATTTATTTTCACACGGAAAAAAAGAAGTGTATCCGTTATACGAACTCCCGAAAAGAGAATGTTTCCGGATCTCGGCGGGGAGGGACACTATTGTTCTGTGTTACTACCTTCCTTTACCCCGGGCAAGTGACTAAGCAAGACTACCAATATCCTTAGAAGACTCTGTAATTTTACTCCCTCAGGACGTGCGAGCTCATGGGAAAGGCCGAAATTGGGTGGGGGAGATTCCCTCCCCGAATGACTTTCCTCTTTTCCAATGCGGACGAATAACGCTACGGACTATTACCTCAGAAGGGCAGGGTGGCCGCCGCCAGGGATCCTAATAAAGAAGAAGTTGCGATAGGACAACGAGCAGACTTAAAACTATTGAGCGGGCTGTCGATCACCGGGGAAGCACTTCACCTTCCTTCAAAGATCGCAAAAATTTTTTCATCTCCATCAATCCTAGGTCCCTACAGAAGGCGTCGTCCAAGACATATGATGAAATTTGTTAGCCAAGGGAAAAGAAGAGGGCAGGTCAAAAAAGATAAGGCTTTCCGAACCGGTGGACGGTGAAAGCGCAATCAGGACAGAAAAAAATCTCGAAGCACGTTTCGACAAAAATACGGCTCGTTCTAGCTTACCTTCGTGGGAAAGGGGCAAGACCGCACAAGCCAAGTCTTCTTGAGGGGGGAACCCTATAGTCGCTACCAGGTGGGGGCCCACCCGTGCAGGAGGGATGTTAAATGAAAACCATATTCTCGCCGCATAAGCCCTTTACAACTTAGAGTGGAAAGAAAAAGTCGTCCTCTGTGTACGGATCTCATGACCGATTCCAAACATCTTCACTGAGTTCTATTTCCTCGCCAAAAGCAAGCACGTAAAAAAGAAAGGGAAAATCAGAAAAAAGAAAACTAAAACTTTCTGATGACAACAACAGTAACCAAAAACGGAGCAGTCCTTTCCCTGCACAACATGCAAAAAACGGGGGGGGGATCATGCCCTTGTTTCAGGAAAACCCCTATGCTCCCGGAAAGAGAAGGGATTCTCGGCTATTTGCAGGGGCTTGCGCAAACTACCTAGAATTGAAAAAAAATCTTTCTAACTTAAATGGAGAGAGAAGAGCCGAACTCTGCGAATGACTTCTCATCCCCAGCGTTAGAGAAGAAAAATCGAGCGCTCCGCTAAATGTGTGGATGAAGGAAGGCTGGGATTTAAAGAAGAGTGTAAATAGTTGACACCCATCATGCATCCGCTCGTTGTAAAAAAATCGAAGCCCCCTCACGCCCAAGTCTTTTCGACTTGAGGAAAACGCATGCCCTCCGAGCTAGAAGGACCGGCTTTTTGGAGCCCACCATACCGCGAGGAAAGAGGTTTGGACTCTGCACCAGGCCATTAAAAAGGGGGAAAAAGATCGAAGAAAAAGTGCAAAAAGGGAAGGGGCCCAAATTTCCATCAACGGAGGGCGAAGAAGAGGTTTGGCAAAGCGTACGGCGCTGGGGATCCTCTCTCAACAACAAAAAGAAGAGATTCCCCAGAGGCAGGAAAACCTAGACTTCGCCCTCAATCAAAACGGGAATTTGCCGTTCACTTTTTGAGGGAAAGGAGTCAAATGGAAGGGTGACTTGGAAGGGGCGGCTTTGCAGCGGCCAAAAAGAGTTCCTTCGCGCACGTCCTGCTCCTTCCAGAGTTAAGATGCACTCTAATTAATGCCGTGGGCTTGCCTTTGGGCTCGAGTGATTAGAAAAAAAAGATGCAGCTGGGACGATTTCCCCTTTTTTTAAATCCAGAGGAACGCGCATTTTTCAGAAACCCATTTCTGCGGGGAGAGAGGGAAGGGGAGCGAACGCTGGGATGAGAAAAGAAATTCTCAGAGTTCGGCGAGGGGCGCTCGCGAAAGGCAGATTCTAGCCCCATTCTAGGTGAGCCCAGCAAAGAGAGCCGAGAATAAGAAGTAGGGAGTCCGCCGCATCTGGGGTTAAAAAAAAGGAAAAAAGGCCAGGGCCCCACCGACACACCAAAGGGGTGTGGCATGTGTGGCAGGGAAAAGGACTTGCAGGGGCCGTTGGTGGGGGAGGAGGGGTTCTTTTTTCGGATGGGTGAAAGGGGGGGCTGAGGAAGATCACGAGGGCAACTGTCCAAGGCAGTGAAGATGGGAAAATTAGCTACCTCACACCTAGGCCGAGTGGCTGAAGGGAGGAGAAGGGTACCTGAGGAAAAAAGAGGCGGCTAATACGGGGAACACTGCGCTTTGAATCAGAAAAAGGAATGGGATCGAACTGGGTTAAAGAAGAAGATGGCGGAGGATTTGTTCTGGTCTGGAGCGGGGAAAAGGTAAGCATCGAACTATCCGTAGGTCTGGAGAAAGTCGTGATGAGTGGCGGTCGGATTCAATGATCAAAACGCTGGCCTCGTCAAAAGAAGAATTTTGTTAAAAAGCTGCGCTCTTGTGCTCGCAAATGAAAAAGGGGCTTAACAAAATCTCTCTTAAAATGCTTAGGAGGGTACTCCCCAAGTCGGGAAGATGGCGCTTACAAACACCGGTGCGAAGGGGCCGAGTTCAGGGCTCAACTTCGGGGAGAAGAAACAGCGCAATATTTTCCGGACGAAGGAGAAAAGTTTAAGCAGGGGCGGGCCCTTTATTAGATCAAACCCCTGCGTTTTAGGGAAAAACCGCTGTCATAGGACGTCGCGCTTCGGGCCGAGAGGGGGATCGCCCCCCCCCCAATTTGGGGACTCGCAAGCGCTGCTGACTTCACGGGACTAGGCCGCGAAGATCATTGGTAGGAAGCGCCAGGAATCAATGACTTTATACCAAACCCAGGGCCATTCGGAGGTTCTATAAAGGAAAGTCAGGGGCCCCGAAAGAGGGAGTCGTCCTCCTGATACAACAAAATGTCTCAGGTGAAAATAAATCGGCCGCAAACCAGGGGAGGGGGTAAGGCAATGAGGGAAGGGCTTTTTAGAATCTATGCGATCGGAAGAACCTCGACAGCGCCTGCGTCGGGTGAGGGAGTGAGATTCAGATGGACTTAACCCATTCTCATCTCGCATGGTAAGGTGAGCGAACTGAGGGGGGGGCTGCAGCGCAACGATACAGATAGCAGAGGAAAGGACGCCAGTTCAACGCATAGAGAAAAAAGGGCTGCGATCACCGAGAAAATCCCTATCGCACCGCCTTATTTGGAGGGGGGTCCAGCTCAGGCCGATAGGGAGGAGATTCGCGAAGGTATCGGAAGGGGACGCTGCCATAGTAGAAAACGCAAAGGTTCGTTATGGAAAGGGGAAACAACTTCTCGAAGAAGGGAAGTTGCTTGCAGCCACCTGCGTGTGGGGCTCAAGATACGAAGACCTTTAATACCTAGCTTGGCTCCGGGAAGAAAAGAGGTGTTGGGGGGAGCTTTATTATTGAGCTCCATGCGCGCGTTGTCATAGGTTTCATAGGGGGAAGGGCGAGGGCGGGGAGCGCAGGAAAGGGCCGTGCGCCCGCAGCCAGGTGAGTGGTGTAGCTATTGGGAAGGGACAAAAAACTCCCGCCGGGCAGCGAAGGGGGCTGTTCCCAAGCCATTTCAATCCGGACAGTTGATGGGCTGGATCACGCTGTCCCCTTTAAAAGGGAGTTGTTACAGAGTAAATGTTATCGGTCAGAGCTTTGTAGAAAGCGGAGTTGGAGGTAATTTTCTCGAAAGATGTGAGAGAGGGGAGGAGTGGGAATTAAAAAAAACGTGAAGGAGAAGTTTCCAGTCTTCTCCGGATCGATAATCACAAGAAGAATTGGGACTGGCTATGCCCCTTGAAAAGGTAGTGGCGCCAGAGGTGTACTGGAAGGGGCGATGGGGAGAAGCATCGACGTAGGTTTGGGAGAGTACGAGTTCCAACTGCCCGTCGGGGGAAGTGAAAAAAAAAGACAAGTTTGCGGGGAAAGAAAACGACGCCGCCCTGAATGCGAACGTGTCCGAGATGGGAAGGAGCAGGCCAGCACGCGTTCACTGGTGTTTTAAGAAGGGGGGAAAAGATGCGGTGGAAAGTAGACTGGGGACAGTCAGGAAAACTGGCTCTTTTAGCGTGAAAAAGGGGGTCAGTCGGACAGCTTGCCGAGCTTGTATGGAAAGGTAAGAGGAGGGGAGGAGGAACAGAGAGATATACAAGAGAGGGAAGATTCCGACTACAACACACTCCCTTCTTTGTGACCTAACAAACAAGTCTCCGACCGTCCTCGGAAACGATCAAAAAAGAAGGGGACGCGTGCTGCCTATGGCAGGAAAACCATCACGCTCGGACACGTTCGCCTTCAGGCGGCGGGGGCATTTCTTTTCTCTAGTGATCGTGGGGGGAAAAACCAGGGAGGGAGCCTTTCCAAGGAAACACCAACGTCGATGTGAAAAAAAGTCCAATTCCCGTACAACCTTTGGCGAAAAACCAAGTGACTAAGTACGAAGGGAGAGCCCGTCCCAAGTTTCTCGGCTCTTCCTCCTTTGCCGAGGAGAAAGAGGCAGTCCACTTGTTTGTAATCCAATCTCACGCAGAAATCCTGGGAGAATACCCTCAACTGCCGTTGGCATCAAGCCCAACAGACAAAGCCCTGACCGATCCCATTGGGAAAAACAACGAAGAAAGAAAAAATGGCCCATGGTACAGTTACCGCGTATAAAAAAAGTGCTCACCTCCCTGGATGGGGAACAAACTTGAGTAAAGGCACGGATTTCTGATTGGTGCCGAAGAAGCTTACACCCAACCCAAGAAGGTCACACCGGGTGGCTTCTGGCGCACTTTAACCTTCCTGCGGGAGTGGCCTCCGCCACATCTCCTAACAACTGAGGGGGGGAGAAAGAGAAGAGCACATTGGTCCTCACTCCTAACTATGCCAAAAAGGATCGGCGCACCTCTAGTTAGTAAGGGGGATAACGTTATCCCCAAAACTCATGTTTAGGGGGGAAAAAAGGACTCAAGGGCAAGGGAAAAAGAGAGGAGAGAAGTTGTTTCACTTCGAAGGGGTTTTCCTACTATTTCAGCGAGAAAGGGGGACAGAGCTGAAATAAGGGAAGGCACCGTCTCTATCGTCCTTCGCTGGACAAAGAGGAGGGCGATAGGGATTGGTCGCGAAGAAAGGAGAAAGTTCTATGAGGGGGCAATTGCGTAACGCAACTAGTCCGCCGGGGGAAGCTCCGCACTTCCGCCCTCAGTTCGATAAAAACCGTCAAGGAATAGAAAGAGACGGCGAATTTTTTAATCCAGCGGAAGAGCGTCACATCACCCGAAAAGGAGAGGTGGTTCGAAAGAAGACGCCCCGATCGCATCTATTCTACAAAGCCCAGTGGGGGGAAGAAAAGGGGTTCAGCCCCAGGGGTTTGCAGGGGGGTAAAGGTTATTTTCACACCTGAAGACAGGAGGCTCTGTTGTATCAGTGGGAAACGATGGAGGGGCAAGGAAGGGACCGGGATCTCTTCCGGTACGGGTACGCTGGGGTTTGGTATAAAGGACCACACCTTTCCTCTTTGACTAAGAAAAAAATAATTCTTCGCGGAAGCGCCCGCTCTTCTTGATCCGCGGAGCATGCGTGTCGAGACAAATTGGTGTTTCTATTAAAAAAAAGCGTGTGCCATCGCCCTCCTCGCACGGAACTAAAAGGAAAGAACAAAAGACAGGTGGGTACTCGCATAAGAAAGGGCCCGCCACTGCTTACAGGAGGACAGAAAGACGATCAGTACTCCAAATATTGCGCTGGAAACCGCCGTTGAGCATTCACCTCCTGCAAAGAGAGAAAGCATGTTGAGAAGGGGGGGAGTCCCTCGCGAAGCATTCGTCCAAGACTATCGATGATGGTAGCCCCGGATAGCTTTTAGAGCACCAGAGCGCCAAGGGCGGGGGGCCTGCCGAACCCTTGACGATGCCAGCGTGAAAGGAGAAAAGCTCGAAGGGAAAGAAAAAAAAGGAAAAGGACGACAACATTAAGAGGGAAAAAGTAGGCTCTTTCGATGCTACCTTCGTGACGGAGCTCCCCCTATGCAGAAGAAAAGAGGGAAACACGAAAGCTAACCCAGTGGGAACGCCGG
>Ga0179593_1580530_pt1 | contig 11671 bp, 17 predicted proteins | sample CZODoug2_1_08_16_FD_185931 | JGI IMG/M metagenome (GOLD analysis project Ga0179593, IMG submission 185931) | Vadose zone soil fungal communities from Angelo Coast Range Reserve, California, USA - CZODoug2_1_08_16fungal (PacBio error correction) | ecosystem: Environmental > Terrestrial > Soil >...
TCTGACACAGAAGGGTGCAGACGAGATGTACGGGAAAAGTGGTAAAAGTTGCCACTAGGTTAAAAAAGATAGGGGAAGAAATGTTTGGAAGGGCATGTAACTTTAAGAGTTACCATTGAGGAAGAGAGAGAGTCCTAAGCCGCATGGTGATGGAAATAATTAAGGAAAACACGAAAAACGGTCTCCAAGGGAAGAAAATGGATGGCGGTAGAGAGTGGAAGAATGAGGGTAAATGCAAAATTGTGAAGAGAACAGAGCGGGATCCAATTGGAAAAAAAATCAAACGAGAAAGGGGCACGCAGTAGGGAGTTTTGAAAGGAAACCTCAGGGACTGCTCGGAGAAGAAAAAGGGGTGAAGCGAAAGAAAGAAACGAAAAAGTAGACCAATCAACGTTTACCAAAGATGATCGATCAAGGAGGGGAAAAAGAAAAAAAAAAAAAGAAACGTGTCAAGAGATCAAGTAGCGTGGAGAGAGATGCGATGAAGTGGGGCGGAGCAGCAGCAGTGTGGTGTCGGCAAAGAATACAGGGGTTGCCCCCCTGGAAAAAAAAAATAAGGGAGTTCAACCGTCGAGGGGGGGGGACGGAGTCTGAAAAGGAAATGGCACGGAAAAACACAGAAGGAAAGAAATAACCAAGAAAAAGAAAAAAACTGCCAGAGCCCGGTGCCAGAAGACTGTAGGCAAAAGAAGAAGATAAGAAGGAAGTAGCCCCGTGCAGGCCATCATGCAAGTTGATGACAACAGTGGGGAGGGAGGACGCAGAAAAGCAACTGAACACCGAGCCCCAAATGAGGACGGTCCACACCAGGAAGAATCAGATAGGCCTGGGCCTTTCACAAAAAGGAAAATGGGGGCAAGGTGCCGCCGGAGAAAAGGACAAACCCGTTCATAAGGGGAGGGAATGAACAAGATAAGCACAACGGGGAAAGAATGGCAAGAAGAGGGTCTTGGTGCAGGAAGAAAAACAGGGCCGCAATCCAACCTCCGTGACATGTAAGTAGAAAGGAAGAGGAAAAGGAGTAATGTTGCTACACAAGGGAGGGGGAAAAATCACACCTCTGTGGGTCAAGACTCACTGAAGCTACAGCCCAGGCAAAGGCCAACGGAGAAAAAAACCAGTCCCCCAGCGAATGACTTAAATCGGGCGTGGGGGAATATAATTGAGACTCTGTTCAAAGAAAAAAAAGAAATGTGTAACTGTATTAAAAAGAAAGGGGCGAGGTGACAGAGGAAACCGCACTGGGACACAAAAGGTGGGGGGGGAGAAAGGGCCGCCCAACTCTGGCATAAACAAACCTTACAAGAATAAGAACAGTGAAAAGAGGGGTGCCAGAGGATGAAAGAGGAAAAATGGAATAGGGCGGGCATAAACCAAGGAAAATCGAGCGGAACGAAGGAAAAAAAAAAGTTATGAGCATCAGAAGGGGGGGAATAATAATAAGTGAGTGAGCGGGGGACAGGCTCCCGGGGAAAATGGGGGTGTGGGGGAAAAAAAAAACCAGTATAGACGGCATGTCACGGTAAAATTTCGAGGAGGATAATAGAGTCAAAAATGACAACTTTTTCAGGAAAAAAGGAGAAGACAATCGCTGTTTCGACCCGCGCCGTGGCGGGATCGAAGGAGGGAACTCGAAGGTTGCCCCTGTTGTGAAGGCAACGCTGAAAAAGGAAGTAAATAGAAAATGCGGGGAAGGGCGTACATCCGAGTATATGAGAACTCGGAAAAGGGTCAAGTTTTCGAGGAGAGAAAGCTCAAGAAAAGACACGCGGGAGAATAAAAAAGAAGAAAAAATACCAGGACACAAGGCAAAAGGGAGGTTAGGTCGAATGTCCACTTGCAAATATAGAAGAAGGCGAATGGAAGCACAGAATAGAAGCGGAAAAAAGTTCAAATTCCTAAACTGGCAAAGGAATGATGTACAACACTGACTCACAAAGACTCGGAAAAAATTGATAAATAGAAGAATCTCACGGGAGGGATTTGTGGTGGCCGGGAAAGAGGTGACTACCCAGTAGCATGTGATTGGTGACGCCCGATCGTCCTCGGAGCAAAAAGCGCTACGACCAAAACAGGCCCGGCCGACCGGCTGGTTGAGAAAAGAAAAATACTTCCGGGTTAGGACCCCCGCGGGCGGACGTGAACGACGCGGAACGATCGAAATGGGGGGGCAGAAAAAAAAAGAAGGTACTCGGCACCCTGCGCGGCCCTAAAACCAATGCCCCGGGGAACCATAGTCAGGGGAAAAAACGGCGTTGTGCGGGCAACGCAGGAAAAGAACGTAATGGAAAGGAAAAGTCGTGGCGGGAGGGGAAACACCTTCCTTTTACCAAAGTCAAGCTGAACCCAGGCTTCCGTGAACCCAAGCTTGCGAAGAACGAGGCCGGGAAAAAAAAAACACACGTGGGCAAGATCCAATGAGGGGAATAATCCTCTCGAAAAAGAAACCAAAAAAAAAGAGAGAGGACACGATGTAGCTGCCCGGGTGGGGTCGTCATCTGGGTCCCGGACTTTAGCCAGGAGAAGGGGGCTACGAAGCCTGGTGAAAGCCTTGGAACTCAGGAGTCCCAAACGAAAAGGGGAAAAGAAAGTTTTACGGGATCCAGGAAAAAAACGGCCCGCCACCCTAAACGCGCGCCCCGAAGATGGAAAGGGGACGGAGTTCGATCCTAAGGGAAAAGACTTCGAGGGATAAGAGTACTGTTACCGTCTACGACGCGTCCGTATGGAAGGTTTGTCCAGGCAAACAGCCCCTCGTAAAAGAAGTTCAAACTATAGGGAGCACGAAAGATCCTTTGACGCCCACTGACCGCCAAAAAAACACTAACCAGGCAGATAGTTCGAAAGGGGAGGGGGGGCCTCTGCCTTCTAAGTGAATTGGACTTAAGATGCTCCGTGGCAAGTGGGGGAACCGTCAAAAAAGTCGGAAACCTCGCCCTCATCAAAAAATGTCAACAGTGAAGACGCCGCCAGAGCTTGCTCTTCAGGGACACGAATTTCACTGAAAGGGGGGAGACAAAAAGACACTCTTTGTAATGAAAGAGCGGTACATCCCGCAGTAGCAAGGTAGGGGGGCACGAATCACGGCGCCCGTCGCGGAATCAAACCCTTTTGAAAAGGTAAAAATGAAAAAAGTCATGAGGGTTTCGTTGTACATGGATGGGGGGGATTAAACAGAAAATTCTGTGCTCGTATACGTTGTGAGGACAAAGGAGGAACAGCGGGAGGGGGGCAGGAGGAGGAGTATTGTGCGAGAAGAGGGTTGATCAAGGGCCGATCGAGGCCGAAGGCAAATTTTAAAAAAAGGTCCAAAGGGCCCAAAAGCCACCTATTCAAAAAACTGAAAATTTCTTGGCGTCGGGGTCGGGGGCCGAAGGTAGATGAACGGGTAGGGAGCAAAGGAGACCCTTGCCGTAAGAAAGGGCGAAAACTTGGGACAGCGAAGGTCGAAGGGGGAAGCAACGGGGAGGCAAAAGCTGCAAAAACCGTTCGCGTAGGACAGACCCAGGGAAATACGCTGTGAAAAAAAACTTTAGGATCGAGAAAAAAAGGGCCGACTCTATCCACAATTAAACCACACGCAGGCCCGGAGACGTTGAAAAGGCTCAGCCGCCCCGAGCGGTGGAGGCTCTATCATCCTCAAAGGTCTGGGGGGGGGGGACTTCTTGGGGAGTTCCCTTGCGTAAAAAAAAAAAAAGAACAAAAAGGAAGGTGTGAAGAGCGACCACATCCGGCCCTGTAGGACCGGTCGATCCGGGGGAAAGGGCATGACAACCTTGCCTAGGAAAAAAAAAAGGACGCAGGACCAAAAAGGAAATCCACCCCGGTCCAAGAAACTCGCAACGTGTAAATAAAAGAAAAGGAAGGCCCGATGGGGGGCGATTGTCAAAAGGGAGCGGAAACCAGCACGACGGGTTCGCGTCGGGCGGAAAATAAAAAAAAGGAAAAGAAATACAGAAATACGACCAGGGTAAGTGCTTTGGAAAAGGCGCAATGCCGTTGTGAACCGAAGACCGGCTCTGGGTTGAAGGGACCGCAACTGTCACGAAAAAGAGAACGCGATCGACGGGGAGGAAAAGAAAAAAAAAACAAAGAAGGACCGGGACGCCGAGAGGGCTGATGTGCCCAGGAAAAAAAAGTTCAGCAGCAAAAATTAAGACACAATCCCTCAATCACTGGAAAACCTCAAGTGACTGCCGAAGTTGACAAAAGAAAATTGTCAAGGGGGGTCTCAGTAAACGCCAACGGAAAACGTTCATAGAGGGCGGTACGGAAGCGTTCAAAAGGGGGGAAGGGAGTTGGACGAAAGAAAGGGGGAAAACGGAAAAAGAGTGGTCGGAAGAGGAAAACGTTTCGACAGAAAAGGGTGTTCAAACCAAGCAGGTGGGCCGAACCGGCGTGGCGTGACGGGCGAGGGCTACCGGGCGCCGAGCCGCGGAAAAGAACGAAGCAAAAGAGACCGCCGGCGTCGGAGCCGTCCTAAAGGTAGTAAAGAAAAAAACATTGGGCTGAAAAAAGAGCCTGAGTTCCACATGCGCGAAATTGGAAAAAGCAGGTTTTAAAACGGGGGGCAGTTCGACCAAGGTAGCCAGGGCCGAGGGACGGTGAAAAAGAGCCAAAAAGGAACCCTGTCCCAACAGGGCATGGGGTGTCTCGAAAAGGGCGGTCTGGGAATTCCGCTGGTTAGAGCGGCGGATCGGAAAAAGCCGCAAAAAAAAACCTAAGTCTAAACGGGCGGCCAAAAAGGGGGGTTATAGGAACGCACAATGGAAAAAGGGAAAACGATAAAGAAACCCTCTCCGGCCTCGAAAAAGGAATGCCCATAAGAAAAAGAACCGAAGGGGGGATACACAAAAAGCCTATCCCCTGGAAGAGAAAAAAGCGGTCCACTAGCTAAACTCCTGAAAACCCGCGTGCTTGGGGGGGGGGGCCGTGCAGCAACGGCAAAAGGAAAGAACACCGCAAAGAAGACAGGTTTACGGGTAACTTGCCACCTTGAAAAAAAAAAGATCCGACAGAAAGGAAAGACAGCCGCCTTCGCTGGAAAGGGGGGCAAACGCAAGGGGGGAGTCCCCCCCGGGGCGAGGACCGAGTAACCTCGCAAGTACTCCTAAATAGACGCATGCTGATGCGAAGGCGTGGTCAGTCAACGGATGATTCTTTCCTTGAAAAAACACCGTTCGATCTCTGGTGAAGAACACAAAAAAAAATCACAAACGGACCCTGCAAGCGGCCCCGGGAAAAGGGAAAAAACGGATTGCGCCAGTAAGGCCCTTGCTCGGGAGGGCAGGTAAAAAAAAAGTCCTCTTTCGGGTCACGAGTCCAAACCGCGAAGGTAGCGATCCCAGTGGGGCGGCGCCAGGAAAAAACCCCAAAATGTACATCTGATGCGAACGGAATCCACTGGGGTGGGGGGAAAGATCTGGAAAAAAAAAAAATGAAAGAGAGAAGAGGAAGAAATCTATGAAAAAGGGTTCAAGCCAATAACAGACTGGTCATACAGGAAAAAAACGAACTGTGTGATCGCTTAAAAATGAAGGATTAACAAAAAAAGGGGGGGGGGGGGGGAGCTAAGAGCGCAACCGGGGTGGGAAAAGTGCAATGAAACGGAAAAGGCCGCAAAACAAAGGACCGGGGGAAAGCAGCAACCTGAAACTTGTCGCAAAAGGGAAACAAGGGTCAAAACGTAGGCGGGGCGATGCAGGGGGGGTTCGAAAAAAGGGGGGGGGAAACGCGACCTTGGGGGAACCGCCATCGAACTCAAAGGAGGAAAAAAAAGCTTCTCCAAGGAAAAACACGAAGAAGAACGTACACCAGAAACGGACAACGCAAGAACCGTCCGCTGACTAACAGCCCAAAAAGACGCAAAAAAAAAATCGAAGGGAAGGGGGGGGACTGCTTTCCAAACGACGCGCAACAAAATCGACCCGGGGAACGGACCATCCGAAAAAGGAAGCCGGCGACTTCCTCTTCAAGGGTGTGAAACAAGTCAGAAGCCGAAGCCGTAAACGGCAGAACCAGGAAAGTGTTCTTCCTTCGAGTGAGAACGCAAAGCCAAGCAGCAAACATTCGCCCCCCCTTGCTCGAGAAATATGGAAGGGACGGGTAGCCTTGGGTGTCATCCTAAACCTGAGGAAAAAAGAAAGGGCGACGCAAACATCCTTTCCCCAAAAAAGAGAGGTCGCCTGCCTCCAGGCGGGGACCATAGTTCCTCGGAAAAACTACCGGAAAGAGGGGGAGGCCGAAATGGACAAAAAGCAACGGCTGGACCCCAGACGAACCGCCAAGTGGGTCTCGAACCCCCATGGGAAAAAAGTTCAGGAAAAAACCAGTTGGGAAAAAAAGGCACCACCGCGAGAAAAAAAAAAACTGGACTCCCTTTGGGGGGAGCCCCGCCCAACGGGAAGGAAAGAGTACTCAAACAGGGGGGATGAGCAAAAAAAAACTTGGCGTTCTAAAGGCTACCAAAAAACCTAACAAGGAAGGGACGTGGCGCTTTCCCTAAACCTCACGAAAACTGAAGGGAGAAAAAATGTGCGGGCGTTTAGAATGAAACCCAACCACGGGAACTACCCTAAAACCACCTAATTCAAAAAAGGAAACCGCCTGTCGTCGGCCTGCTGCACAATAAGAAGGGCGCGCGAACAACAGACCCAACACCGACAAGAAACTTTTCGGGGGTAAAAAAAAACCCGTCTCGTGAGCCACTTTCCGTAAGAAAGGGAGAGTTTTTTGCAGCACCGTTGGGAAGGGTGTACTTGAAAAAAAACGAAAACACAGGGGGTTCGGAGAAAACCCTTATTTAATTAAAGGGATCATCAAAAAAGGGTGAAGAGGAATGGTTGGGGGGGAGGGAAACCGCTTCCTTAATACTCGCGGTTCTGCAAAAGGGGACATCAAAAAGGCTCTCAAGGTACCCGGGTGGGGAAAATCTTCTGAGTCATGCCAGCGCGCGGGAAAAAAAGGGGGGGGAAATCATTGAAAAAGGAAAACCGTCTTTTCCGAAAGAAAAAACCCGTCGAACTGGCTCGGAGAGGGCACCAAACCCAACTTCGTAGGTCGGCGCTGCCAAACTCTAAAGGATTAGAGGGGGGGTGGTCCGAACCCTGGCCCAGAGGACCATAGAAAAAAGAGAAAGAAAAAATCAGGGAAGAACGAGTTCGCAGAAAAGGAAGGGTGGATACACGACACAGGGGAAAATGAAGCAAGCACAGTAACCCTGACCAAAAAAAAAAAACTTCGGGAAAAGCAAAAGGGGGGGGGCCGTCTGGGTAAGAGTCCAAAGAAACAGTTGTAGGGGGGTGGCCTAGTACCGAAGACTGACTCCAAGAAGAAATGATAGATTCGGGGTGCCCATGAATCTAGTAGGTGTTGAAGAAGATCCGGCAGGGGTAAAAAAGAAGTTCCTTAAGGGTGCCCCTAATAAATTAGGACCAAACCAGAAAAAGCGAGTCGGCCGGATACAGGAGCACGAAACGCACCAACTTCAAGCAAAAGACCGGTGAAGAACTCAAGGGCGAAAAAAAAGGGAAAGCATGTTGCCAACTCAAGAAAAGCAAAAAACCTAGGGGAAAACAAAGACAGGAGGAAGAGGCCTTTCCTTCAAAAAACGTCAAAAAAAGCTCAACCGAAAAGAAATAGTAAGTCTTCCAAAAAGCCGCAAGAAAATGTGCCAGCCAGGGGTGGACCATCGAAAAATGGGGAACAGCCGGTTGGGAAAACAACACAGGCCAAAACCGGCCCTCCGGAGAAACCCGAAGGGGGGATCGCCCACGAAGAAAAAAAACCGCAGCTGCGCCTGAAAGGTCCAGACCCTGTGCATAAAGGGGACCCGAGATTGGGAGAAGCACAGAAGGGGGGGGGGCCTGAAAAAAAATCTGGGAACATGGACAAAAAAACCAACAAAGCCATCGACCCAATAGATGAGGCGTTTGTTTCCAGGACTGCTTTTCCTCAAGGTGACGCGGAAAAGGGTCCGACCAAAGACCCGGCCACGCCCGGAAAAGAGAGGGGAACAGTGTCGCTCAGGGGAAGGGGAAACACAAAAAAAGGGGCCGGGAATCAGGAGAAAACAACTAAGGGTTGCCCCTGAACAAAAATGGGCGGCGATCAGAAAATCCTGGGACCTAGAAAAAAAAGCCTGCCCACCGAGTTGCCCGAAAAGGGCAAGGCGCAGCGCAAAAGAACCGCGGAGGGGAAAAGCCCGACGCCGCCAGCATACTGTCGTTGCGGGGGGCAAGCGGGTCGGGATGGGGGATAAAAAAAAAGGGCTTAGAAGAACGATCCGGGGCCCGGATGGTTCCCAGGAATCTCTTGGCAAAGAAAAAATCTCTTGGAAGCCCGCAATGGGGTAGGAAGACAACTACTGGTAAGGGATTGCTGACGCCAACAGGGGTGGGAAAGCCGAGGTGAAGCAAACAGTAAGGAAAAATTTGGACAGGAAAAAAAAAAATCACGATCGGGCCACCCTGCTCGCCCAAGAAAAAAATAATGAACAAAGGAGGTCGGCTTCTTGGGAATGCAAGACGAACTACGAGGAGAAAAGAAGCTTTGAAAGTTTTAGACCTTCATTGTCTCAGTCCAAAACCGCTTTCGGGGCGTAAAGTCGTGAAAAATGCTTCGGATAAAAACCCTCCTGTAACTAAAAAAAAACAAAAGACAAATCGTGGAAATAAGTCTCAAGAAACAACCACAAAGGAGAAAAGAGATGATTGAGAAACGGGACTGAAACCGGGGAAGCGGTGGAAGGGGTAGACGAGAACTTTGTCGAAAGGGGGTCAGCTGGAACGCGGAGAGGGGTGAACCCTAAGGGAAACCGAAGAAACTTTACGGAAAGGGATTTGGGAGGGGGAAAAACCTAAAAGGAAGAAACTAAGACTGGAAAAAGGTTCAGGACAGGGCGATCACCCGGAAATAAAAAAAAAGAAATGTGCCCAAAGAAGAAATGAACAGGCTAGAAGGAAGGAGTTACCCCGTCCAGTGTCAAAAGGAAAGAACCGGAAGGTGTCCAATGGTCAACTCAGGGGGAGCCCGTGTTGAATCTAGGGGTTTCCCGGGAACAGACGTCACAGACGATCGCGACAAAGATGGTGACAGACCACCATAAGACCACCGCCTTTCTCGAAAAGCAGGATAAGCGCTCCTGTCCGAAGAGCGAGGTGAATGGCGATGAGGGTACTGGGGTGAAAGGGAGAAAATTGAAGCCACTCGGCCAGAGAAAACCCCCTTGGGGAAAGCCGCATTGATCTGTAATCTTCAGGAAGGGGCAAACTGGGAGGTCGATCCAAGGACAAGTTGTAAAGGAAACACTTCTATTGGGGGGCCAGGAGTGGAGGGCGTTCGGAGCAAAGGGGGGGTTGATTCTCAAAGAGGGGTCACGGCGAACTTAAAAAGGGGGAGAGGGCCGCGGGGGATTTTATACAGGGAGGGACCAAAAGATTGTGGGCAATCCCCCCCCTTAAAAAGGGGAAAAGAAAAAAAAAATTTCGAAAGAGGATGCACATCAGAAGAGAAACTTTGTAGGGAAAGGGGGAGTAGTGACCCCCGAGAAAAAAGGGTTGATCCCTCCGGGGGAGGAAAGTCTCTGCCATTTCGCGTCCAAAAGGAACAAAGACGAGAAAGAAGTTCTGGAACGAAGGGGAAGCCGACGCGTAAAGGTAAAGGTAAGTGGGGAGGGGAAAAGCCTGGGAAAAAAGGAAAAGGCCAGGTCGCTCAAAGAATTGGTTGTGGAGGCTTTGATAGGGAGTGGCGGAGGAGGAAAGCGTCATCACGTTTCACAGGGAAACTTAAAGGCGACCGGAAGGGGGATGTGGAAAAAGGGGAAAAATTGAGCAGAGCCGCCTGCCCCGAAAAGGCTAGTGGAAAGGGGACCAGGCCCTCGTAAAAGGAAAAGAAAGGGGATCTGGGGAAAGCCCCAGAGAATCAAGTGGCCTGCGGGGAACGCCCAACGTCTTAGGGGGAAGATCCTTTCACGGAAAACATCAACGAATGGGGAGGGTGGAAGAAAGGGCCACAGCCGCCCTTTTGTAAACGTGAACAGAAGGGCAAGGAAAAACCACCGGGGACGCATAAAATGGACGCCCCTGAAAAAAATAGCAAGGCAAAATGGGGGAGAACGACAGAAGGAACAGTCAAGTACCAAAAACCCGAAGGAGGGGCGATTCGAGGAAAAGGAGGGACCTGTCAGAAAGGAAACCAGCCTGAACGCAAAAAGGTTCGCGTCACGGTGAAGACGAGACGACCGGGAAAGCGTAAGGGGTCTGAGATGCAAGTGAAAAAGGGGAGGGGACTTGGAGGCCGCCACACAGAAAAACTCGTTGAAGAAACGTACCACATGAAAAAAAACGACGAGCAAGGGAGGTGACTACGTAAAAAACCTCGAAACGCAGCCTGACAAGGAGAGATGGGAAAAACTGCCAGACCAAAGAAAAAAAAAAAGCCAGAACCCAAACGCCTTCCTAATCAGAAGCCAAAGCCAAAAAGAAACCTAAAAATCTTCTCTTTTTAGGAACCAACTTCCAAAAACTGAATAAAGTGCGTCAGCAAAAAAGGACCAAAAGGGAGTGAAATGTTAACCGGGACCAGAAGTTTCTGTATCAAAAAGGGTTCTAACTTCCGGAACCAAAAAAAGGAGGGTGCGGAGCGCGAAAAAAAGACCGATGGGGGGTTAATTGCGAGAGAAAACGTGCCGGATCCGCAGGGGTCGAACGCCAAAGAGGGTCTAAATAGAAGCCACAAAACACAGGAGGAGCGCGATCTCTCGAGGTCTGCAAGGAAAAAGGGGGGAAGTCTTGAGGGGGACCCCTTCCCAAAGGAAAAAGGTTGGGTCTCGGATCCCAACGTGAGCCAGGGCCTCTCCGGTGGTGAAAGGTCAAACCCAGGAGGAATTCACACGGGGGGTGTCTCGAAACTGTCAGAAAAAGGGGCGCGTTCAGGAGTTCGTGGAAAGGGACACCTTTACCCAAAAAGCCCTGAGATCACCGAGGGGGGAGTGGGGGGGGTGAGGGGGTGGGGGGGGGTGGGGGGGGGGTGGTGAGAAAAAAAAAATGTCACATTTCTCACCCGCGCCGCGCCTCGGGGGCGAAATTCGGACTTCGGCAAAAAAAGGAACACTCGTGGGGGACCCATGAAAAGAAAACTCGCACTCGAGCGACCTCAAGAAGCAGTCCTGGGTCCGGACACAGCAACGGAAAGAAGAAAAAAAATGCATGGGAAAGAGAAATGGCGCTCCTTCGAAGTAGCACCTCAGGGGGAAGGGGGGGATGGGTCTCAGGAAAGAGACCACCCGCCCGGTGGAAGGGGAAAAGGGGGGAAAAAATGCGTTGGGACATCGAGGAAAGAAAACGTACTCCGAGGACTGGGAAAGCGCCTTTCGGAGCAAAAAGGGAATCCGCTGACAGCTTAAGAAAAGCCGTCGCAGGGGAGGATGGAAGGAAAAACGTCGATAAAAGCTGGAGACGTCTGCATCAAAGAAAAAGACCTCTGATTGGCGGAAGGGGGGGGGGAGGTCCCTTGATGGGCCAAGGGAAGTTAACCACCGGCCTCAAGAAGAAAGAGGGGAAAAGATTACAAACCGGCCCAACCGAGGTGAAATCGATCCAGTTGTTGGGCAAAACAGGGTCGCCTTCGAAAGGGAGGGGGGGCTCTCAGGGGAACCACAAGGGGTTGGCAG